>Ga0172366_10004258_pt1 | contig 11291 bp, 10 predicted proteins | sample LakKivSesite69cm_FD_114533 | JGI IMG/M metagenome (GOLD analysis project Ga0172366, IMG submission 114533) | Sediment microbial communities from Lake Kivu, Rwanda - Sediment site 69cm | ecosystem: Environmental > Aquatic > Freshwater > Lake > Sediment | place: Rwanda: Western Province, Lake...
ATCTTGATGTCTCCATCTCTATCAGTTCTCAAAACAGTTATACCATACTTGTCCAATGTTTCCAAGATCTCTTGATGGGGATGGCCGTAGCGATTGTCTTTACCCACAGAGATGACGGCAATTTCCGGCGAAACCTTTTCAATAAATTCATCAGCCGAGGAAGTCTTACTTCCATGGTGAGCCACTTTTAAAACATCGGAGTTAATATCAGCGCCCGCTCTAATTAATCTTCCCTCCCCTGATTTTAAAATATCACCGGTGAACAGAAAAGAATTTTCACCAAAAACTAATTTAGCCATAATTGAAGTATCATTACTATCGCTGAATATCTGTCCCTCTAAATTTTCCAGGGGAAACAAAATATCAAGGACCGTTCTCGATGCGATTATTTTTTGGCCGGGCCGGGCGATAAGGAGCTGAGCCCCTTTTTCTCTTTGAGATTCAATTAATTTCTGCCATTCTCTCCATTGAAAAGTATCCCTGGCCACGGCCGTCCATAGAATAAAATCAACTTTATAGTTTTTTAAAACCTCAATTAAACCCGTTAAATGATCAGCTTCAGGGTGGGTCAGAATTATCAAGTCAATGGATCTATCGTAAAAGGGCATTTCTTTTGCCAATTTTTCCAAGATGGCAGGGCCCGGCCCGCCATCAATCAAAATCTGATGTCTTTGAGGGGTAACAATAAAAATGGCGTCGCCCTGGCCAACGTCAAAAAAATTGACTTCTAAAAACTGCGGCTGCGCTAGCTCATAGACGGCAACCCAGGCAAAGACATTTAAACCAAAAAGAATAATTAAAATAATTAAAACAGAGTTTTTTCTCATAACAAAACCGAGCTAAGATAATCTTAACTCGGTTTTATATTCCCTGCAAAGACTTCCGGAAATCTTTTAGGTACTTAGGCTTTGCCTAAAATCCGGAACATTTTTGTCCCGCATTTGGGGCAGGTCCCGGTCAACGCCTTTCTTTTCACTCCGCCTTTTCCTTTCATGGTAACTTCTTTCTCTCCAGATATTTCCTGTTTCTTTTTACATTTTACGCAATATCCAGTAGTTGCCATAGTTTAAAGTATTTTAAAAATTAAATTTTCCCAGTCGACCTTTACCCCGCACCTTTTGACCGTAAATCTATACTTGTTAAATTAAAAATAATCAGTGATCTCAAATTACGAACAAAAGGTGCGGGGTTTATCCACGCCGTTAGAATATATTCTAACGGGGTAGGCCCGTTAGAAATTCTATCATATTTGGGTGTGTTATTCTATTATATTACAAGTATATTTAAAAAGTAAGTCTGTCAAGTGCCCAAATTTCTAACGGGCCACAGCTTATTTTACCTTAATTTAAGCCAGAATTGAAGTCAAGCCCCGTATATCAACTTCGACTCGCTTCGCGAAATTAACCCGCCCCTTTAGTTCGTTATTATCGGTAATTATTTGGGCGTTGAGTAATAACTTCTTGACAAAGGACAAAAGGGGCGGGGTTGTCGAAGTTGTATTACGGGGCAAGCCCCCTTAAAATTTTAGCCGGCCAGCCAACCGCCGTCAATGACCACGGTTGAGCCGGTCATATAAGAGGATTGGTCTGAAGCCAAAAATAAAACTAAATTGGAAACCTCTTCTGGCTTGCCTGCCCGGCGCATGGGCACTCTGGCCAGGATTGCTTCTTTCATTTTTGGATCCTTGGTCACTGGATCAATCATTGGCGTCTCAATCATGCCCGGAGAAATGGAGTTGATTCTGATATTATAGGGAGCTAACTCCACGGCCAGGGCTTCAGTCATTCCCACAATTCCGCCCTTAGAAGCGCAATAATGAGCGATGTTGGGAAAACCAATCCCCTGCTGGCCCATGGCCACGGAAGCAATATTAATTATCACTCCAGATTTTTGCTTCACCATCTCTTTGGCCGCTGCCTGGGCACATAAAAAATATCCTTTAAGATTAATATCCAAAGTTCTGTCCCATTCTTCCTCGGTTAATTCTAAAAATGATTTAAACTGACAGATTCCGGCATTATTTACCAGAATATCCACTTTACCAAATTTTTCAACCGTCTTTTTAACCATTTCTTCCACTTCTGCTTTTTTTGAGATGTCGCACTTTACGGCCAGCCCCTCTCCACCAGTTTTTTTGAGTTCATCAACAACAAGCTGGCATTCTTCCTGGGATATGTCGGAAACAACAACTTTAGCGCCGGCTTCGGCTAATTTTAAGACATGCGATCTGCCCATTCCCCTTCTCGCTCCAGTAACAATAGCGATTTTACCTTTTAAATCTTCCATATCTTTAATGTGAATTTTAAATTTTACCCGACCTTTAGAGTTTTGTTAGGGTTTTGTTAGGGGGCGACCCCCGCACATTTTTTAATTATAAAACAAAAAGGTAATAGTAGGCAAGGAAGAATAAAACCAGGCTGCCGACAAGGCTCATCCAAATCATAAAATGCCATGAAGTAATCCAGATTTTTCTGGTAAAAGCGGCGACCAAAAAAACAACGACCTCGTCTAACATGTAAAAAAACAGGTAAATAAAAATATAAAAAAGAAAAGTAAAAACAGGAAGCTTTGCCTGGGCTAAAATTCCGGTGAAAACAACTGGAAAAACGGCCGAGCAGGGAAATTCAATTATGGTAACCAGAGTGGCAAACAAGATAACTCCGGCCAGCAAAATCCAGAGACTTTTCTTTTCTTTGAAAAAACTTTCCAATTTTTGACTGGCAGCAGTAATTATTTTACTTTCGCCAATTTTGCAGACCGGCCCTTGTTTTCTGAATTTGAAAAATTGCTTCAAAAAATAGATTGCGCCAAAAAAAGCGGCCAAGCCAATAATTATTTTCATCAAAGACATATAAGGAAGGAAAACCGAGAATAACTGGTGCCAAAGAAAAACCAAAAGTCCGTAAACTAAAACAACGGCCAAAATAAAAAGCCCACCAAAAATAAAAGTTAGTTTCCTTGAGTGTAAGGCAAAAACTAAAATTAAAATTATAATCAAAGCGCCCAAAGAACAAACATTAAACCCGTCAATCGTTCCAATAACCGTGGCCAAAACTCCCAAAGACCATTTCTGAGGATCTATTTCGCCTAAAACCGGTAAATAAAAAACCTCTTTTTCTTCCTCTATATCTTCTATTTCCTCTTCTGTCTTCTTATAATATTTTTTGATAGAGTTTTCTATTCTGTCTCCTATTTTCTGGCTGAAGCCGACAAAAAAATCATCGCCAATAAAAGTCAGAGGAGCCGCCCCAAAAGATTTTTCTGACCCCGGATGTTTTTCTATAAGCTTTTCCAGGATATCTACGCTGGCCGCTTGATGAAGGTCGTACTGATAAATTTTTAAATCGGGATATTTTCTACCGAGCTCTTCCAGAAAAATTCTTTGCTGCTCGCAGTAAGGACAGCCGCTTGTCCAGAAAAAGTGCAGAGTCACGCCGTTAACCCCCTCAACGCTTCCTTCTGTTAAAAAAGGAAGGGCAAAACACATTAATATTGCAGATATTGAAAATAATTTAACCATTTATTTGATGATATTTCTTTTTACTCAAATCTTCTTAAGGCGTCAACCGGTTTTAGATTAGCGGCTCTCCTGGCCGGGAAAAATCCGGAAAGACAGCCAACAAAAAGAGAAAAAACTAAGCCGAAAATAATCAAACCGGGGTCAACTGAAGCAGTAATATAAAACATAGGGTGAGCCTGACCGTACACTTCAACCGACTTGGCTAAAATTATGCCCAGCAACGTGCCGCCAAGACCGCCGACAATCCCAATAATTCCTGATTCAATAAGAAAAATAGTCAAAACCGCGGAATTTTTTGCTCCGACCGCTTTCATAATTCCAATCTCCCGGGTTCTCTCGCGAACTGAAGTGTACATTGTATTCATTATCCCTATTCCTCCCACTATTAAGGCAATGCTGGCAAAAGCAAGAATTACAATTTGAACAATTCCCATGATATTTTCTACTAATCCAGACCAGGTCTCGCCGGTAATCACTGAAAATGCCGGCGCGTCCTCTTTCATTCTCCTTTTTCTGGTTTCTTCCAGAGCTGTTTCAATATTTTTAACCACTGTTTTAACATCAAAATCCGGGTTTGGCTTGACCACGGCCATCTGGACACCCTCCCGTTTGCCGGTAACTGCCCGGAAATCGTCCAAGTCTAAAATTATCATGGAATCGTCCTGTTTGCTCCCCACTGACATTAAAACTCCCGAAACTGTAAATTTCCGGCCCTTTATGACAAGGTTATCACCTACTCCTATTCCCGGAAAAATTTCTTTGGGAACCAAACTGCCTATTAAAATTTCTCTTTTGCCAGACCGCGGGAAGCCGCCCTCTGTCGTCTGATATCCCATATCTTCTTTTAAAATTGAGGCTGCTTTGTCCCAGGCGATTCCCACCAAAAAAGTTACTTTAGCGGTTCCTTCGTGTCTGGCAACTTCGGCCGCATAAGGAAAAACCACCACTGTTTCCACGCCCCTAACCCTTTCTATGGTTCTAATGTCTGCGTCGCTTAATTCCATTCCTCCCAAAAACGCCATCATCATATCGCCCAACTCTCCTCCCGGCATAACAAATATCAAATCGCCTCCCAGCATTCTTAACTGCATCATTAACGATTTTTTCATACCTTCTGATAAAGAAATTAAAGCAATTATTAAAAATACGCCGATAATAATGCCAAAAATCGTCAGCCAGCTCCTGAGGTGCCTGCTTTTTAAGTTGCGCAAAGCCAGACGAAAATATTCCCCAATTTTTTCCATAAAATTCATAAAATTGTTGGGGGGCGACCCCCCAACATTTTTCTATTTTGGCCAGAGGGTTTGTTTGGTTTTTTGGTGGTCGGCAACGATCTGGCCGTCCTGGATATTGATGATTTTTTCGCTGTAGTTAGCGATGTTGGGGTCGTGAGTGACCACCATAATGGTTTTTCCTTGTTTTTTATGAAAATTGGCCAAAATCTCCATTATTTTTTTGCCGGTAGCCGAATCTAAATTGCCGGTGGGTTCGTCGGCAATAACCAATTCCGGGTCATTGCCAAAGGCCCGGGCAATTGCCACCCTTTGCCGCTCTCCAGCTGACAATTCAGCCGGCTGATGAGAAATTCTATCTTTCAAACCCACTGAAATCAAAAGTTCTCTGGCTCTCTTTTCTCTCTCGGTTAAAGACGTTCCCTGAAAAATCATCGGCAAAGTAACGTTTTCCAGAGCGGTCAGGTTGGGCAAGATATTAAACTCCTGAAAAACAAAGCCGATGGTTTTGCCTCTTAAAAAAGCCAGCTCATCTTCCGAAAGTCGGGCTATGTCTTTTCCTTTAAGAAAAACCCTTCCCTTTGTCGGAACGTCCAGACAACCAATCATATTCAAAAGCGTTGATTTGCCCGAACCCGAAGGCCCCATAATACTGACGAAACCACCAGGCGCTATCTCCAGATCAATGCCTCTCAAGGCAAGGAGTTCTACTTTGTCTAATTGGTAAATTTTCCAAACGTTTTCTAATTTAATAATCGCTTTTATCATTGATGCCTCGACTCAAATTTTAAAAATGTGCGGGGGTCGCCCCCCAACATTTTTAATTAGCGGAGGATGATTTTTTCTCCTTCGCTAAGCCCGGAAAGTATTTCTAGCATCTCGTCACTTCTTAAGCCAATCTCCACTTCCTTTTCTTGGATTAAATCACCCACTAAGACTTCTGCTATTGTTTTATCCCCCTTTTTTTTAATTGCTTCTCTGGGGACAACTAAAACGTCTTCTCTTTTCGCTGCCTGAATAATAACATCTGCCGTCATAGTGGGTTTTATTCCTTTTGGCAAATCTTCATCAAAAACAATTCTAATTTCATAATAAACTACGCCATCAATAATTTTTTCTGCCCGGTCAATAAAAATTACTTTTCCTTTAAAAACTCGCTTAGGAAAAGCCGGTAAAGAAATTTCGGCCGAAGACCCAATCTCTATTTTAACAATATCTTCTTCATAAACATCAGCTGCTATTTCAAACTGCAAATCAGAAATTAGCTCAACAACCGGTAAGTTGGCAGTTGCAACCTCTCCGACCCTCAAATCCTGCCTGGATACTACGGCCTTAATCGGCGAGTATAAAAAGTGTTTGGCAAGATTATTTTTAGCCTCAGCCAGTTCGTTTCCTCTCTGCTCTACAAGCAATTCCTGGGTTCTAACATCAAATGGCAATGACTCTATCGTGTCATAATAATCATTAATAGCATTAATAATAACCGTTAAACTTTTTAAACAATTATCTACAATTAAATCATAGTGAGCCAGAGCGCTGGCATGGCTGTTAATAATTGACTCTTTTTCATGGACTAAATTTTCCTTTATAAAAAAATCTTGAAGATGACGAATAATATCTCTGGTTGATTTTATAATTTCAGCAAGTTTAACTGCCAAATCATAACCCGACTCTATCGCCTTCTTTCTAATATCACCGACTCCTCTTTCGGCTAACTGATAATCAGTAAGGCCGTCTTCTTGCAACTTCTCTGCTTCCTGATATAGCTGCCGAAGACGTTCGGGCGCGGCGCTAAATTTTTCGTCATACCCTACATAATACATAATATTTTCTTTTTTTCCATCTAAGGCGGTTCCAAAAATAACCTCATCTAAAGAGTCCAAAATTGCAGCTGTTTCATCGTAAAAACCAGACAAAACAGCCAGTCCGTCTTCATAATTTTGGTTTAAAATATCGCCCCTTAACAACTGGGCTTTTTGTAAATTTATTTTATCCAAAGCCAGTTTTGCCTTTTCTAAATTTACCTCAACGTCTTTAACTCTTTTTTCAGCTTCTTTAACATCAAGCTGGGCCAAAAGAGCTCCCTTTTCCACCTCTTGTCCGGTCTGAATAAAAACACCGGTCAAAACCCCGGTCCTTTCAAATGACAAATTAATTCTCTCAGCCGGTTTTACTTTACCCACCAGGCTAATTTCCTGGACCAGGTCCTTTTTTTCCGCAATAAAAAAGTTATGTTTTAATACTTTGTTTTTTCCCCAGATTAAATAAACAACGACTCCCGCAAAAACTATTAATAATAAAATGCCGATTATTTTTTTAGACATATTTTATTTCTATTTAAGTTAACTTTCCTCTTTTAATCTTATTATATTATTAAGACCGTGTAAAATGTGCGGGGGTCGGCAAAATGTGCGGGGGTCGCCCCCTCAACATTTTTCTATTGAATTATTGTTCCGCCACCAATAAGCTCGTTACCTCCCCGCCCTCTTAAATTTTTTTTAAAAATTTGGGAGGGTGAATAAAAAACCGCTGATTGACCAGGCGTGATTGCCCGTTGGGGTTTATAAAAATTCAACTTATAAGTTCTAAGTTTTGATTTATAAGTTATAGTGGCAAAAGCCGGTTGATGACGATAGCGAATTTTAGCTTTAATTTTTAATGGTAGTTTTGGCTCCTTGCCAGAAATCCAGTTGATATTTTTAACAAGCAATTCTCTTTTGTATAATACCTTCTCGTCTTTAGTAATAACGAGAATATTTCTCGTCAAATCTTTTTTTAAAACCCAATAAGGCCCGGCAGCCAATCCAATTCCCTTCCGCTGGCCAATAGTATAAAAAGCCAGCCCTTGATGCCGGCCTATTTTTTTCTCTTGGGTATCAACAATAAGACCAGGTTTTGGTTTAAGATATTTTTTTAAGAAGTCGTTAACCGTTGTCTGGATAAAGCAAATTTCCATTGATTTTGGAACTTTCAAAAGAAAAGATAATTTAAATTTTCTCGCCAAATTTTCAACTTCCTTTCTGGTATAATCTCCTATCGGAAATAAAATCCTCTTTAATTGTTTCTGATTTAACATCCATAAAAAATAGCCTTGGTCTTTATTTTTATCCTTTGCTGAAATTAACGAATAGCGAATCTGTTTCGAACCACCGCCCTTATTTATAAGGGCGGGGCCCAGCCCATATGAATATGGGCTGTGGTTTACGAATTTACGAATTTTTGCATAGTGTCCAGTGGAAATAAAATCAGCATCTAATTTCAACACTTTTTCTAACAAAAGCCCGAATTTAATTTCTTTGTTACAGACAACGCAAGGATTCGGAGTTAAGCCAAGTTTATAATTCTCCAAAAAATAATCAACCACTTTCTTTTTGAATTCTTTTTCAAAATTAAAAACATAAAAGGGAATTTTTAAAATTTCCGCCACTTTTCTTGCCCGGCTCTCAGCTTCGGGCGAGCAACATCTGTTCCAGCCGCCTCTTAAACCATTTTTTTCAGGCGGCCTCCAAAAACGCATAAAAACGCCAATAACATCAAAGCCAGCCCTTTTTAAGAGAGCGGCTGCTACTGAACTATCTATTCCGCCAGACATCGCCACTATTACTTTTTTTGCCATATCTCATTTTACCTTATTAGAAATAATTTGAAAATAAAAAACGCCGAGGAGAAAAACCATCCCCGGCTTTTTCGTCTAGTTTAGCGTAGTTAAAACCGCCAGATAAAACCTAGACCTAAGGCATCAGCTGCCCCTGTATACTGGTACTCAATGTTGAAAGAGGCATTTCGTGAAGCGTCTATTTGAAGGCCAATGTAACCGCCGAAAACTGAGCGCTCTTTTATGTCCCAGGAATACCTTGAAGTTAGGAGGCCTTCTTGATACATTTCGCTGAATCTGTCCTTTAATTCACCGCTAACCCGGTGAAAGAAAGGGCCGCCATAAATTGAAAGAGTATCAGTTGGCTGGTAAGTTGGACCTATGGCAATTTGGATTTCGCGAAGTTCAATATCAACCGAATCAGATACTGGCCAACAGGCCGATTTTAGTTTTCCATCCAATTCGGTCCAATTGAATTGAAGTAATCCGCCTAATTTGAGATTATCCTCCTGGTAAAAGGTTGCTCTGGTATTAAAGCCGAAAGCAAAGTCAGTTGGGCTATCAAACTTCTCTCCTTCCCCCCAGATTGAATCGCCAAGCCTGGCATTAGCACCTCCTAGGAACAGAGAAACATCCCAGTCGTCGGTAATGCCATATCCAAAACCAATATACATCTTATTAGTTTTGACGTTCTCGAGCGTTAGAGAAACGGCTCTCCCGGCGTCGTAAAAACTGCCATTAAGCCATTCAACCCATTTCCCTCCAACCAGCCTAAGATCCATTGTGCTGTAGGAGTAATCAGCTCCTACTTCAAATTGATTCTGCCTCAAGCCAGCTGCCGGCGGACCCATTGCGTCTAAAGCAAAGGCTGGAACTCCGAAAGATATCAATCCAATCAAATAAATTGTCATTAGCCTTCTCATCGTATTGCTCCTTTCTTCTCTTTTGGTTTACAAAATTTTACTCTAAAACAATAAATCAAACTTGCGGAAAACTATCTACTTCATAATCATTGCCCTTTCATATTAACTTTTTAAATAACTCCTGTGTGGCATCATATTATAAAAAGTCAAAAGACCTGTCAAGAGATGAAATAAAATGTTGGGGGGCGACCCTCCCACCTTTCCCACCTTTTCCATTCTCATTATAACACAATTGGTAATCTCAATTAAAAAAATCAAATAAAAAAGGGTGATGCGCGCTTGCACATCACCCTCGCCTTACAAAGAACTGTTTACAACGATAGATATCGCTGTAATTGGGACGCCCCGGCTACTCAGTTGCCGGACATCCCGATGTCAGCCCAGCCCCAGGTACCGGCGTAGCCCACTTCCATATAGAAAGTGGCACTGTTGTCGGTGCCGTCACCGGGTATGGTGAATTGCCCCGGATTGGGATCGGACCCGATGGTCAAGCCGTTGTCAGCCCGGGCGCTCATAATGAAGGTGCCGGTGCCGGTGCCGCTGAAGGTACCGTAGTTGCCGTACCAGGGAGCACCGTCGCCACAGACGGGAAGAGACGCCATATTGAAAGAGCTTCCTTGGGACTGCTCGCCCATCACCTTCAATTGGCCGGAACCACTACCGTTGGCACCCACCATGGCGCCGTCACCATCCGCATCGGTCAAACTGTGCAGAATTTCGTAGTAGTTGCCCGTTGCTTCAAGGTTCTTGCCACTGGTGGTCCAGCCATATGTCCCGCCCCACCCGTACTGGCCGTTTGCCATGTCAGCGTAATTCGTCCGCACCCCGAACATCATTTCCCCGGTGCCGTCTTCTGAGTAAACCCAACTATAGGTCTGCTGTTCGGCGGGACCGTACATACTTGACTTGCTGTCCTGTCTCTCAACGCCGAACGCCAGGTAACCCCCTCCAGCGAACTCGGCCTTGGCAAAAGCCGTTGACGTGTCAACTCCATAAGAATAGGGGTTGTTGTCCTGGTCCACTCCGAGGAACTTTCCGCTGATGAGATTTCCGCCGGTCTTGAATTGCGCAAACATATCGTTGCCCGACTGGAAGTCAACGAAAACATTGCCTGCGCCCGACCAGCTGACGTCGGTGGTGGTCTGAGCAAGGGCCGTGCCGGCCACGAGAACCAGAACCGCGATTGCTGTAAATATATTCTTACTCATTTCATTCTCCTTGTTCTAACGCTTTTCAGCGTCGTTGTTGTTGATACAGCCGATTACCCAACCAGCTGTAGTGATAACGTTTGAAGCTTAAAGCTTCACAGACATACTCACCTCCTGTAAAATCCGGAGGAGCCCGCGCCCAATAAGGGCAGAGCCATTGCAACATATTTTCTCCTTTCTGAGAATTACTGTAAAGCCATGAGACGAAATTCCTCGGAAAAATCCCTGAGATCCACCCCATTCCCATCTGCAACTGCGGCGCCAACACCAACCTTCACGATTCGCGGTTCCAAAGGACGGATAGAATTGTTCACAAGTTCCAGCCCTTTTTGCTGAGCAATCTCCATTGCCCGACTGTGAATCCTCCCGACTCGGAAATGCAGCCGGTTAGTAAGTATCTCTGGTCTCTCTCGCAAGAGCTTTGTAAAGGCAGTGTAGTAGAGGTAGTCCACAAGTTCTGCCTGCACCTTTTGCTTGATGAGTTCCTGCTAGAAGATGAGTTCAGCGTTGAGATACTGGTTGCTGAGCCCGAAAGCCGACACGATTCTGAATGTGTCAACCCCTACCTGATGGGCAACCACTCTGTACTGTCCGATAACTGACCCGAGCATTTCGCCTGTGTAGATGTCTGTTATCTCAATGGAACCAGAGACAGATGTCTCTACAATCTTCCCTGACACTCCAACTCCGGCAAAACTCAAGCCGCCAGCAACGCTTTTATCAGCAATGCTTACTTCTGTCAAAGCGCCGCTGATGTAAAACTCTGGCGGGATTAACTGCTTCCACACCTGATGGTTTACCAGTTCCTCAGTC
>Ga0172366_10004261_pt1 | contig 11287 bp, 6 predicted proteins | sample LakKivSesite69cm_FD_114533 | JGI IMG/M metagenome (GOLD analysis project Ga0172366, IMG submission 114533) | Sediment microbial communities from Lake Kivu, Rwanda - Sediment site 69cm | ecosystem: Environmental > Aquatic > Freshwater > Lake > Sediment | place: Rwanda: Western Province, Lake Kivu...
GACTATGTAGGCTCTGTCTTTTACTCCTTGAGGGGAAATTTCTGACCAGTGAGTTAAGCCCAATTCACCAAAAATATTTTTATTGATATCCTTGGAAATATCTAAAACTACACAAAACATTTTCGGCGGAATATCGGTATGCTCCCGAGAAAGTATATCCAATATTTCTGGCTCAAGTAAAACCTGGTTCTTTCTGGTAAAATGACCAATAAGAAAATTAGCTATTTTTTCTGCTTTATCGCGAGCAGACAAATCAGTTGTCCAATAAGGATAAAACCTTTCGTCATTAATCACTCTTTGATAAGGAGCTCCAATAGTCAACGCAAAATAGAGATCGCCCCGCAAAGGATGAGATTCCTTTGTCTGGGTCAAGTTGCAATATAAATATTCCTCGCCAGCCAAATATCCATGCTCGGCAAAGAATTCATTTAAATAATCAAAAATCGGTTCAAATAATGATAAAACTCTTTCTGACTTTAAAATCTTAAGACCGCTATCTTCTATTTGACGAACTCGCTCTCTAGTAATGCCGTAACCTTGACCAATCGCCTCCAAGGTTTCTGGTTTGCCGGTTTTAAGACCAAATCTACGTTCAATAATATCCTTAACTCTGGGATTGGTCAAAAATAATAAAGCCTTTTCTATTTTACTAGATAAGGGCTTGGAAATATTTAAATTTTTCTTAGATGATTTTTCCATAGTTTTTTGATTTTACCCATATTTTTCCTCTCAAAATTAAATAGTTAATTTTTATTCAAAATTAATATATCATAGTAAAAAAACAGTGTCAAGATCGGTGTATTTCCCAATCCACCAGCAAAAATGAAGCCAAAAACGACGAATAAGCACCACTGGCTATACCAACAGTCAGAGCTAGCATAAAATATCTAAGTGTTTCTCCGCCAAAAATTAAAACCGCAAAAAGAGCCAAAAGAGTAGTAAAAGTGGTGTTTAGAGAACGAGCCAATGTTTGTCTTAAACTTCGGTCAACTAATTCATCAAAGTTTTCCTTTTCTCGGAGACGAAGTAAATTTTCTCTAATTCGGTCATAAACCACAATTGTATCATTAACTGAATAACCCAAAATGGCTAAAAGGCCAGCAATGAAAGTAAGACCGACCTCAACATTAGCAAAATGCCCTAAAAAAGCAAAAAGACCAGTCACAATCGTAATGTCATGCAAAAGAGATACCGCCGCTAAAATACCGTATTTATAGGATTTAACCACAAAAGAGGTTTTGCGAAATGCCCAAGCTAAATAAATTATCATGAAAATCTCAGCCAAAACAACACTAGTAACGGCTTTCTTTTTCAATTCTTTACCAATAACTGGTCCCACAACCTCAAACCTTAGCTCTTCAATATCAAAACGACTCTTAAGAACTTCTAATAATTTTTGATGAGTATCCTCATCAATTTCTTTCATTCTTAAAATCATATTTTTCTCTCCAGTTGGCTGAATAATAATTTCACCCAAATTTAAATCTTTAAGCGCCTCATTTATTTCCTGGTTAGTGGCACGATTTTGTTTAAATTGTAGCTCTATCAAACTACCACCCTTAAATTCAATTCCAAATTTGAGTCCCCAAAGAAATAAAGCCACCAGGCTAGCTATAACCAGAGTGCCAGAAAGAATATAAAAGATTTTTCTACGATGAACGATAAACATATTTTAAGAAAATTCGAGTAATTACAACAGCGGTAAATAAACTTATTGCCACACCAGTAAAAAGGGTTAAGGCAAATCCCCTCACTGAGCTGGTGCTAAATTGATAAAGAATTATTGCCGTAGCCAGAGTGGTAATATGTCCATCACGAATTGAGGGCCAAGCCCTTTTAAATCCTTCATCAATTGACGACATAAAATCTCGCCCTGCTTTTCTTTCTTCTTTCATTCTTTCGAAAATTAGAACATTGGCATCAACAGCCATTCCAATTGATAAAATAAAACCAGCTATACCAGCCAAGGTAAGAGTTACTGGGATTGCCTTAAAAATTGCTAAGTTTAAAATTACATAAACCATTAAAGCCAAAACAGCCAAAGCACCGTTCTTTCGATAATAAACAATCATAAATCCAGCTATGGCGATTAAACCGATAATCCCCGCTTTTAAGCTTTTATCTAATGAAACTTTTCCCAAAGAGGGACCGACACTTTGTTGACTAATTAGGTTAATCGGCACTGGCAAAGCACCAGCATTTAAACGTTGGGCTAATTGTTTTGCCTCTTCAACTGTAAAACTACCGGTGATTTGGGCCTTACCACCAGAAATTTCTTCTTGAACCCTGGGAACACTAATTGGCGAACCATCTAAATAAATCGCCAATACTTTACCCACATTAATTTTGGTCAATTCAGCAAAAATCTTTCCTCCTTCATCAGTAAATTCCAAAGTAACATGGGGCTTATTAGTGGTTTGGTCAAAAGCTAATTGGGCTTTTTTCAAATAACGGCCGGTCAAAGCAGTTGATTTGAAATAAGCATCTGTTTTTAGCGCCTCTGCATCACCAGCTTTCTGTTTGGCTAAAATTGCATCTGTTTCTGCTTGGTCTCTTTGTTCTTTAAATTCTAAATAAGGGGTAGCGCCAATCATATCAATTGCTTGATGAACATCGGTAACACCAGGTAAATCAACAATTAAACGATAAGAATCACCAGCTTTATTAACCTGAACAACTGGCTCAGTAACCCCAAATAAATTAACCCGTCTTTCAATCACATCTCTAATGCCATCCATTGATGCGTCTCTATCCTTTGCCTCAATGCTGTTCAAATCAGCTACATAAACCAAATGGGTGCCTCCTTGTAAATCCAGGCCCAACTTAAAAGGTAATTTATAGAAATAAGGAAAACCAAGAGAAAGATTGGAATTAAGCCAATTAACTCCTCTATCCCATAAAACTGGGTAATCCAAACTGCCAGCTAAAATTGCCAAAATAAAAATTCCCAGCATAATTAGCCGGATTTTATTTCTTTGCCGAGTTCCGAATCCTTTTTGCTCGGCTTCTATTTTATTTCTTTTAACAAATAAACCCATAAATAAAAAAATTCAAATTCCAAAATCTAAATTTCAAATTAAATTATAGTGTAAAATAAAATAATTTTTTTGGCAAGTATTATTTCCCGTGACATTTTTTATATTTTTTCCCCGACCCGCAAGGGCAGGGGTCGTTACGACCCACCTTGCCCGCCGAAGTTCCGACTTTAGTCGGGACGAGGACGGGTTTTCTTTGTTCAATTGGGCCCTGCTTTAATTCTACTCCCAACAACATATTTACAATGGCATCATTGATTTCGTCCAACATCTGACCAAATAATCTTCTGCCTTCATTTTTATATTCTACCAATGGGTCGCGCTGACCATAAGCTCGTAATCCCACTCCTTCGCGCAAACATTCCATTGTTTCCAAATGCTCCATCCAGAACATATCGATTGTTCGCAATATCACAAATCTTTCCAAATTTCTTATCTCGGTTTCTCCTATTTTTTCTAATTTTTCTTTGTATTTTTTCAATTCTTCTTCAGTCATCAATTCTTCAACTTTATTTTTCGAATTTTCATCAGAACCGAACAAAATATCCTTTCTCATTTTGTAAATCGCGGTTCTTTGTTTGTTCATTACATCATCATATTCCAAAAGATGGTGACGGATATCAAGATTATACCCCTCAATTCTGGCTTGGGCTTTTTCAATGGCATTGGAAATTAATTTATTCTGAATCGGCTGGTCTTCGGGAATCTTAAATGTATCCATTAAATTTTTTATACGGTCTGAGCCAAATCTCTGCATCAATTCATCTTCTAAGGAAACAAAAAACTGGCTCATTCCCGGATCTCCCTGACGACCAGAACGACCACGCAACTGGTTATCAATTCTTCGGGCTTCGTGTCTCTCGGTGCCAAGCACAAATAAACCACCGACTTGTTTTACTTTCTGCGCATCTTTGGGGTCGGGTGGATTTCCGCCCAGAACTATATCCACTCCTCGACCAGCCATATTAGTAGCTATGGTCACTGCACCCGATTTACCAGCTTGGGCAATAATTTCTCCTTCCTTTTCGTGATTTTTGGCATTTAAAATATTACAAGATACTCCCTCTCTTTTTAATAAATTTCCCAGATGCTCGTTTTTTTCTATGGACACCGTACCCACTAAAACTGGGTGGCCTTTCTGATGACATTCTTTTATTTTTTCAATTACCGCTTCAAATTTCCCATTCTCATTTTTATAAACCAAATCAGCTAAATCCTCCCTAATCATCGGTTTGTTGGTTGGGATGCTGATTACTTCTAATTTATAAACCTTATCAAATTCCTCAGCGTTGGTTAAAGCAGTTCCAGTCATGCCGGCCAATTTTTTATACATTCTAAAGAAATTCTGGAAAGTAATAGTGGCCAGAGTTTTTGATTCTTTTTGGACTTCAACATTTTCTTTGGCTTCAATGGCCTGGTGAAGGCCGCCGCTGTAGCGACGGCCAGGCATCAATCGGCCGGTAAATTCGTCAACAATAATTACTTCGCCGTTTCTCACTATATAATCTTTATCTCTTTTGAATAAAACTTCTGCCTTTAGGGCCTGCTCCAGATGATGAATAATTTGAATGCTTTTTTCCGAATAAATATTCCCCATGCCCAAAATCTTTTCCATCTTATCCATCCCCTCATTGGTTAAAGTAGCGGCACGCATCTTCTCATCAATTTTATAATCAATATCTTTTTTTAACTGGGGAGTAATTTTGGCAAATTTTTTATAAAGGTCAGCTGACTCAATATCAGGAGCAGAAATAATTAAAGGTGTTCGGGCTTCGTCAATTAAAATACTGTCCACTTCGTCCACAATGGCATAATTAAATTCACGCTGAACCATTTCATTTTTATCATAAGCCATGTTGTCTCTAAGATAATCAAAGCCAAACTCATTATTGGTGCCGTAAAGAATATCAGCTAAATATGCCTCTTTTCGAGAAACCGGTCTTAAATAATCTTCAACAATCTTAAAACCGCCCGATTCGTCTCTGATTTGGTCTTTTTCTTCATTGCTGTATTCTGGGTCATAAAGATAAGAAGCTTCGTGATTAATACAACCCACGGATAAACCCAATAAATTATAGATTTGACCCATCCAAACCGTATCACGTCTAGCTAAATAATCATTAACCGTTACTAAATGAACTCCCTCTCCAGTTAGGGCATTTAAATATAACGGCAGGGTAGCAGCCAAGGTTTTTCCTTCTCCAGTTTTCATTTCCGCGATTCTTCCCTGGTGTAAAACAATCCCGCCCAAAAGCTGAACATCAAAATGGCGCTGGTTTAAGGTTCTTTTAGCTGCTTCACGCACCGCGGCAAATGCTTCTGGTAAAATATTATCTAATGTTTCGCCTTTTCCCAATAAGTCTTTAATTTCTTTAGTTTTATTTTTCAATTCCTCATTAGAAAAACGCTCGAATTTTGGTTCGAGCTTGTTTATTTCATCAACAATCGGCTGAATCTTTTTCAAATACCTTTTATTCGGATCACCAAACAATTTTTCTAACATAAAATTACAAAGCAGTTTTGTCCGTTCCTCTGGGATACCAGTTGAATTCGGATTTGTTGATAATAAAGATTGATTCCGGCTTACCGCCCTGGGATAAAAAGTTTTCTCCGCTTATATTAATCCAATGAAGTTTTCCAGTATCTTCGCCAGTAACTTCCAAAAAATAAACTTTCGGCGAATCAACGTAGCGATAATATTTTGAAGTAATAAAAGCGTCCCTGACTTGAGGAGTTACAGTTTTTACTGCTTTCCATCCGCCAGTCAAATGACCGTACATATTGAAAATAGTCGGATTCAGAAATAATCTCTTATAGCCATACTGATTAATGATAAAAACATCAAAATCTCCTTGAGCCCTAATTAAATCACCTTCTTTGAGACCGTAATCTTCGGGTTTAGCCATTCCGGTTGACTTTGGTTCAGGTTGAGGCTGGGGCTCGGGAACTGGTTCCTGAAAAACCGTGGTCGCCACTGAAAGATCAAAAGGGGTTGGAGGCTCATTATTATTAAAGCCACCTCTCTTAAACTGATTAGAGATAATTATGGTCACCGAATCAACATCGCTCTTAAAATTGGGGATTTTAATAATCCCTTCCTGATTTACTAGGCTCAGAGAATTAATCACTATTGGTTTTGTGTTGTATTCAATAATATAAATGACACTAAAATTACCCCTATTAACCGCGCCATCAAACTCTATTTCCAAATCCTTGGCGATTGTTCCGCTATCTTGTTTATTGACAAATCTATACCAATAGGGTGCCCAATCCTTAATATTTTGAGCAATACTGATGATGCTGGTAGAAACAATACTGTAAGTTATTGGCGAGACATTAATAATCCCCTTAAGATAAGGATTTTTGTAGCCATATCGGCCATCAGATAAGGTGCTGTTATTTAAATAATCAGCAACTAGCCAATTATTGAAAACTTGAGAAAAATTAAAATTAAAACCCTTATCCTTTAATACTTGTTCTACACTGTAAATGCCAGTCCTGTTATTTTGTAATATGTAAGAAAAAATATTTTCCCCAAACTGTTCAGCCAAATAATGACCAAAAAGATTAACCGAAGGATAATCAAAGCGATCTCCCTGCCATTCGGTTAAGGAATCAAAAGGACGAGCCATAAAATCATCTACCCTTCTTTCTAGGTTAGTTCCGGCGTAAGCGCTGTCATAACCAGCTGCTGTCGGCCCATATTCACTTCGTAATTCATTCAACCACACGTCATCCACCAGACCCTGGGTTCTTTCTTTTAAATTCCAGGATATCAAATGTTGAAACTCATGAGCAATAAAACTATTAATCAAGGGATTATTAAGCTGGGTGGCATTAATATAAAGCATTTCTCGTTCATTAGAAGTAGATTCCTGGTCTTTGGCTAATTCGTCTTTAGAATTAAAATAGCCACCAGCCGTAGATTTAATGTGAGTCAAAAGAATGGTTATTCTATCATCGTTATCAATTCCCGGCTTCCACTCTGAACCAAAAACATAGTGAAGGGCTGGGTAGGTTGATGTATCAAAATCTTTGGCAATGGTATTTAAAGAATCTAAATAGGAATTCTGTTCAGCTACAGAAAGGGTATTCCAATAATCATCCTCAATATAAAAATAAACATTATCGGAAATTTTCTTAAGAGTGGCTGAAACCTGGGTTCGGTTATTAAAATCATAAGAAGGATCAATAAAGAAATTAGATTTATCTCCTACCTCAAAGGCTAGGACTGAAGAATATAAAATAATAAAAATCCCCCCCGAAATTAACAGGGTCAATAGAAACTTTCTTTGTTTTAAGAAAGAAATCATTCTAAATAAATTGTATCACAAATATTAAAAAATTAGTACAAAAGGAGCCGGGAAAGTCAAACCCCAATACTCTGTATTGAGTGGGTACTAGTTCCCGACTCCTTTTGAATCAGGATTCTTTAATCCCGATATAATTTCAGTATAAAACTTTAAAAATAAAAGTGTCAACTCTTCACCTTTAGCCAAAGGAGAAGAGTCAACCCAAAAAAGAAAAGAGACCTCGACAAAAGCCAGAGGTCTCCCTTCCCAGAGTTTGAGGTTTCCCGAAGGATTCCCCACTCAATGCTTTGAGTTTAGCAAATTAAAAATTAATTGTCAAGAGATTTGTTCTTTTCTAAATCTCATTCTTTGGCAGCATCTATTATGGGAGGCTTATATTTCAATTCTTTCTTAGACCACTCTACGAGAGCCGCCCTATCTTTGGGAAGACATTTACCGGAATATCCTTTTGAGTCCTTAAAGGCCAGGGTATGCATTTTATTTATTCGTGGATCTAATAACCAACCATATCTTACTTTATGATAATCCGCCCCTGCTCTTTCACAAATCTCTCTCATCTCGTTTGAAAATCCAACCTTCACCGCAAAAAAACTATTTTCAAAATATTTTATTAATTCTGCTTCTTTGGCAGGGCAAATATAAATTTCAATCAATGGTCCTGATATTTCTAATAAAATATCTTTAACTTGCCGACAGTCTATTTCATCGCCGCCAAGAATTATAAAGGGCTGATCAATCACCTTTCTCATTATGGGATTATAATAACTGCTTTCAGAAATATATTCCGGAGAAAAGATTATCTTCTTTTTATATTTTAGTTTCAACTTATCTGTTGTTCCTGGTTCAATGGTTGATTTTATTACTATTAAAGGCGTACTGAGCCAAGATACTGTCTCTTCGACTATAGAGGTATCGCAAAAATCATCATCTTTTTTTGGTGTGGGAACGCAAATAAAAGCAATATCGCACCCATTAACGGTCTCCTTTGATTGTTTATTGTTTTGAACATCATAGATTGCCAAATCCGCTTTATCCTTAAAATATTCACTAATTGCCCTACCGACCGTTCCGTAGCCAATTATCGCAATTTTTAATTTTTTTTCCATATAATTTATTTCGGCAATGAATTAATAAATTTTTCAGCTTCATCCTTGAATTTCGGATCTATCTGCGCTGCCCTTAAGGCGGTTTCCCGCGCTTTATCGTAATTACCAATCTTGGCATAAGCTGTTGCTAAAGAGGCATATAATTGAGGATTCTGGGGCTGCTCTTCAATCGCCATTTCATAAAGTTCCACTATTTTGGGGTAATTTCCAACTTTTTCATAAATATTTATCATCCGCATCATATCAGCGATGTTGTTTTTGTAATCGCTGTAGCCCAGTGCCAGGGATTTCTCAAGTTTGGAAAGCGCTTCTTCAAAATTGCCTATTTGATAAGCGGTTATAGCCGAAAACCACCAAGAAAGAGAGACATCTGGGTTCAACTCTAATGCAATTTTAAAACTCTCATAAGCTTCTTTGAATTTTTTTTGAGATATTTGAGCCTGGCCCATTTCATACCAAATACGAGGATTTTTTCTATTCAGGGCAATTGCCTTTCCAATATATTCTTCGGCTTTTCCCCCTGCATCCTCTTCTTTATCAATTAAAAGAATATACATCCTCCCAACATAAAGATAGGGAGTAGTATCCAGAGGATATTTCTCAATATTTTTTTCTACCTCTTTAATTCCATAATGAATCAGGGCTGGATCAAATTCTTTATTTTTTTGGCGCTGAGATTCAACAAGCTGAATAATAAAAGCAGCTAATTTATGCCTTATCTCATAAGCCCCTTGAGGGGAATTATATTTTAATGCTTCCTGATATTTGTTAAATGCTTTTTGGGCATCGCCTTTGCCGCCAGCGACAATGGCCCGGGTACAGGCAAAATTAGCCTTAGCTGGCTTTATATTAAATTGATACACACTGATTAAGGCCAAAATCAATAATATGCTTATCAAGAAAATCGATGGTCTTTGTTCAATTACCACTGTCTCCTTGGGGGCGTCGGGTTTATTATTTTCTAAGCTTAAAAAATTAATATAACCCAAAACCAAAAAGAATAAAAAGTAATTAGCGGTAGTATCAAAAATAAATAAATTTTGACCAAAATAGGCAATCAACATTGCTGAAAGGGTACCAAAAATTACCTGATCTATTTTTTTCTCTTTAAATTTCTTAATAAGAAAATAAAAAATGAAAACAAAAATAGATAAATAACTCAACAGACCAACTATACCTTCGGTAGAAAGCATTTCTAAAATTATATTATGAGCCCTGTCCCAAATTGTCTCGGCTCCCAAACCAGTAAAATGACGGGCATCAAAATATTTCATATGCAAATACATAAAATTTTCTGCTCCCCAACCAAAAATAGGCCTTTCTTTCCACCCCTTGATTGCACTTGTCCAGGACCACAACCTAGTCTGAACCGTAGAGGTGCCCATGGAAATGTCTGTTATCCTACTTAGCCAACTAATATTTTTGACCAGTTCTGTATTCTTATTCAACCAAACTCCTGCTGCTAAAATTATAAAAATAATTATGATTATTGTTAGATAAATCTTCATTTTCCGTTTTTGGGAGCTGAAAACAAAAAATAAGGTCAAAATAAATGCAGAACCAATTAAAGAAAGAATGGCTCCCCTAACAGCAGTCATCAATATTGCTGGTATGCCCAAAATAATAACTGCGATAAAAAATCCTTTCTGCCATAAGGGGGTATCCTTTTTTAATAAAAACAAAAGGGCTAAATAAAAAATAAATAAAAGGTAACCCGCATAAAGAGCGGGATTACCAATAGTGCCAATTATTCTCTCGCCATGTTGCCAGCCAACAAAAAAACTACCCAATCTTAAACGCTGACCATAACCAAATAAAATTGAAAGAAAACCTACTAAAATCGATATTTTTAAAATTTTGTCCCAATCTTCTTTAGTCTTTATAAGACTGGTTAAAATAATAAAATATACCCAAAAATGTAAAAAGCTAAAAATACCACCCATCCGCTCTAAGCTGCCCCAAAAACTATTATAAAAATCAACTCCAATGATACCAGTAAAAAAATAGAGGGCAGTGAAAATGGAAAAACTTATCAACAAATATGTCCATTTCGGTCGATAATCCTTATTGACTATAATTAGAAGAATATAAAAAACCGCCATTAATTCCACTAAACCTCGGAAAATCACCATTTTCCCGAAGTGGAATGGCGATAAATATTGAGAAAAAATAACTAAAGGCAAAAACAGAGAAATAAAAATTCCCCAGCGGAGTATTTTTACATAAGTGGCGGAGATATCCATATTAATAATTTAATTCTATCCGATTTTTAAAGTCCTTGTCAACCAACTATAAATATATTATCATTAATTCTATGAAAACTAAAAAGCTTATTTTGCTGATTGGAGATATAATTATTCTCTACGTTTCTTTGATTATTGCTCTTACCATCCGTTACCAGGGCTTCGATTTTAAGATTTTTCAGGTTCATCTACTCCCCTTTTCGATAATCTACTTAATCTGGCTAATCGTATTTTATATTAATAATCTTTACGAATTAGACATTGCTAAAAATAATATTGAATTTTCCTCGGCCCTAATTAGGGCGCTGATAGTAAGCGGCCTGATTTCGGTGGTATTCTTTTATCTTGCTCCTAATTTTGCCTTTGGCGCCATCACTCCAAAAACTAATTTATTTCTAACTATTCTGGTTTTTATGGTTTTATTCTATGCCTGGCGATTAATTTTTAATTATCTTGTAGGGTCAATAAAGCTGAAATTAAATACCGCCATCATCGGCTACAATCCCCAAGCCATTGAATTAGCCAAAGAAATAATTAAAAATCCTCAATTGGGTTATAAATTAAAAATAATCATAAAAAACCACGAAGAA
>Ga0172366_10004265_pt1 | contig 11285 bp, 5 predicted proteins | sample LakKivSesite69cm_FD_114533 | JGI IMG/M metagenome (GOLD analysis project Ga0172366, IMG submission 114533) | Sediment microbial communities from Lake Kivu, Rwanda - Sediment site 69cm | ecosystem: Environmental > Aquatic > Freshwater > Lake > Sediment | place: Rwanda: Western Province, Lake Kivu...
TAGGCGACGAGGGACCGCAAATCTCTTCCACCATCCGGGTCCACGGAGGTTCGCGCGCCCAGCCCAGCGTTCGGGCACCAGGGTCGGACGAAGCGTGGGGCGTGATAAGTTGAAGGTCGCCTTGGTCACCGACACCTACCACCCACAGGTCAACGGCGTCGTCAGCTCCGTGGATTCGATCGTCGAGGAGGTGGGCAAGGAGCATGAGGTGAGGATCTTTGCCCCCACCAACGCCAAGAACGCTCAGGGATTTCGTTCCTTCACATTCCAGCCCTATCCGGACTACAGGATCGCCTTTGTCGGCCCAAAGACGATCGGGGAGATCTTCGTCAGGGAAGGCATAGACCTGATCCACGTGCATACCCCCTTCACGCTGGGCTTGGCTGCCGTTTCGGCTGGCAAGAGGCTTCTGCTGCCCATCGTGGGCACGTTTCACACGCTGCTGCCGGAGTACACGCACTACGTCTATGGGCGCTGGGGCGGCCTGCTCCGAGGGCTGGCGTGGAGGTACGTGAGCTGTTTCTACAGGCGGTGTACCGTCGTGACGACGCCCTCTAACTCGATGCGCGAGGTCCTCGTCGGCAGGCACCGACTGACCAACGTCCATGTCATCTCGAATGCACTCAACGTTGACACCTTCAGCCCCCAGGACAGGCCGTCCAACCAAGATCCCGTCATCCTGTATGTGGGGCGGCTCGGGAGGGAGAAGAAGGTTGAGGTCCTGATCGATGCCGCCCCTCGGATACTTGGGAAATTCCCCCGGGCCGTATTCAGGGTCGTGGGTAGGGGTGTCCAAGGGAAACTGTATGAGGGGATGGTCAGGAAGAAAGGGCTGAACGGCAGCTTCCGCTTCGAACACTACCTGAGCCCCCCGGATCTGGTGGATGCGTACCGTGGGTGTGATGTCTTCGTGATTCCCTCCGACACCGAGACGCAAGGGCTTGTGGCCCTCGAGGCCATGGCCTGCGGCAAGCCGGTCGTGGGGGCCGACGCGGGGGGCCTGAAGGACGTCATCACCCCGGAGGTCGATGGGTACCGGTTTGTGCCGGGAAGCTCGGAGGACCTCTCCCGATGCGTGCTGGAGCTATTGGCCGATGACGATCTCCGGCAGAAGATGGGTGCGAACGCCCGCCGGAAAGCGGAGGGATTCTCGCAGAAGAAGATCGCTGAGCAGTGGATGAGCCTCTACTCGTCCCTCCTCGGTGGAGCCGGGCGGAACCCTACCTCGCCGTGAGAACCTCTCGGTATACTTGCTCGACTTGGGAGGCTGCCCTTTCCCAGGAGAAGATCCCTGCGCGCTTCCAAGCCTCCCGGGCAAGCCGGTGGCGCAGTCCCCCATCCGAAAGGAGCGTGTTCATGGCATCCCTCAACTGCACCGGGTCCCCGGGGTCCACAAGGATCCCGGCGTCTCCAACAACCTCCGGAACGCCGCCCACCCTCGTTGCGACCACCGGTTTTCCGTGAGCCATGGCCTCCAGAATCACCAACCCGAAGGACTCGATTCTGGATGGAAGCACCAGGAACCTGCATCTCTCCAGCAGGCGGTTCTTCTCGTCGTCCGGGACATGCCCCAGCAGCTCCACGTTCTCTAAGCCCTTCAAGGCTGAGGACAGAGGTCCCTTGCCACATACGAGCAGCCTCGTAGGTACTCCCTCCATGGCCCTTGCCAGAACGTCCAGTCCCTTGGTCTGCACCAATCTACCGACGTAGAGGATGAAGTCCTCCTCCAGATCGGAGAAATCCCGGATATCGACCCCGTTGTGGATTACGCGCAAGATGTCGCCGTCGCTCCCCCGGCCCAGGAGCCGGCTGCGTATGTACTCGCTGATGCAGATGATCCTGACGCACCTCCGCGCGAAGTAGCGCTTGAAGAGCTCGTCGTTCAACAGGCTCAAGGGCCGCTGCCATCCAACCCCCTCCCCGAAGTCGTTGTGCCATGTCAGAACGAGGGGGATCTTTCCGAGAAAGCTTCCCATCGCCCTGGCATACTCAGGCGACCATCTGTGGTGGGCATGTATCAGATCGGGCGCAAGTCCGGCGATGCATTCCCTGATGCCCCAGGTGATCGACGCCGGTGGGGTGTAAACGTGGAAGAAGCGCGAGCGGAGGCGATGGACATGCATTCCGTCGACGACTTGGGAGGGTTCAGTTCCTGGCAGAAGGCTTGTGACGATGTGGACCTCGTTCTTCTTGGAGAGCCTGGCCCCGATTGCACGGATGTGCTCCTCGATCCCTCCAATGTAGGGATGGAAGAACGGGTTCACTATGCAGATTCTCATGCAGGTTCACATTGTCCGGCCTTGCTTATTTCGGTTGTGCAGCCGCTACGCACGGGTGGCCGCGTTCCGCACATCGGCCCCTGTACCAGCTGGCCTCTCCCGTGGAGGCCGCGCGCAGACGGCCTCTCGCGGAAGCCCTAGATCCTCGAGCCGTTGATGCGGCCGATGAGCTCCATCGTCTTGGCTGCGTCCTCGAGACTGGTCATCGGCTCCCGGCCGCTCCTCAAGCAGTCGATGAAGTGCCTGTTCTCGCCGAAGAAGCCGTATACCTTGTGGTGGGAGTCAGATCCAGCGGCCTCCTGGGTTGTGATCTCGATCGCCTTGTCGGAGTCGCTGAAGATAGTCGCCTTCAAGTTCGGGTCCACAAACGCCGAGAAGCGCTTGGAGTGCATCTCGAAGGTGTGGACGCGGGCGCCGCCCGTCCAGTTGCTCAGCAGTACTCCGGAAGCGCCCGACTCAAACTCGATCAGGACGTTGAAGCTGTTCTCGTAATCGGCCTCGAGGGCCCGGATATGGCTCACAAGCTTCCTTGCCTCGCCGCACATCCACCTCAGGGCATCCACCGCGTGGATGACGTCACACGTCAACAGGTCCACTGCCCCTTCGTAGTACGGGGGGGCACCGACCATGTTTTTGTAGAAGCTCGCGACTGCCTGGAGGATCGGACCCTTCTCCTCGGCCATCTCCTTGACCCTGGCCATCAGTGGGATGTACCTCCGGTTGAACCCGACCATGGTGAGGCACTCATGCGCCCTTGCGTGTTTGGCCAGCCTCTTGGTCTGGAAGCTCGTGACGCCCGGGGGCTTCTCTATGAACAGGTGGATTCCTTTGGATAGGCAATGCACGGCCAGGTCGTAGAGCTGGTGGGGCGGCATCAGTATGTAGGCTGCGTCCGGCTTCACCTCCTCGATCATCTTTCTGTAGTCGCGGTACCTTGCCTGTATGCCGAATCGATCCGCCGTGGCCTTCAGCTTCTCCTCGACCAGATCGCACAGCCCTGCCATCTCCACGTCGGGGAACTCCGCTAGTGAAGGGTAGTGGACCGCGTTTGCCATCCCTCCCGCACCTATCAACGCAAGGCGAACCCTGTCCAAGATCACACCCCACCCCTAGAGATCCTTCAGGCGGATCCTCCCGCCCGTCTCCCGGCTCCTCACCAGGCCGTTCAGGCAGGTGATGATTTCGAGCGTGTCGTTGAGGTCTATGGGGCTCTTCCCGGTCTTGACGAATTCCACCACCCTCCTGAGGGTCTCAGGATAGTACAGCGTCCTTTCAACGGCGATCTCCTCTCGACCTCTCTCGCCGTGGGCTATCACGCGGAAATCGACCTTGGCGTCCCTGATTATCTGCAGGGACACGGTCTTGCCGTCGGCGTACTGGACCGTGGCAAGGTCGTGACCCTCCGTTCCCAGGTTCATGACGTAGTCGATGCCCGGGCCGAAGACGGCACTCATCATTTCGGCGGCGTGCACGCCGTAGAAGATCGTCTCCCCCATGCCTGTGACAGTACCAGTCCGGAGAGGCGATATCTCCTTCAGCCTGGCCCCTTTGGAGGTTATCTCGGGGGCAAAGCGGAGGGACGAGCAGGACATCAGGGGGGTGCCCGTCCTGCGGGCCGTTGCGGCGATCTTCCTCGCGTCCTCAAGGCTTGTGGCGAGGGGCTTGTCGACGAATGTGGGAACCCCCGCCTCCAGGAAGGGCACGGCCTCCTCCAGATGTTTTGAGCCGTCCCTGCTTACACAAAGGACGCCGTCCACCAGGGGGATCAGGTCCTCCTTCTCCTTCACCCGGACGGACACGTTGAGCTCCTTGAGCTTCGCCACGTTCTCGTCATCGTACGCGAAGAACGCGACCATGCTTGCCCCATCGACCTTCTCGTTCGGGGGCAGGTCGGGCACGTTGACCAACCTTGAGAAGACGACCGAGTGGGAGTTGTTCGTTCCGCACAGGCCCAGCTTGATCATGCGATTCCCGAAGGCCTCCTCGCTGACCTTGGTAAAAATGTTGGCTCGGGTGCGGATAAATGGGGCGGAACTCTTTATATGCCACATGGCTGGTGCTGGGTCAAACTTGGCGGTCGCCATGGTCACAAACGAGTTTCGTGATGTTCCATCAAAAACCGTGGAGAAGCTGGGGTTCATCCCCCGATGGCTGGTCTGCGGACCCTTCCAGGCCGGGGATGAGGGGGAGGCTTACAGGCTCTACCGCATGGGAAGATTCGATGTCCCGGACGCCGACCCCATCGGGGGCGAGCTCTTCATCGAGCCCACCCTCGGTGTGGTGCAGCGTTCCGATTCCGTGCCCGGAAAGGAGACGATCTGGAGCAGCATGGAGGCGACCTCCCCCCACATCGCGCTCTCCTCCGCTTTCCCGAACGCAACCCACGGCGTTGCTTACGCCGCGAGCTACCTGCTGAGCCCAGCCGATGAGCTGTTCATCTGCGACTTCAGGCCCCAGATGGTGGGGAGGATGATCGTCAACCACCGGGTTGCATCGCCGGATCGTGGGCTGGTTCAGATTCCCCTCAAGGCGGGGCGGAACCTGCTCATGCTCAAAATCCTCGGCAGCGCGAGGCGTGGCGCGTCGTGGGGCGCCGTATGTGGGTTCCGGAGGGCCAAGCTTGTCGGCTCCAGCGGGGTTGCCACGACTGGGCCAAGGTCCACGGGTTTCTTCCGTGGATCGGCGGACAGTCCGGAGGTGGAGATTGAGTTTGCGCTCGCCAACGTTTCGGACTCCGACATCTTTGACGTTGCCACCCTGATATCATCGGATGATCTTGGCTCGGAGATCTCAAGGGCCACCGAGGTCCTGCGGGCGGGCGAGACAAGGAGCATCCTCTATGGCCTCCCCGTGGCCAAGGGCAAGCCGCAGAAGGTCCGGGTGTCCTTGGAGGTATCGGCCAAGTCGGAGCGCTCCACGGTCTCCGACTCCGTGGAGATGGCACCGATTCCAGCCTCCGATGCGACCGTGCATCTGGGCGTCGGCTTCCATTGCGATCCCGTGTGGACCAACACCCAGTCAATGTACAACGATGTGTCCCTGCACAATGTGACCCAGTACCTCAACTTCTGCAGGGCCGACCCCGGGTTCAAGGTCATCTTCCACGAGCTGGACTACCTGAAGCCCTATCTAGACTTCTACCCCGGCGACCGGGACTACCTGACCAGCCTTGTCCGGCAGGGAAGGGTCATCCTGGGCGGCTCCTACAGCGAGCCCAACGAGAAGAACGTGTCGGGCGAGCAGCTCATACGCAACATCCTCTACGGCAAGCTCTTCGCAACCTCGCTTTTTGGCGTGAACCCCAGGGTCTACCACCCCTGGGACGTCTTCGGCCACGTTGTCCAGCTGTCGCAGATACTCAAGAAGACGGGCAACATCGGCGTGGTGTGGTCAAAGACCGTCAAGGGCTTCCCTCCCGTCTTCAGACACATGTCCCTGGACGGCAGCACGGTCGCCCATCGCCGGCTCGACTACGGCTTCACCACGTCCAGTTTCGCTGAGATGAGGGAGAGGGCATACGCGGGCCTCAAGGAGATGGAATCGCTGGGGCACGGCTCGGACCTGAGGATGGACTGCAGCGACTTCAAGTCCCCCACGGCCTGGAAGCTCGGCAGGACCAATGAGCTGAAGTTGCTCCTGCCAAAGATCCAGGCCGGGGACCCGGTCGAATTCTTCGAGGATGTGCTGAAGGACGAGTCGCACGGCGTCCTGCTACCCGTGACCTCGAGGGATCCCAGCCAGTACCACATCGGGACCTCCCAGTCAAGGATCGAGCTGAAGATCGCCAACAGGCTGGGTGAGGCCGGTTTGCAGAGCGCGGAGTCCATCTGCACCTGGGCCTCCCTGCTCGGAGCGGCCTACCCCGATCTGGCCCTGGACAAGGCATGGCGGCAGCTACTCTTCAACTCGCACCACGATGCCATCACCGGCACCTCCTGCGACAAGTCCTACCTGGACATGCTTCAGGGCTACAGGGAGGCGCTCGGCCTGATCGGGCAGTGCACTGCCCGGGCTCTGGACGACATCGCCTCGAAGGTTGACCTCTCGGCATCTGAAGGGATCCCCATCATCGTGTTCAACACCCTGAACTGGGTCAGGACCAGCGCGGCCAGGGCAAGGATCACCTTCCAGAAGCCTGTGGCATCCTTCGCCCTCTCGCAGCCAAACGGCAAGGACCTTCCCTTCTGCCTTCTGAGCGCCCAGGAGGACGGGAAGGGAATCCATTCGGCCGAGATCGAGTTCGTCGCGCGGGACGTCCCCGCGATGGGCTACGCCACCTACCAGATACGGCCCTCTACCAAGGGGTCCCTGCCAAGATGGAAGGCCAGGCAGGGCGATCTGAGCATCGAGAACCAGTTCTACAAGGTCACCGTCGACCCCAGCAGGGGAGGCGGCATTTCCAGCATCCTGGACAAGGAGCTCGGCAAGGAGGTCATTCCGGCGGGCGGTCCGCATCTGGGCAATGAGATCGCCATCCTGAAGGAGAAGAACGACCGGAACGAGCCCTCCTGGGAGCTCTACACGACCGGCGAGACGATGTTCTCGGCGGCCTTTCCAGCCGAGGTGAGCGTCCAGGAATGCGGCCCTGCGTCCAGGATCCAGGTGGCGGGCAGGCTGGGTGAGTATTGTGAACTCCTCCGCCAGATAGTCCTCCGGAAGGGGCTGAAGAGCATAGAGTTCACAACCGAGATTAGGGACTATCGCGGGAGGGATGACCTCTTCGTTGCCCTCTTTCCGACCAGCCTTGCCGGTGCAGCGCCCACGTACGAGGAGAGGTTCGGCGCGATCGTGAAGCACCGGGGAAGGAAGTCATTCGACTACAAGACGTGGCGCGGCGATGCATACTCGGACTGCGTCATACACTCATCCCAGAACTTCTTCGACCATGGCTCCACCACGAAGATCCGCTTCGTGGACTACGAGGCCCGCACCGTCTCCTCCTGCCCGCTGGGCTCAGTTCTGCTTGTCATGCCCCACTCCAAGGAGATCCAGATCACATCCACCCATCTCCAGAGGGCCCTGGCTAGCAGAGGCGTCCTGACCACGCCGTGGTTCGATGATGATGACGCCCCGAGGAGGGGGAATCTGCCCCATCTGGACTCCACCGAGGCCGCCGGCAGGAACGAAGACCTTCCCAACACCAACTTCAGGATCTCGATGGGAGTCGGGGCCAACAACTCCTACTCCATCTCCCTTCTCAGGGGCCTTGACAAGGGTTCTCTGGAGGGATTCACCGACAGGGTGCGAAGGCTGGGCTTCGATTTTCTGGTCCTGTCCGATCGCAACGCCCCGGCTGGCTGGGATTCCGTGCCCGTGCTCATCATAGAGGCCAGCGATCCCCAATCCATGGAGAAGGCGGTCGACTTCCTCGTCGATGGGCTGCGGTCCGGGGACTTGATCATCCCCCATCACGCAAACCACATCGGCCCCGTGCAGGTCGAGGACTACGGCGTGAGCGTTCTGAACAGGGGGAATATGGCCAACACCGTCGAGCCCGACGGAACGATGTCCCTCTTCCTGACGCACACATCCAACTGGTCGCGGATCCACCTTGAGGAGGAGTTCATCCCGGAGAGGAAGGACCATGTCTTCCACTACGCGCTCTACCCCCACGGCGGGAGCTGGCGGGAGGCAGGATCCTACCGACTCGGGTGGGAGTACAACCTGCCCCTTCTCTGCGTGCAGGCAACCCCCCACAAGGGCGTCCTGCCGCCGGTGCTTTCGTTCATGCAGGTTTCCACTGACAACGTTGTGGTCGTGGCCTGCAAGCCCGTCGGGAACCCGGTTGCCGCGTTCCAGGCGCGGGGTTCGGACGCATCCAGGGGGATCATCATCAGGGTCTACGAGGCGGAGGGGAGGCGCGTGGAGGCGACCTTCAGATCATCGGTGCCCCTGGAAGGCGCGTGGAGGACCGATCCCTTGGAGAACCGCCTCTCATCCCTTGAGGTCCGGAACAACTCGTTCACTGTGACAATTGAGCCTTTCTCGATCGAGACGTTCGAATTGAAGCCCGTCCCCACAGGGGAGAAGCGGGTTGCCGGCCCGGAAGTGGCAGAGGTCGTGCAGCCGGTCTACACCCGGTACTGGAGGGAGAACCTGGGGCCGGCTCCCATCGGCTATCAGGCCGTCGCCATCTCGATTCAGGGCTCCCCGGTCACGGAGGCGGGCGGAAGGGGAACGACGATCAACCGGGTCTCGGTCAACGTCGTGAACAATTACGTTGACCAGACCATAGTGGGCCACGCCGTTCTGGAGGCCCCGGAGGGCTGGCGGGTTCAGCCGGAGACGATCTGGTACGAGGTGCCTCCTCTGGGCCACAGATCGTATGATGTCATCCTCTCCTTCTCGGGCATCAGGAGGACCGGACTGTTCAGGGCCAGGCTCAGCCACGACGGCCAGACCTACGAGGACGTCATCGAGATCGGCGAGCAGAGCAAGCTGACCTACGCCGGCGGCGGGTCGGTGTACCAGGACGTTCTCAAGGTACAGATCGAGAGGGCGCTCACCTGGTCGATCTTCCAAGAGGCCAATGGTGTGTCCGTTCGCGTCGAGAACCCCTACAACGAGAGGGTGGACGGCGGCGTGGCCCTCATCGTGCCAATGGAATACTGGTCACCGGACGAGGTCGGAGACTACTCCCTCGCTGAGATGGCACCGGGAGTTCAGGCCCTCCACCTTGCCCCCAAGTCCTTCCAGGTCCTGAAGTTCGACCTGCGCGGGCGGGGCGAGAGGGATCCTCGCTTCTGGGCCTACGCGAAGCTCTTCTACATGGGCCGGACGGAGTACAGGAGGGTCAGGTGACCCGCTGGCCCTTTGGCCTTCTTCCCCGGTAGACGCGGACGGACATGGGCGCGAATGTATCCTGCAGGGTCCCTCGGATCCTGCCGATGGAACGTCCTTCCCAGAGTACCTGCACCTCCTGAATCTCGCCAACGTCGAATGCATGGGTGACCTCGACCTTGCCTGGGTTGCATGCCATCAGAAGCACTTGGCCGTCCTTCTCGACCATGCACCAGTCAAGCCGCCCCAGGCCCTTCTCCTCCACGTGAACCTTGGGTCGTCTTCCGACGAGGATGGGCGCAAGCTCATTTAGTTCCCTGACCTCGCGCACGACCTCCTCCCAGAGCTGGGGGGCGTCCTCATAGACTGACATCAGCACCTCCTTGTTGGGGTACTTGTAGGCATACCACGAGATCCCCCTAACGCCATGGATGACGGCCAGGTAGGTCATGCACCTTTCCTCCTGGGCGGTCGGGAACCTTATGTTCCTCCACGTCCATGCTTGGACCACGAACCACAGAGGCTGGCTGTCCTTGATCGAGGCCACCGTTTCGTCCACGCAGCGTGCGACCAGCGTGACGGACTGCTGCTTCCATATGGGGTAATGGGCCGGGGACGCGACGTCGGCGAGGCTCTGATAGGGCTTGCTGCGGTACGGGGCGCCATCACAGATCAGGGTCAGATGGTGCGGATCGATCATCTTCACCAGATCCGAGGCCCTGCGGATCACCTCGACTGGCACGTTCCTGAGCGAGGGCTCATCCACCACGTACCAGGCCAGCAGGCTCGGGCGCGAGTAGAGATCTTCCATGTACTTCCGGATCTTGGCGAGCCTGGAGAGGTTCTGCATGTTCTCCCCGGGGCCGTGCGCGATCACCATCATGTTCGTCTCATCGCAGGCGGCCAGGAACTCCTCGCTCCCCATGTTGAAGATCGTGTTGAAGCCCAGCTGGGCGAGCTTGCGCACATCCGCGGCCTCGCTGACGTTGTACAGGCCCAACGGGAAGAAGGGCTTGCCGTCGACGAGGACTGTGCCGTCATCCCGCAGGGCCACCCTCCGGGAAGGCGGTTTGGCAGGCTGGTCCCAGCTGTACCCCTTCTCGCCGATCCGCTCCTCAACCTCCGAGATCATGGTCTCGGCCCGACCCATGTCCTCCCCCTTCGCATCCGTTTCCGCGTAGGCCAGGCATTTGTAGACGAGGTCCCTGGTCAGATCCTCCCACGGATTTCTCGCCTTCTTGTCCAGTTGAGCTAGGGCCTTGCGGACGGTCTTCGTTCTGGTCACAAGAGCCTTCCGGGATATGCGCCGAATGCCAAGCTCGGGGCCATGCTCCGTTTCCCCCGCGACTGGACTGTACTTGACCGAGATTGTGCCGCGTTCCAGTCCTGCCGGGAGATCCCCTAGGCCAACCTCCACAGCCAAGCTACCAGTTGGGGGGGATAGCATCGCCTTCAGGGCGGTTGCAGCGCCCTGTTCACCAGGACGCGTAACCTCAAGCTCGCCCTTCACGGGCCGATCTGGATCGGATGATTCCAAGAAGAGATGAAGGGGCGATGCGTCCTTGAGGCTGTGGTGCTCGGGCCGCACCTCCCACCATATCCTCACGCCCGAGTTCCCCACCGACTCCCTTCCCGGGGTGATGGCGATGCCGCCGTCGATTGCGTCCTCAACTGCCATCGGATCTCCCAGGGTGAGTGTGCTCCCCATCCCCCTTCCGACCCCCCGTGGAACGAGGGCGGGATTCAGGTTGGGGCCTCTTCCTCCCATGGGCCACGGCGGAGAGGGATCGGAGCGGGCGCGGGTCCCCAGGCACACGACCCGGCCCATCGACGTTCCGTAGACGACCTCCAGATATCCGTCGCTATCCACGTCGGCCATGAGGGGGGCTGCCTCGATCTGATCCTCCCCCAGGGGGACGCTCCAGATGCGCTTGCCCTCGTGGGTCAGGGCATAGAGGAAGCCGCTTTGCGTGCCGAAGACCACGTCCGGCCGTCCATCGCCGTCCACATCGCCAACTATGGGTGGCGCTGCCACAACGATCTCCTCTCCATCGGATCGGAACTCCCAGACCAATCTGCCGTCGCTCCCGAGGCAGGCCAGCCCGAATGCATCTCCCACGAGGATCTCCTGCCTGCCGTCCCCATCTAGATCGGCCATGCACAGCCCGCTGCGGATCCGTCCTTTGAGTTCCGTCTCCCACTTGGGCCGGCCGGTCACCGCATCCA
>Ga0172366_10004267_pt1 | contig 11272 bp, 12 predicted proteins | sample LakKivSesite69cm_FD_114533 | JGI IMG/M metagenome (GOLD analysis project Ga0172366, IMG submission 114533) | Sediment microbial communities from Lake Kivu, Rwanda - Sediment site 69cm | ecosystem: Environmental > Aquatic > Freshwater > Lake > Sediment | place: Rwanda: Western Province, Lake...
ACATAGCGAACTCCTAATGATAACAAAGTATCAAGACATAGCGAACTTTAGAGATTGAACCTTGATAAATCAATAGAGCTTTTTGGTAAAGGATAGGGATATTCTACTACTAACTTAAAATCAAGGTAATAGAAGAAAAAATACTTAGTATTAGAAGAAACGGTGCACTGCCAATTGTTTTGGGAGGAGACCATTCAATAACTTATCCGATATTACAGAGTTATAGAGAAAAAGATAATATAGGTATTTTGCAGCTTGATGCTCATTTGGATTTTAAGGATCATAATTATGGATTAAAATATACCAATAGTAGTCCTATGAAAAGAGTGTCAGAATTAAATAATGTTAAACAAATTACTTCTATTGGAATTAGAGGAATTAGAACTTCAGAGGTAGATTTAAAAGATGCCCTGAGCAACAATGTTCATATTATTACTGCTAAGCAGGCGAAGCAAGAAAAGGCTTCTTCTGTAATCGATAATATCAATTTTCATAAAAAAACCTATATAACAATTGATATTGATGTGCTTGACCCGTCAATTGCCCCTGGCACTGGTTCCCCTGAACCGGGAGGATTATCTTTTTTAGAACTGATGAGCATATTAGAGATTGTGCCCAAAAAAACAGAAATTATTGGCTTTGATCTGGTTGAAGTTAACCCACAATTGGATACAGCCAATATTACCTCGTTGATTGGTTGTAATATTATTATCGAATTATTAGGGTTTATTTTTGAAAATAAGTGATAACGCTAAAGGTAAGATAATTGCAAAATATGAAGATTATTGTTGAACTAGGATGAAGCAAACTTGTTAACCTTTTTAAAAAAAATACAATAGATCTTTTATACTGCAAGAAATGTTTTGATTTATTCAAAGAAAAAGGATAGAGCTATGAGTACATTAAAAATAGTAAATGGTCATATATTTTGCATGGATAAAAGCAGAACTAGCATTAAGAATGGTTCTATTTTTGTGGAAGATAATAAAATTACGAAAATAGGATCATCCAAAGATCTTCAGTATTTAAGAGCAGATAAAACCATCGATGCAGATAATCATTTAATATTGCCTGGTTTTGTTAATACCCATGCACATCTCCATCAATATAATAGAGGTATCTATGAAATGATTGGCGGATTGTATCGTATGGAGATACCTCTTGAAAAATACAGAAACCCCAAGCAAATGGAGAAAATGAGTGCATCTCTTTGCGCGGAATTCATTTGGGGAGGATCAACGACTGTCCACGTCATTTATACCTACCCGGATGGTTTTGCAAGGAGTGTTGAAAAATGCGGACTACGGGCTATTTTGGCCGCTGATATTGAGCAAATAGATTTGGAATCTATTTCAAGGGGACAGTACAATTATGACCTAGAAAAGGGTCAAAAAGCATTAGAAAGAGCAAAGGAACTATACTTTTCTTGGAATGGGAAAGCAGATGATCGTATCAAGATATATTTGACACCCAAAGGTGTTGATTTTGTAACAGAGGATATTTTGAGAGAAGTCAAATCTTTCAGTGAGAAGAATAATGTCCGGATAACAACTCATCTGTCCCAAAGTTATCGAGAAATCAATCAATCATACAAATTATATGGTCTTTCGCCTGCCCATGTATTGGATAAGATCGGAATTTTAAATAATAACCTCTCTGTTGCTCATTTTGCTTTTGCAGATGAAGTTGATACACAGCTATTGGCGAAAAGAGGGGTAGGAATCTCTCAATGTCGATTTATTAATAGTCCTATTCAAAAATGGTTAGATCACGGAATCAATGTGGGATTAGGTACTGATGATGATTATCACAACATGATTGAGTTAATGAAAGAACTTACAATCGGGCAAAAAAATCGTGCTTTCAGTGTTCAAGGATCAGAAGGTATTGAGCCTGATGATTCTGTTTCCCTTAAACCAAAACCATATGAATTGTTGGAAATGGCAACCAGAAGGGGAGCTGAAATATTAGGAATTCAAAGAGAGGTCGGTTCTTTGGAAGTTGGTAAAAAAGCAGACATCATTACAGTTAATCTGAATTCTCCTCATATTTCTCCAACCTTTGATCCTATTGTAAGTCTTGTTTATTATGGTCATAGTTCTGATATAGACCTTGTGATTATCGATGGTAGAATCGTAAAAGAGAAAGGAGAATTAATAACGATAGATCTTGTAAAATCAACTGAAGAGGCTTATAAGCAGGCAGAAGAGATGATGACATCATTTTTCTGTGATCACAAGGAAGAAAAAGATCTATTAGGTAAATTTTCAAGCTATCTCAAGAACGATTCATAAAATAAATATAGGACCATTTATATTTCGTTCTTATTGATTTATTACGGATTAAGAATGGCTTAATATTGATAAGCCTAAAGTAAGATCCAATCTTCGCATTAGCACAATAACAATAAAAGGAGGGAGTGATTAAGAAATAACATTAAACCAATTATCTTAACTGTGATATTGTAAATTTTTGCATTTTCTCTGATTAGTAATGTATATTTTATTTATGGAGGTAAAACTAATGTACAGAAAATCTATCATAACCAGTAGTTTTGCATTAAGTCTGATTGTCATTTTGTTAATGTGCTCTATCTTTGTTATTGCAGAACAACAAACAAGGACTCTAATATTCTCTTCGCATAACCCTCCTGCCGGGTTAAATTATGTATTAGAAAAACCATGGTTTGAGGAAATTGAAAAACAGACTGAAGGCAGGATTAAAATTGATCCATTTTATTCAGCATCATTGTTTAGTGCACCTGAAGCATTAAAAGCTGTTCAGGACAATGCAGTAGATATAGCCTGTGTTTTTGCAGATTTCTACCCAACACAAATGATTGCTCATAACATATTTAAACTGTTTCCAATTGGTCCGGAAAAATGGGAGAATATTCTTTGGATCTATCATTCTGTGTACGAAAGATTCCCAGAATTTGTTGAAGAATTAGATAAATATAATCAAAAAATGCTATTCCCATTTTCACTTGCCCCGGGAAGTATGTGTGCAACCTATCCAGTTGATTCGTTAGATGATCTAAGTAGGAAAAAATGGCGTGCTTCCAGTGAATGGCACCTAGCCATACTGGAGAACCTGGGAGCAATCCCAACTTCAGTACCTTGGGCTGATTGCTATATGGCAATACAAACAGGAGTAGTAGATGGAATCTTTACAGATATTTCTGGCATGCGTTATCAAAAGTTTGATGAGGTTGGTAAAAATATATTTTTTAATCGAAGATTATGGTTTGGGACTCCATACTTGTATAATATCAACTTGGATGTTTGGAATAGTCTGTCCAAAGAAGATCAGGATGGAATTTTAAGAGCTTCAAAAATGTATGAGGAGATTCTTGCCGAAGAATTTGCTAAAGATATTGATAGAATTGTTTCAGAGTGGGAGGCAATTGGGAATACTATCAATAGTTGGAGTGAAGAAGATGAAGCTAAATGGGCTGATGAGAATTTACTTATGGAGTTAAGAGCAAGATGGGTCAAAAGAGCTGAGGAAGCAGGTCTAGAAAATGCAGCTTCAATTATGGAAGGCATGAAGAATTTGATTGATGAGGCGTTGGAAAAAGAGAAAGTTGATTAACTAAAGGGAAATATCAATACTAAAAGTAAGAATTTATCTTGGTTTTCATCCTTGTTGGCATAATACTTTATGCCAACAAGGATGAAAATAGCCCAATAAAAAGAGGGAAAATGAATAAATTACTAAATATACTGGAAATATTTACAAAAAAGATAAATATAGTATTAACTGTGGTATGTGGAATATTGTTAGTTATACTTGCACTCTTATTATTTGCGAATATATTAACTAGGACTTTTAATTTGCCAATTTATGGATTAACCCTGTTGTCTGTTTTTGTGGTAATGGTATCATTCTATACAGGACTTGCTCGGTGTGAGGAGGCAGATGAGCATGTGAAAGTAGATGCATTTACAAGTAAATTACCTTTAAAAATTCAAAATTTAATTACATTTTTCAATTATATATTACAGCTTGTTATTTTTGGAATTATTTTTTATGCCTTTATAAAAGATTCTATTCATTCTTATCAAACAAAAGAAGCAGTCGTTGGGATGGTTATATATCCAGTATGGCCAGCTAAATTTTTAATAGTTATCGGATTAGCTGTTTTTTGGATCCAACTCTTTGTAAGTACATTAAAAAGTTATACGAATTTATAACAAATAAGATAATTCAGTTATTATTATTGTTCATCAAAATAATCTTTTTTTATTTCAAAGCTGGAAAAGAGAGGATTATCGAATATGAGTTTTACAGAAGTAGGAATATTATCAACTTTAATCATGGTTTTTTTATTATTTATAGGATTGCCGATTGCTGCCAATTTTTTTATTGTGGGTTTTTTCGGGATTACTGCAATTCTTGGTTTTAATAGGGCAGTATCAATTTTAGGACAATCTCTTTATCATACTGTTGCGGTACCTACCTGGGCTGCATTGCCTTTATTTATTTTAATGGGAGCACTTGCTTCTAAGGGAGGTTTTGCCAGTAAAGCATATAAAAATTTTAATAAAGCTTTATTAGGTTTACCAGGCGCCTTAGGAGTCACAACTTGTTTTGCTTGCGCAGCATTCGGGGTAATATCCGGTTCAGCAGCTGCAACGGCTGCAATTTTTGGTAAGATAGCTTATCCAGAAATGAAACGCTATGGGTATGAAAAAACTTTTGCTGTTGCTACTATCGCTTCAGCTGGTACCTTTGCAGCAATGATACCTCCGAGCGGATTAATGGTTGTATATTGTTTATTAACTGAACAATCAATTGGTAGATTATTTGCAGCAGGATTTATACCTGGTTCTATTACAGCCATGGTATATGCAATATCTATTATGTATAGAGCAAAATATAATCCTAAACTCGTTAAGAAACCCCTAGATATTGATGATGATTTAGAAAAAATCAACTTTTCCAGTAGAATAAAGGCGTTATTGAATACCTGGCCGGTTTTATTGATTGGATTTTTAGTTGTAGGCGGTATTCTATCGGGCATGTTTACTCCAACTGAAGGTGCTGCAGTAGGTTGTGTTTCTACCTTTATTCTTGCTTTTCTGCAAGGTTATTTTAGGAACAAAGAAGATATTATAGAATCCTTAAAACAGTCAGCAAGCACTACTTCCATGTTATTCATTATCATAATCGGGGCATTGTTTTTTTCAAGGTTTATTGCTTATACAAGAATCCCATCAATTCTTACTTCTTGGGTAATCTCATTACATATTCCCGGAGTATTAGTATTGACAGGTGTTTTACTGGTATGGTTCGTACTAGGGATGATTATTATTCCAGATGCAATCTTTGCTCTTACTATTCCTCTAATGTTTCCGGTAATAGTAAATTTAGGCTATGATCCGATATGGTTTGGTATTGTGACTATTAAATTGAGTGAAATTGCTAATGTGACTCCACCGGTTGGCCTTAACCTGTTTACTATTCAAGGGGCTGTAGGTAGAGATGTTAAAATTCATGAGATTTACAACGGGATATGGCCTTTTGTCCTTTGTGATGTAATCGTACTTATTTTGATAATACTATTTCCACAAATTGTTTTATGGCTTCCAAACCTTTTATTTAATTAATCGTTTGGTTTATAGTATATAAAAATATAGTATACTTGTATTAAAGATAAAAGGCTATGTATAAAGAATATTTTTTTCAGAAAACAAAAATAGGAAAGGAATGACAATGAGATTATTAATTAAAAATGGTTTAGTTCATTTTTTTAAAGGGAATGAGTCGACTTTCTTAGAAAAGAATATTTTGATTCAGAATGATAAAATATTATCCATCATAGATGTAAACGAGAATCAGAAAAAAATAGATAATATAACAACGGACGAAATTATAGATGCAAAAAATTGCTTGGTAATTCCGGGACTTGTTAATGCACATATGCATTCTCATGATCATTTCAACAAAGGAGCTTTTGAGAAATTACCTTTAGAGCTTTGGATGCTTTATCTCCGTCCTTTCTTTTCCGGGATACGGCTTAGTCCGGAGGAAATCTACCTAAGAACTTTATGGGGTTGTATCGAGATTTTAAAGACAGGAACCACAACAGTCATAGATGATATAGTTCAGAACCCGCCCACAGATGAAAATAATTTGGAGATGATTATTAACGCTTATAAAAAAGCGGGAATTAGAGCTAGCGTTACAACGCATCTGGCAAATAAGCCTTTACAAGATACCATTCCCTTTTTAGAAAATTTATTAGATGTGAAAATAAAAGAAAAACTAAACCAAACTGTCATACCCGAAGAAACACTTTTATCTTATTTGGAAGAACAGATTAAAAAGTACAATCATCCTGATGGATTAGTAAGATACATTCTTTCCCCTTCCGGTCCACAAAGATGTACAATAAAACTGATGAAAGGAATGAGAGATCTTTCTGAAAAATATAAATTACCAACTATCTGCCATGTATTGGAATCCAGAATTCAAAATGTAACCGGAAAAATATTTTATGATAAAACACTCATTCGATATTTGTACGATAATGATTTGCTATATCCTAATCTTAACCTGGTTCATTGTGTATGGGTGAGTGAAGAAGATATCAAATTAATTAGTGATATTGGTAGCAAAGTAATCCATAACCCGGCAAGCAATTTAAAATTAGGCAGTGGGATTGCTCCTATCAAGTCGATGTTGGATAGGGGGATTACTGTTTCATTAGGAACAGATAATACGAGCTCTAATGATTCTCTACACATGTTTGGAATGATGTATTTAACAGGATTAATTCATAATGTTCAAGGTTATGATTATGAAAAATGGATGAGCGCAGAAGAGGCATTTTCGATGGCTACCTTGCATGGTGCAAGAAGCGCGTTATTAGGAGAGAAAATTGGTTCTATTCAAGAAAATAAAAAAGCTGATTTGGTTATATTAGATATTAATAATGAACGATTTATTCCAACTAATGATTATATCAAACATATTGTTTTTGCTGAAAACGGTTCCTCCGTAAGAGATGTTATTATAGAGGGGAAAATCATTGTCAAAGACAGAAAGATTACTACTTTTGATGAGAGAGATGTTTTAGAAGAGGTTAAAACAGTGATGCCCAAAATTTATAAAGAAAGAGAAATTGCTTATTCTGAATCAATAGATGTTTACAAAGCTGTAAAAGAAGCTTATCTTAGATGTAATGAATTGATTTTAAAAAAGTAATTTTTACTAAAATATTATGGTATAAAATTTTGTTTATATAACCGAAGCAGTGAAGAATTTCATGAAAATATTTATAAATTGAATGATAGTTCAATGACAAAGACGAATGCCACTCATGATTATGATCCTATCATCCGGGAACTCATCCAAAAAGGAAAAACCAAAGAAGATATTTATGTTTACATAACAATTCATGATATCCAGGATCCCTGTGACATTTTGCTACCTGTTTATCAAAGAACAAATAAAAAAGATTGATATGTCATCCTGGAAGTCAACAACCATTCGGCCTATGATACAGAAAAGACTGTTAGGGAAGCGGAAAGACTTTTTCAGGTGGTTAATCGACCTAATTTAATGATTAAGATCCCCACCATTGAGGAAAGTATTCCGGCAATTGAAACGTGTTAAGTCAGGGTATTAATGTCAATATTACCCTCATTTTTTCCCGTGAACAGTACACATCAGGAGTGCCAGAGCTTATCTTGACGGGATAGAGAAAGCCGACCAAAAACCCTGGATGATGGAATCAATCATACTGTTAGCAAGGTGTTGGATTGCTTTAATATTGAGCATGATTTAATCAAAAGATGGGGTAGTTGACATATTGTGGGGATTAGGGTGTATGAGTAAAATAATATTCCTATGTGTCAGTACTATCTTTCGGGTATTTATATTTTTAAAAAATGACTTCAAAAGTAGGAGGAAAAAATTAAGTGTATAAAGTTTTAGTAGTAGATCCGATTCATGAAAAGGGGATAGAGTGTTTAAAAAAAGAAACTGATGTTATAGTCGGAGATATTGATACAGATATTAAGAATTTTTTTAATCAAAATATTGGCGGAGCCAATGGTATTATTGTCCGAGGGACTCCCGTAAACAAGGAATTAATGGAAAAAGCAAAAGATCTAAAAGTAATTGCAGTTCATGGTAGTGGTTATAATAATATAGATGTTGTTTATGCCACTAAAAAGAATATTCCTGTATTAAATACTCCTGGCATTTCAACAGAGGCAGTAACAGAACATATACTGGGTTTAATATTGGCTTTAACAAAACGTATTGCTTATGCTGACAGAAGACTAAGAGCAGGTAAAGTGTATTCTAAATATGAACATATGAATTATATAGGGATTGAAATATTTCAAAGAAAACTGGGTATTATTGGTTTAGGCAAGATAGGACTGGAAGTTGCCAGGAAATGTATTAAGGCATTCCATATGAAAGTACTTGGATACTATCCTAATATAATGTCTGAGGAAAAAAGAAGAATTGTTAATGAATTAGGAATAGATATTTTCCAGAATCTGCATGAAATGTTAAAACAAATTGACGTATTATCCATCAATGTTCCCTTAACTGACAAGACTAGGAATATGATTAGTACAGAAGAACTGAAACTTATGAAGCCCAGTGCTTATTTGATTAATACTGCTAGAGGTGCTGTTGTGGATGAAAAGGCGCTTATAAATGCATTAAAAAGCAATCATATAGCAGGAGCAGGATTGGATGTTTTTGTCCAAGAGCCTCCTTCGGCTAAAAATCCTCTTTTATCTCTTGAAAATGTATGTGTAACACCTCATATTGCTATAGGCACTGAAGAAACCCTGACCAAAACGGCTTTAACGCTTTGCACACAAGTTTTGAAAGTTTTACATGGAGAGAGACCTGACTATATAGTTAATCCAGAAGTTTTAAATTAGAAAATACCAACTCTGTTCATTCAAGTTAATATAGTTAAATATAAGTATTCAAACAATTTGTGGTTTCCTACCTATTATAATGATAGAGATGAGAATAAGATATTGAACGAAACTTCTTTTAATAGTGGGATAGCTTTAACAGGCGTTTTAGTAAAAATACCAATCTTTGCTATTGTAAAATTAAAATAATTATGTTAGAATTTGACACGCAAAATTGCGTTTTTAATTTTGTAATCGTTATTCTTTTAAGAATATAGCGTTAAATAAATAAGGGAATAATATAGATGAATCATTATCGATTGCGTTATAAAGTATGGTTGGAAAGTAATAAAAATAAAGCTTTTGGTAAAGGTCCGGTAGAAATCCTGGATAAGATAGAAAAATTTGGTTCATTACGAAAAGCTGCTGATGAAATGCAAATGTCTTATTCTCATGCCTGGACCCTGATTAATAAAATTGAAAAAAGATTAGGATGTAGATTAATCGAAAGGCAAGTTGGTGGAGAAGAGGGTGGGGGTTCAATTCTAACACCAAAAGCAAAAGAACTCATAAGACGATTTAATTTGTTTGAAGAAAAATCAGAAAGATATCTTTCAATTTTGTTTAATAAATTTTTTGCTGATTTTGATCCTGAATCCTGAATCCTGAATCATGAAATGATATTAAGGAGAAGTATACTAGAGAATGCCGAATAATTATTTTTTAACCGGGAATGTACGTACAGGAAAAACGACTATCATCAAAGAATTAGTTACTGAACTAAATTTAACTGCCAGGGGTTATACAGTAGGGCGTGAAGGGCATGAAGGTAATTATATAACCTTTTTCTTTATAGATCCCCAGATTTATTTCTATCAAGGAATCATGAAAAAGGAAGAAGATAAGATTTTTGCATTTCGTGATAATGCAAACAAACAGTGGAAAGTTAACTTGAACGTCTTTAACCAAACTGGTGTGAGAATGTTAAGTGAAGGATTATGCAAAGACATTGTCATTATTGATGAAGTAGGCAGGTTTGAAGCAAAAGCAGTAGCATTTCAGAACAAGATTTTTGATATATTAAACACAAGTAAGCTCGTCTTGGGAGTATTAAAAGAAGAAAAAAATTTATTTCTAGATCAATTGTTCAATAATTCTGATATACAAATTTTTGAAGTTACTATTACCAATCGTGAAAAAGTTAAAAATGACTTATTAAGTTTATTGTTATAGAGAAATTAATCGAAGGGATGATTGATGAGTATTATTCATGATATTCCAGGAAGTATTCCCGAGGAGAAGAAGCAAATTAAAGTAAATGAAGTAAGGATTGGTCCATTTTGGACAGGTGTCTTATCCAGTAATTTAGGTTTAGCTTCTAACACATGGTCTTAGATCCTACAACATTACTATAATCTGTCTGGTTCGATTATGGTGTTGATGTTATATACGATACAGTAGTTGCAGACTTCTGGTTGTATTAAAGTTAATTTCTAAAGGAGTTGTTTTTCGTCAAGTACATGGGAGGGGAATAGATCTGGTTACCATTAGTAAAGAAGATGTGCATGTATTACCTAGTTCATGAATACAACAGACATCGTGAACCCACTCTAATTTTTAATAGTAGTCATTTTTCTTATTAAATAACGATAAATATAAAATATATATGTTGAAAAGAAGGAGGAAGAACAAAAAATGATTGAGAAGATAAAAAAAATCAATATCATTATATTTATTGTTTCACTATTTTTGATATTCGTTAACCCTGTTTTAGGAAATAAAGATGATACGCAAAGAATAATAAAAGATATGCTAGGTAGAGAAATAGAAATTGCTAAAAACATTACCAGGGTTATCGGTACCTCACCTACCACTACTTTGCCAATATATATGATGACACCAGAAAAATTGGGTGCGTGGAATTTTGATTTCCGTGAAGATGAATTACCGTTTATACCGGAAAAATATCGAAGTCTACCTGTAATAGGTGGCTGGTTTGGTAAGCAAGATGGTAATTATGAAAAATTTATTACCTAAGTTCAACAGAATTTGGTCTAAAATTGGAGATATCAAAATGATAACTCCTTATCTTACAGGAGTTACGAGTGACCAGGGCATAAAATTCGGAAAAAAGTTAGTGACAAAAAAATGATGAAATAGTAATTTTTACTCTTGACAAATTGTCTTTAAAATGCTATCTTTTTAAAGAAACTGAGACATAGGAGGTAAGTGACAAAATGGCCTTTGTAAGGACAGTTAAGACCACCTCTAAAACCGGAGAATCTTATGAATACTTACGCCTAGTAGAGAGTTACTGGGATAAGGGCAAGCGTAAACAGAGAGTGATAGCCCATCTGGGTAATATAGCAGTACTGCGT
>Ga0172366_10004269_pt1 | contig 11270 bp, 10 predicted proteins | sample LakKivSesite69cm_FD_114533 | JGI IMG/M metagenome (GOLD analysis project Ga0172366, IMG submission 114533) | Sediment microbial communities from Lake Kivu, Rwanda - Sediment site 69cm | ecosystem: Environmental > Aquatic > Freshwater > Lake > Sediment | place: Rwanda: Western Province, Lake...
AAACTGGGAAGCTGCTTTACTATTCCACTTTCATATTTCTTTTCTCCTGTAAACTACTTTACCTGCCACCATAGTTAATTCAGTTTCTAAGTTTTTATTTAAAATAACTATATCTGCATCTTTGTTTATTTCTTTGTTACTAAATTTTTAACAGCTTTATCCATAGTGAGTAAAATGCTGGCTAAAACTCCAGATGCTAACCTGGCTTGCCCCTGTTTCACAATAATTTTTTGTCCCTCTGCCAATTATCTGACAAGTTAGGACAAGACAGTAAATAGAATTTTTCAAAGGAATTCTCTTTAACATGAAACATAAAGGATTTGTAGAAATAATAAATATATAAGAATGGGTTATATTGCAAAATAATATTTATCCAACACCCTAACAATATTATCACTGATTAATTCTTTAGGATTATTTTTAATAACCCCCTCTTTAATTCTTTGGTATTGAAGCGGCATAAATTGACTGATAAGTGTAAGCGGAATACTTTTTTTATTTAGATTTTTAAACAATATTTTTATGGCTTTTTTTATCTCAGATACATTCCAATAATATCTTGACCGATCCAAGAGGCTATACTTCCGTGCTAATCTCTTTTCTACCTCGTTTCCCTCATAATAATCCAACCAATATTTAGGATTTTCAAGCATTATTTCCTCTAAAATTTCAATCAAATTGGATTGTATTTCTGGCTTATTCGGAAAAAGTTCCTTTTCTATATAACATAAAGCAAAAAGAGTCTCCCTGAATGCAAAAGTTAGAGCAGGGCCTACTTTTAAAATTGCCACACCATCTTCAACCATATTCCTAAGAGCACTTCCGGATTGATAGTCAGTTGAATGAGCTTCAATAACAAGAGAAGGATATTGTTTTATTACTCTGAAAAGTTTTTGAACATTAACATTATCTCTGTTATACTCAAATACCTTCTTATTATTAAACTTTATACCTAAATCAACAACCACTGCAATCACTCTTTCCCAAGCACTCTTTAAATTTATATCATAAAAAGCCTTTTTGCTTAATTCAATTGTACGTTCCAAACTAAATGGACTACTTATTTCATTATTTTTTCTGGCTTCTTTTGTTCCACCCGGAACTGGAACCTCAGTCCCAATTACATATACTGGCAATATCAAATCACTATTAAAAGTATTTTTATAAACTTTTTCAACTTCAAGGCAAAGTCTTGCTTCCCGTTGTGCAATTGTTTCCGGATTAAGCGTCCCACATTTTCCTTCTGAATCATCTGCCATACCCATACTCGCATCTAAATGAATTTTAGAATATCCTGCCAATGCATACTCTTTTACCATAGAACATGCTTTTTCCATAGCATCCAATGAATTTTCTTTCTTCCACGGATTTGGACCAAGGTGATCCCCTCCAAGAATAATCTTATTTTTGGGAAATTTTACTCTACTTGCAATAGAAAATATAAAATTAGCAAAATCAAGAGGCTTCATCCCAGTATAACCACCCAATTGATTAACTTGATTAGAGGTAGATTCAATAAGAATATTTATTTCTTTTTGCAATGCATATTCCATTGCCACTTCAATAACATATTCATTAGCGCTACAAATTGAATATATCCCTTTTGGAACTCCGTTTTCTTGACTTTTTATTATATTGTTCAGAGTATATTTAAAAATATTCATTTTCATTTAACTTCTATTAAAATCCTCCAAATATATAGAAATTTATTATTAAAAGATTCTCTTGCGCCAGTTGTATCAATATCAATACCTCTCCTTCAATTATTATGTAAACTTCCGGTGATAAATTTTAGTCTCCGAATACCATTTTACCTTCGATAAAAGTAGCTTTTACTTTAAGTAATTCATCTAAAACAACAAGATCGGCCATTTTCCCGATAGAAATAGACCCAATATTTCTTTCAAGAGAAATTTCTCTTGTCGGATTATAAGTTATCATCCTTAAAGCATCTTTAAACGGTATTCCCACTACATTTACGATATTTCTTAATGCCTTGTCCAATGTAAGGGTACTCCCCGCAAGTGAACCATTTTCTAAGCGAGCCACGGAATCTTTTACAATAACCTTCTCTCCTCCAAGCTGATAATTTCCATCATTCAAACCCGTTGCTCCCATAGAATCGGATACGAGAATCATCCTATCCGGCCCTTTCAATTTATAGGTGAGCTCTATAGTCCGGGGATGCAAGTGGATTAGATCAGCAATTACTTCGCATGTAACTCTATTATCAAGAAGAACCGCTCCGACTACCCCAGGCTCTCTATGATGGTAAGGTCTCATGCCATTAAATATATGGGTGGCATGTGTAGCACCAGCATCAATGCCTCTATTGGCTTCTTCATAAGTAGCATTAGTATGACCTAGAGAAATAGTGATGCCTCTTCCAGACAAAAATCTAATTGCCTCTAATGCCTTTTCAATCTCAGGGGCTAAAGAAACAATCACTACGAAATTATTTGACGCCTTCATAAAATCTTGAAGTTCATCCAAATCTGCATCTCTAATATATTTCCCAGGTTGAGCACCCTTTTTCTCCAAATTAAAATAAGGCCCTTCTAGATGGATACCAATAATTTTCGCTCCTGCCATTTTTAAATAACTTGCCTCTCGGATTGTCTTTATAGCTAACATAGTATCTTTCTTTGATTGAGCCATCGTCGTTGGAACAAATGATGTCACACCATGCTTAGCGTAAAATTTAGATTCCGTGTTAAATATTTTTATGTCAGTTTCCATACTATCATGTCCTACTACTCCATGAGTATGAATATCAATAAAACCTGGCACAATAATAGATTTCTTAAAATTGACAATATCATATTCTGAAGGATCTACCTCTTTCTGCTCTTTAATCCCCACAATTTTTCCTTCAGATACTAAAACACAACTTTCATCCCATAACTCAAAGGGAGTATATATTTTATCAGCACAAATTGCCTTCTTTTGAATCACTTGTGTTTACCTCTTTCTTTAATATCAGACTCTTCTATAACTTTAAAATCATATGCAGTCACTTTTTTGTTGCTCGGTAGTTTTAGCGAAAGAATCCCTTGTTTTTATTTCCCAAAAAGAAAGCAAGCATTATTTTATCAATCATTGCTTTATTTTAAATATATCATCGCAAATAAAAAAGTCGGTCTTTGTATCTCTCAAGTATTTTATTATTAAATTCTTTCCCACCATCGAGATTAGCACTCATAAATACCGGAAGTGGGTCTATCTTTGCCTTAACAAGATTATCTATCACTCCCACAATCATGGCATTAAGCATATAATGACCACTTATAGTCGAAACAGGTCCAATCCTTTGAGGAAATCCCTCTAAAGAAATCGTTGCATCTCCTGAGGGACAACAGTAATCAAGTATAACATCATGATTGAGCTCAAATAATCTTTTACCACTTGAATGTCTTGATTCAACACTTTTAGAAAATTCTATTGAGGTGAGTACAATAAGTTTCGCTCCTCGCTCTTTGGATATCATTGCCACTTCAACTGGCGCAGCATTTCTACCACTTACAGAAGCAACCAAAACAACATCTTTTTTGCCAATAGGAGACCTTTCCATTATTACCTTCCCAACACCCTCTAGCCTTTCCAAAACTGTTGTTTTAGTAATGGGCCTAACATTAAGCATTAAACCTTCTGAAAGGATTGGATTAACCAGTACTAACCCACCCGCTCTATAAACAATTTCCTCGGTCATCATACCGGTATGTCCAGCTCCGAAAACATATAAAGTGCCACCATGAATAATCGATTCAGAAATCAAATCAGATGCTTTTTTAATATTATCATATTGGGTATTTCTAACCTTTTTAAGCACCTCTTCCACTTCCTTAAAATATCTTTCTATTAACATAAATATACCTCCAAAATTTAATTAATCTTCCTTTTACATTTTTTTTCAAATTCTTAAAGACTAATAAAATCAAATCTAAAATTACTTTCCTATTGTCTATCCCCTTTAAATTTAAAATAATTACTTAATTATAGTTATTCGGTTCTTATACAAAACCTCTTTTCTAAAATTCCATTTGTAAAAATTACTATTATTTCATGGTATCAACATATACTGTTACAATTCGCTTGACATTGACTATCATTGCACCTACAGTTACTGCGTAGGCTCCTAATTCTAAAGCTTTTTTTGCTTCTTTAGGTGAAGATATTCCACCTTCGCAAACTATAGGTATCTTTATGACTTTTACAAGCTTTTGAACCAGTTCCAGATCTGGTTTCTTTCGAACCATGGTGTAATTGGTGTAAGTAGAAAGCGTGGTAGCTACAATGTCTGCGCCGGCCCTCTCTGCTTCAATTCCCTCTTCTACAGTAGAAATATCTGCCATAATAAGCACTTTAAAATCTTTCTTTATTCTTTGTATCAGATCAAAGGATGTCAAACCGCCAGGATGTGGCCGTTGAGTAGCATCTATGGCTACTATATCGGCGCCACTTAAAATAATCTGCTTTGCAGCATCTAAAGTGGGAGTAATCCGTACATCATATCCTATTATATCCATTTTATTGATACCTATTATAGGCACATTCACTGCATCCTTAACTGCTTTTGTATCTTTAGGACCGTTAACTCTTATTCCAACAGCACCACCATTCACCGCTGCTCTTGCAATAAGTGCCATCATTTCAGGACCATAAATTGGATTTTTCGGATCATAAAATCCCTTCTCATCAGTAATTTGGCATGAGACAATTAATCCATTCTTTAAAGTATAAATTTTATCATTCATCTTACATAACTTCCTTTCTCGTGTACGTTCTAAGCTGTATGACCCCTTTCTCACATTCCTGTTATTCCCTTATATTTATCGAAAGCAAGGGTAGATGCGCCTAACACGCCCATAAAGAGGTCAAATTTTGTTAATATAATTTTTACATCTTGAGCAGCCAAACCAAATGCTTTTGATTTAACTGTGGTTCTAATTTCTTCTATAAGAGGTTCGCCAAATTGAGCCGCTATACCACCTCCTATAACAATGATCTGAGGACCTATTGTATTAACAGCGACGGTCATTGCATAACCTATATATCTTCCAACTTCATATATGACTTCCGTAGCTGCTCGTTCTCCTTCTAAATGTTTTTTATAAATTAACTCTGGAGTAATAGAAGAGCTTTTTTTATTAGTTGTCTTTATGGTATTACTTAAGGTTTCTTTTTCCATCTTTTCTACAAACATATCTAAAATTGCTTCCTTTGATACATAAGCCTCTAAACATCCTCTATTTCCACAATTACATAATGGACCCAAGTAATTAATTGAAATATGGCCTAATTCTCCAGATAAATTTCTCCCCCCACCTCGAAATAATTTACCATCTAAAATAATCCCGCTTCCTACTCCGGTTCCTATTGTCAATGCTACCATGCTATTAACAGATTTTTTAAACCCAAATATATATTCGCCTAATGCAGCAACATTGCCATCATTATCTACAAATACCGGAAGATTCAATCTCTCTTTAAAAAGATTCCCAATTGGTAAACCTATCCATCCAGGTATTTTCCCTTTAATTCCGCCGACTATAGTTCCTGAATGAATATCCACTTGCCCAGTAACTCCTAAACCAATTCCTTTTATTAAAATTCCTGCTTCTTCTGCTTTTTTAATAATTTTAGATACACACTGGCATATTCGATCAATACATCTTGCCGTTCCCAATCTTGAGTCAGTCGGTATCTGAGTCTTAAAAATTATCTCACCATCTTCACTGACAACTCCAATCTTGGTATTTGTTCCGCCAATATCCGCTCCTATAGCAAAATTTCTATCATTCATAGTTCTACAATCTCTCCTTCTTAGCTTTATTTATTCTTTAATCGCTCCACCTGTAAAGGCACGAACCAAATATTTTTGGAGAAAGAAAACAAAAATTAATACAGGTATAATTGACAAGGTTATAGCAGCGGCCATTTCTCCCCACTTTACTTCCCAGGCCGTGATAAATAAAGCTGCTCCTACTGTAACTGGAATGGATTTCTGGAAGCTTAAAATCAAAGCCATAAAATATTCGTTCCATGTAAAAATAAAAACCAAGCAAGCTGCCGCAGCAATGCCAGGCAATGTAAGTGGTAATATAATGTGCCATATTATAGCTAATGTGCTTGCACTATCAATCATTGCCGCCTCTTCGACGGATTCAGGAATATCTTGAACAAAACCTACAAGCAAAAGTAAGCTTAAAGGAGCATTAATTACCGTATTCATAAGAATCAAGCTCAACTTTGTATCTAATAAAGAAAGGTACTTAAACAAAATAAATATAGGTATCACAAAAACAAGTATTGGAACTAATCTTAAACTCAAAACCATTACTAGTGGATTTCCTCCTAAAGGGTTGAGTCGAGCAATACTGTAAGCTGCAGGTAAAGTAACAATTATTATCAATAGAGAAGTAGCAAGTGAAATAATGATGCTATTCAGAAAAAAATTTTTAAAATTATAACCATATGCGTATAAAACATTTTCATAATGGGTCAATATTGGCTTAAATATCCACTTGGGTGGAGAAGATGATATATCCGCATTCGTTTTTAATGAGGTTAAAACTGAGCTTATTATCGGAAAATTAAATACAAATAAGATAAATATGATTGTTATATAAAGTAAAATTTTGATAAATTTTCTTCTAAATCTTTTATGCATAGTATTATTCAGCTCCTCTATAAATTTTCCGTAAAGCTAGCGTTAAAGGTAATGAAAAAAATAGTAATAGCAAAAGTGATGCCGCAGCAGATTTTCCAATATTAGCTGATTGAAATGCCAATTTATAAATATATATACTAACAGTAGTGGTCATGCTTCCTGGACCACCTGATGTAAGCACATTGATCATATCAAAAGATTTAAAGGAATCAATTCCTCTAAGCAATAAAACCATTATTATAAAAGGCCATATTCGTGGTAGGGTGATATACCAAAACTTTTGAGTTCCCCCTGCACCTTCAATTGAAGCAGCTTCGTAATATTCCTTTGGAATTGTCTGTAAGGCAGCATATAAAATAAGGAATGCAAATGGACTCCACTGTAAAACATCAATAATAATAACTGTGGGAATGACATATTGGGATACCAAAAGACTCTTACCTAAATAATAACTAACGGGTCCGATAAACTCATTGAGAAGCAACCTATACATTATTCCAATCAGTGCCGGTGCAACCATCATCGGAAGTAGAAGAAGACTTATAAAAAATCTTTTACCCTGGATTTTTCGATTAAATAATATAGCCAAACCTAATCCGATTATTAATTCTGCTAAAGTCACTAATAGTGCAAACTTAAACGTAAAAATTAGAGATTTTGCGAACATCCGATCTGAAAGTACGTTGATATAGTTCTTTATCCCATTGAATACTGGTTCATTAAAAGTTGATAAGAAAACCTCATTAAAGCTTAAATACCATCCAAATACGGTCGGAAAAATCATCAAACCAAAGAAAATTGCAAATAAAGGTAATATTAGATAATATTTAGTACTTTTTCTTATAATCATATAAAAACATAAATCCTAATTTCTAATAATTATTCATTTGCTCTACCATTATAATTATTTGATATGGGGGAAGTTTTACCTTCCCCCATATAATAATATATACGACAATTATTTTAATAATTGATTTACTTGGTTTTGCGTATCTTTCAAGGCTTCTTCAGAGGATACACTTAAAGCACAAGCTGCGGAAATGTTGGTAGATAATATCCTTAAAATATCCAAAGTCTTCACGCCAGATCTGCCACTATAATTAAATGCATAATTTTTTAGGTACTCTTCTACATATTTGAAAAGAACGTCTTTCTGTCCAAGCTCTTCCAAAACCTGAGTGACTGGAGGAACACCGCCATTCTTTCCATAGAGACTCATAGCCGTTGGAGTAGATAAAAATGCCAGCCACTTGAAGGATTCATCCTTAAACTTTGAATATTTGCTCAATCCTACTCCCATACTCGTTAACCAGCATGTATGTCCAAAAGATCCTGCAGGGTAAGGAGCAATGGCAACTCTATCCCAAATTAATGGCGCTCCCTCCTTATTGCTAAGTTCGTTAAAGGCAACACCCCATTGCAAAATCATTGCAGCATTACCAGTCTTCATAGCCTCGTTTGGTTCATTATATTCATAGTTAACTGAACCTGGAGATGCCGCTCCTTTTTTCATAAGGTTAACATACATATTAAGTGCTTCTAAAGCTTCAGGACTGTCGAAAGTCGGAACACCTTCCTTATCAAACCAACTGCCATTACAGGATCTGACAACAGCAGTCCATACTTTTGCATTAGGCCACATCGCTTTTGCTTGAAGGGCAGTTCCATATTTTGTTGGGGAATCAGAGTTATAGTCTTTAGTAAAGAATAAACAAGTTGCATAGAAATCATCCCAGTTCCAATTAGCTGGATATTTAGGTTCTAAATCTTTTCCTAATTCTTTTTTCGCAAGAGCTACATATTTTTCGCGCCACTCTGCATCACTGATAAGTTTCTCGATCAAATCCTTCCGGTATAATAGTATTGTTATACTAGCATCAGTAGGAACTGTATATAATTTTCCATCAATAGTGAATCCTTGTGTTACACTATTAATAAACAATTCCTTTTTCCCTTCTCCGGCTAGTGCAGAATTTGCGTAATATTCATCTAAGCTTTCGAAATATGGAGCATGCTGCTCGATAATATAGCTTGTTGTGAATATCATATCTACCTCTGAGGAACCTCCGGCTAAAATTGTAGCCTCTTTTTCAAAAAATCCTTCTCTTCCAAAAAGTACCATCTCAACCTTTACCCCGGATTCAGGTGTAATGTTAGTGTTATAATAATCAACAACCTTTTGCATTGCTTCGGCTTCCGGTCCTGGCCAAAATACCATTTTGACAGTCGTTACACTATCTGCAAATACCGTCACAAAAATTCCAATAATTAATAAACTAGCAATCAACATAATCATTGTTATCTTACGCATTATCATCCCTCCTTAAATTATAAAATAGCTCCACCACTTACATTTTATCGATCTTGCTTCCCTGGCAATCACCTCCTTATCGGATTTTATTGGACTTTTCTACATTTTGTCACTGCAAGAAATAAATAGTCCTAATTTCATCCTTCTTTACAACCTAACCGATTTAGTTAGATTAATTGGTTTATCTGGGTTTATCCCCCTTTGAATTGCTCTTTTAAAAGCTGCGACTTGTAACGGAACTAATCTTAACACCATATCAGAACGATCAACTACGTTTAACTTCGTATCTACCCAAAGATCAAAGGCATCTGAGTTCCACGGAGAAATATTGACAGTTGTAGCTCCTAATTGTCGCATCTCCTTACCCAATCTTTCTTCTTCTTTAAAACTTTCATTAGAGGGCAAAAAGAATATTAGAGTACCCTTTGTCACCAATGATTTAGGTCCATGACGATATTCCAGTGTTTCGTAAATCTCGCTATTACTTAACGCCATTTCCCTTATCTTTAGAGCACCTTCATTTGCTATACCAAGGTATTCATCATATCCCAGATAAATGAAGTGTTCAAATGCATTTAAGTTCAATCTATTAAATGAAATAGATGCATTATTAATTACTTCTTTCAAAAGTGCAGGAATAACCTCAAGCCCTTTATCTTCCATTGCAATTTGTAAAGATAATATCATGGAAGTTGTCGATTGTGTCATAACGATACTCTTTTCACTTACAAATTCCAGGATCAACGATGCATCAGATAATTTCGTTATAGTGCTCCCTGCTTCGCAAGTTACTGAAGCGATTTTGAAATGCGTTTTATCCTTCAAGCTTTCTAAAGCGCTTACCGTTTCCGATGATTCTCCTGACCTCGATATAGCAATAATAAAATAATCCTTATTTTTCTCAAAACGTGTATTTGGATATCTAAATGTTCCAAAGCCAGTAAATGCATAAGCAGGTATATTCATTTTTCTCCTAGCGTGATAAGCAACTGCCATTGGAATATAATAAGATGACCCACACCCTATAAATGCAACCCTTTCTCTATCATTAAAAGGTAGTATTTTCTTAATCTCTTTTTCTTTATTCAAAACTTTTTTAAGTAGCTCAGGTTGCTCTTGGATTTCTTTAAACGTAAAATAATTATGCACTGCGATCTCCTCCTATACTAATCTAACTTTCACACCAACTTTTTCTAATTCTTTTTTAAATTTTTCTGGCACCCCTTTATTCATTATCAACATATCTATATCGCCTATTTCACAAACATAGCCCATTCTGTTATACCCAACTTTTGTGTTATCGGCAATTACTATATTCATTAAGGATCTTTTTAGAGCTGTTCGTGCCACTGTACTTTCCTCGATATTTGACATCGAAACGCCTCCTCTTATAGACAAACCATTTACTCCTAGGAAAAATTTTCCTATGTTATATTGATTTATAGTTTTTAAAACGGATTCACCAACACATTCATAGGATTTTTCCCTCATAGGTCCTCCAGCAACTATGACATGAAATCCCTTTCTATCGATAAGTTTAGCAGCTATATTTATAGAATTTGTAAGAATGGTAAGATCTTTTATATCAGATTCAATTAAAGATAATGCTAACTGAAAAGTGGTACTGCCTCCGGTAAGGGCTATAAAATCACTCTCTTGTATGTATTCAACCGCTTTTTTAGCTATCCTTTCTTTTTCTTCCCTACATTTTAATGTTTTATCCATAAAGGATAATTCTGTGCCCAACTCTTCTATAATTGCACCTTTATAAGTGCGCTTAATATAACCTAATCCTTCTAATTGTTTAAAATCTCTTCTTATCGTCATTGGAGATACATTAAACATTTTGCTTAGTTCTTTTGTAACAACATTATTGTCTCTTCGTAGAATTTCCAATATTCGTTTTCTTCTTATTTCAGATATCATATTTATCTTCCCCCTAAAAAGATAAATGTTGTTCTCTTTCAATATCACAATGTCAGAGGTTTTTTCTTTAAGACTTACTATAATTTCTATTTTTCCCTACCCTTAGCATTAACTTTTAAAACACTTCTTCTATTTTTATTTGACTAATACAAACATAAAAAAACATAATAAATCATTTTTATTTATAATATCATTATCTTTTTTGTTTGTCAAATTTATAGAATTGCAAAATTTATTTACCTTAACAAATCTTTATCAAAACTACCCTTCACTATTTACTAAAGGTAAACTGGCAGTAGCAATAGATTGACCCACTCTTCTATAACTTTAAAAAGAATATTCCATTCCTTCTAATAATTATTT
>Ga0172366_10004270_pt1 | contig 11269 bp, 11 predicted proteins | sample LakKivSesite69cm_FD_114533 | JGI IMG/M metagenome (GOLD analysis project Ga0172366, IMG submission 114533) | Sediment microbial communities from Lake Kivu, Rwanda - Sediment site 69cm | ecosystem: Environmental > Aquatic > Freshwater > Lake > Sediment | place: Rwanda: Western Province, Lake...
AAAAAGGGATATCCATATATCTCAGATATCAGCAGGGAGAGTCTCCTCATCTGCCGGAATATCGCGCAGACTTTACGGCTCGATATTGTTTTATGGGACGTTAATCTTTATTTTGTTCTCTTCAGCTTTGACTTCGTAGGCCGTCTCATCCTTAGTCTTAAGCCTGAGGAAACCTACTTTGGGGCCCGAGACGGATTTGCCGGTGGTGACGTCAAACTTGGAGCCGTGCCTGGGACAGGTGACAATCTTTCCTTCCAGCTTCCCTTTCGAGAGCTCGCCACCGGCATGGGTGCACACATTATCGATTGCATATAACTTGCCGTCGATATTTGCCACGAGTACCTGTTTGCCTCCGGCCGGGTAAGACTTCATCGTTCCTGTGGGCACCTCGCTGACCTGGCCAACCTCAATGAAACCCATTTCTTTTCCTCCTTTTCTCAGACCTGTCTTCCTGACTTACAGGTGGACCAGTGTTCGATGGTCACACGTAAAAGTCCGGCGCCGGACTCAAACAACGCCAGACACGACGAACGCAATGGCTTTGTCTCGCGCCGGTGGCCCTACGGCTCTTCTGATTCCAATTCTTGAGTGTACACGCCTACTGGGTACTGGCCACAGGACCATATTCCCACCGTGTACGTCCCAAAAGCGAATATCCCCACTGCGAATACGCCGGTTGAAAAAATCCCGACGGAAAACAGTCCGGCCGAATAGATGCCGACCGAAAACAGGCCGGCCGAGAGTAGGCCCACACTGAACAAACCCGCCGAGAGCCAGCCGTACGTAGCGCCGAAGGCGCCCTTCAGCGCCGGAGTCAACACGCCGACAAGCAGCAGGACGATGAGGGGAATCAAGATCACAAGGGGAATGATAAGACTGGAACGACGACTCATTTTGACCTCCTTTAATATTGATTCTGTTTCATTGAGAATCGCCATATAGTTGGTGTTGCCAGGGCAATGCCCCCTTAGTTTAATACGGTTCAGCGCGCTATCTCAATAGGTAGATCACTGGCGCGTATGTGTGTCCTTAGGCAGACACGCAATGGCAAGCCCCCCACGCTGCTCCGCCGGTAACTCTGGAGACACAGTAACCGATTCGTGGCACGCCTGGTCCGTCACAAGGAGAAGGATGGTGCCCTTGGAATTCGCCCGTGCAGACGACCGTATCTGATCTGCTATAGCGCTACATCAGGCACCCCAGCTATTGGATTTCAAAGGTTATGTTCCTTAGCTTGTGGTAATAGCTGCCCTTGCGAGCCCTAAAACAGAGCACCGTATAATCCGGGTCTTCCAAACCGAGGGGATAGTATCTTTCATACCCATCACGCCAGAGCATCTGCCTTGATTCCAAGTCCTGGAGAACCTGTATGGTTCCGGTTAACATCAATCCTTCAAAGTCTTCGTCGTCAACGTAATAAACGCATGCCCGGTTATCCTTTCTTAACTGTTGGACCCTTCTAGAAGAGGTATTGGTGATGAACCATATCCTATTGATCCCCTCATGCTTAACGTTCAGCATGGCTTTTATATTGGGGAAGCCGTCTTCTCCGTTTGTACCGAGCAAGCATATTTCGGACCTCTCGATGAGTTGCAGTCCCTCTGCCATAACTTCCTGTTCATCCATATTAGATCCCTCCTGTCTTTCGTGTTTTCTATTTTGTAACAAACACTACCTTCACCACTGGATCGATACGAATTCTACCATTCTGACTTCGCATAGAAACGACGGACTTCTGCCCGATTCCCGCAGTTCCTCATATCACACCACCGTTGGCTTCTGCGTGCTATCTATTTTTCCTGTGGCATAATACCTGATTCGTAGCAGGCCTGGTCTTTCGCGACGTAAGGGATGCCCCCGGACTGCCGGCGAAATCAAACGCCATCCTGAAGTCGAAACGCTCCTTTTCATGACCTGCCCTCGTTTTGTAGATATGGTGACGTTCCCTGGTTAGTCATTCCAGGTGCCATCCCAGATAATGTGAAAATCGGTGACTGTTCCCATGCTAACGTATGAGTCTGACCAGCCAGCTTCGTGAAACAGGCTTACGGGCTTATAGGAGTGGCTGATCACAATGCTCACTGTTGACACTGCTCTGTCTGGGTGTGGCTCACCCGCCACCCATCCAGTTACGTCAACGTAGATCAGCCCTCTATCTGCGGTTTGAAACGCATTGCAGGCATGGCCGGGGGTTCCAGCCAAGTCCACACTAACGTAGGCGCATCTGATTCCTGCCAATTCCGCATTATTGTGAAGTCTCTCCGCAAAGTCGGCGCATACATGAGGGTTCCCGGGTTCTGCCGTCCCGTCGATTATGTCCTGGATGCGGTCCAGGTCCACATGGCTTTCCGCCGACCCATAGTAGAATCCCAGCAGGCTCACCGTAGATATGTATGGAAACTGATCGGTGTTGTCCTGCCGCAAGAAGCCGACCAGTTGAGAATAGCTTGGATTGACGGCCTCTTCGTTATTGATGAGCACGATGAATTCTCCCTTGTCATCATAGCAGCCGTTCCCCGAAAGGACTCCTCCCGGCGTGTCTGCAAGGCCCAAATAGTAGTCTCCATATTCACCGGTCTGGGAGTTGATCCCGTTGGAGGGAGCGGCGGTTGTGTCAGAGGGAGCGGGGGTCGTATCGTAAGGGGAGGGGGTCGTATCAGATTGACCGGCGCTTGTGAGATAGGTAGATACGGAGTCGAAGAAGCTATCCTTATAGCTGGATAACGGCTGCACGCCGGCAAAGGAAAATAGGAGCAGTAAGCCCACTACGGAAAACACCGTGAGTTTCATACTAGGTCGACGCCAGCTATTTCTTGAGACGACCTTGCATAGCCAGACGAATACAGCGAATTCAAACACAAACAGTAAGCTTCCAACGAGCGGACTCTGCACAAATCGTTGGCTGAATAGCAGTACGCCGGACCAGACAAGAAGACCCAACAACGACAGCAGCGAGAGATTCAAAACCAGTCTGTAGACGCTTCCCACAGTTTTGTGCTTCCTTGTGTAGTAGCTGGACCACCTCTCAACGCAGTAGAAGACAGAAACTCCGAAAAGCAGCCAGAATGGAATGTAACTCCCAACAAACTTGCTGATTACCAGACCGGCCACGGAGAGCGCAACTATCACCAACGCCGCTGCTAACCGATTTGGAATACGGGGTTTATGGCCGTGCACTTTCTGGCCGCCCACGTTACCTCCCGGCTTCCGGGGAGCGCTTTCGTCAAGCCGCGGGGCGTTGGAGATATAGTTCTCCTGGGCCTCTCCTCGCATCCCTCTCAGCCTTTTGTTGGTGCACTCCACACAGCAGCAGCTGGCAGGATGGCTACCTCTAATGTAATCCCTGTCTTGTATAGGCATCTGTTAAGAGTCCTCAGTCAACAGTGCATTTTGATTTCCTCTCACTTGATACATCATATGAGAATGAAAAGTACGTGTCAATAGACATAAAGTACCGGCTCATGTGAAATTTGAGGACAGCTTGAAGTTTTATCAGAGGGCTCAGCGACCTTCAACGGTTCAAGGACATATCACCTGATCTGCGGTGGGCCTGCCCCTTCACCTTGGGAAAGATGGTGGCACTCGAGTGCCGGCGAAATCAGACGTCACGTTTAAGCCGAAACGCCTCTGGAGTAACCGGGGATAAGCACCCGGAGGTGACGAGGAAAGCCCCAACACTAGTTAGTCGAAGTGGTGCGCCGAGGTAATGGCGAAGGCCGCTCAGAAGTTGTTGCGGGGCACGAGTGCCCATGGTAATGCTGGCGAGGGGAGTGCTTTCCTCGTCCTGGCTGACCGCAAGCTGAAGAACGGCGGCACACTAGCAATGGTACTGCCGTTGAGCATGATGTCCGGTGAGTCGTGGGATGAGTCGCGCCAGCTGTTACGAAGGTCGTATGACGACCTTGTCCTGATATCCATCGCGGCCGCGAGAGACAAAGACCTGTCCTTCTCACGGGACACGGGGATGGCAGAATGCTTGGTGATCGGGCGCAAAACCGGACAAAAGAGCACAAGGGCGACGTTTGTAGTATTGAACGAGCGGCCTTCTTCGCCCATGACTGGCTCAGTTGCGGCGACTCAGATTCGGCGGCTGCAGGAAGGTAAGCTCCGCAAGCTGGAAGACGGGCCACTGGGCGGCAGCCTGGTCCACTTCGGCGACGACGTAATTGGCTATGCAATGGATGCACCGATCCCCGAGCAGGGACCCTGGAACCTAGCCCGTGTCAAAGACGGTGCTCTCGCCCAGGTCGCGTACCAGATGGCTGAGCGAGATTTAATCTGGCTACCCGGTGTAACACAAAGCAAGGCTACTCCCATTTCCATAAGGGAGGCCTCCCACATCGGTAGGATTGGACCCTTGCACTGGGACATCACTGGTGACTCAGCTAGTGGGGGAATCAGGGGTCCCTTCCGCAAGGAGAGCCTCAGGCCTGATATTGTCCCGACCTATCCAATGTTATGGTCGCATGATGCCGAGCGAGAGAGGTGCATGCAATTCGAAGCAGACAGCGAGGGCATTGTCCGCCAGGGTAGAGATGCGGTGGAAGAGGCATCTGCCCAAGCGAAAGCCAGCAGAATCTGGGCTATGTCGTCAAACTGCCACTTTAATAAAGACTTCCGATTCAACAGCCAGTCTACTGGGATGCAGTTCACCAGTACGAAGACAATTGGCGGACACGCTTGGCCTTCCATCAAATTGGGTGACGCTGACGAAGAAAAAGCATTGGTTCTTTGGGGGAACTCTTCCCTAGGTTTACTGCTTCACTGGTGGCATGCCAATAAGCAGCAAGCGGGACGAGGAAGGACCGTTCTAACAGCATTGTATTCCCTGCCGGTGCTCAATGTGACCGCGCTCCCCAAGGAAGCCCTCGGCAGAGCGGTCGTCATCTTCGATGAAATGAAGCACAAGGAATTGCGGCCGGTCAACGAAATCGCCCAAGATGCCGTCCGCGCGGAAATTGATACAAGGCTCGCCACGGAAGTGTTGGGATTCCCGCCAGAGCTGGTAGCCCCTGATGGGCCGCTAGCCCTGCTTCGACAGAAGCTGGCGCTAGAACCGTCCATCACTGGAAGTAAATCCGTCTACTAACGCTGGCGAAATCAAACGCCATCCTGAAGTCGAACCGTTCCTAATAGCCCTAGACAATCGCACCGGGGCAACGCGTAAAACCCCAGCGCGGCTGATGGACGGACCCAACCGAAGCGCCTGCTCAAGCAATTCAGAAGGGCAGGTGGACTAAAATTACTGTAAGGTATTGACTTTTAGTCCAGTCAATGCTATCATGATTAGGAAATAGGAACAGAAGGATGGACTAGATCATATGACCATAGAAGCGGATGTCGTCCAATTAGCACGGTTAACCCTAGAAGGCAAGGATGCCGACTCCAAGGCACTGCTAAGGAAGATGTTGTATTCAATAAGCCGTCACTATCCCGAGTTAAATGCACAAGCAAGACAAGTCCTAGCTTCACTGAAGGCTGCAAACCTGACACGAGGACTCACAACTTCACCAATGCCTGTAGATTCAGATAGCCGACTTGAGCTAGTGAGTCGGGACAATATCCATCAGCTACCGATCGAGCCAATTTGGAATCCCCAAGTAGAAGTGGAATTGGCTAGCGTAGTCAAAGAGCACATTCATCGTTCCGAGTTAGAAGCGGCCGGCGTTGAACCCACTCGTTCACTATTATTTGTCGGCCCGCCCGGTGTGGGGAAGACTCTGGCCGCCCGCTGGCTAGCGCGAGAGATACGATTACCGTTACTAACTCTGGACTTGGCGGCAGTGATGAGTAGTTTCCTAGGCAGAACAGGCAACAATATTCGCACTGTAATAGATTTTGCGCAAAAATCGCCTTCAATTTTGCTATTGGACGAGTTTGACGCAATCGCGAAGCGACGTGACGACATCACTGAAATTGGAGAACTCAAGAGGCTTGTTACAGTCCTACTTCAATCAATTGATGAATGGCCGAACGAAGGTTTGCTGATAGCAGCCAGCAATCATCCTGATTTGCTGGACCCTGCTGTGTGGAGGCGGTTTGACAGGGTACTACGTTTTCCATCACCGAGCAAGCCTGAGATAACCGAGGCAATCAAAAGAACCATAGGCTCAAGTAATAACGTTAAGGACTCATTGGTCCAAGCGTTATCAGATTTATTTAGCGGAGAATCATTTGCAGAGGTGGAAAGACGAATTAGCCAAGTGCGCAAAAGCTCGATACTGAATAAGACAACACTTGAAACTGACATAATTCGATTCTTAGTTAATTCTGCCAAGGACGTTGAGAAGCATAAAAAGGCAACGATAGCTTTGGCCCTAATAGAATCAGGCCTATCTCAAAGGGACGTGAGTAGAGCCATAGGTATATCTCGAGATACCATCCGAAAATACAAGCCCGGCGCAGAACAGGCTGACGGAGGAGAAAATGCCAAGAGAAAATAACTTCCTACTCGGTTACGGAGACCGTCTTACCGAACCCGTAAGGATAAGGTCAGGGGGAGGCATCAAGAATCCTCCCTATGATTTTGGAACAGCTCGCCACAGAGTCAAAGACATGCTACAGCGAGCCAACGAAATGTTCTCTCAACTTCCGGCTCAGGCCTGCCCACGTGATCAGGCGGTTGCGAAGTTGACACTGCATCCAAGGTATATTTCAAAAAGCGATTTCCCAAAGCAATTATTAGATTCCGTGGGACTTCGTTCAGTGGGGAGTCGACCCCAGGTAGTAAAGCCGGAGAGGTGGGGCATTGAGCAACACGCAGAAATGGCGCTAACCGAAGAATTATTCGCAGCTGGGTCAAGACAAGCCTTTCGGAATTGGGGCAGAAGCATAGAGAGATGGACGGACAGGGATCCTGGCAATACACAAATAGCGCAGATTGAGAGACTCGAACCATACTCGGCAAGTGACAAACTCCGTTCAATTCCTGACCGCTCCGCGGAATCCATGTTCGAAGTCGTCTTGCACAACGCTGGAGTCCCAGATTATATGCTTGCTGCATTCGCACAGTATGCTCAAGATATGGGAGCGAAGCCAATAATGGAGCGAAAACGACATGTACGGGGACTGACATTCATTCCCGTTAGAGCAGTTCCCAGAGATGCACGGCACCTTGCCCAATTCTCCTTCGTCAGAGTTGCACGGGGAATGCCTGCGATCCGCCCGATACCAAATATCCTGAGGGTAACTAGCGCTCCCCTTAGGCTCCCTGATGAAGACGTGGTTGCACCAGACGATGTTCGTGTATCGATCTTCGATGGCGGATTGCCTGATACCCCTGATATTAGGCGCTGGATTGATTATCACGAGCCCAGAGGCGTTGGTTCGGCACACAGTGATTTTTGCGACCACGGGCTTGCCGTCACCGGCGCTCTTTTGTTCGGTCCCGTGGACGAAATCCTACCGCAACCCCTATGCAAGATTCGCCACGTCAGAGTCCTGGACAATAACACCGGCAGCGACCTTGAATATGTTGATGTCCTTGACCGCATTATCGCGCATATCAACGATGGGTATGAATTCATGAATATTAGCGTCGGGCCCGACATATCAATTGCCGACGATGAAATCACGGCCTGGACCGCTGAAATTGATAGCCGGCTTGCAGGAGGTCGCATATATGCAGCGGTGGCGGCCGGTAACGACGGTGAGAGAGACAGCACCGGCGGCCTAGATAGAATTCAGCCGCCATCCGATGGTGTGAATGTCGTCTGCGTTGGTGCCTCGGACACCCAGGACGCTTCTTGGAACCGAGCCTCATACAGTTGCAGAGGACCGGGTCGCTCGCCCGGCTTAGTGAAACCAGACGGTGTTTCGTTTGGCGGTTCTCAGAGACAACCGTTTAAAGTATTGGGCCGGAATGGAACTATTTGCGATACACAGGGAACTAGTTTCGCTTCACCATACGCGTTGCGCTCCGCGGTGTTAGTTAGAACTCAGTTAGGAAATCAAATAAGCGCCTTAGCGATCCGTGCGTTAATGATCCACAGGGCTGACCGACATGACAATGCACGCAACGAGGTCGGCTGGGGCCGTTTCGAGGTCGATCCAGGTCTACTTATTACGTGCGACGATAGGGAAGCGCTGGTTATTTACGAAGGAGAGCTGCCTATAGGGCAGGAACTACGTGTGTTCGTGCCAATCCCGCAAGAGCCGTTGCGTGGTTTGGTCACGCTAACAGCAACATTGGTAATTGCGCCAGACGTCGACCCGGCGTTCCCCGGTGCCTACACGCGAAGTGGTTTGGAAGTGTTCTTCAGGCCACACTCGCGTAAGCATAGGTTGTACGAAGACGGAACAACTTCAAAGAACCCCGTTACTGCTCCTTTCTTCTCCGATGCCAATCTATATGGTGCATCGGAGTCTACTCTGCGGGAGGAAGCTTGTAAGTGGGAGACGTGCCGTAAGCACTCTCGAACTTTTCAAGCACACAGTCTTCATGGACCTTATTTTGACATCAGATACCACCAGCGACGTGAGGGGCATCCAGCCGAAGATGATAGACCTGTCAGGTATGCTTTTGTTATTTCCGTCGAATGTGAGAAGATACCTGATCTATACAATAGGGTTCTCAGGAACTATGCTAACATTCTCGTTCCGTTGAGGCCGCGGCTGCGCATACCTGTCACTCTGCGGTCATAGACTTGCTTTCTAATTCGGTCGCGATGCGCAGACAATCCCCTATCTCAACGGCCATCTACCTCTTGCCACCTTTGAGGATGAAGGACACGTGGTGTCCGGGGCGATTACTGGTTGATTCGAGGCGGCCTTGATCCGCCACTTGTGAAGGAGGGCCCCCGGAATTCCTGAGAGGGCCCGACGAAGCAACCCCGTGGCTTAACTGAGCCGGTTGCTGTTTATACTTGATCTGGTCGTTTATTTGTGATAGAATCAAATGTGAAGTCAGGCACCAACGTGCCGCCGTGGTGGAATGGTAGACACGGCAGCCTGTCAAGCTGTTGAGCGCAAGCTCGTAGGGGTTCGAATCCCCTTGGCGAAATTACAGGCCTTCCCACAGAAGGAAGGCCTTCATATTATACCTTGCACCTGCTCTCCCTTTTACGTTCCCCGGGGGCGCAGTTGGGCGTTCAGCCCCTTTAGGCTAGTGAAAGGCCACCGTGCTGGCAAAATGTGAGGCTAGTGGTAGCAAAAGGCCAAGCTGCCGGGTGATGTTCCCGCTTGATCAGAGACGGTCGCTTCCGAAGCCGTGACCCACTGTACAGGCGGGGTCACGACCTCTATCCGCGGCTCCAAGGGGGTTCAGGTCGCAACCGCTATCGCGCCGGCTCTTCTCGTCTCCTGCGGTAGTAGACGGTCGGCGGTCCCCAATCTCCAACCTGTCTACTGTGTCTCTACCAACCTCCATCGTGTCTCCAACTGTCTCCAGTCTCTACGAACCCTACGAACTCTGTAAACTCGATGAACCCAACCGACTTTGAGCTTTGGCATTCGGATTTCCGAATCCATCTCCCCTGTATCTCTAATCTCCCGTCTCCCTAACGAAATGTCACATGGAGATGGCTCCACTGCTATCAAGGATCGCCGTAAATACGTTATAATAAAGACACTCACTAGAGGCTTGCCCGAATGAATGGCACAGCTGTACCGAAACGAAATTGGAAGGAGGGATAATATGCCTTATTGTACGCGTTGCGGAACGGAAATCAGCGAAGGAGCTCAGTTTTGTCCTAAGTGTGGAGCTCCAGTCACCACTCCGACTCTGATAGGTGCGAAATCCGGTACAGAAGCAGCGAAGGAGTCAGCGGCTGATATATCACCTAAGTCGAGAGTGGCCGCCACCTTGTTTGCCTGGTTCCTCGGCATATTCGGGGCGCATCGGTTCTACGTTGGCAAGATCGGAACTGCAGTTACCATGCTTGTCCTGAGCATTGTAGGTTTCGCGACCCTGTGGCTTTTCGTGGGTATGGTAATTCTTATAGCAATGGGAATTTGGGCGTTCGTTGACTTCATAATCGCTGTCACAGGGAACATGAGAGACGGACAAGGCAAACTCATTCAGAAATGGTAGCCGCCAACCCGGCCGCCACATAGTTATTTGTTGCTTCAATTTCGTAGGCGCCGGTCCTGTACTCGCCCCCTTCTGTCATTTGGATTCTGGGCCTGATTTGTCATTTGGGCTTTGACATTTGGATTTCCGAATGTATCTCCACTGTGTCTCTACCAGTCTCCATCGTGTCTCCAACTGTCTCAGTCTTTATCAACTCAATGAACTCTATCCCCAGTCACTAGTCAGTCGCCACGCGTCAACCGCCGGCAGCCAGCCGGCAAAGAAGATAATGAGCCGAGAGGGAGCTGAAACTGGCTCCCCCTCACTGGTATCCAGGGATAGACCAGTGTACGTGTGGTATTGACAACATATAACTTATAGGTTATAATACAATAGCTGTGTTACACCAGAGGGAGGTCTGATATGAAATGAGTGATGAGCAGTGGAGCGTAGTGTACTACGAGGCAAATAATGGAGAGGCGGTCGTAGAGAATGAAATGAGGGCTTTCGGAGAGAAAGCCTTTGCGCGGATCTTACGGACAGTTAACCTACTAGAGGAATTTGGAGTCGAACTTGATGGAGATTATGTAGAACACATTGAGGGGAAAATTTGGCAGTTGCGTGTGGGAAAGCACAGAGTACTGTACTTTGCGTTCAACAATAGGCAATTTGTGTTATTACGCGCTTTTATGAAGAAAACGAAGAAAACCCCTAGACAAGAAATCAAGATAGCTAAGAATAGGTTGGACGAATATACAGGTAGATTCAAGTGATAGAACTCGGTATACGTTACTTTAATAGGAGGTGCAAAAAGCAGAAAACACGTCTAACGAATAAGAATCATAGCTAGGAGGTATAAAATGGCAGCCAAAACACATAAGGAGGTTCTAGGAAGAGCACTTAAGGAAAAGAGAATACGCGATGAATACGAAGCACTGGAACCGGAGTTTGAACTCAGGCGAGCCCTGCTTTACTTAAGGCGGGATATGAATATCACCCAGCAGCAGCTGGCTGAAATGATAAACACCAAGCAGGAATATGTATCGCGGATCGAGCGCGGTCATGTTGAGATATCTGTGCCCTATCTTGCAAAATTAGTCAAGGCCATGGGGGCTGATATGGAGATTGTATTCAAGCCAAAGGATGGCAGAGAGCCTATAAGAACTTGCATAGGCATAAAGTAAGTCATATTACGGAATAGTGGGTGGGATATGAGGTGACGTTCCCCCCGAAAACTAGGCCCTTTGGCATTTAGGCATT
>Ga0172366_10004272_pt1 | contig 11266 bp, 11 predicted proteins | sample LakKivSesite69cm_FD_114533 | JGI IMG/M metagenome (GOLD analysis project Ga0172366, IMG submission 114533) | Sediment microbial communities from Lake Kivu, Rwanda - Sediment site 69cm | ecosystem: Environmental > Aquatic > Freshwater > Lake > Sediment | place: Rwanda: Western Province, Lake...
TATGTAAACCTGAATTTAAGCTCAGGATGATAAAAAACATTTCCTTCAGTATAACCCTGGCGGGGATCATCGCCAAATATAATGCCGTCTATCAATTTAAGGTAACTTTCGGCGTTTACTTTCCATTGTGGGAGCTTCAGGCTGTCCTGCCATGCCTTTGAATTCTGGTTAACTGAATTATAACGATCGCCAGGATCAGGATGAGTGGAAAGGAAAGTAGGTACACCCCCCTGGCTTTCAGCCATGCTCATCTTATTAAGAACCTGGAAAAAATCTGCCATACAATGTCCATCATAGCCAATCAGCGACATGTACTGCACTCCCAGCCTGTCTGCTTCACGTTCATCATCGCGGCTGAATTTAAGAAACAAAAGCTGCATGCCCTGCATTGCCTGCTGGGCATACTGTGCAAACCTTTCCGAAGCAAGCATCCCGCCTATCAGAACAAGCTGTCCTAACTGCTGCTTGGTCTGCTGACTGGCAGAATGCCGTGCGGTGACGTGTCCCATTTCATGGCCGATTACGCCCATGAGCTCAGCTTCGTTATTCAGTTGGGCAAGAATTCCGCGGGTTACATAAATATATCCTCCGGGAACCGCGAATGCATTTACTACAGGAGAATCCAGAACCTTAAAGTTGTAGACCAGGTTGGGTCTGTGGGAAATCTTACCCATTTCTGTTCCCTTCGACTTTATAAAAGCAAGGAGAGCATCATTTTTGTATTCTCCGAACGTCGCCATAACCTGGGGATCATAATCTCTTCCCATCTGGATTTCCTGAGCTTCAGACATGAGCATAAGCTGCGTCTTGCCGGTTACCGGATTAACAGCACATCTTGTTACAAGCAGCAAAACTGCCAGTAACAATATAACCGTCAAATAAATACTAAACTTCTTCATTATTTTGAGTATTTAAATTCGTTTTCATTACAGTAGGTATATCAGGAAAAGTCAAATCCGGAAATATATGCCGGTGCATCGTAGAAACATTCTTTTTCTTCCTCAGTAAGATTGATGAATTTTGTGTAAACCAGACCCGGTTTTGCATTCAGCATCCTGTTCAGAGCCCCCATTTTCACACCTGTTCGTATTTTGTCGTAAAGCCCGCTCCGGTCATCAAGCCATGTTAGCCCGGTATTGAATCCCTCCGAGGCACATGCCGATTCGAACAGATTTGCAAGCAGATCTTCCCTTCCTTTTTTACAATAGATAGCATCAAAAACAAGATACCTGAATTCTCCCGGGCGAAACAGCCTGCGGAAATAGGGGGTGCCTGGAAGAATTTTCATCATTATCCATCCCCATACTCCGGGGACATCATATACTTTATAAACAGAAGGAATGGCACATGTTCCTGCAATAATCTCCTCTCCTTCCCTGAGAACATAATACCGGTCATTATAAAAAGCATACTCCGGCGTGAAGAATGAATAATCGCGGTAAAAATCCTTCAGCAATTCCTTCATTTTTTCTTTTTCATTTTCCGGAAGCATGGAAACCCTGTTGTCCGGCCTGGGATTAAAACGGCTGAAGGCAACTGTCAGAAATGATCTTATATATTCATATCCTGCCTGGTGTACAAGGTTTTTTGATCTTTCATTCATGCTTTCCATGAATGCATACATGATATGCTTATCTGTTTCAAATACATCAGGGAGATCCAGAAGATGGGGCTTGCTGAAGATCTCAAGGGTTTTCTGCTTGAACGAATCATCTGATTCGTGCCTGATTATTGCTTTTTCCTTCTTCCTCCAGTTTCTCTCAGTCTGGTATGTTGACTGAAAAGCAAGATATCTTATATGTGTTGAAGGATATCGCAGCCGGTCTTGTCCGGACATCCTGAAGCAAGCTCCGACAGTTCCGGTTATCCTGTTCTTTCTATATAGCGATATAAACCTTATCTGGTCTTTATAAGCGGCGATTTTTGAAGAGACATTCTGCAACTGGAATCTCATTCCCCCCTCGGAGCCCTGAACGGCATGATTAAGAATATCCATTATTCCTTCACTGGCATGGTCAGAGACTCTGACTTCCAGACCATGGAAATTCAAGATAGTTTTTTCGAACATTCCCTCCGCAATTAATTTGTCTTATTGTCGAGACTCCCGAATACCCGCTGTAACAAAGGCGTTACTCTTGCAGATACTTCTTTCCTTATTTTAAGTTCCTCAATTTCAACTTTGGAAAACATTCCGGACAGGGCTTTGTTTGTCAGAAAATCGTCCAGGTCGGTGTTCACCGGTTTCAGGTTTGCAATTTTTCCGGCGACTGAGTTGGCTACTGAATTCCATCTTGATGTAAGCGTGACCCAGGAATCCCTGGTTGATATATTGGCAACAATCTTTTTATCAGTCGAAGCCTGTATTTTTGGTTTATACAAATTGTATAACTCATTATATGTTGTATTACGCAGATATGATGTAGCTGCATTGTCTGCTCCGTTAAGGATATTGAATGCATCCTTTACCGTCATCTGGGTAATGCTGTTTACGAAAATCGGAGCCACCTCCTTAGCGGCGTCTTCGGCGGCCCTGTTGATCCTGAGAATCACATCCTCGACAAGCTGATCACCGCCCGGGATTTTTGACAGGTTATCGACAATGACTTTTGCCTCATCAGGCAGGAGGATTTTTATTGCTGCATCACTATAATACCCGTTTTCTGCGGCCAGACGCTGGGCAGAATTTCTTGCCCCTGTTGACAGGGCTTCCTTCAGACCGTTTATCACCTCCGCTTCAGTGAGCGGTACAGGCCCGCTTACTGTCTGCAGAACATTCATAAGCTCCGCGCAGCCGGCTGTAAAAAGCACTATGACTAAAAATATAACTGCCTTTATCTTCATAGTATCTTAGAATTAAATTGATCAATCAACTGCTGGTAATAAAGCATTGGAAATCAGCAGGTCTTCAGGATTCGTGATCTTGATGTTTTCCCTGTTGCCTTCGACAAGATTTATCTTAACTCCCGTCTTTTCAAGAACTGTCGCGTCATCCGTAAATTCCGGAAGATATTCCTGCCCGTATGCTTTCCTGATCAGGCCGGCGTCGAACACCTGAGGCGTCTGTACCTGTTTGACATTCATGCGGTTTATCGGATAACTGCTTGTTTCACTGACCATTCTGAGAGTGTCAATTGGAGTTATCACAGGTATTGCATTACCCAGTTTTTCCGCGGTTTCAAAACATCTTCTTATCGTATCCATACTTACAAAAGGCCTGACACCGTCATGTATGGCAACAATAGCAGGCTCCTCGACGAATTCCAGGCCGTTCCTGACAGAAAAAAAACGTGATCTGCCGCCCTTGACAAGAGTATGAGGAATATTAAAGGAATATTTTCTCTGAAGATCTGACCAGAATCTTATCTGGTTTTCAGGCAGAACTGTTATTATTTCTATCGATTCGTCAAATGCCTTGAATCGTTCAAGAGTATGCATCAAAACCGGCTTCCCGGCAAGCTCCAGATACTGCTTGGGTATCCCGGATCCCATCCGTTTGCCGGAACCTCCTGCTACTATTAATGCATATAATCTTATCATAATCAATTTATTAATCTCACCATTCCATCCTGGTCTGTCTTAAAAGCCTCTTTTCTTGCCTCCTGCCCCTTGCCCCCCATCCCCCCTAAAGGGGGGCTAATAATCAACAAATCATAAGTCCCCTTCAGGGGATTTAGGGGCTGTATGAAAGAGACTGGTTTTTGAGATATCCTCAGCAGGGTGGCTCATCCTTTTGTATATAAAAATCTCTTAATACTCCTTTTCGGCGTTTTTGCAAATTCCTCGGGATGAAGCCTGAATTTACTGACAGCCATGAATTCCGGCACTTTCTCATTGACCTGCTTCCTGGCTTCCTCAAGGATCCCGGCCAGCCCTGCATCTGAGATACCATCCCTTTTCATAATTTCATAATCCGGACAGATAAGTGCAATCAGTTTGTTATCTTCCGAAATAACCAGGGATTCGGCAAAGTAATCCATATTGTTTATTATTGCTTCAATCTCTTCAGGGAAGATATTCTTGCCGGACGGACCAAGGATCATTGTCTTGCTTCTTCCTTTGATAAAAATATTCCCTTCTTTGTCAATAATACCCAGGTCGCCAGTATGCATCCATCCATTTTCATCGATGATATCTTTTGTCGCTTTTTCATTCTTGTAATAGCCAAGCATTACATTTTCCCCGCGAAGGATTATTTCTCCGATCTCTTTTTCAGGATCTGCAGAATCTATAGTAACCTCGAGTGTGTCAACGGCTCTCCCTGAAGCGCCTGCTTTTGTCGTATCACATGAAGCATAGCTTATGAGCGGACCGCATTCAGTCATACCGTAACCGACAGTAAACCGGAATCCGATTTTCCTGAAAAATGATTCTGCCTCGGAATTGAATGCAGCTCCTCCGATAACGATTTCATGGAATCTTCCTCCAAAGCTTTCTGTAAGCTTTTCCCGGATCTTTTTGTGAAGTATCCTGCTCAATCCGGGAATGACAAGCAAAATTTTCATATGCGGTTTGCTGATAACCGGAAGAATCTGTTTTTTAAAGACTTTTTCTATCACAAGTGGAACAGAGAGAATAAGTCTCGGCTTTATTTCCTTAAACGCCTGGATGATGATCTGGGGTGAAGGTGTTTTCGAAAGTATTGTGATGTGGCATCCATAAGTAAAGGGGAACAGGAATTCGAACGCGCATCCGTATGTATGAGCCAGGGGAAGAAATGATACAAGCGGATCGCCGGGCTTTAGCGGCATATGGTTCTGTGCAAACCTGACATTTGCGGCCAGGCTGTTATGAGAGATCATCACTCCCTTCGAAAAGCCCGTGGTGCCTCCCGTATAGCTTATGACAGCCAGCTTATCATTCGTGATATCAGAAAATTTTACATCTTCCCTTCTGAGCTCCGGAAATGCATTTTTATATTTTCCATCCAGAGAATCATAGGCTTGCCTGATCCCTGGATTTCCTGAGGTGATCATTGAGAAATCGTCGAGGGAGACAACTCCTGCAATTTCCGGCATTTTATTAATGTCGAGTACTTCGTATATTTTATCATCAACAAAAAGGAAACGGGAGTCGGAATGATTTACAAGATTTATAAGGTCTTCGGGTTTAAAATCGGGCAGGAGCGGGACTATTACAGCTCCGTGTGTCACTGCTGCAAGGTAGACAACGCACCAGTTTGCCGAATTTCTTCCAACAAGGCCAATCTTGTCTCCTTCCTTCAGGCCGATCTCCGTGAAGAAAAGATGGAGTTTAAGCATTTTACCTGCTATTTCCCTGTAAGTATAGCCTTTCTCTTTATAATTCGACAGAGCTTCAATATCCCAGTTTTGTTTAATGCTCTGTTCTATGTAACCGATTAAGCGTTCGGGGATCATAGTTACTGATTTTGATTTATGACAAAGTTACTATATGGAAAGCAAAAAATTTCCGTTCACAGAGTTTTTTATCATAGACAGAACCGTTCCTCCTGCTATATAAAGAACATTGTCAATATTACAATTACCGAAAGGATGTTTACAATTGTGAAGAAATAGTTATACCCTTCCCTCTTTTTGCTGAAATGTCCCAGTTTCCTGGCAAAAATACCTATGTTCGGAACAAATAATACGACCAGGAACGCGAAAAATTCTATCCCGTAGAACACTTCCTCAAGACCTCCCCTGACAAGAGCGGAGAAATAAACCACGAAAAGAAGGACCAGCAGATAAAAGAGATAGCTCACTTTCAGAAGCAGTGTTGAAACAAGCCTTCTCTTATGTAGCTGGTGTGGTTTCAGATAAGCATATGCAAGTGCAAAAACTATAATAATAAAGACGACACCAAGGATGTGATTCAGTATCTGAGAAAAATTTGCCATTACAGCAGGTGTTGATTGATATATCATGATTCAAGTTCTGACCATATAAGAGAGCTTGCTCCCAGTACCGCTGCATTCTGAGTGCTCAGCTGCGATTCAAGCAGTTTGACTTTACCCCTGTAAATACTCAGGAGGTTCTCTTCCATGTACTCTTTTGCCGGCTCAAAAATCAGGTCCTTGGCGAGAGCAAGTCCGCCGAAAAGAAATATTGCTTCCGGATTTGTATGAGCCACAACATCAGCAAGCTTGAATCCAAGCATTCTGCCTGTGTGCGTAAAAGCCCGTTTTGCCAGATAATCACCCCTTTTTGCCGCATCATGGATTATCTCGGCATCGAGCTCGTCAAAACTGTATTTTCGCAGCTCGCTTGGTGCTATACTGTCTGCCATTATCTTAAGGAGGGATCTTTTCAGTCCTGTGGCTGAAACATAAGTTTCAAGGCATCCTTTTCTGCCGCATCCACAATCGCGGTTTGAAGGTCCCGGACGAATTGCCGTGTGGCCTATTTCGCCCGCGAAACCGTCATGCCCGTAAACAAGCTTCCCGTCTACCACAAAACCGCTTCCCAGTCCTGTTCCAAGTGTGATGACCACGAAATTCTTCATTCCCTTTGCTCCCCCGTAAACCATTTCCCCGACAGCAGCGGCATTTGCATCATTTGTGACAACGACAGGAAGATCGGTATGCCTGTGAAATATCTCCGCGAGAGGAACAATCCCTTTCCATGGAAGTCCAGCGGCATGTTCAATGGTTCCCTTATTAATGTTTCCCATCGGAGCCCCGATGCCAAATCCTTTTATTTCAATCCCGTCGCCGATCTTCTGTTCTGCAACCAGTACCTTTTCATACAGTGCAGCAACAAAAACTTCAATTTCTTCGTAATGAGTTGTTTTTAACCTGTCTTCAGCAAGAATATTCCCTTCCCTGTCAACAAATCCGAAAATAGTATTCGTACCGCCTATATCAATCCCGACTGCAACCTCTTTTTTAGCCATTTATTACCAACTGATTTTCGTATAGTAAATATATCACATTACAGTTAAATCCCTTAACAATTATGTATTTTTTATAAGGTCAGCCCCCGATATATTCGTTGCCGACTTTTCTTGCTCTCCGGGGTTTATCAAGATTGATTCCCAGGGCGATGCCGGCTTCCACGAGAATATTCCATCCGGCCGCGATCTGAACATATTCCGCATACTGGCCTCCATCGGGGATAAGGATGGTAGGGAATATTGTCTGCCTGTCCGACACGGCAATAACATCTATCCCTGCTCCTTTTACAAGACACTCCCGGAATTTTTCCTGATCATCCATGAACGGATCGATCCATATCAGCACTTCATTCCGGTTCATTACCTCTTCAATGCCATGAAGGGCGAATGTTCCTTCAAGAAAGGCAGATTTTTTCCTCGTGATTTCATTGGTCTTAAGGGCCAGTTCAGCCGCAACGCCATTATCCCTTCCTGCAAAATAAATCAGATCGGCTTTCTTAATGACCCCGATTATCTTACTGTCTATTTTCGCCGTCATTGCCTGCTCTGTTTTTTCAGCAAGTTCCTTCAATCCGTCCATTTTATCTCCTGTATAATTCCTCAGGAGAGAATCATAGAACAGACACTGTTCAACTACCGATTTGGTCGCAGCTACCGCATCCTCCTTGCCGCATGATAATATATGAGTGTCGTCAGCCAGCTCCTGAAGCTTGGTATTTTTATTTGCCGTAAGACCGAATAAAGCTTTATGGTTTTTGTTTTTATGTGCGATAACCATTCTTATCACTTCCTTGGTCTGGCCCGAGTTGGAAGCGGCAAAAACCGTGAAGTCTTCGAGATTATATTCCATCGCCTGCGTACACCCGTCAGTAAGAATGGGCAGAGTGAATTTCTTCTTCATGGATGAATAAATAGCCCTCCTTGCCGGGAAGATCCTGCTGCTTCCTTCACCTGTCAGAAAAAGACCTTTACGTGATTTTAAACTTTTAACGAACCTTTCCGAAACCTTCGGATCAAAATTGCTGATTATCGAAGCCGTTTCAAGCATTTCCCTCACAAGGGCAAATTTGCTGTAATTAATATCCTTTATATTCATGATACCTGTATTTGTTTTATGTTAAATCTTTGTCACAAGAAATTCAGCCAGGTCATTCTGGACCTGTGGTTCTTTCTGGAATCCGCCTCCAAGATGCTGCCAGTAGACTTCTGCATACTGAACGCCGGCCAATTTACCATAATTCCTATTCCCTTCCAGGACAAATCCGAAAAAATCGTCCATTTTATGCATATGCCTCATCAGGTCGATCTGGGAAATATGATATTCAAGCATTTTTTTCTTTGTTTCGATCACTGACGTTACATCCACATAAAAATGTGGTGGGACTATCTGTGAGCCAAGCGGATCCGACAAAGTAAGCGGAGATGTGTGGTACAGGAGCGGGGTTATTTCAAGAGGTATATCCTTTACCGGCACAGTATGAAGCGAGGAGACCATTGCAGCCACCTCAACGATATTGGCAGTGGTCCGGTGATCTGAATGGTAATCTGTCGGGAGATGCGTGAAAACCACTCCGGCCTTACTTTACGCATAAGCGAGATTGCCTTCAGCCTGAACTCCTTTGAGTCAGACAGAAATCCGTCTGTTCCCCCGAGGGTGTAATATTCTGCATCAAGAACTGCCGCGGCTTTCCCGGCTTCTTCATAACGCACCTTTGCAGTTTCCTCCATGGTCATGTTGCAGCCACCGAGGTCTCCGCCCGTCATGGTAGCTATAACAATCCTGTATCCTTTATCCTTCAGGAGCTTAAGGACACCCGCATTCCATGCTTCTGCATCATCCGGATGCGCATGAAACGATAAAGCCACTTTATTGAATTGCCGTGCCATTGTATTTACTTTTTAGTTTTTACCATTATTTTTTCAAGCCTGATAAATTCAGGCAGATCACCTGCAAGAGGTTTCATATAATCAATGAATGCCTTCGAAACATGATTCCCTTCCTTATTGAAGAACATACGGGGCATTGGCTTAGCGGCGACTGCAACATCCCTGAGCGGTACTTTACCAAACCTGATCCTGTACGGATTGTCTGATAACCTGTCAATGCTTACCATATATCCCGATTCACCTTTTTCAGCAAGCCCTACTGCCTCTGTCCCGCACCGGTATGCTTCCCTGAGATCGATTTTCGAAGCCCTGACAAAATCGCTCATGATCAGCGATTCTGTTATCTGGAATTCGCCCCTGTAACCAAAAGTATCCACGATCATCCTGTGAAGGTTTATCCCCACACTTGCACCACCCATGGCGCCAAACTCTACATTATTGAATTTATCCTTCGCGACAGAAGCGCTTACAGGTATCCCGTCCGGATACTTTATGCCTTCTCCGCAGACAATTGAAACCCATCCATGCGATTTAATGCATCTGTCCGTATCAGCAAGAAATTTCTCGCGGTTAAAATCAAATTCCGGAGCATAGATAAGATGAGGAGCATCGTCCTCATTTTTCCGTGCCAGAGCCGTTGCAGCTGCCAGCCATCCTGCATCCCTTCCGATTGTCTGATATACAACGAATTTATCCACTTTCTGCATATCCCTGGCCAGAACTCCTGCCTGCATGACATTAAGGATATTTGCTCTGGCTGCAGATGCAAAACCGGGGGTGTGATCCGTGCCGAAGAGATCGTTATCAACAGTTTTTGGTATTCCCACTCCTGCAAGCTCGTATTTCCTGCTTCTGCAATATGCTTCAACCCTGTGTATAGTATCCATCGTATCATTGCCGCCGATTAGGAAGAAATACCTGATATTATATTTCTTAAGAACATTCAGTATTACCGGGAGATCCTCATCCTTTACCTTATGCCTCGACGAACCGAGAGCTGATGAAGGAGTGCTTCTCAATCCGTGGATCACATTTGCCGGCTGTTTGCCAAGATCAAACATCCATTCCTTCATGAAACCTTCAATTCCATAATGCATCCCGTAAATTTCACCAATGAATGCTGATCTTTTTGCAGCATCAATCACCCCTGCAAGGCTTGAGTTGATTACAGATGTCGGCCCTCCCGACTGTCCCACAAGTGCATTTCCTTTTGCCATAATGCTTTGATATATAAGATGTTATTATTTATTATATCTCTCCGCCCCCCGACCCTCCTTTTTTCTCGTCCGCCCCCCTGCCCCCCTGAAAAACACCCCCCACCCCCCCTGCAGGGGGGCTATAAACCCACTGTATTTTTACCCTATCTGTTTTATAGACAGGGTTTTATACCCCCTTTTGGGGGTGGTCCCGCTTCAGCGGGACCGGGGGTAATTCCCTTCAGGGGGGTTGGGGGTATATCAGGTTTTAAATGAACCTCAGCATTCCGAAATATTCCGGTCTGTGATAATCCGGTTTTTCAGTGCCGACGGGATTCCATGTTACAAAATGCGGGACTGTCAGCATATCCCCGCACTTGTAAAAATTAGCCCTGAATGTTTTTCCTTTCAGATCCTTAATATCATGCCTGAAAAAAACTTCCAGGGGAACGGCAATTGTTATTGTCCACGAAAACGGACCCTTCTTTTCCTTTACCGGTTCCTTCCCGACTGAGGTTTGCCTGCGGATCTTCGCAACAATTCCGGCATCGACCTTCTTGCTGTCAGCTCTGCCGGTCCCGCTCCCCAGAAGACAGGTGCCTATCCCGTTGAATTCAAGATTGTAATAAATCCCGTCATCTTCAGGTGATACGAAAAATTCCACGCAGGAATCCTCACAGACCATCTGATTTGTTTCTGTCTTTTCAGCCTTAAAATATTGTTCGGTTACATAATATTTAAGGAGAATTTCCCTGTCAGTATAGCCAATTGAAAAACTGACTTCCGGTTTATAAGGAAATTCATTCCAGCTGACATTGTCGATATGATGCTTAACCTGTTGGTCGAGCCTCGCTGAAATTTCATCAAGCTGCGGGAATTCCCCATTAAACTCTATTTTCTTTACTTCAATCAATTTCATCTGTTGTTGCAAGTTTAAAAGAAACCCTGCTGTTAAAATAACTATTATTCCCACACTGTTTCGATTAGAAATGGTTACTGGTTCGTCTCATTCCATATGAGTGCTGCTGCTCCCAGGACTGCTGCATTGCTCTCCGGTATTCCTGAAGGAAGTATTTTAACCGTTCCCCTGAAAATGGGCTGAACATTCTCATCTACATATTTTCTTACAGGTATGAACAGCATTTCCCCTGCCTGTGCCAGTCCGCCGAAAAGAAAGACAGCTTCGGGGCTCGAAAATCCTATGGCATTGATTATCCCGAAAGCCAGTTTCTCCGCAGTATAGTCCATGGCCTTAAGGGCCACCAGATCCTTTTTTGCCGCAGCTTCCGCTACTTTTTTTGCTGTTATACCCGAAGGAGGTATTCCTCTCA
>Ga0172366_10004276_pt1 | contig 11261 bp, 12 predicted proteins | sample LakKivSesite69cm_FD_114533 | JGI IMG/M metagenome (GOLD analysis project Ga0172366, IMG submission 114533) | Sediment microbial communities from Lake Kivu, Rwanda - Sediment site 69cm | ecosystem: Environmental > Aquatic > Freshwater > Lake > Sediment | place: Rwanda: Western Province, Lake...
CAATCCACGATGGCTTTGCCCTGGCCGAAAAAGACCTGGAGCTGCGAGGCCCGGGAGAGTTCTTCGGCACCCACCAGAGCGGCTTGCCGGACCTCAAACTCGCCAGGCTGACCGATTTGCGAAGTCTGGAGTTAGTGCGTCAGGAAGCAATGACTCTTTTTCAAGAAGACCCTGACCTGAAGAAGGCCGAGCATCGACTTCTGCGTCGGCAGTTGAGCCGGGCGTGGTCTCAAGGCGCTGAATGGAGCTGAGTCGGTTAAATACTAAACTCTAAATCCGAAATACTAAACAAATCCAAACGACGAAATAAGAAATCCGAAACGAACATTGTCGGGAAGCCCGCAGTTTCAGATTCGCTAAGCGAGTGCCAGGTTTAGCAAAAGCTTGCCAATTTAGTAAAATAGGCGAAAACAAGGACGCGCAGCCATGCTTAAACAAGAACTGTCCAGATGTCTGCAACAAGCCGTGTTGAAGGCACAGCAGGAAGGTGCGCTGTCGCCGGCCGCTCTCCCCGAGGTGCTCTTGGAACATCCTCAACATCCGGAACACGGGGACTTCGCCTCCGGTCTCGCCCTGAAGCTGGCTCGGGCCATGAGAATGTCCCCCATGGCCATAGCGGGAAAAATCTCCGACCATATCGTCCCGCCCCGCCAGGTTGATAAGGTCTGGGTGGCTGCTCCGGGTTTCATCAATTTCGTTCTGCGAAGCGACTGGCTTGGTACAGAGGTCGAATCAATCCTGGCGGCCGGGGAATCTTACGGACATGTCGAGCTGGGCAAGGGTGTGCGGGTCCAACTCGAGTTTGTCAGCGTCAATCCGACCGGACCTCTGCACGTGGGTCACGGCCGCGGCGCTGTCTTAGGAAGCACACTGGCTAACGTGCTCAGCGCATCCGGCTACGAAGTCGAAAGGGAATACTACATAAATGACCTGGGCACTCAGGTAACCAACTTCGGCCGCTCCCTTTACGCTCGCTACCAGCAATGCCTGGGCAAAGAGGCGGTTATGCCCGCGAACGGCTACCATGGCAATTACGTGGTTGACCTGGCCAAAGAAATAGTCCTGGAGCACGGCGACAGATTCCTATCGTTGTCCGAGGTCGAGGCCTGTTCGCGGCTGGCAGAGCTTGGCACCGCCAGAATGCTCCAGGAAATCAAGCAGGACCTCCAGCTACTAGACGTCGTTTTTGATAGATGGTTCTCGGAGAAAAGCCTTTACGCGGGCGGACAATATGACCGGGCCATGGAACTCCTTCGAGGCGGAGCCTACGTCGTCAACAGGGAAAACGCCACCTGGTTTGAATCAAGCGCACTGGGCGAAGACAAGGATAGTGTCCTGGTGCGCAGCGACGGTTCCCCGACCTACTTCGCTTCCGACGTGGCCTACCATTACAACAAATTCGTGGAGCGGAAATTCGAGCGCGTCATTGATATCTGGGGGGCCGACCACCAGGGGCACGTTCCTCGAATGAAAGCCGTACTCAAGGCGCTGGGTTGCGACCCCGACCAATTTGAGGTGATAATCTGCCAGCTGGTCACCCTGCGGCGCGGGGAGGACATAGTTAAGGTGTCCAAGCGCAGCGGCGATATTATCACTTTACGGGAAGTGATAGACGAAGTAGGACCGGACGCCTGCCGCTTCTTCTTCCTTTCTCGCTCCGCCGACAGCCAGATGGACTTCGACCTGGAGCTGGCCAAGAAACAATCAGCCGACAATCCGGTGTATTATGTCCAATATGCCCACGCCCGGATTGCCAGCATCCTCCGCCTGGCAAAACAGCGCGAGATAGACTACAGCCGGGGTGACGTTTCCCTGCTCGCCACCGAGCCGGAGCTCACCCTAATCCGGCGCCTGATACTCCTCCCTGAGATAGTGGAACGGGTGGCGGTCACTCTTGAACCTCATCACCTGCCCTACTACGCCCAAGACTTGGCCACCGTGTTTCACAGCTTCTACAAGCAGTGCCGCGTTGTCTCCGACGATGGAGCACTGACTAAGGCACGTCTCAAACTCGTCCAGGCGACTCAAATCGCCCTGGCCGAAGTCCTTCATCTCATGGGCATGGCCGCCCCTGAGATGATGTGAAAGGCACCTGTCCTTGCCGCTTCGGACAGAAGTCGTTCTGTCCCACAGCACAGCTACTTGACGGAAAATTGACCTCTACTGTATCATTAGGCACGTTTATTCTCTTATTTACCTCACTTTAGGGCGGGAAGTTATTTGGGTGCGGGGCTGATGGTTCTTCGAAAACAGGCCAAGCCGGAACTGAGGCACGCGTTTAATTCGGCCGTCGAAGAAAGGTACGGCCGCTTTTTGGGTTAGTGACGGGAAGAAGCAGGGAGGCTTAGCACAAAGGACGGAGGTTAAGATGGCGCGCGAGGTCAAGCTCTACACCACACCTACTTGCCCCTACTGCAAGATGGCCAAGAAGTTCCTGGAGGATAACGGCATCAAGTATCAGGAATTCAATATAGCTGAGGATAAGGCCGCCCGCGAAGAACTGAAGAAGTGCGGTTCGCTGGCGGTCCCCACAATCTGCTTCGAGGGCGAGACGCTGGTGGGATTCAACGAGGCGGAACTCAAACAGAAACTGGGTCTCAAGTGAAGGGAACCAGACAGTGTACGACTTGATTATTATCGGCGGCGGCCCTGCCGGCATGACCGCCGCAGTGTACGCGGCCAGGAAGAAGATTAATACGCTACTTATAAGCTACGACATAGGCGGGCAGGGCCTCACCAGCTGGCTGGTGGAAAACTATATGGGCTACCAGTTCATCGGAGGCCGCGAACTGATGCAGAAATTCGAGGAGCAGCTCAACCAGTTCCCCACGAGCGTCAAAGTCGAAGAGGGAAAGATGGTCGAAAAACTGTCGAAAGTGGACGGAGGCTTCGAAGTCAAAACCCACGATGGTGAGACCTACCAGGCCAGGGCAATAGTTTTGGCGACGGGCAAGAGTCCGCGCAAGCTGGGGGTTCCCGGAGAGAACGAACTGCTGGGAAGAGGAGTCACATACTGCGCTATCTGTGACGGCCCGGTCTTCGCCGACCTCAATGTGGCCGTCATCGGCGGCGGCAACTCGGCGCTGGAGGCCGCCAACGACATGGTCAAAATAGCCAGGCACGTGTACCTGATATCACTCGTCGCTCTCACCGCCGATGAGATACTGGTTGACAGAATCAAGAATGCCGGCAATGCAACAATCCTCCTGGAGCACGAAGTCCTGGAGATAAAGGGAACCAACCGCGTTGAGGGAATAAGAATAAGGGAATTGAAAAGCAAACAGGAGAAGGAACTGGCCGTTGACGGCGTCTTTATCGAAATCGGGCTTATACCTAACTCGGGGCTTTTGAAGGAGCTTGTCGCCCCGAACCGCCAGGGAGAGATTCAAGTTAACTGCGCCAGTGAGACGGGCGTGCCCGGGATCTTTGGCGCCGGCGACGTCACCAGCGTGCCTGATAAGCAGATAGTCATAGCCGCGGGGGAGGGAGCCAAAGCTGCGCTTCAAGCTCATCGCTATCTCCAGAGGCTCCGCAATTAGATAATACAGGGTAGAGTAGCATTGAAATGACTCTGGACAATGTCGGCGCAAGGTTTAGGGAGGAGTGAGCAGATGAGAAGTGAACAGGCCAGGACGATAGAGGTGCTTCAGCTCGCTGTTCGCATGGAGGTAGACGGCAAGGAGTTCTACCTGAAGGCAAGCCGGAGAAGCAGCAATAAGCTGGGAAAGGACCTGTTTCAGCAGCTAGCCGCTGAAGAAGACGTTCACCGCAGGAAGTTCGAGCAGATATACGACGCCCTCAAAAGAGGGCAGAAGTGGCCCGATGTAGAACCTCCGTCGGAGAAAGGCAAGCAACTCAGGTCCCTGTTCTCGGAAGCCACTAGAGCGCTGGGCACCAAGGTCAAAGTGGCCGAATCTGAACTCGAGGCTATCAGGGTGGCCCTGGATATGGAGAAGAAGTCTTACGATTTGTACCACTCCCGAAGCGAAGAAAGCACTCTCCCCGTCGAAAAGCGTTTCTACCAGGCTCTGGCGGGCGAGGAGCGGGGACACCATCTTGCACTTACGGATTCGCTCGAGTACCTCAGTAACCCGGCGGGATTCTTCACCAAATCGGAACACTGGTCTCTGGATGGGGTTTAAGTGGAAATGGCAGGTAAAGCATGAGAGACGCCGCCTTAACCGTTGAACAGCTCACCGTCGAGGTGGAAGGACGGGAGATTCTGCATAGCGTAAACCTGGAGACGAGGGTGGGTGAGACACAGGTCTTGTTCGGTCCCAACGGCAGTGGCAAGACCACTCTGCTCATGACCATAATGGGTTTCCCGAAGTACAAGGTTACCAGGGGCAAAATCGTCTTCAGGGGCCGGGACATAACCGCGTTGCCGCTCGATGAGAGAGCCCGCCTGGGAATAGGCATGTCTTTTCAGCGGCCGCCGGTTGTGCGCGGCGTAAGAATGCGGGACATGGTCGCCGCCTGTCTGAGAGGCCGGGAACCGGAGGAAAGCATCAATCAGCTCGCCGAGAAAGCTAACCTGACCGACTTTCTGGGCCGGGAGATGAATTACGGCTTTTCCGGAGGTGAGATAAAGCGTTCCGAACTGATGCAGCTGCTGGCCCAGAAGCCGACGCTCACACTGATAGACGAGCCTGAATCAGGCGTTGACCTGGTGAATATCGCACTCATCGGCGAATTGATAAACAGCCTGCTGGAAAAAGACTGTCCCATACCCGAACGGAGGTGCATGGGGCTCATCATCACCCATACGGGTCATATTCTGGACTACATCAACGCCCGCACAGGCTATGTCATGTGCGACGGCGTGATCGGCTGTGAGGGAGACCCCCGCGAGATACTGGCTACTATTAGAGAGAAGGGCTACCAGGAATGCATCAGCTGCTTTCTGCGGAGGAGAACGACGGGTGGTTAAGGCAATCTCCTCCGAGACACACAGGGATAAAGCCAAAGCGGCGGCTTCCAAACGGGCTGCCTTCGGCGAGGACATAGACCTGGGCATTTACGTCAGCTCGGTTGGTGGGCAACCTTCCGAGGTTGAGCCGTCGAAATTGCCGGCCGCGACCAAGAAGCGGATGCTCCAGGCAGGGGTGACTGTGGACGACCGGAGCCAGAGGGCAGGGACATTTATCCAGATGGATAATGCTCCAGTGCACAGCTCCGTCGGACAAGAGGGCGTGGAAGTGATGGCTGTCAGCCAGGCTCTCCAAAAATATGACTGGTTGTCGGACTACTGGTGGAAAGCAGTGGCCGTGGATACGGACAAGTACACCGCCAATGTGGAACTGCAGCAGCATAACGGCTACTTCATCAGGACATTGCCAGGCTACAAGACCATTTACCCTATTCAGGCCTGTCTCTACCTGGCCAAAGCCCGGCTTGCTCAGAACGTGCACAACGTTATCATCGCCGAAGAAGGCTCAGAGTTGCATATCATTACCGGCTGTACTACGGCTTCCGACGAGGAGGCCGGCCTGCATCTCGGCGTTTCTGAGTTTTATATAAAAAGAGGCGCCAAAGTCACCTTCACCATGATTCATAACTGGAATCCGGAGGTGGCCGTCCGCCCGCGTACAGGCGTGATCATCGAACAGAACGGCCTGTTTCTCAGCAATTATGTGCTCATGAAGCCGGTGCGTTCATTGCAGATGTACCCCACGGCGAGATGCGTGGGGGAAAACGCGGTGGCCAGGTTCAACAGCATTCTGACGGCCGGGCCCGGCACTTCACTGGACGTCGGTTCCCGGGTTATTCTAGATGCCAGGGGCGCCAAGACAGAAATCATATCGCGAGCTATAACCACCGGCGGGAGCATTGTTGCCAGGGGCTATATAGAAGGCAATGCTCCCGACGTCAAGGGCCACCTGGAGTGTCGCGGGCTAATCCTGGCCGGTGAGGGCACCATCCACGCCATACCCGAACTGAAAGGCACTCTGGAGGGCATTGACCTGTCTCACGAAGCTGCCGTAGGCAAGATAGCTGAGGAGGAGGTGGAGTACCTCATGGCGCGCGGGCTGACCCGAAGCGAAGCCACGGCCACGATAGTAAGAGGGTTCCTCAGGGTAGATATAGAGGGGCTGCCCCCGTTGCTCGATGCCGAACTGAAGCACGCGATAGAAGCCAGCGAAAAAGACCTTATGTGAGTGAGGATGAGAGGAGGTCAATCATAAATCTCGAGGCCCTGCACGCTATTGGCTACGGTTTGTACGTGGTCAGTTCCCGGAAGGGAGATAGACTCAACGGCCAGATCGCCAACACCGTATTCCAGGTCGCGTCTTCTCCGCCAACCATCGCGGTATGCATCAACAAGAAAAACCTTACTCACGAGTTTATCACTGAGAGCAAGGTCTTTGCGACTTCAATACTGTCCCAGGACACGCCACTCCGTTTCATCGGTCTGTTTGGCTTCAAATCGGGGCGTGAGGTGGACAAGTTCGGAGAAACCAACTACAGGTTGGGCGAAACCAGGGCACCCATCGTCCTGGACCACAGCCTGGCTTATCTCGAAGCCAATGTAACTAATCAGGTAGATGTCGAAACCCACACCCTCTTCATGGGACAGCTCGCGGCAGCCGAGATTCTCAAGGCCGGCGAACCGATGACTTACGCCTACTACCATCAGGTCAAAGGCGGCGCCACTCCCAAGACGGCTCCCAGCTACCACGAGGAGAGAAAGGAGGAGGTATCCAAAATGGCGAAATACAAATGCACGGTATGCGGCTACATCTATGACCCCCAGGCGGGCGACCCCGACGGCGGCGTAAAGCCGGGAACGCCTTTCGAGAAGATTCCCGATAGCTGGGTGTGCCCTGTCTGCGGAGCAAGCAAGAGCGAATTTGAGAAGCTCGAAGAATAAGGATGAAAATGATAGAAAACCTGACTCAGGAACAACTGGCGGGAATATTGGAGGCGGTACCGATAGAGATTTCCTTCGTCGATGAAAATGACGTGGTGAGATTTTGGAACAAGCACGAAACGAGGATTTTCAAACGGGCGGCCTCGGTGCTCGGGAAATCGGTTCAGAACTGCCACCCGAAGCAGAGTCTGGATAAAGTGAACCGGATATTGTCGGATTTCAAGACCGGCAAGAAAGACTCCGCCGAATTCTGGATAGACCTCAGGGGAAGCAAAGTATACATAAGGTATTTCGCCGTTCGGACCAAGACAGGCAAATACCTGGGCACGTTGGAAGTCACGCAGGATATTACCAAGATAAGAGAGATTGAAGGAGAGAAGAGACTTCTGGATTACTAGAGGGAGGTGCGAATGAAAGCAAGGCAAATAAGACCTAACGTACACTGGCTCGGAGCGATTGATTGGGACAGGCGTCTTTTTGACGCCCTGATACCTCTTCCCGACGGGACAAGCTACAACGCGTATCTGGTTCGGGGCAGCGAGAAGGTCGCTTTGATAGATACTGCCGACCCGACCATGACGGGGGGCCTCATGGCCTATCTTGAGACTGTTCCCACTGTTGACTATGTCATTGCCAACCATGCCGAGCAAGATCACTCGGGCAGTCTTCCTCAGGTTTTGGCGAAGTACCCCGGTGCCAAGCTTGTCGCTACGCCTAAGTGCAAGGCCCTGCTGGTGGCCATGTTGCTTATCCCGGAGGACAGATTTGTCACCGTAAGCGACGGCGAGACTCTGTCCCTGGGGGACAAGACCCTGGAGTTCATTCACGCGCCGTGGGTACACTGGCCGGAGACGATGCTCACCTATCTAAGGGAAGACAGGATACTCTTCCCCTGCGACCTTTTCGGCTCGCACCTGGCTACAACCGACATGTATGTATCCAACGAAGGGCAAGTTTACGAGGCGGCCAAAAGATACTACGCCGAAATCATGATGCCGTTCCACACCAATATCGAGAAGCACCTGGAAAGGCTGAACAGCTATAAGATTGACATCATCGCCCCCAGCCACGGACCCATGTACGACAAGCCTTCGTTCATCTTGGAAGCATATCGAAACTGGGTGTCCGGCCCGCTCAAGAACGCAGTGGTCCTGCCTTACATCTCCATGCACGGCAGCACCCAGAGGATGGTCGAGTATTTCGTCGGAGCTCTGGCCGACAGAGGCGTCGCGGTCCAGCAGTTCAACCTGGCGGCCACTGATATCGGGAAACTGGCCATGACATTGGTAGACGCCGCCACAATGGTCGTGGGCACGCCCACGATCCTGGTGGGCCCGCATCCCAAGGTCGCTCATGCCGCATTTCTGGCCAACGCCTTGAGGCCCAGGCTCCAGTTTGTCTCTATCATCGGCTCCTACGGCTGGGGCGGACGGGCGGTGGAACAGCTCGCGGCTATGATCCCCAACCTTAAAGCCGAGGTCCTACCTCCCGTGATCTGCAAGGGATTTCCCAGAGAGGAAGATTTCAAATCTCTCGACAACCTGGCTGGCGCCATCGCTCAGAAACACAAGGAACATGGCTTTGCCTGACGACGTTTCGCCCGGCGAAGGGTGAACATTAGAGGAACGTGGTTCGCGGGAATTTCTGATATTCCTCAAATGTCATAAATTTGTAATCTTTTTGGCCGCCTTTTTATAACTTCTCCACTAGCTGTAGTCTAGAATTTCAGCGTAACAGAATCGTTGCCAGCAATGCCATCGCCAGTTTTCCTTTGGATCAAGGGCGAGGCGCATGAGTCGTTACGTCAACGCAAGGAGGTGCAAGCTCGGAGCGAATATCATGTAGCCAGAATCAGGTTATTAAGAGGAGGTAAAGAATATGGAAGAGCTAAAGGAACAGGTATTCCGGATGCCCCGCATAGGGGAGACGGCGCCAGCTTTTGAGGCGGTAACCACTCACGGGGTGCTCAAGCTGGACGATTTTAAGGGAAGCTGGTTGATACTCTTCTCTCACCCGGCGGATTTTACCCCGGTGTGCACTACCGAGTTCATGGCTTTTGCCGAGATTTATCCCGAACTACGAAAACGGGGGGTAGAGCTGCTAGGTCTCAGTGTAGATAGTGTGTCCTCGCACATCGCCTGGGTGCGCAATTGCCAAGAGAGAACAGGGGTCAAAATACCGTTCCCCATTATCGCCGACCTCAATAAGGAGGTTGCTTCGGCGTACGGCATGATCCACCCCGGTCAGAGCAAGACCGAGACCGTCCGATGTGTGTTCATAATCGACCCTAATCAAAAAATAAGGACGATACTCTACTACCCGCTGACTACGGGCAGAAACATGGATGAGATACTGAGAATAATAGATGCCCTACAAACCACGGACAAACACGGTGTCGCTACCCCGGCTAATTGGCGGCCTGGCGAAAAGGTGGTGGTGCCACCGCCGAACACGCAGGAAATGGCTGAAGAGAGACTCCAGCAGGGTTACGAGTGTACAGACTGGTATCTGTGCAAAAAGAAGCTATGAACCAAGAAGGAGGAGAACATGGCATGTGTTAGCCCGGATGGCAAACCTACGGAGTCAGGTACTAAGATGCTGCGCGCCCTTAAGTCAGGGCTGGGGTCTCCCGAGGAGATCGCCAGCCATGCCGGGCTGCCTTTGTTCAGGGTGAGAAGCGGACTCCGTGACCTTACGCTGGCCGGATTGGCTGTGGAAAGGCTTGACAGATATGAGATCACAGACCGGGGAACTGCACTCGTGTGATAGTCCGTTCCAACTGTGGGCATTACGTACTAAGGAGGAGGAAATGTGAAAGCAATCCTGGCATCGAGTTGGCCAGACTGACGCAATAACATGATAAAAAGAATTGGAGGTATGAAACGGTGGAAAAACATGATTCGGTTACTAAAGTATCAAAAGCTTTTCTTGATGCATTGAACACGGCCATTGCCCGGGAATTGCAGGTGGCCATCCAGTACATGTGGCAGCATGTCCAGTGGGGTGGGGTCAAGGGGTTTGCGGTTCACGATGAGCTCAAGCAAATTGGCATAACCGAGATGAAGCATGCCGAGGCTATTGCGGAGAGGCTCTATTACCTTGGAGGTATACCCACGACCAAGCCCGAACCGATTTTCGTAGGCAGCACCCTCAAGGCGATGGTACAACAGGACATTAAGGATGAGGCGAACGCCATAACTCTTTACAAGAAGATCGTAGAGACGGCGCTCACCAAAGAAAACGATGTGACGACCGCGTTTCTTTTCAAGCAGATACTGCAACAAGAAGAAGACCATCACGACACTTTCACGACTTTGATGGAAGACTTGTAGGCCCGGGAACCGTATTGAAATCAGATAGAGACGGCGGCTGAACAGGACAGTACTATCGGAGGTTGAGCTCGCGCTCCTTCCCACGCGACGCGGGCCGGGAATTACATCGCTCGGATATCTCCAGCGAATCGCTGAAGGTGAAGAAAAGTAGTTTAGCGGAAGAGAATGAGCGACAAAACTAAGACAAAGAAGTCCAAGAAGGCTTCGGTGCACATAATCGGGATGACCTGCACCACCTGTGCTTCTACCGTCGAAAAAGGCCTTGCGCAGACTCCCGGCGTAGACCAGGCCAACGTCAACTTCGCTTCGGGGAAGGCGTCCATAGAATACGACCCCACAAAGGTCAACCTTGCCAAGCTCAAGGATACCGTTTCGGAGCTGGGCTACGGAGTCGCCGTCAAGAAGTCCATTTTCCCCATTGGCGGAATGACCTGCGTCACCTGCGTTGCCCGAGTGGAAGAAGCTCTTTCCGGTGTGCCGGGAGTCGTCTCGGCCAACGTGAACCTGGCCTCCGAGAAGGCGACCGTGGAGTACTTGGAAGGAACGTCGGTGGCAGACATGAGACGCGCCGTCAAAGACGCCGGCTACGAACTCGGCCCGGAGGCCGAAGCTCTGGAGGATGTGACGACCGCCGCCCAGCGTGAGATTCGAGCGCTAAGGAACAGATTCATCGTCGCTGCCATTTTTGCCTCAATAATCATGACTTTGGGATTCAGCCCTTCCTTTGTCGGCCAGCCTTATCTATTATGGGCTCTGGCCACGCCGGTCCAGTTCTGGGCAGGTCTGCGATTCTACCGAGGGGCGTGGGGTGCGCTCAAACACAAGACCTCCGATATGAACACCCTGATTGCCGTGGGGACGTCGGTAGCTTATTTCTATAGCGTGGCAGCCGTTATCGCCCCCGGTCTTTTTAGGTCCGATATACTGGAACCCACCTTATACTTCGATACCTCAGCGGCGATCATAGCCTTGATTCTTCTCGGCCGCTTTCTGGAAGCTCGGGCCAGGGGACAGACCTCGGAAGCTATAAAGAAGCTCATCGGCATGCAGCCGAAGAC
>Ga0172366_10004277_pt1 | contig 11259 bp, 10 predicted proteins | sample LakKivSesite69cm_FD_114533 | JGI IMG/M metagenome (GOLD analysis project Ga0172366, IMG submission 114533) | Sediment microbial communities from Lake Kivu, Rwanda - Sediment site 69cm | ecosystem: Environmental > Aquatic > Freshwater > Lake > Sediment | place: Rwanda: Western Province, Lake...
ATGGTCTGCGAACCTGTGTTACGCGAGGGCAGCGCTTCCTTCCGCACCGTCTGGACGACGGACGCTCATGAGGCCATCGAGGGGGCTGACTATGTGCTGACCACTTTCCGTGTGGGTGGCATCCGCTCCCGTGTGATTGACGAACGTGTGCCTTTGCGCTACCGTGTGCTCGGACAGGAAACCACCGGCCCCGGCGGCTTCGCCATGGCCCTGCGCACCATCCCGGCCATTTTCAGTTACGTAAAGTTGATCGAGGAATTGGCTCCTGATGCCTGGTTGATCAATTTCACTAATCCCTCTGGATTAATCACGGAAGCAGTAGCCAACCACACCGGATTCCAGCGCATAGTTGGCATTTGCGACGACCCGGCCGCTATGCGGCGGGCAATAGCTGCTGTACTGCACGTATCGCCTGAGGAGCTCTTTGTCGAATACTTCGGCCTCAATCACCTGGGCTGGATACGAGCGGCCTACCTCAAGGGACACGACATCCTGCCACAGCTCATCTCCAGCTTGGCCGAGAGGGGCGAAGCTATACCAGGCCTGCCCTTTGAACCCCAGTTCATTGCCGCCTTGGGTATGATCCCCAACGAATACTTATATTTCTACTGTCATACTGATGAAGCGGTACAACACATCCTGGATGCAGGAAGAACGCGCGGGGAGGAAATCCAGGAGTTGAACGAGTGGCTCTTTACCGAACTGAAACGCCTGCGCCAAGACGGCAGCGAGGAACAGATGCGGGAGGCCTATGTTTCTTATCTGGTCAAGCGCGGCGAGACCTACATGGCTGTTGAGACTGGCCATAGGCCAGAAAGTGAAGCGGTGAAGATGGCGGTGGAGGAGGAAGGATACGAGGGCGTAGCCCTGGGAGTGATCGAATGCCTGTCTGGCACCCGTCAGGGCACATTCATCCTGAACGTTCCCAACCGTGGGGCCATCACCGGTATGACCGAACAGGACGTAGTGGAAGTCACCTGTTACCTGGACAAGTCCATCGTGCGGCCAATTGCCATAGGCTCCGTTCCCGACCACGCCCTGGGCTTGATGAAACAGGTGAAGGAATATGAGCGCCTCACGATCGAGGCTGCTCTCGCTGGCTCCTATCAACTGGCTCTCAAGGCCCTGGCCTTGCACCCGTTGGTGCCTAGTTATCAGATCGCCAAGCGAATCCTGGACGGTTACATTGAAGCTCATGGGGCTTTCTTCCCCACCCTGCGCTGAAACAGGGGACTCTAGAATATTGGGAGGAGATGCACCCCAACCGTGCGAGATCGGAAACTGACCTGCAGTGACACTTCGGGACTGGTGTTATTGAGCAGATTCTGAGGCAAGAGAGGGGAGGAGACAGTGGCCAAATACAAGGTTGTGCTTGTTTGCGCGGCGGGGATGTCCTCTAGCTTGCTGGAGGCCAGTACCATGGAAGCAGCCCAGCGGCGAGGACACGAGCTGGACATACACGCTATTACCGTGCCCCAGGCGACCACCTACGATTTCAAGGCTCGCGCCGTGGACATTGTGCTGGTAGCACCACAAGTGGCCTACAAACGGCGTTCAATTTCGCAACTGGTGGAGCCCCTGGGCATTGTTGTCCAGAACATTGATCCAGTGACCTATGGCATGGTGGATGGAGAAAAACTGTTTGAACAGATTGCACAAGCTGTGAAAAGGTGAGATCTGCTAGTTGTCGGATAGGTACCTAGCAAAGGGCAAACGAGGGAAAAGCAATGGATAAAATCCGGGTTCTCATGTTCTGTGCGATGGGCGCATCTTCCAGCCTGTTGGCGGTTAAGACCGAGGAGGCCGCCAAGATAAAAGGGGTTGAGGTGGAGATGACGCTGCTCTCCGCCGCAGAAGCTGCGGTCTATGATTTCGCGGCAAAACCGGTGGACGTCGTCCTTATCGCCCCACAGGTGCGTTTCAAGAAGCGCTCCATCACCCAGGCCGCAACGCCATTTGGCATCCCTGTGGAGGACATCGAATCGGTGACCTATGGCATGATGGATGGGGAGAAGCTGTTCGAGCAGATCATGCATGCTCTACAGCAAAAGAAATAATCATGAACACAGGGATTATCCTGGCTCAAGGGATAGGCAGCAAAATCTGGCCCTTCAGTGCTACCCGTCCTAAAGCGGCCATCCCCATTGGCGGTGCAGCCCTCCTGCGCCAGCAGATCGAGTCTCTGGAGGCGGCAGGTAGCACTTCGATCATCGTCGTTTCAAACTCGCGCTTCGAAGCTCAACTGAGGCACCTGGTGTCGAACAGGGGAGGCCAGCCTGTAGGAGCTGCTGGCATGACTACGCCGGGTAGAAAAGGCCGGGCCAAGGTAGAGGTTCTGGCTTTCGACCCTCTACAAGGCACTGCCCCAGCTTTACATCACGCCCTGGAACACGTGACAGATGAGCACATCCTCGTTCTCTACGGCGATGTGCTCATGGACTTGGCTACTTTGCCCAAGTTGCTCTCTGTACACAAGGAAGATAAGGGAGTGCCGCTCGTCCTGGCTGTGCCCCTGCATATCCTGGAAAACCAGACTATGTACGTAGCCATACGGGTGCAAAAGGGCCAGGTAGAAGAGGTAATCGCCCATCCTCGCCATAGCGTCACGCATCGCCTGGCCGGGGCTTTTGTTTTCCAGCGTGAAATCGTCCTACCTTATCTCGAAGCACATCCAGGCTACGTCGCTGCTGTCCCTTCCGGTGGCATGCCTCCACAGGGCGAAGCAGACCTGGCACAGAGCATTCAGATGATGATCGAGGATGGACTGACCGTGCGGGCGGTCGAACCGGCTGCATTCGCCTTGGACGTAGACAGGCCCTGGGACATCCTCATTGCCAATTACCTCTGGCTAGAGTTCCTGGGACAGACCCTGACTGCGGATGTTATCCCCGCCACGGCACGGGTCTCCGAACGAGCAGAAGTAAGGGGGCACCTGGTTGTCGGTGAGGGTGTCACCATTGGTCCAGGCGTAGTTATCGAGGGCAATGCCTGGATTGATAGGGACACCATGCTGACTAATGGCGCCATTGTCGGGGCCAACACCTACATTGGCCCCCACACCCAGGTAAAAGACTACGCCTGGATAGGCGAGCACACCAGCCTTGGACCGCGCTGCAAGATCGGGCATTGCGCTGAAGTACACGGGGTGATGTTTGGGCGCAGCACGGTCATGCATTACTGCAATGTATGGGGGGTGCTGGGAGAGGCAACGGACATTGGCGCAGCGACAGTGTTCGGCACCCTGCGCTTTGATGACCAACCTCAGGCCCACAAGGTCAAGGGACGTTGGGAGACCCCACGTCACGCTTCTGACGCCACGTTCATTGGCGACTTTTGCCGCACCGGGGTGAATACCGTCTTTATGCCCGGCTCTAAGGTAGGCGCCTACTCGGCCATTGGCCCTGGCGTGGTAGTCAGCGGGGACGTGCCAGAACGCAGCCTGCTACTCCTCAAACAAGAAGTGGAGCGCAAGGAGTGGGGCCCTGAGAAATATGGCTGGTAGAGAGGAAGCCATATGTTTCTGAAAGGGTTACTGCTCTGCGCGCAGGGTTTTCTCTTCGTACTGCTGCCAGGCTATGTGATTTTCCTTATCCTGCGACGCACGCTGGCCGTGGACAGGGCCTTGATTTGGTGGGGAGCTGGAGGGCTCCTGTTAGCGCTCTTGCCGATGAATTTCTTCACCAGCCTGTCTCGCCAGATCCTGGCCGCATCTCTCGGTCCTAATGGCACCACGATACAATTCATTGTCGCTGCTGTACTGGCCGGGTTCTTCGTTGAGGGAATGAAATACCTGCTGCTGAGGTACAAACGAGTGGCAGGGGACGCTCTTGTGCCCTCCGGCATCGCCGTGGGGTTGGGCGTGGGCCTGATTACCAAGATTTTCCTCGGCTTTGCCTTGTTGGGAGTGGGATTTCGTCTGCTCTTCGGCGACATCTCCACTCCTCTGCTAACGGAGATGGCGGCACGTTCGCTACCCGACCTGAGCCTGGCCGCTATCGCTTCGCTGGTGGACCGGCTGGCCCTATTGGTTTTCAATGCCTGCCTGGGAGCGATCGCAGGCCGGGCCATCCTGGACAAAAAGCTGCCTCTGCTACTTTATGCCATGCTCATCCACGCAGGCATTGAGCTGGCCTACAACGCCATCACGGTGGGGCTGGAGGGACAGGGGCCGTTTCCTACGGTCATGACGTTGGCCTATGAGTGTGCGCTGGTAGTAGTGGGATGGTGGTGGCTGAACGGGCAACTACAACAGAAAGCAGTGAGCAGCAAGCAGGGAAGAAAATCCAAATGACCAATGACCAAATCCCATCTGGTTGAGGGTTTGTCATTGGGATTTGGTCATTCTTGCTTGGCCCACCACATGGTCTACGCTGGCCTGTTATCCAATCTACAGGCATTGAGGTATCCACTTTCCAGAAGCAAGCTGCCAGATTGCGGTGTAGCCCGCCCTGTGCAGAAGCTGAGCCGCGCGCTCCAGACCTCTGGCTACGTACTCAGGTCGGTGGGCATCAGTTCCAATCGTCAGACGGATGCCAAGTTCGCGGCAACGCTTTAATATCCAGAGCCCGGGGTTGGGCGAGCAAAGCGGCGCATAGCAGCCCCTCATGTTAAGTTCCACAATTGTGTGCTGCTTCGCAATCGTCTGCAGTGTCTCCTCTATTGCCTGGCGATACCAGGGCGCAGCTTCGGAAAAGTGCCTCTCGTCCAGGTTGTTATAGAGGATGCGATCCAGGTGGCCAACGATGTCTATTCCCCCCGCTCGCACCATGCTCCGAATTCGCACATAGTATTCGCGCACCAACTGCTCGATGTCGCCGCCATAACAAGTGCGGAGGCCACGGTCGAAGGCCGAGGAAGGCCCGTCCACAGTCCACAGGCTGTTATCGTGCTCACCGCCCACAAAATGCACTGAGCCAATCAAATAATCGAACGGCAGATTCAGGATGTGCTGTTGTTGAAAGTCGGCCAGGCCAGGAACAAAGTCCAGTTCCAGGCCAGCATAGACCTCGATCTGAGATCTGTAGCTGGCCTTCAACTCGTTGATTTCGGCCCAATACTGTGGCAGGCTCTCCAGGGGCATTGCCCAATTGGTGGGAAAGGGAAGCGGAGCATGGCTGGAGAAGCCAATGGATGTCAACCCTTGGCGAATCGCCTCCTCGATATAGGACCTGATTTCGCCTTCACCATCGCAATAACGAGAATGAATGTGGTAGTTGTGGAGGATCACGCTCGTAATTATACCCCAACCCATCTTTTGGACAATACGGCTTCGAATAGTATAATCAGCCAGCAAGTCTTATTAGCAGCAATGAAAGGGAGCAGACCGACATGAATCAGCAACCCCCGGCAGTCATAACTGCCAGAGACGGCAAGGAGATGCTCTATATCCCGGCTGGAGAATTCCTGATGGGTGAGGAGAGAAGGCCCGTCTATGTCGAAGCTTTCTACATAGACAAATACCCGGTGACCAATGCCGAGTACAAGAGATTTGTAGACGCCACAGGCTATCCGATGCCCATGCATTGGCGACGTGGTAACTATCCTGAGGGCAAAGCCGACCATCCAGTGACCCAGGTCAATTGGGACGATGCAGCCGCCTATGCCCAATGGGCCGGCAAGCGGCTACCCACCGAGGAGGAATGGGAGAAGGCCGCGCGAGGCACGGATGGGCGTATCTACCCCTGGGGCGATGAATGGGACAAAGACCGCGCTAACACCTGTGAAACGCGCATCTTCGACACGACGCCGGTGGGCAAGTTCTCACCACAAGGCGATAGCCCCTATGGGGTAGCCGACATGAGCGGCAACGTCTGGGAATGGACGACGGGAACAGGCGGGCGCGTACTGCAGCCTTTGCGGGGCGGCACCTGGGATGCCACCCACGATTCCGCCCGCTGCTTTTCACGACTCCCCTATACCCCTCGCCGCCGCAACGATTACATCGGCTTCCGCTGCGCCATAAGCGTTGCCCAGGCATCAACAGGCGACGGCGATGATCCTATACCCGAGCCTTCCTGATCCCGTTGAGCCACTGCCAGGTGGCAGCTTCAGTCAGGAATCAGAGTTCAAGATGCCAAACTCTGGATACCTGAGTTCCCGAATTTCAATCGCTGGAGGCACACGTGTCTGAACAAACCTGTGGGACCGATTGGGAACAAACCCTTTGCACCCTTATTCTGCACGGTGGCGATGCCCGCTGTGCAGCCAGGGAGGCCGCAGACTATGCTGCCAACCACAAGTGGGAACAGGCAGAAGAGGCCCTGAGAAAGGCTAATGAAGCGCAACTTGCCGCTCACAAGCTCCAGGCCGAAATCCTGCACCGGGAAGCACGCGGGGAGAAGATTCCCTTCTCCATTCTACTGGTGCACGCTATTGACCTTCTCCTCCTGGCCTGGGCGGAGATTGACTACACCGAGCAGTTTATCAAACTACACCGGCGTATCGCCGAACTAGAGAATGAGGTGAAACGATGATCCGCATCAACAAAATCTGCATCATTGGTGGGGGCAGCACCTATACCCCGGAATTCGTGGATGGTTTTATCCAGCGCCGTGAGCAACTGGACGTGGGAGAGATTGCCCTGCACGATATCAGCGCTGAGCGTCTGGAGTTGGTTGGTGGGCTGGTGAAACGTATGATGGCCCATGCTGGCCTGAACACGGCCATCACTACCTACCTGGATCGGCCCAGAGCTGTGGAGGGAGCCGATTTCATTATCTCCCAAATTCGGGTTGGTGGCGTAGACGCTCGCATCCGCGATGAAAAGATCCCCCTGAAATACAACGTCATCGGCCAGGAAACCACCGGGCCCGGCGGCTTTATGAAAGCGATGCGCACCATTCCCGTCACCCTGGACATCGCCCGCGATGTAGAGCGCTACTCGCCCAATGCCTGGTACCTCAATTTCACCAATCCTTCTGGCATTATCACCGAAACCTTGCTGAAGCACACCCCACTTAAAGTTGTTGGACTCTGTAACAATCCGATCAATGCCATTATGGCCGTGGCTGCTTTTGCAGGTGTGCCCGACGAAGAGGTCTTCCTGGACTGGATAGGGCTCAACCACCTGGCTTGGATACGCAGAGTGTACGTGAAAGGGCAGATGCTGGACGTAGAAGACCTGGTCAAGCTGGCAACTGACAACCCCTTCTTTCCTTTCGAGCCGGATTTGATTCGTCTGCTAGGTATGGCGCCTATCCCCTATCTAACCTATTACTACTACCACGACCAAATGGTGGAGAGCGAGAAAAAAGCGGGGAAAACGCGCGGTGAAGTGGTCAAGGAGGTAGAAGGCGACCTGCTCAAGATGTACGCCGATCCGAAGCTAGTGGTCAAGCCGCCAGAGCTCATGAAGCGCGGGGGCGCTTATTATTCAGAGATGGCCGTGCGTCTGATTACCTCCTTGCTCACCGACCGACGGGATGTCCAGATCGTCATTACCCGTAACGATGGTTGCATCCTTGACTTGCCCGAAGCAGTCTCCGTCGAAGTGCCCTGTGTGGTTGGCAGGCATGGGGTCAGTCCGCTTCACATTGGCCACCTGCCACAGGTCATCCGGCCATTGGTCCAGACAGTGAAAGCCTACGAGGAATATGCCGTGGAAGCCGGAGTCACTGGCTCGCGGGAAACAGCACTCAAAGCGTTGCTCACCCATCCACTCGTGCCGTCGTACACGGTGGCGAAAGCGCTGCTGGAGGAATTGCTGGAAGCGAACAAAAAGCATTTGCCACAGTTCTTCCCAGGTCAAAAGGAAGAGCCATGATCAGAAGCGGAACGGCATCGTTGGCTTGGCAAACGCACTGTTCAAGATCTATGCCAGGAAATCGAACGTCAGGGAAAGACTGTTACCGATGACCAAACGAATCCTTGATGCTAACGCCAGCGACTTCCGGGCCATGAGTAAAACAGACCTATTGGAGAGCATCCGCCTTGCAGAGGGACGCACTATATGTGCAGAGGTGGTTTGTACCACGCTGCCGCTGATAGATGGTGTTACTAATGCGGAGGTAGCTGCGGCCTGCGGCGCAGATTTGATCACGCTCAACGTATACGACGTGCTGCATCCTCTGGTGATGGGTTACCGCAAGGGGGAAATGCCCTTGTTGGCCGGAATTCCTCTGTTGGACAGGCTGCCTGTAGGCATGGATGTAACCATCAACGAGGTCAAGGCTCTGGTGGGCCGGCCAGTAGGCATCAATTTGGAGCCAGTACCTCCCGAGAAGATAAGCGAGGACTATCGTGGGCGTGTGGCCACGGTGGATAATGCCCGGCGCGCAGCCGAATTGGGAGCCGACTACCTGGTGCTGACTGGCAATCCCGGTTCGGGCGTCTCTACCGAGACCATTGCACAGGCGACAAGTGAGATCGTTGCTGCAATAGGCGACCGTGTTACAATCGTGGCCGGGAAGATGCACGGTGCAGGGTTGGGTGCAGCGGGCATTGTCTCTGCAGAGGCAATTGAGCAGTTCGCCGCGGCCGGGGCAGACGTCATCCTCGTGCCTGCCCCTGGCACCACGCCGGGGGCCACACTGGAAACGATCAAAGCACTGGTGGACCTGGCACACAAGCTAGGCAAAATAGCTATGACCGCTATCGGCACTTCGCAGGAAGGCAGCGACGAGGACACTGTTCGGCGTATTGCCCTGATGAGCAAGATGACCGGGGCAGACATCTTGCACATTGGTGACGCTGGCTACAGTGGTATGGCCAACCCAGAGAATATTGTCGCTTTCTCCATCGCTATTCGTGGCCGCCGCCACACTTATCGGCGAATGGCTGCATCCATCAACCGGTAGAGTGGGCTTCAGGCCAGCCATAGGACCTGCCGGGCCATAAGTGCAGCACCAGTGGCCGGGTCGTGGCGTGGAGGAATAAAGCTGGCATGTGGAGCCAGCCTGGCAATAACCTGCCGCAATGGTTCCACCAGCAGCTCTCCGGCCTGGAAAACTCCGCCAACCAGGACCACATCAAATTCGTCTTTTTCCATCCCAAGAGCATGGATGACCGCTGTTGCCGCCAGGCCCAGTTCGCGACCCGCTTGCGCAAGGATATCGCGAGCCACTTGATCACCAGTATGCGCGGCCTCGGTGACGACAGGAGCCAGAGCGGCGATTTCTTCCACGCCATAGTTGGTCCGGTAGAGCAATTCGATCAGTTTTTCCAGCCGTTCCAGCTCCAGGCGAGCACATAGTGCCTCACCCAGGCTTGTGGCCTGGGTTCGGCCATCGTAAGCACGGACGACAGCCCGCAGCGCGCTTAGGCCGATGTGATAAGCACTGCCCTCATCCCCAAGCAGGTAGCCCCATCCACCTGCTCGCCGTTCTTCGCCTCGCGCGTTGATGCCATAGGCGATAGAACCAGTCCCAGCGATGACCACCACGCCCAAAGGCTGGCCAATACCTCCCACTAGTGCTGCCACCGCGTCATTGCAGACCCGGATGTGGGGAACACCCGCAATGCGGCGCGCCATGGCCTCCAGTAATGCAATGTCTTCCGGGAGATCAGCTCCAGCCATGCCCAGGCAAATTGCGCCCACTGCGTCCAGAGAAAGTTTCGCCGCTGCCAAAGCGCCTTCGATAGCCTCTTTCACCGATAGCGTTGTCCGTTCAAGGCCCACGTTGTGATGATTAGCAGGCCCACCTGTACCGCGCCCTAATTCATGACCTGCCTCGTCCAGCACCACACAGGTCGTTTTGGTACCGCCGCCATCCACCCCTAACACGACTTGCGCCATTCTTGTTCCCTCACCCGTCCCCTTGAAGAATAAAATCACATCGCTCTATAGCATTTTCGCCGCAGTGCTACCTTGGATAAGTCTACTGCCTTTCGCCTTCAACACAAAACCAGAGGAACATCTCAATGTGATATAGTTGACCAATTTGCTCAACTAATATATGCTATATCTCAATGCGTGCTGCCCCGAGATGAGTCCTATTGTCAGCGCGCGGAAGGTTGTGCTGTACGTCTACTGTTAGCACGCCTCACTCAAGCCATAGCCAATATTGTGGACACGGTCACACTACAAGACCTGTGCAACCAGTCAGCAACTGACACAGCAGGGACGTAAGCTCGGGCGATGGAGATCATTAGATTAGAAAGGAACAAAAGCATGTCAGCAATTGAGATCAAACCAGGAATCTGGTGGATTGGCGTAAATGTTAGATCGCATGACCTGTTTGAGGGCCTATGGCCCATTCCTCACGGTGTCTCTCTCAATTCCTATCTGGTGAAAGGAGAGAAAACTGCCGTTGTGGATCTGGTAAGGGAATGGAGTGGTAGTTCCACGAACTTCATATACCAACTGCACACCGCTGGCATTGAACCGAAGGATGTTGATTACATTATTCTGAACCATCTGGAGCCAGATCACACCGAGTTCCTGCGCCACTTCAGGCGAATGGCACCCCGGGCGACTATCCTCTCTACCCCAAAGGGAGTGGAGATGGTCAAACACTTCTATGAGACCACCGAGCGAGTACAGGTTGTGCAAGACGGCGAAGAGCTAGACTTGGGTATGGGCAAGAAACTTGTCTTTTTCCATACACCCTTTGTGCACTGGCCAGAAACGATGATGACCTACGAGCCCGCAAGCGGAGTGCTGTTCTCGTGCGATGCCTTCGGCGGCTTTGGCGCGTTGAAAGGCATCCTTTTCGACGATCAGGTTCAAGAAGCTGACCACGCTTTCTATTACGATGAGATGCTACGCTACTATGCCAACATCGTAGCCAACTTTTCCAGGATGGTGCTGCGTGCCATTGACAAGCTGGCTGGCATCAAAGTGTCGGTCATTGCCCCTTCACACGGACTGGTCTGGCGTGCCAACCCAGAGCAGGTAATTGGCTACTACAAAAAGTTTGCCGAGTACCCGGCTGGCAAGGCGGAGAAGGGCATCACCTTGCTCTGGAGCAGCATGTATGGCAACACCAAGATCGTAACTGATGCCGTGATGCGCGGCCTCGCCCGAGAGAAGCTGCCCATGGAAGTCTTTGAGGTGCCGCGTGTGGATGAATCCTATATCTTAGCTTCCATCTTCAAGAACCGGGGCATTGTGGTTGGAGCGCCAACCTACGAGACTAAGCTCTTCCCGCCAATGGCCCATGTCCTGGACAGCGCAGCCCGTAAGGCTATGACCAATAAGAAAGCCTTCCGCTATGGGTCCTACGGCTGGTCTGGTGGGGCACAGCGGGAGTTCGATGCCCTGGCCCAGGCCTTAAAATGGGAGCAAACCGAGCCCCTAGAGTTCAGAGGTGCACCAACCTC
>Ga0172366_10004278_pt1 | contig 11259 bp, 10 predicted proteins | sample LakKivSesite69cm_FD_114533 | JGI IMG/M metagenome (GOLD analysis project Ga0172366, IMG submission 114533) | Sediment microbial communities from Lake Kivu, Rwanda - Sediment site 69cm | ecosystem: Environmental > Aquatic > Freshwater > Lake > Sediment | place: Rwanda: Western Province, Lake...
CTTTAATACTAAATTGTTTGGCTTTGCTAATTGCTGAATATAAATTATCAATATCGTAAACAGCTATTATTTTACCCATTTTTTCTAATTCCTTAACTATCTGTAGCTGGTGATCATCTGCATGTTCATTAAATTTTTTGAGTCTTGGGACAACTATAGTTGTTTTGTTAAATTTCAATGGTGTCATTATAGAGCCCACACCGCCATGAGTAATTATGATATCGGATTTTCTGCACAAATCTCCAAATTCGTTCTGCGGAACAAACTTGAACCATTTACATCTTTTAGGTACATACGAAGTGTAACCTGTTTGAATAATAACTTCATCTTTAATTTTATTAGTATTCACTAAATCATCTATTGCCTTAATTAATCTTTCAAAACCTTGTTTATGCGTGCCTACAGTAACAAAAATCAAAATATTGAACCACCGTATTTAGCTTTTTTATAGAATTTTAATAAACTTCCCCATTGAACGATGAACAAATCGGCTAAAGGATATATTAATCTCCCGGTTATTGAAGGTTCAAAAACTCTAGAAAAGGATTCTATAAAAATAATTTTTTTATTGAAAAATTTAGATACATAACATAATGGCGCCACGACACCACCTCCATTTGCTATTATTACGTCTGGTTTCTCTTTCAAGAAAATCAAAAGACTCTGAAAAAAATTAACGCCAAATGAAATGGGATTTCTACTAGGATCCATAACAAAATGAACCTTATCTTTTTTTGCAAGGTTGTTAGACATGCTTCTTTTGAAGGTAAAAAAGAAATGATCATATTTTTTATAGATGTTCTTTAATTGTAGAATCTGCAATAAATGACCACCTGTACTGCATGCCAAACAAATTTTCATAATATAGAAGTCTTTATAAGAAATTTAAAGATATTATAGATTTATAAATAGGTAGTTGCTGTTGGAATTTTTATGAAAGCATTGATACATTCAACTGCATCAAAAGAATATTCCTTCAAACATTCAAAATGGATACATGATAAATTCTTTAAGAAACCAGGTATACTGATTGACTTGGGCGCTGGAGAAGGCCTATATTCAGATGCATTCGAGAAACTTGGTTACAAAGTGTATAGGTTGATAATTATAATAAAGTGGATAACATAAAAGTGGATTTGAATAAGGATAATCTACCATTTGGTAATGGAAGCGTAAACTATTGCTTCTTGTCTCATGTAATAGAGCATCTATATGACCCAAACAAGATGTTATCGGAGGTTTACAGAATATTAAAACTTAAGGGCAAGTTCCTAATCATAACTCCAGACTTCGAGAAGATGGATAAACAATTGTTCTTCAGCAACCCTAATCATGTTAAAGGATATTCAAAAAAAACATTGCATGATATACTCGTCAAGAAATTCAACAATGTCAGAGTATTTGGTTTTAGCAATATTCCGATTATCTGGAGGTTTTCATCAGTCGCATTCGATATTTACTGGAAATGGAAGAAATATTTATTCTTAATGGCAGTATGTCAAAAATAAAGATAAGGAATTTGGAAGCAATTAACTATCTTTAGACATATCCCCGTATACCGCAACACCACCTGTATAAATCGGGTTATCAAAGAAATTTGGTCTGAATACAGGATTGGAAAATCCAGCCTCTTTAAACCATTCTATTACTTCTTTTGCATTATGAGTGTAAGCATATAACGGAGTAAAACGATCTCTGGTTGTATGAAGTGTTTGTTTCCAGTTGTAATTAACACCAGGGCTTTTTATGACATAACGACGAAAATTGTGACGTGCAAATCCATAGATTTTAGCTAATGCAATTACAATAGGATTCTGAATTGTTGTAGGAAGACGAGATACGACAGTACGTATCGTGTTAGTAAGAATATTGAATAATAGACTAAATCCACGATATTCACCATAAAGCCATACATAGCATCTGCCACCAGGTTTGCAAAGAGGAGCAATTGAAAGAAAGGTTTTTTTTGTGTTACTCGTGTGATGAAGAACACCATGAGAATATATAATATCAAAAGTTTCTGGTTTGAATGGAGGTTTCAATAAAGTTCCTTGAACAAAATTTAGATATTTGTTGGATACAAATTCTTTAGCTGCTGCAACAACACCAAAACTTAAATCCATACCGATGACCTCGGCGCCAGTATCTTTAGATATCAAATTACTTATCACTCCATTACCGCAACCAGCATCAAAAATAAGTTTATCTTTGAGATCACTATCTTTCATATTTATTTCCCAAAGAAAGAGTTTTTTTCTTTGTTCATATGTGTAGTTCCAAATGACGCCACTATAATCATATTCCAACCATTCTTTACTGAAAGAATGACGAACAAACTCCTCTCCTTTTGGAGCATAACCTGATGGAAATGAAAAATCTGAAAAACTTTTAATCTTTTCTTTATTTTTATTGATGAATCTTTTGTAGTCTTCAAGAAAGTAAGGGAACATGCGTGGCACACTATCATAAATAGGGTACATTAATTTACATGAAGAACAAAGTAACAACCCAGCTAATATGTTCCCAGAACTTTCTTTCTCTATAATTTCAAGTTGGAGATGTCCTTGACATTCAGGGCATGCAAGAACCTCTAGCAGATCTAATTTCATACGATCTCCTTTAAAATTGTCTTAAATAAATATATAGACGTTGTAATTGTAACATTGTAATGAATAGCCGTCTTAATTATATGATAAAGAGGCATAAATTTAAATTTGCTTCAAGGATTTAGAAAGGGGGAAAAAATTGTGTGGTATTTGTGGGATAGTTGGAATATCCGATAAAAAATTAATTAAAAAAATGTGTGATGTAATTCAACACAGAGGACCTAATGATCATGGCTATTTTATAGACGATAAAGTATGTTTAGGCAACAGACGTTTAAGTATCATTGACATAGCTGAAGGCCATCAACCAATTCACAACGAAGATGAATCAATCTGGATAACCTTTAATGGTGAAATTTACAATTTCTTAGAGTTAAAAAGCGAATTAGAGGGGAAAAGCCACAGATTTTATACAAATTCAGATACAGAAGTAATTGTTCATTGCTACGAAGGATATGGAGAAGAATGTCCCAAGAAGTTAAGAGGGATGTTTGCTTTTGCTATTTGGGATAAGAAGAAGAAGAAGTTGTTTCTCGCAAGAGATAGACTCGGAAAAAAACCTCTATATTACACTATTGTTAATGAAAATTTCATTTTTGGTTCTGAAATTAAATCAATTCTACAATATGAAAATGTTAAAAGAAGGGTCAACCCAAGGGCTTTGCATCACTTTCTTACTTTACAATACGTACCAGGACCTGATACAATGTTTGAAGGAATATTCAAACTGCCTCAAGGATGTACTTTAACTTACAAAAATGGAAAAATCAAAATTTCAAAATATTGGGATATTAACATGAAAATTTCTGAGGAAGGCGATGAGCAATATTATTCTAAGATGACATTGGAGTTGTTTAAAGAATCAGTAAAAATGAGGTTAATGAGTGAAGTGCCATTAGGTGTTTATCTTTCTGGTGGTATTGATTCAAGCGCCATCGTAGGGGTAATGAGTGGTATTACTAAGGAACCTATTAAAACTTTTACAGTCGGATTTGGTCTACCCTCTGATGAATTCGAATATGCAAAAATTATTGCAGATCGTTTTAATACAGATCACAAAGAACTGATGGTTAAGCCAAAATCAATTGAGATATTACCTGATATCATATGGCATTTCGATGAACCAGTAGCCGATCCTGCTGCTTTACCAACTTTTCTAATGTCAGAAATGACAAAAAAATACGTTACAGTAGTATTAGTAGGAGAAGGTGGGGATGAGGTTTTTGCCGGCTACCCCAAATATAGAATTATGTCAGAATCTAAAGAATTCGCCAAGAAAATTCCAAATTTTCTGAAAGGAAAAATTACGGCGAATACGTTATCTTTTCTGTCCAAAGGTCTTCCTGATTTTAAAGTTAAAAAATATGTTGAATTTCTTAAAGGATTTATCCCAAGTCTAGGCAACGATGCAGAATCATATATGAAGATGGGTTCTCCTGGTTTTAGCGAAGAGGAAAAGAGACAACTATATTCTAATGAATTTTTAGAAAAGACAAAAAATGAAAATACAGTCGAGGTTTTCAGACCATATTTTGAAAGGGATATAAATTTTATAAATAAGATGGTAGCATTTGATATGAAAGTGTGGATGTGTGATAGACTATTAATGAAGGTAGATAAAATGACAATGGCATTTTCTATTGAAGCTAGAGCACCATTTTTAGATCAATATTTGGTAGAATTTGCCAATAAAATGCCGATGAATATAAGAATTGGAAGATATATTTTTAAGAAGTCTATATCAAAAGTTCTTCCGAAGAAAATTCTTGAAAGAAGAAAACATGCTTTTATTGTACCAATCAGTACATGGTTTGACAAAGAATTAAAAGAAAGGGCTTCAGAAATATTATCAAAATTACATAGAAAAGAATATTTCAAGCAAGAATATATCAATCAACACATTCTTGGAAATACGAAGAAATTAATGCATGATCATCAAATATGGAATTTATTAAATTTTGAGATTTGGCACAAGATTTTCATAGAAGGAGATAATCTATTTAAGCCTGAACTTTCACTCGATAAACTGATAGAATGAAAGAAAACATTGCTCATATAAGATTAAGATTTCTGAGAATCACGGAAACATTCATATACGAAGAAATAAAAAGTATTAGAAAATACCAACCATTTGTTTTCTGTATAAAAACTGAAAATTTAGATAAGTTTCCATTTGAAAATATAGAAAGTTTATCTAACCTAAATCCAGTATCTTATGCTTTCAATTCTATCTATTGGTTAAAGTTCAAAAAATGCCCATATTTTGAAAAAGTGATAAGAAAAGAAAATATAAAACTGTTACATGCTCAATATGGAAGGGAAGGCATTTGCGCTATATCGTTAAAAGATAAATTTGATATACCACTGATAACAAACTTTAGAGGTTGGGATTCATCGACGTTCATTAAGAATAACCCCAGGGTGTATGATGAGCTATTTCAAAAAGGTGATTTGTTTTTAGCTCGTTGCCAAGACATGAAAAAAGATCTTATTGGACTCGGATGCCCTGAAAAGAAAATAATTGTTCATCATTCATCAATTGATCTGAAAAAATTTAGGTTCAAAATAAGAAAACCTGTTGATAAGAATGAAAAAATTAAAATTCTTTTGGTTGGGAGGTTCGTTGAAGCAAAGGGGATAGATCATGCCATAAAAGCATTTGCAAAGGTGAGAGAAAATTATCAAAATATCTATCTTACAATTATAGGTGATGGCCCAGAAAAAAATAAATATAAAAAACTAATAGGAGTATTAGGCATAACTAACGATGTTAAGTTGACAGGATATCAACCACATAATAAAGTTATAGAGGAGATGGGAAAGTCGCATATTTATATGTGTTCACCCTTCGTTGACAGAAAGGGAGAAAAAGAAGGTACCAATAATACTTTCGCGGAGGCACAAGCTACCGGTATGCCAACAATAGGTACATATCATGCTGGCATACCAGAGGCTGTAATCAATGGCAAGACTGGTTTTCTCGTAAAAGAAAAGGATATAGATGGCTTGAGTAATAAATTATCCTACTTAATTGAGCATCAAGATTTATGGGAGAAATTGGGTAGAAATGGGAGGAAGCATATAGAGAAAGAATTTAATATGAAAATTCAATCAAGAAAGCTTGAAAAAATTTATGATACTGTTCTAAGTAGCTAAAGTTTTTTTCATTAATTTTCTTCTTAAAAAAAGATTCATTCTTGGCAAAGAAGTTTTAAAATCACATGTTTTGCATTGTAAACCTTCAAGATCACCTTTTAAATGTCTTAATCTAAGTTGTTTCACTTTCTCTCCATGCCAAATATCGTATATGCTTTCTTTTTTTACATCTCCTACAATTAATTGTTTATTCCAATCTACGCAACAAACAGAAACTTCACCGTCCCAATTTACAGCTAAACCGTTCTGTCTATTCCCGAAGAGGGTAGGACATGGATAGGGTTCCTTTATTGGTTTAATAGGAGTTATATCTTTATCCTCGACACTTCCACCCCAAGTGAGATAAACTCTAACTGGAACTGAATCAGCAATAGATTTCCATTTTTTAACAAAATCATTTACTTCATGAATATTGTCTTTCATGTAAACGATTTTCACTCTTACTAATGGTTCTTTCAAACCCATTTCATTTCTCATCTCTATAAATCTTTTTGTGTTTTCTTCAACTGTCTCAAACGCAGCAACACCTTTTATTTTTTTATACGTTTCGTTTGTTACTGCATCTAAACTAATTGTCAGTTCATCAAGACCAGATTTAATTATTTGCTTGGATTTTTTTTCATTTAGAAGTATACCATTTGAAGCAAAAGCTACCTTATTTGAGATTCCACTCTCTTTTGCATATTTAATCATTTTAAGTAGGTTTGGTGCAAGTAACGGTTCTCCATCTTTATGTAGATCTAATTCACATAACTTTTTGTGACCAATACATTCATCAATGATTTTCTTAAAAAGTTTAAAATCCATATAACCTATTTTTTTACTACTTTTTATCCTAGGGCAGAAAACGCACCTAAGGTTACATTTATTAGTAGGTTCAATAAAAAGAACGGTTGGAAAATCAAAAGAAATTTTATAATATCTTTCAAAGTTTAAATAGGTGTAAAATCTGAAAGGAGTAAAAAGAAATTTCCATGATGTCGTTCTTTCTAAGAAAATTGCTTTTTGGATTAATCTTTCTTTTAATAATTTGAATTTCATAAAATCTATTCAATTCGTAATTTTATCATTTAATTTTTAATTGTTTTAAATATATCTTCCAATTCTTCTTAATCCTTCTAATACCTCCGTATCTTAAAAAATTAAATACATCTTTTATTCTAATTGTATTAACTTTTAATGGTATGTTTTTTTTATTTGCTTCTTCTTTGAAGAATAAATACCATTTATAAAATTTGTCTCTATCTAAATTTTTTGTCATAATCAATTCAGGTTTATAGCCAGTAATAGATAATTGAGAATAATCGAAATTTACACTATCTGATACCAAACCAATAGATTTGGCATATTTCCATATTTCTGTTTTAGGTAGTGGTGTAAGTTGAAACACTAAAAAACAATCTAAATTGGGGTTTCTCACTAATGATAGAGTTTTTCTTAAGTCTTCTTCTGTTTCCTCTGGATGACCCATAACTAAGTTTCCTATAGTAGTGATCCCAGCTTCCTTACATAATTTTAATGCTCTTTTATTATCTTTGACTGTAACGGATTTTCCTTTCAATTTCTGTAGAATTTTCTCAGAACCACTTTCGAGACCGAATACAGTGGCCTCAACACCTATTTTTTTTAAAAGTTCGCACACATGCTTATTTATCAGGTTCGCTCTTGACCAAATATTAAATTTTATATCAATCTTTCTTTCTTTTAGTATCTCACTTATTTTTTCAAGTCGGTCTATATCTGCTATAAATAAATCATCCCAAATTATTATGCCTTCTGCTTTATATTTTTCAATCAGCAATTCAATTTCACTAACTACATACTCGGCTGAAAAACGTCTGTAAGATTGCCAGAACTTTGAAGATGAACAAAAAGAACACTTATAAGGGCATCCTCTTGAAGTAATCATCTGGGCATATCTACCAATCTTACTAAAAAAATTTCTTCTCGGTATCATATAATTCTTCATATTTAATAGATCCCTTGCTGGGAAAGGTATGGAATCCAATGGATTTATCAAAGTTCTTTTGTTGTTGATTCTAATATTACCATTATCATTAAAAACTATGCCTTCTACTCCTCTTAACTTATCTAAAGGGAAACACCCCTGCTTTAAGTATATTTTCATCAATTCTAGGATAGTTTGTTCGCCCTCATTTATTACACCAACATCAAAATTAGAAAGATGATGAGGCATTAATGAAATGTGAACACCGCCAATCAAGACTGGTATATCGAATGTTTCTTTTATTTCCGTGCCCATGTTGGCTATTTTGTTATATTCAAGACTCATAGAAGTTATACCAACTATATCCGGCTTTTCTCTTTTAATCGCTTCTAATAGATTTTTTTCTTTGTCTATTATAACAGTATTATCAAAATTCAAATACCTCCTTAGATAGGATGCTAAATAAGCAAGTCCCAACGGTGGGTCATGTTGTTCATCCTTTTCTCCAAATGACGATACTATCGGATTTATTAAAGCAAGTTTAGTCATATTTTAATCAACTCTTGCTGTGTCTAGATATAACTACCACTCATATCTTTTCTGTAACTTTATATATATTTTATTGAGTTCCAATGTCTTTGAAGTAATGCTGGAATATTTGCATTCATTGATGGGATAGCTGAACATTGTGTCCAACAATTAGGACAATTTCCATTTTTTATCAATTCCCTTGTTTTTTTCATTGTCTTGCTTCTCCAAAAAGATTTAAGATTGAGATCAAATTCCTTCAAATTACCTAATTTTTCCTCCCATTGAATACAGGGGTAAACATTCCAATAAGGATCTATATAACAGAATGAAAAAGTTGCAGCACAAGGAATAATTAACTTTCTGGGGTGAAATAGGAATTGTATCATTTTTTTATGAAAGAAATCCTTTTTGAAAAATTCGTATTTTTCCTGGAGTTTTTGAAGTTGTTTAACTAAGCCATAAATGTCATTTAGTGTTTCTCCTCTTTTCATATTGTTAAAATAAAAGGATTGCTGAGCTATTCTAAAAGATATCTGTTCGGGTCTAAGCCCAAATTTAACAAAATAATCTACAAAAGAATTTAACTCCTTATAATTACTTTCTGTAATTGTATGAGATACAGAAACACTTAAAAAATCATATTTCTTTTTTTGTTTCATAGCCCATTTCAAAAGTATTACAGCCCTGTTAAATAATCCATGCATGCCTCTTAAATGATCATGAGTTGGACCCAGACCATCAAAAGAAACAGAAAAACTATGTGGAATGCCTCCACTCAAGTTTTGAAGAATTTTTGTTTCATCTCTTTTTATTTTATTTAGAAATATACCATTTGTTAGTATATCCGTATTATAACCTTTTTTATCGAGAAAAAGAACAATATCGTACAAGTCCTTTCTTAAAAAAGGTTCACCTCCCGTGATGGCAATCTTAGTTAAAAAATTGTTCTTTTCTACAAATGTAGTAAACTCATCTAAAGTTAGTTCATTTTTGATGTTTGTATGGTTATCATGATACCTTTTCCAGATGTTACATATTCTACATCTTGAATTGCACATGTAAGTTGTAGCTAATAAAACACTGCTAGGTAAAATCATAGGGAAACTAAAATATCTGAAACTTTCTGCTCTCATTGCGTTAATTAAATTCTTAAACGACCTCTTTACATAAAATTTCTTCTGTTTCATATTTACCATTTTTTTTATACTTTAATCAATTAATTTCATATTATCATTTGTAAACAACCACCGATTGAAATCAATGGCATTCATTAAGTCTTTTCTGGTCACCTTTTTCCCTTGTCTTCTGACATACTGCCCTATTATTTATGGCTGTATATCATCAATCGAATCAAAAAAGTTTATAAGTGTTTATATTCTTAGTGTTGAATTAGATTTACTAATTTGATATATGATAATATGATTGCCATCATACTGGGAACAAGGCCCGAAATAATAAAGATGAGCCCAATAATAAGAGAATGTGAAAGACGTAATGTAGAATATTTTATACTTCATACTGGACAACACTATTCCTATAACATGGATAAATTGTTTTACGAAGAATTAGATCTTCCAACACCAAATTATAATCTTGGCATAAAATCTAAATCGCCAATGTTACAAGGTGAACATATTGGGCGAATGCTAGTACAAATAGAGAAAATTTTATTAAAAGAGAGACCTGACATAGCATTAGTACAAGGTGACACAAATACAGTCTTGGCAGGTTCTATATGTGTTAGTAAATTAAAGACAAGCCCAATAAATAGGAATATTCTTTTAGGTCACGTGGAAGCAGGTCTAAGAAGTTATGATAGAACTATGACAGAAGAGATAAATAGAGTTTTAGGTGATCACATGTCTGATTATCTGTTCGCACCAACAAAACAGTCAAAAGAAAATATTTTAAAGGAGTCTATAGAAGAAAAAAAGATTTATATAACTGGAAACACAATAGTCGATGCTGTTTATGAAAATATGAAAAATGTTGAAAAATCAGATATTCTGGATAAATTAAATTTAAATAGAAAAGATTATTTCCTCGTGACTGCTCATAGACAGGAAAATGTTGATGATAGAAATAAGCTTAAAAATATAATTAATGGACTAGAAAAATTGCACAAAGAATTTGGCATTGATATAATTTATCCTGTCCATCCTAGAACTAGGAAAATGATTTATAAATTCAGCATATCTATACCAACAAGCCTTAGATTAATAGAACCGGTAGGAGTTTTTGAATTATTTAAACTGGAAGCTAATGCGAAGCTAATATTAACGGATTCTGGGGGTCTGCAAGAAGAGAGTTGCATATTAAAAGTTCCATGTGTTACATTAAGAGAAAATACAGAAAGGGTTGAAACCTTGTATCTTGGTTGTAATATTCTTGCTGGGACAGACCCTGAAAAAATATTGGAATCTACAAAAATTATGCTTAATAAAAAGATAATATGGTCTGAACCATTTGGGAAAGGCGATGCAAGTAAAAAAATAATTGATATAATAATAAAGTAATTTATCTTTCAATTACCGAAATAATCTTCTTCATTCTATGAATAGCTGTATGATCACGATAAGCCCTCTTTTGACCTTTACTCGCTATTTTCTCTCTTTCTTTTCTATTATTCAAATAAAAATTCATCAATTCTACCAATTCCTTTAATTTATCATAACATACTATCTCCCTTCCAACACTGAAAAGTTCTTCGATACCATTTGGCCTGTCAGTTAAAAGAAAAGAACCACACCCTGTTGCTTCAAATGTCCGATAATTGGCTTTTTGTCTTGTATGTTTCATTTTATCACTATGGATGTTAAGTACAATTTTCGTAGCATTAAAGAGTTTAACCAAATTTTCACCCTGTGCATAACCTCTATAATTTTTTACTACATCTAAATCAGCAAATCTTTTCCAATAACTCCCATAGATTTTAATGTCGAAACCCGCATTCAATAGATATTTGATTATTCTTTCCCTGTCTGGGTAATAGCCCCCAGCAAAACACACATCTGAATA
>Ga0172366_10004280_pt1 | contig 11257 bp, 6 predicted proteins | sample LakKivSesite69cm_FD_114533 | JGI IMG/M metagenome (GOLD analysis project Ga0172366, IMG submission 114533) | Sediment microbial communities from Lake Kivu, Rwanda - Sediment site 69cm | ecosystem: Environmental > Aquatic > Freshwater > Lake > Sediment | place: Rwanda: Western Province, Lake Kivu...
ACTTCCCGTCCGGAGAAAATCTGGCAAAGGCTTCATATCCCGGGTGAGAAGTAAGCCTCCTGGCCAGGCCGCCGGTTGCCGGCACTGAATACAGGTCGCCGGCATAAGAGAAGACCACCAGGTCTTTGTAGATAGCCGGAAATCTAAGAACCCTGGCTTCCTCGGCCGCCTGAAGCGGAGAACCGGTTTGAATAAACATAACGGCCATCAGCAATATAAAAATTACTGTCGTGGGGACTCTTAAGATTTTTCTGAGCATTTTACTCCTCCTTCCATACCAGAGATTTTATATCTTTCACCAGACACATATCAAGGAGAGTTCCCTCACCCTCTTAATTACTTTCATTCGAGCAATCAGCTTTCAGGAAGTTTACCAACCATGCCGGTTTAATTTATTGAAAGCCCCGGACATAGCTTATGTAAAAATACATATTTTTCGGGTTAATTTATTGACCGGGTTGTTAAAAAGGAAACCAGCTCCCGGCCATCTTTCATCAGGCCAGGCCACCGCCGTCTACCACCAGAGCCGTTCCGGTAATCCAGTCGGCCAGCTGACTCGCCAGGAAAAGAACCGCCCCGGCTACATCGAGGGGAAATCCTGGACGCTGAAGAGGTCTGCCTGTCGCTTCTCGCAAAAATTCCTCTTCGCTCAGACCCAGCTGTCGGGCCTCTGCCCGGAGCATGGGTGTATCGACATCTCCCGGGCAGACGCAGTTAACTCTGACGCCATATTTACCGCAATCTATGGCCAGCGCTCTGGTGAAGTTCAGAACACCAGCTTTCGAGGCGCAATAGGCTGCTGCTTTGGGACCTCCCTTTAACGACCAGCCAGAGCCAATGTTGATGATAGTGCCTTTTGTTTCTATAAGATGAGTCAGGGCCGCCCGGCACATTAAGAAAACCCCTTTAAGATTTATATCAAGCACGAGATTCCATTCTTCTTCTGTCATCTCGAGAATTTCTTTTCTGACTATGACACCGGCACTATTGACCAGGATATCGAGTTTACCAAATTTTTTTACTGTCTCAGCCACCGCTTTCTCGCAGTCTTTATCTATCCGCACATCCGCTCCGGAAAACTCAACCATAAAACCATCTTCCTTCAACCTGTCTCTCTCCCTGCGGCCTTGCGCCTCATCAACATCGACCATCATCACAGCGGCTCCGGTCCCGGTCAGCGCTCTAACAATCCCCAGGCCGATTCCGGAAGCAGCGCCGGTGACTACCGCCACCTTCCCTCTGAAATTTAAAGCTCCGCAAAATCTCTTCATCCTTCCCTCCGCAGGTTTATTCCGTAAATTTTATGGGGCCATTGACTTAAAATCAGTAATAATTTTTATCATATTCTTAATTTATCCGCATCTCAAGCGGCTTTTATTCAATTTTAACCGTTGACTCCACCGATGGCATGGTTTATTTTGAAACCTGAAAGAAAGAGACAATCAAAATGGCTTCTTTATCCCCGATAATCCAGGCCTTTCTGGCCACCATATTCACCTACTTTATGACCGCGGCCGGAGCGGCTTCAGTGCTTTTCTTTAAAAGGGTTAACCGCAGACTCCTCGACCTGATGCTGGGCTTTGCCGGCGGGGTAATGATTGCCGCCAGCTTCTGGTCGCTCCTGGCTCCGGCGATTGAGATGTCGAGAGGCCGAGGTCTGCCCGTATGGCTGCCCCCGGCGGCCGGCTTTCTGGCCGGAGCCGGCTTTCTGTTCCTGCTGGATAGAATTCTTCCCCACCTCCATCTTTTTCTGGCTGAAGAAAAGGCAGAAGGTATTAAGACTCACTGGAGAAAAACCACCCTTCTGGTTCTGGCCATAACCCTGCACAACATCCCGGAGGGGCTGGCTGTGGGAGTGGCTTTCGGGGCAGCTTCACTCGAACTTATCGGGGCTACAATGGGTGGAGCCATTGCTCTGGCCATAGGTATCGGTTTACAAAACCTGCCCGAAGGCCTGGCTGTCTCAGGTCCGCTGCGGGCGGCCGGTCTCAGCCGCGGGAAAAGCTTCTTTCTCGGTCAGCTCTCCGGAGTGGTGGAACCGATAGCCGGAGTTCTGGGCGCCCTGGCCGTCACCAGGATGATCTCCATTCTCCCCTACGCCCTCTCCTTTGCCGCCGGAGCCATGATCTTTGTGGTCGTAGAGGAAGTTATTCCCGAATCTCAGTCAAGCGGAAAATCTGACCCGGCCACTATTGGTTTGATTCTGGGTTTCCTGCTGATGATGATTCTGGACGTGGCCCTGAGCTGAGCCTAAAGTAATGGCCAGTCGCCCGGACCGATCTTTCTGTTTTCTTTCTTCGGGCTCCATTCGCCTCTCTATAGCAACTGGAAAGCCGTTATTGACGCCAGGCAGCTTAAAATAACAATTATTATCGAAAGTGATGAAAACTCAATTTCAGCTGGATGTCGTCGGCGCGGGATTATCGCCGTTCTGCTTTTTAATTTTCTTTCTCAGTTCTGCCACAAATTCAGGGTCCACCCTGACTCCGCTCTGCAGGGCTTTCAAGCAGAATTCCCAGCTCTGCTCGTACTGGCCACGCCGATAATAAATAACGGCCAGGTTATTGTAGACCGGGCCGTTGGCCGGATGTTGGGGGTTAAGGACCACTGCTTTGAGAAATAACTCCAGAGCCCGGTCTTCATGCCCCAGAGAAAACTCGACCGCCGCCAGATTGAGAACCGCATCGCGGTCGAGTGGATTAAGCTCCAGGGAGCGCTCGAGTGCCTCCCGGGCTTCTTCCAGCCTGTTCTGCTGGGCGAGAGCAATGCCCAAATTATTGTAGGCCAGAGCCAGCCCGGGCTGTCTGTCTATGGCCAGTCTGGCTTCGGCTTCGGCTTCTGTCCATTTCTTTAGCGCCAGATAAGCATAACTGAGATTAACATGAAGAACCGGGCTGCGGTAACCGAGCTCCACCGCCCGCTTGAAATTCCTGATGGCCTCATCCCACTTCCCTTCCTGGAGATAACTCAAACCCAGCCCGGCATGGGCCTCCGGCAGCACGGGGTCTGCTTCTATGGCTTTTAGGAAATACTCCCGGGCTTCCTCCGGGCGTTTGAGGTCAGAAGCCACCACTCCCAGATTGTAGAGAGTTTTCTCGTTTTTCGGGTTTCTGGCCAGCGCTTTTTTATAATATTTGCTGGCCTCTTCCAGCTGCCCCTTCTGCCGCAGGATGTTACCTTTCATGTTGAGGGCCGCGGTCATCTCCGGGTCAAGGGCCAGAGCTTTTTCCGCGTATTCTGCCGCCCGGGATAGATTCTTCAACCGCAGATGGACCTCGGCCAGGTTGGCATAGGCCAGGGCGAATTCATCATGGAGTTCTATCGCTTTCTGAAATTCTTTTTCCGCCTCGGTCAGTCTGTCCTGGCGGAGATATATTTCGCCCAGGTTGTTATGGGCTTCGATAAAATCAGGCCGGGCGCTCAGAACCTTCAGATAAATTTCTTCGGCCTCGGCCAGCCGATTCTGGCGGCCGTAGGCTATTCCCAGGTTGTAAAGCACCCTGACCTGCCCCGGACTGTCTTTAAGTATATTTTTATAGAGTTCAATGGCCTCATCAACCCGACCTGCTCTTCTGAGCGCGATGGCCTTAAGGTTAAGGGCTTCATAGCTTCCGGGGCTCATGGCCAGAGCTTCCTCACAGTACTCGACCGCCCGATTGTATTCTCCCTTTTCCAGCTGAAACTGGGCCAGCATCAGCGAACAATCGGCCAGGCAGATAGCCCTTTTCCGGGCTGTAACGTCCAGTCTGACCGCCGGTATCTGTCCCCCCACCAGCCTTTTTATTTCTCTATCTTCTACAATCCTGTCTCTGATTCTAAGGTAGATTCTTTCCAGCTCTCCCCTGATGGATTCAGGAAAGGGAAAACCGAAAGGTCGGAAATGGCGCTGCTGGCCGAGTTTTATAATTTCCAGATTGTCCCGGTCGAAATTCTGTCCTTCACCGCCGCAGCTCATGATGGAGCTGGCTGAAGGCACGTGAACGGCCCCGAAGACATGTCCCAGCTCATGGAGCAGAAGTTTTTTTAGTATATAACGGTCGGGAGTATAGATGATGACCACTGTCCCCACCCGGAAAAGAGAAAAACCGGTGTATTCCAGCTCCAGGTCGGGCTGACCGGTGATGGCAATGAGAATATCGGCTCCCCGTTTTATCTCCGCCCGGTCGAGTTCTTCAGCCAGCTCTTCCAGACTCCGGGCCCGGTCCGGAGATTTCCAGCGTTCCCATCCCTGACAGCGAAGACTAAATCCAAAAAGCTTTTCGAACTCGCGACTGACTTCCTTCAGCAGGCTTTCTACCCGTTCCCTGGAGACAAATCTTTCCTCCAGTTCTTCGTCAGCCGCCAGCCGGATGGTAATCTCCCTGCCCCCCGTCTGGCTTAAAATCTCTTTGTTTTCCTGTGTCCGCTCCGCCCGGAGACAGGACGACTCGACCGGCAACAATGGGGAAGATGAAAATAGAGCCAGAAGCAGAAATAAAATAGCACCTGAAATGCCCGGTCTGGTCACAATTAGATGATACCCGAATTCTCTCCGGGTATAAAGGCGCCTCAGACTTTCCTGGCCCTCTTCTGTTCAAAAAGCGAATAGACTACCGGAATGACCACCAGGGTAATGAAAGTAGAGCTGGTCAGACCGCCGATAACCGTCCGGGCCAGAGGAGCTTGAACCTCGCTGCCCTCGCCCAGTCCAATGGCCATCGGCAGCATGGCGATTATGGTCGTCAGGGCGGTCATCAGAATCGGCCGCAACCTTCTCCGTCCGGCTTCTTTGATGGCTTCCATCAGTTCCATCCCGTCCCTGTTTCGGAGCAGATTGGTATAGTCGACCAGAAGGATGGCATTGTTCACCACGATTCCGCCCAGCATGATCAGGCCGATATAGGTCTGAACGTTAAGCGTGGTATTGGTCAGGATAAGAATCAGCACCACACCAACGATGGCCAGAGGCACCGAGAACATAACGACCAGCGGGTCGCGCAATGACTCATACAACATGGCCATGACCATATAGACCAGAAACAGGGCCAGGATGATGGCCAGCATCAGCTCCCTGTTGGCTTTCTGCTGTTCCTCATAATCTCCGGTGAAGTTTATGACGAAATCCCGGGGCACGGGAATTGACCTCAAGGCCCTCCTGGCATCTCGAATAACCGAACCCAGGTCGCGGCCGGCTATTTCACCAGAAACGGTTATGACCCTCTCCCGGTCGCGTCGTTCAATCTGCTGGGGTCCCCTTTCTTCTCGCACTTCGATAACATTCCTGAGGCTGACCTGTTCTCCGATGGCGTTGGTAATGGTCAGGTCCAGAATTTCATTGAGGTCCAGCTTTTCAGAGTCCTTGACCCTGACCAGGATCCGGTACTCTCGTCCGCCCTCGCGGTAATAGCTGGCCTGGGAACCGGAAAGAATGGTCATGATGAAATTGCCGATCTGATTGACCGAAAGCCTCATGTCCGAAGCCTTCTGGCGGTCGACGACCAGGTGGCGTTCAGGGGTCCCTTCCCGCCTGCTTACCCGAACATCAGTCACTCCCCTGATGTTTTTAACCACATTTCTCACCTGCTCGGCCAGGCTCTGAGCAACCTTCATATCATAGCCGCGAACCTCAATCTGTAACCTTTCCGTTCCGCCGCCACCCCTCATGCCGAACATCATCTGCCCGCCCGAAGCCCGGGTCCTGATCAACGCCCCGGGGACCGCGGAAAGTTTCCGGCCGAGGTCGGCCGCAATTTCCATGCTGGACCTGGTTCTCTGTGATTTGGGAACGAGCTTCAGGGTAACGTTGCCCTGATTGGCCCCTCCCCGCCAGCCGCCGCTGCCCGCTCTTTCTTCAATCGACTCAATTTCCGGAACATACATTCTGGCCAGATTGACCACTTCCCTCAGCTTCTGATCCATGACCGAAAGACGGGTGCCAACTTCCATTTCCACGGTAATGGAAACTTCGCCCTCATCTGTTTGCGGCATGTATTCGCGACCGACAAACCTGAAAAGAAAGATGCTGAGCAACAGCATAATCCCGGTAATCAACAGCACTCTCGGCCTGTGGTGCAGGCTGTAATTGAGAAGATTCTTGTAGGCATTCTCCATCTGGGCGAAAATTTCCTTGGCCTTGATTGCCAGCCGGGAATTATGATGATGGCCCATCTCATCTTCTTTGAGTATCTTGCTGGACAGCATGGGCACCAGGGTCAGGGCCACTATCAGAGAACAGCCCAGAGAAAACGCCACCACGTAGGCCAGCTGCTTGAACATGATGCCCGAAGCACCACGAACAAACAGCATGGGCATAAAAACGATGAGGGTGGTTACGGTGCTGGCGATGATGGCTGCCGTAACTTCCCTGGCTCCGTTAACTGCCGCTTTCAGCAGGGGCAGCTTTTCTTCTTCCCGCAAACGAAAGATGTTTTCCAGAACGACAATCGAGCTATCAACCATCATCCCGATTCCCAGGGCCAGCCCACCCAGGCTCATGACGTTCAGGGTAAAGCCATTAAAGTAAATCAGGGTGAAGGTGGCGATTATGGAAATCGGAATCGATAGAGCAATGACCAGAGTGCTCCTGAAGTTCACCAGGAAAAACAGCAGAACAAAGATGGCCAGCAGGCCACCGTACATGGCTGAGTTGCCGACATTGCTGATGGCGTTTTTTATATAGCGGGCGCTGTCTCTCAGAGTTATGAATTTGAACTGGGGATAATCCTCCTTCAGGCTATTTATTTCTTTCAGGACGCCCTCCACAACCCTGACCGTGTTCTGTCCCGATTGCTTGTAGATGGCCAGCCTGACGCCTTCCAGGTCGTTGATGCGGGCAACCCTGGTTATGCGCCGGAAGGTATCCTCGACGCTGGCAATATCCCTGACTCTTATGGCCGCGCCCTCCCTGACGGCTATGATGGTTTCCCTGATTTGTTCAATATTGGTATAAACCCCGGGAATTCTGATCGTCAGTTCGTAGTTTCCTTTCTCGATTGTTCCAGCCGGAATATCGATGTTTTCCTGTCGGAGTTTACTGATGATAGTATCGAGGGGCAAACCCAGGGCTTTGACCTTGTCCGGCATCAGGTTGATCTGGATTTCCCTTTCCCGGCCGCCCCAGACCTCGACTGAGGCCACACCCGGAACTCTTTCCAGGCGGTAGGTCATCTGCTCGTCGATGATTTTCCGGACCTGGATGGGGTCGAGTTGGGTCAGAACACCGAGCATCAGAACCGGCATCTGGGCCGGGTCAAATTTTCTCAGGGTCGGCCTCTGGACCTCTTCCGGAAAACGGCCGATGATTCTATCAATTCTTTCCCTGATGTCGTTGGCTGCCTCTTCCAGGTCAGTTCCCCAGGCGAACATGACCCTGACCGTGCTTGATCCCTGGGAAGAAACAGAATAAATTTCTTCAACTCCTGGAACCGAGCTCAGGGCTTCTTCAATCGGCCTGGTTATGATCTGCTCCATCTCTTCCGGGGCCGTGTTGCCGTAGGAGGTTGAAACATTCAGAGTCGGATAGGTGATATCGGGTATAAGGTCAATCGGGATGCGGCTCAGCGAAATAAATCCCAGAACGATGACCACCAGGGTCAGCATTATTACAAAAATGGGTCGCTTTATCGAAAATTCAGATAGACTCATCATCCCCTCCAGCTTAAATTAAAAAGTCCGGGGTCATGGCTCATCTCCCCGGACCCGCCGGACGCACCGGCCGCGGTTGATTTTCCCCGGGCCTGGCAGGCTCGGGCAGAATGATGCCCATGCCGTCCTGGAGCAGATGCTGCCCGAGAGTTACCACATAACCCTGAAGGTCGGCCGGCTCCAGTATCTCGGCCCTTTCGCCCTCGATGATGCCGATTTTGACCGGGATAAAAGAGGCCTTTTTATTTTCCAGGTCAGCCAGAAAAACTCCCTGCCGGTCTCCCCTGGTGACCACGGCCCCGAAAGGCACCAGTCTGGCCTTATCCCTTCTGGAAAACTCAATTTCGGCGTTGATGAACATGCCCGGTTTGAGGGTGCCGTCTTCGTTGGGAATGTCAATTTCCACCCGGGCCTGTCTTGAAGTTTCTTTCAGCAGCGGCGCCACCCGGACTACACGGCCGTAAAATTTCCGGCCGGGGAAAACTGTCGAACTGACCTCAACCGGCTGTCCGACCTGAATCCGGAAGTACTCCTTGTCAGTAGCAAAAATCACCGCTGTTATCGGCTGCAGTTCGACGATGGAGATAATCGGCGTGTTGGCGGAAAGCAGGGCCCCCTCATCGACAAATCTCTCTCCAACGTAACGAACTTCGGCTCCAGATTCCCAGGTGGCGATGATCCGGGTGTAGGAAAGCCTGACTCTGGCGGTTTCCAGGGCGGCTTCCCGGTTGGCCACCTGCGCTTCTGAAACTTTATAGGCCGATTCTCTTGAAGAGTACTGGGCCCGGGCTGTGTCCAGCTGGCTGTCAGAATAAATTCCCCGCTGATGGAGTGTCTGGGCTCTTTCAAAATCTTTCTTGGCCAGCTCCAGGGCACTTCGAGCTTCCTCAAAATTGGCCCTGGCCACCTTGAGGTCGGCTTCGGCCTGAAGGACCTGTTGCCGGTACTCTTCATCATCCAGCTGGGCCACCACCTGACCCCGGATTACCCTATCGCCAATGTTAACATATAGCTTCTTCAGCTTGCCCGAAACCTTGGGGGCCATGGCAAACTGTGATTTCGGAATCAACGTTCCGGAAAACTGGCCCAGGTCGCGAATGAGACCGCTTTCCACCGGGCTGACGGCCACGGCCACGGCTGCCTGACGCATCCCGTTGGAAGTGCTTTTCTTAAAAACGGCCGTGCCCACTCTCCAGAGCAAAAGTATAACCAGTAAGGCTACTATCAGCCAGACTATCTTCTTGGCCAAGCTCATGCTTTTGAATTTGTCCACTGCTTTCATTTTCGTGCCTGTCTCCTCTATCCGATTTATCAGATCTAATGACCTGAATTTCAGTCAGGATTTATTACCGATACCTGGCGTCTTTCCCGGCCGACTCCCATCACCCGGTCCAGGTTGGCCAGCGAAACGTTGTAGTCAATCAGGGCTTTCAATTCCATGGTCATAGCGTTGGCCAGGTCCCTCTGGTACTGGAGAACCAGATAGTTGGTGCTCAGGCCGACCTTGAATTTTTCCTGCTCGGCTTCCAGTTTTTTCTGGGCCAGCTCCCGGGCCGCCCGGTAAGCCAGCGCTCTCTGGTAATTTGTCTCTACCGCCCGCACCGCCGTGCTGATTTCCAGGTCGAGCTGCTGTTCCTGGTTCTTGATTCTCAGTCTGGCCTGTTTCAGGTCCAGGCTGGCCTGGGCAAAATAGGACCTGGAAAGAAGGTTGGAAACGGGAAAATTCAGGGTCAGACCAACTGACCAGTTCTTATACTTGAAGTCCAGAGCATCCCTCAGGGCATCCGATTTTTTGCCGGGTATTTTCCCGATTATAATTCCGGTATATGGATTGTTATCCTGATAGAGAATCTGGTCACCCGATATACCGGGACTCCAGTAAGAAGCCTGCAGCCTCAAATCGGGAAGAAGCTGATTCTCGGCATAATCCAGGTTAAATTCTCTGGCCCTGAGGTCAACTCTGAGGGCCTGCAGGTCAGGTCTTTTCATGATGGCCGTATTCAGGGCTTCTTCGTAGCTCACCTCTTGCTTTTCAATCGAGGGAGAATCTGTCGGCACAAGAACAACGTTCTTGGCATCGGCTCTTTCAGCCGGAAGGTTGATGATGAACCTCAGCTGGTCCTCGGCATTCCGGACCATGGCTTCAGCTTCCAGGATATCTGCCTGACGGGTGCTGACCTCGCTCTCGGCCGTCAGGAGCTCAATGGGCGGAAGGGTACCGGCCTCGATTTCTATTTTGTTTTTTTCAAGCAGCTCCTGGGCCAGCTTCAGCGATTGCTGCCTGACTTTTAAGTTTTCCCGGGCATAGACCAGATTCCAGTAGGCGGCCTCAACGTTATAGATGGTATTTTCCAGCACTCTCTGGAAATTTTCCTCGGACACCTCCCGGCTGTAATTGGCAACCACGATTTCCCGCCGGCCGATTCTGTAGCCAAAGTCCTTGAGTAGAGGAAGGTTAAAATTCAGCCTGAGAGTGGAACCGAAACGGGGGTTGATCGTCTGGAAACGGCGGTTGGTATCAGAAACATAATTATATAGGCTGGCCGAAAACGAGCCGCCAAGGGGTATATTCTGGGTTATCTGGAAGGTGTAATCATTCTGTTGGGTCTTGACTTCATCCGAAGCGTCAAGGAAGGAATATGAAGCTGACCTCGTACTCTGGGCATTATAATTCAGGCTCAGCGTCGGCATGAATTTCTCCGCGGCCAGGGAGACGCTCCTGCCGGCAATTTCCGGGGTGATCATCTCAGCCTTCAGGTTGAGATTATTCTTGAGAGCTTTTAAGATGCAGTCCTCAAGCGACAGCTCGAGCCTGGGGGCCATCTGTTCCTCCATGGCTCCGGTCAACAAAGGGCGGTCTTCGTATCTGCTTTCCGGTCCCAGGGCTTTGCCCGACTGTCCGAATAAGAAAAGACAAACGATAAATATTAAAAGGTATATTAAGGTCGTTTTCCGGCCGCTCATGGTTTATCTCCTGACTTTTTTATCTGCTTTATTTTCAATATGTTACTTAATTTAATAAAATACACCCTTACATATTATCGCTAATTTCGACGAAGCCGCCCCGCTTTTCTTCCACTGGATTGAATCTAATTAAGACCGGCGGCGGGCCCGGCCAATCAATTAAAGCAATCGCCGGTCAGGATGGCGAATCTACCAGAATTATCTGCTCTGTTTTCCTCTTTTCCAGCTCGTCTCAATTATACCAGAAAATACAGTTTATCCTGAAGCCTTCAATTTTCGGGCGGCCAGAACCAGAGGCCTGTGCCTGTGGGTCTTCCCGGCCTCGGGCTGTCGCCAGATGGTGCAGAGATGACCGAGCATCCGGTCGGTTGAAAACCGCAAAGAATAGTCTATCAGGGCCAGAGCCGCTTTTTCGTTCTTGAAACTGGCTGGCAGCACCCTAAAACCTTTTTCGATGAAGAGATGAATTGAGGGGTAAACGCCGCCCGGCATTATCTCATAATGCCAGTCGCAGATTACAATTTCCCTGGGAATCAGGTCGATCGCTGGATGGGTCCCGTTAAGGGAAGCTTCCCATTCGCCATAGCCGGTGGCTTTCCCGTCCAGCAAGCGGTCGCCCCACATGAACATTTCTTTTCCCCTCTTCAGCACTATATGGTCATAGGCGCTC
>Ga0172366_10004281_pt1 | contig 11256 bp, 9 predicted proteins | sample LakKivSesite69cm_FD_114533 | JGI IMG/M metagenome (GOLD analysis project Ga0172366, IMG submission 114533) | Sediment microbial communities from Lake Kivu, Rwanda - Sediment site 69cm | ecosystem: Environmental > Aquatic > Freshwater > Lake > Sediment | place: Rwanda: Western Province, Lake Kivu...
GCTGTCTTATGTAGACTTTAATTGAATTTTTTTTATTTTGTGATATACTCTTAAAGAAATTTTAATGTGAATAGTTAAAAAAATAGTGGGCGAGCCCCACTTTTTTTTAGCTTAAATTTTTTCGTGAACAGGTGATCAGGTTGAATAAAAAATTAATGATAGCATTAGTAGAATTAGAAAAGGAAAAGGGCATAAAAATGGATACTATAATAGAAGCTCTTAAAATTGCCTTTGTTTCAGCCTATAAAAAAAATTATAAGGTAGAATATGATTGCCGGGCAGATATAAACATGAAAACAGGTGAGATAAAAGTGTTTAAAATTTTAGATGAAGGTGAAAGTGAAGATGGAACGGCAAAGGATAGCATTAAAAGAAATGAGGTAGAAGTTACCCCGGATAATTTTGGAAGAATTGCTGCCCAAACTGCTAAACAGGTAATAAGACAGAGGTTTAAAGAAGCGGAGCGGGAGATTATGTATGAAGAATTTAAAGATAGAGTAGGAGATATGGTAACTGGCATAATCCAGCAAAGTGATTCTAGATTTACTCTGGTAGACTTGGGTAAAGTAGAGGCATTACTTCCACCGTATGAGCAGGTTCCAAGGGAGAGATATAAACATGGCGAAAGGATAAAGTGCTATATTTCAGATGTAAGGAAAACAACAAAAGGACCTCAGGTAATAGTATCCAGGACGCATCCTGGTTTAATTAGAAAGTTATTTGAATTAGAAGTACCTGAAATTTATGAAGGAATCGTAGAGATAAAAAGTGTTGCCAGAGAAGCAGGTTATAGAACTAAAATTGCTGTTAGCTCCAATGAGAAAAATGTGGATCCTGTGGGAGCATGTGTAGGCCCTAAAGGCTCGCGGGTTAAAATGGTTGTCGAAGAATTAGGAGGAGAAAAAATAGATATTGTAGAATATAGTGATGATATTGTAACTTTTATAAAAAATGCTCTGAGCCCGGCAAGAGTTCTAAAAGTGTTAACTGATGAAGACAAGAAGTTTGCATTAATTGTAGTTTCAAGTGATCAGCTTTCTTTAGCAATAGGAAGAGAAGGTCAGAATGCAAGGCTGGCAGCTAAATTAACTGGTTGGAAAATTGATATAAAGAGCGAAAGACAATTTGAGGAAGAATTAGATGAAGCCAGAGAAGAAAGATTGAAGAGCAAAGGAGAAGATACCGGGGTTAAACAGTAACTATCAGGTAAAAAAACATAATAAATGATTGAAAGATTTAGCAATTATTATAAATATCAATGGTAAATTACGGGTAGTTTTAAAGGGTTATGGACGCTAAAAAAGAAGATAGTAAAAATAAAATTAAGAAAAAAGATAAGGCTGAATCAAAAAACTTAAAGAAGAATAAGTTAAAAGAAAAGATCAAAATCAAGCCTGGGGGCAAGCCTCAATCTAAAGCCGCCAGTCCAATCAAAGAAGCTAAAAAGCCGGAAGTTAAAACTAAAGGCAAGAAAAAAGTTGAACTTAAAGCAAAGAAAAAAGCTGTACCAGCGGCTAAAATTAAAAAGAAAACTGAAATTAAAGTAAAAGAAAAACCAAAGGCTGCCCAGCCAGTAAAAGCTATAGAAAAACCAAAGGCAAGAATGGATTGGGAAGAAGAAAAGAAATCAAGTATTAAGAGTGTGATTGATAGAGAGCTTGATAAAGAAGAGAAGGAGGGAAGGTTCAAGGCGAAATTAATTCAGAAGAAGAGAATTGTCTCTGGCGAGAAGGTAAAAAGCGAGAAAGCTTTAAAAGAAGAACACAAAGATTTAGAAAAGAAATTAAAGAAAAGGCCGGAAATAAAAAAAGTAATTGAAATCTCCGAAGGAATAACTATAAAAAAATTGTCAGAAAAAATAAATGTTCCTTCGAATGAGGTGATCAGTCTGTTATTTAATATGGGTGAGATTATTAATATAAACCAGTCCTTAAGTAAGGACTTAATAGAGTACCTTTCTCAAGAATATGGCTTCAAGTATCATATTGTAGGTTTTGAAGAGAAGTTAGATGAAGTTTATAAGGATTCTGAAAAAGATTTAGAGCCCAGACCCCCGATTGTAACAGTAATGGGACATGTAGATCATGGAAAAACAACACTACTTGACGTCATTAGAGAAACCAGTGTTGCAGTTGGTGAGGTGGGTGGAATAACCCAGCGTATAGGTGCTTACCAGGTTAACTATAAGGGGAGGAAAATTACATTCATAGATACACCGGGACATGAAGCATTTACATCTATAAGGGCCAGAGGGGCAAGGGTTACTGATATTGCTGTGATTGTAGTTGCTGCTGATGATGGTATTATGCCACAAACAGTGGAAGCAATAAATCATGCAAAGGATGCTGGTGTCCCTATTATTATTGCTATTAATAAAATTGACCTTCCAAATTCAAATCCTGATAAGATAAAGAAAGACCTTACTGGGTACAATTTGGTTACGGAAGAGTGGGGTGGAGATACTATTTGTATAGAGATTTCTGCTAAGAAAAAGACTAATCTGGATGAATTTCTGGAAATGATTTTACTAGTAGCAGATTTAAATGAAATAAGAGGTAACCCAAATTCTGAAGGTACTGGAATTATAATTGAATCAAGACTGGATAAAGGTTTGGGCCCTGTGGGTACAGTTATAATAAAGAGAGGAAAAATAAAAGTAGGAGACTCTTTCGTTGCAGGTGACTCGTTTGGAAGAGTGAGGTCAATCAGAGATGAAAATGGTAAAAAACTGGAGGAAGCAGTCCTGTCACAACCGGTTGAAATTACAGGGTTTCCTTCGGTACCAAAAGCTGGAGATAAATTATTTATAGTTAAAAATGAAAAGGTGGCAAAAGAGCTTTTTAGCAGAAAAGATTATGAGAGAAAAATGATGAAAGTCGCGGATTCAAGGAAGAGTTTAACTTTAGAAAAATTGTCTGAATTGGCAAAAGAGAATGAAATAAAGAAATTAAAAATAATTCTTAAAGCAGATTCTGACGGTTCACTTGATGCAGTAGAGAAATCATTAAATAATATAAGGGAAGAAAAGATAAAGATTGATATAATACATAAAGCAATAGGGGCTATAAATGACAGCGATATTCTGTTAGCAGCAGCTTCGGATGCAATTGTAGTTGGTTTTGGTGTAGTTCCCACTCAAAAAGCGGATGTATTATATAAAAAGGAAAATGTGGAAGTCAGGACTTATGATATTATCTATAAGTTAATTGATGACATTACCCTTGCTTTTAAGGGCTTGCTGGAACCTGAAGTAAAAAGAATTTATAAGGGTAAAGCTGAAGTTAGAGAAGTATTTAAACTCCCGAAAGTAGGGATAATTGCTGGTTCTTATATTCTGGAAGGTGAAGTTGAAAGAGGTAATTTAGTAAATGTCATAAGAGATGGAAAGTTAATCCATGAAGGAAAAGTCGCAACTCTTCATAGGTTCAAAGAAGATGTTAAAAAAGTTTTATCAGGATATGAATGTGGTGTCAGGCTGGAAGGTTTTCAGGATCTCGTAAAGGAGGATACACTGGAATTTTATGAAGAGAAATAATCTTTGATATGGTCGTGATTTATGTGGATAGAACGAGAAAAGCTGAGATAGATCTAAAAAGAGAAATAAGTTTTATTATCAATACCAAAACAAAAGACCCCAGAATAGGGTTTATAACTATCACGGATACAAAATTATCTGCTGATTTTAAATGGCTGGATGTTTTTGTTAGTATTATGGGCGAAGAGGATGAAATAAATAATAGTCTAGAGGGGTTAAGAAATTGTTGCGGCTTTATAAAGAAAAATTTGAAGCGGAGATTAAAGTTAAAAAGTATACCAAACATAAGATTTCTATACGACAAGTCTATTGATAACGGTATGAGAATATCAGAAATACTGGAAACTCTGAATAAAGATAAGTGATATTAAGCAGGTAATCTAATTGGATATAAACAAGTTATATAATCAGATATCAGAAATCATAAACGGCAATGATAATTTTTTGGTTATCACCCATACCTATCCGGATGGAGATTCATTAGGTTCTCAAATAGCATTATATAAATTGTTATATCGATTAAAAAAGAATGTAGTAGCGGTTTGTAATAGTGAATTGCCTTACCAATATAAATTTTTGCCTTACTTTAATAAGATTAAAAAAGATTTAGAAGAAATAAATATCTCCGGTAAGGAATATATTTGTTTTTGCCTGGATTGTGCAGATGAAAATAGAATGAATATAGATTTTAAAGTATTAAAGGATAGTGCAAAGTATATAATAAATATAGATCATCATAATAAGAACACTAATTTTGGTGATATAAATATTGTAGATATCAAAAAATCTGCAACTTCTGAAATTTTGTATGAGCTAATAGATAGATATTACAGGAAACTTTTAGATCATGAAATAGCCCTGGGTATTTATGTGGGGATATTAACAGATACCGGTAAATTTCAATACAGCAACACTAATTATGCTGTTCATAAAGTAGTAAGTGACCTAATTAAATTTAATCTGTCTCCTTCCGAAATCTATAGAAATATATTTGAGAATGAATCCCTGTCCAGGTTTAAATTAATTCAGCTGATTTTTCAAAGAATCGAATACGTGAAGTCCTGTGGCTTGATATACTCATATGTTCTGGAAAAAGATTTTAAAAAACTAAATTTACCATATTCTGCTCAAGATGGAGTTATCGACCTGCTGAGGAGCGTAAAGATGGTAAGGGTTGCTGCCCTGATAAAGCAAACCGGTAGAAATTGTTTTAAAATAAGTCTTCGTACTTCTGATAGTGATATTGACTTATTTAAGATTGCCAGTAATTTTAAAGGTGGCGGCCACAGGATGGCATCTGCTTACTCTGATACTGGTAGTATGAGAACTGTGATTAATAATTTAAAAAAATATATAAAAGAAAATATCTAGATTATGAACAGCACTAATAGCAAATCTGATCTGCTTAAAGATTTTAATGGAATAATATTGATAAATAAATTACCACATATAACTTCTTACGATGTTATAAGACGGGTAAAAAGAGTTTTTTTTTAAAAAAAATTGGACATGCCGGTACACTGGATCCTATAGCAGAAGGTCTGCTTATTGTTTTAATAAATAAAGCTACCAAACTATTCAATTATTTTTTATCTTTTAGCAAAGAATATATTGCAGATATAAAACTTGGGGTAATTACTGATACATGGGATCTTGATGGTAAAGTTTTAACCAGAAGCAAGATTGAGAACATAGATATTAAGAAAATATCCAGTATTCTGAATAAATTTACCGGAAAAATTAAACAGACGCCGCCTACATACTCATCTGTAAAGTATAAAGGCAGACCATCATATGATTTTGCAAGAAAAGGGCAGAGCATAGATTTGAAACCAAAAACAGTAAATATCTATAATCTGGAGCTTGTTTCTCTGGAAAATGATTTACTTACTATAAAGGTAAATTGCAGTTCAGGAACATATATCAGATCTATGGCTTATGAAATTGGAAATTTATTGGGGTGCGGCGCTTCGATAAAAGGATTAAAAAGAACGAAAATTAATGATTTTAAACTGGACAGCAGCATTAGCGTTGAAGATTTTCTGAATGGTAAATATAAAAAAAGTGATTTAGAATCCAGCTTATATATGATATCTATTGAAAGATTACTGGACAAAAATCCAAGCCTTTATATAAAAGACAAATATAGATACCATATAGTAAACGGCTGCCCTGTTGATGGTGGAATGGTGGATTTTGCCAGGACCGAAGATAATAATTTATTAAAAAAGGGGATCTTTATAAAGATTAAAGATAGTAGTGAAAATATAATAGCCATACATGAGATTTTAAGTGAAAATGTAATTTCTGATATTAAGAGTAAGAAACTGACTTTAACTAAAAGTATTGTAATTTTTCGCCAGTTGAATAAAATCTAATAGTTTGAAATTTTTCTAAACAGTGGGGGTATTAAGTTGTCAGAATTATTAGAATTAAAAAAAATAGATAATAGCTACTTTAAGGATAAAAATTCAGTAATTGTGATTGGTTTTTTTGATGGAGTGCATCTTGGACACAAAGAGATAATTGAAGCTTGTGTCAAAAGGGCAAAAAAAATAAACGGCACCAGTATAGTTCTGACATTTAATAAACCTCCGCTGAATGTAATAAAAAGTGAGATGTATAAAAAACTCATAATTTCTTATGAGGAAAAAATAAAAATTATTGATAGTTTAGGAGTTGACTTTATTGTAACTGCTAATTTTAATTCCGATTTTTTTATGTTAAAACCCGGGCAGTTTTGCGAGGATATACTTATCGGAAAATTTTATGTAAGGGAAATTTTTGTAGGAGGTGGATTTCGTTTTGGCTTTAAAGCAGAGGGAAGCATATCTTTCTTGAAAAGATTTCTTAAGCCTTATAATATAGAGGTAAATGTAGTACCTCTCCTGAAAATAAAGGGAGAGACAATTTCAAGTACCAATACAAGAAAATATTATTCTGAAGGCAAAATAAAAAAAATAAAGAATTTATTAGGGAGGAATCCGCAAGTCGAAGGAGTTGTGGTTAGAGGAGCCGGCAGGGGGAAGAAATTAGGATTTCCTACAGCCAATATAGATGTTTGTGAGGATTTTATAACTCCAAAAGATGGTGTTTATCTGGGTACTGTTGAAATCAACGGTAATGAAAATAAATTATTTCCAGCCATTATAAATATCGGAGACAAACCAACTTTCAAAGAATCAAAAAAATGGATTGAAGCTTTTATAATCAATTTCAAAGATGATATGTATAAAAGAAAAATAAGAATTAATTTTTTAGAAAGATTAAGAAATGAAATCACATTTGAAAGTAAAGATAAATTGGTAAGCCAGATGAAAATGGATTTAGAATATGCTAAGAAATATTTTAAAATAAAAAGTTAATGAACCCGGACTGAGTTTAAAGGATTTTAAAAAGTTTTTAGGATAATTTCAGTTATGAAAGAGGTCAATACCGGAATGTGATTAAATTGTAATTAGTATAAGCTTGTGATAAATTATAGTACGGGCAATTTTGAGGAGGTGAAAAAAGTTGGCTTTAGTCAAAGAAGATAAAAAAAAGGTTATTGAAAAATTTAAAACTCATGAGAATGATACCGGTTCTTCTGAAGTTCAGGTAGCTATTCTTACAAAAAAGATTAACAAACTTAATGAACATTTGAAGGCGAATAAAAAGGATCACCATTCTAGAAGAGGTCTGGTTATTATGGTTGGTAAAAGAAAAAGACTTCTGGAATATTTAAAAAATAATAATATAAACAAATATAAAAAAATAATTGAAGAATTAGGATTAAGGAAATAAGTCTATATCAAAATAGTTTTTTATATTGGTAGTTTTAAGGAGAATGTAATATAGGTGGAAAAAAGATATGAAATCGATATTAATGGAAAGAAAATGTCGTTTTCTACTGGTAAAATAGCAAGGCAGGCTAATTCAGTTTTGGTTAAATTTGGTGGAAATGGAGTTTTGGTCACAGTAGTTATGAATCAGAAAATAGCTGAAAATATAGACTTTCTACCACTTGTGGTCGATGTTGAAGAGAGAATGTACGCGGCAGGTAAAATACCAGGAGGATTTTTTAGAAGAGAAGGAAGGGCCAGTGATAAGGCAATTCTTAACTCAAGGTTGACTGATAGGCCTCTGCGGCCATTATTTAATAAAAATATAAGAAATGAAATTCAAATAATTGCAACAGTTCTTTCGTTCGATCAGGTTAATCCTTATGATATTTTAGTAATGAATGGAACTTCGATGGCTCTATGTATATCAGATATACCATTTGAAGAACCTGTAGGTGCTGTCAGGATTGCTAAGGTAGGTGAAAAATGGATAGTGAATCCAGTTTATAGTGAGATTGAAGAAAGTATTATAGATATAGTAGTAGCAGGGACAGAAGAAGCAATATTGATGGTAGAGGCAGGCGGCAAAGAAGTCCCTGAAGAAGTAGTATTAGAAGCTATAGAAAGAGCGCATAGTGAAATAAAAAAGATTGTTAATATTCAAAAAGAATTTAAAAAAATAGCAGGTAGAGAGAAGAGGGAAACATATAATTTTGAGTTAAATAAGGATGTTGAAAAGAGGGTAAGAGAATTAGCAGAAGAAAAAATTCAGGAAATTTTAAATAGTATTGTGAAATACTCAAAAGATGATAAAAAGAATATTTTACTTGATAATACTGATAAAGGGTATTTCCAGGATAGAGTTTCAATTATCAGAGAAGAGACTGAAAAAAAGTTAGAATCAGAATTTCCGGAGGATAAAGAAAGTATTAATGAAAGCTTAAATAAGCTTGAAAGAGAATTAGTAAGAAAAATGATTTTGGAGAAAGGCGTAAGACCTGATGGCAGGAAACCTGATGAAATAAGAGAAATAAGTTGTGAGGTGGGTTTATTTCCAGAGACAACTCATGGTATGGGTCTTTTCACCAGGGGGAAGACGCAAGCTCTAACTATATTAGCCTTAGGTTCAATAAGAGAAGCGCAGAAAATAGATAGTTTAGGAAAAGAGGAATTTAAAAGATATATACATCATTATAATTTCCCGCCTTTCTGTACTGGAGAAACATGGCCGCTTAGAGGACCAAAAAGAAGAGATATCGGGCATGGTGCTCTGGCTGAAAAAGCTCTAAGACCTATGATTCCTGATGAAGATAAATTTCCATATGTCTTAAGATTGGTATCTGAGATTTTACAATCCAATGGTTCAACTTCAATGGCCAGCGTATGTGGAAGTACCCTGGCTTTAATGGATGCAGGTGTTCCCATATTAAATCCAGTTTCCGGCATAGCGATGGGTCTAATTAAAAGTGAAGATGATAAATTTGTGATATTAAAAGATATACAGGGTATAGAAGATTTTTATGGTGACATGGACTTTAAAGTTGCAGGAACTAAAAATGGGATTACTGCGCTGCAGATGGACATGAAAATAAAGGGTATTAACTTAGATATTATAAAACAGACAATGGAAAAAGCACGGGAGGGAAGGTTATTCATATTAGATAGAATGTTAGAAGTCATTCCGGAGCCTAGAAAAAGCCTGTCTAAGTCTGCGCCAAAAATAACTACCTTTAAAATTCCCAGGGAAAAGATCGGCGAAGTTATTGGACCTGGTGGGAAGAATATCAAAAGCATAAAAGAAGAATTTGATTTAGATGAAATTGATATAAGTGACTACAATGGAGAAGGTATGGTTTCCATTATTTCTTCAAATGATGTTAATATTAAAATGGCCAGGAAAAGGATAGAAGGAATGTTAAAGGGTGTTGAAGATATAAAAGTGGGAGAAGAGTTTATAGGAACTGTGGTAGGAATAACCAGCTACGGAGCTTTTGTAAATTTAATTCCCGGGGTAGATGGACTTCTTCATATATCCAAAGTTACAAATAAAAGAATTAAAGATGTTAAAGATTATTTAAAAATAGGTGATAAGATACTGGTTAGAGTTGGTAATGTTGATTCCAGGACTAAAAAAATAGGTCTGGAAAGAACTGATATCTGAATAAAATGATATCTGAATTTTTTATTAGTGAGGTAAATGAAAAAATAGTTTCATCGAGCAGCATAAAATTTGATCAATATAAAATAACTGAATTAAATAATGGAATAAAGGTTATTAGTGAGTATATCCCTCATTTTAGGTCAATATCGTTAGGTTTCTGGGTACCGGCTGGATCCAGAAATGAAAATAGAAATATCAATGGAATTTCCCACCTTATAGAACATCTTATTTTTAAAGGCACTAAAAAAAGAAGTTATAAAGATATAGCCATTGAATTTGATTCAATGGGTGCCGAATTTAATGCTTTCACGGATAAAGAAAACTGCTGTGTCTATGCTGATTTCATTGACACCCATCTGGACAGTTGTACAGAATTATTATTTGATATTCTAACGAACCCATCTTTTTTAACAGAGCATATAAAAACTGAAAAGAAAGTAATAATTGAGGAAATAAAGATGGTAGAGGATAACCCCTCGGACAATATTATGAATTATTTCTATGAAGCTGTTCTGGACGGACATCCTCTAAGCCTGCCAATTTTAGGCACTAATAATTCACTAAAAAATATTAAAAAATCTACTATACTGGACTATTTTAAGGAAAAGTTCGGTATCAGCGGTGCTGTTATCTCAGCTGCGGGTAATATAAAGCATAAAGATTTGATAGATAAAATAAGGAAAAATATTGGTGGAATGGAAAATAGAAAATATATAAATAATTTTACCGGACAGGAACCTCATGATAATGGAAGTGTGAAGAAAATACATAGTAGTAAGACCAGCTCGGTTCATATGTGCTTTGGTGGCCTGGGCTGCAGGCGGGATAGTGAGGAAAAATATCCAATTTCATTATTCACAAATTTATTTGGTGGAAGTATGAGCAGCAGATTATTCCAGAAAATAAGGGAGGAGGAGGGCCTGGCTTATTCAATTTTTAGCAGCAATGCCCAATATCTGGATACAGGGATAACAATTATATATTCAGCTTCTTCACCTAAAAATGCCGGTAGAATTTTAAAAATGATTAAAGATGAAATAGTTGATGTCAACAAGCATGGAGTAAAGGAGGTTGAACTGGAAAGGGCCAAAGAAAATTTAAAAGGAAATATTGTTCTGGATGTTGAAGATATAAGTTCAAGAATGTTCAGGTTGGGAAAGGGCCTTCTATTTGATAAAAAAGTTTTGACTATTAACCAGATATTAAAGAAAATAGATAAAGTAAAGCAAAATGATTTAAATGACATAGTCGATAAGTATTTTAAATTAGATAAGATGAGTCTGGTAGTACTGGGAAAACTAAATAAAGGCAGGTTATTATGAAAAAGATAGTAATGTTTGGTATTTGTGGAAAAATGGGGAAATCTATTTCCAGAGAGTTGATAAAGGAAGAAGAAATAGAACTGGTCGGAGGTTTTGATATAGAGAATGCAGGTGTTGATATAGGTGAATTTTTAATTGGTAAAAAAACAGGGTATAAAATTTATAATTCTTATGATGATATTAAAGAACTAAATCCGGATATTATTATTGATTTTACTAATGCCAATGCAGCTAATAAAACTATTAATTGGGCTATTGACAATAATATAAATATAATAGTGGGTACTACTGGCTTGAGCGGAGAGGATTTAGACAATATTGAAAGTAAAGCATTAAAATCCAATAGTAAAACATTTATCGCGCCAAATTTTTCGATTGGAGCTGTAATTATGATTAAGATCTCAAAAATGATATCAA
>Ga0172366_10004283_pt1 | contig 11250 bp, 7 predicted proteins | sample LakKivSesite69cm_FD_114533 | JGI IMG/M metagenome (GOLD analysis project Ga0172366, IMG submission 114533) | Sediment microbial communities from Lake Kivu, Rwanda - Sediment site 69cm | ecosystem: Environmental > Aquatic > Freshwater > Lake > Sediment | place: Rwanda: Western Province, Lake Kivu...
CACGTTTTCGGCACAGCTGTTTATCATCAGCCATTGAATTCTAGCCATCCTATCAACAGAATATCTCGTAAGCCTCCACTTGGCTGATGGTATCTTTCCAAAAGCGCCTGTGCTTGTACAAGGTGGGTCTAAAACTACAATGTCTGCTTCTATCGTCAAAGGTAATGGCTTGCGTGCATCAGCAATTATTGGAACAGCGATTTCCACGCCCATACGTTCAACTTCGCTTTTCCAGACATGCACTCTACGTTTTGAATAATCAATAGAACAGATTATACCATGGTTCTGCATCAGTTGCGCCAAATATGTGGTTTTTGCTCCAGGCGCAGCACATACATCCAAAACTGTCATTCCAAGTTTTGGATCTGTTGCTTCTGCAGCGAAACAACTCGCTTTGTCTTGAACGCAGAACAAGCCTTCTAGGAAGCTTTCTGTTTTAGTTAAAGTTTGCTTCGTGCCTATAACCTTGTACACGTACTTTAGTTCTTCAACCTTCTCAACTTTGATTCCGTCTCCTACAAATTTCTCCAGAATTTCACTTTCATCCGCCTTAAGCGTGTTTAGTCTCACGTAGGTTGGCGGCGTCTTCTCATTCAGTTTTAGCATCATTATAGCTTCTTTTCTTCCAAAAAGGTTGAAGCAATATTTTACAAACCATGTTGGATGAAAAGTCAAAAGCCCAATTCTTTCTTCATCGCTTACGCTTTCAAGGATTATTTTTGGCTTTTGCGTTAGTAACATGCCTAATACATGCTCAACTTTTCGAAGGGTCTTCCATCCGAGAATAGAGCGGACAAGTTTTGCAATGCTTTCAGCTTCTTCAATGTCAATTTTGGACCAATTTTTGACTACTCGCGTTTGGTAAACGTAAAGTCGCAAAAAAGCTTGAATGCCGAGATTAAATTCGCTGAGAGATTCAGGTTTAATGGCGCTGTTTATGAAGGCGTCTATGAAGTTTTGTCGCCTTGCAGTCTCGCATACAAGCATGTGAGCAAGCCGCACAGCGTTTGCATCTTTAATGCCTAATTGTTTAACCGTTTTCACTAATGCTAGGCGCTCGCTTAATTTTTGCATCTGCATCCAGCTTAGGGTTTCAATTGCAAGCGTCCAAGCTTCCTTAAGCAACTATCTTTCACACGCCTTAAAACACAGAAGTATGCGGATAAGATTAAAGGTATTCCTTATTCAACTTTTTTAATGCGTCCCAGTTTTGTCTGGAATAAAGAATAAATAAGATGACGTATATTACAAGCTAGGTGCTCCAAATGGGGTATTTAGAAACACAACCCTAAAAGACCTCTAAAAAGTAGAGGACCCCCTAAAAACCCCGCGAATGTAAAAATTTTAGAAAATAAAAAACAGGAAAGAGAGCTTTCAAACTCTGACCACAGGCTGATTGGTCAACAATTGGATTTATTCTCCATAAGCGAAGAAGTAGGCATCGGCTTAGTACTTTGGCACCCTAAAGGCGCAGTTGTTCGCAGAATAATGAGAGATTTCTGGGAAGAAGAACATCTGAAAAATGGATATCAACTTGTTTGCACTCCGCACATAGCTCGTGGAGAACTTTGGAGGATTTCAGGACACTTAGACTATTACGAACAGAACATGTACCTTCTGAAAAAAGACGGAGAATCCTATGTAGTTAAGCCAATGAACTGCCCATTTCACATCCAAATATACAAGTCCCAGCCCAGAAGCTACAAAGACCTACCAATACGATATGCAGAATGGGGAACAGTCTACAGATACGAACGCTCAGGCACTCTGCATGGATTACTTCGGGTTAGAGGATTCACCCAAGACGACGCTCACATATTTTGTACAGCAGAACAAATCGATGAAGAGATACTGAAACTTCTGGACTTTACTAAGCATATCTTGCAAAGTTTTGGCTTTCGCGAATTTAAGGTGTATCTTTCAACAAGAGACCCAAAACAGCCTGAAGAGTATATGGGTTCAAAAGAAGATTGGAAGAGAGCTCAGAAAACCTTAGCCAGAGCATTGAAAAAGAAAAGGATAGCATATAATGAAATGCAAGGAGAAGCGGTATTCTATGGACCCAAAATTGACATTAACATAGTTGATGCTTCAGGCAGAGAATGGCAATGCTCCACAATCCAATTCGACTTTAATCTTCCAAACCGTTTCAACATGACCTACATTGGTCAAGACGGAAAAGAACACGATGTGCTGATGATTCACAGAGCTTTGCTTGGAGCCATAGAACGCTTCTTCGCCATTCTAATAGAACACTATAAAGGCAACTTTCCAGCATGGCTTGCACCAACACAAGTCATCGTGTTACCTATCAGCGCTGAATATGCCGAATACGCTGAAAATGTGCATACAAAACTATTGGCCTACGGAATAAGATCTGAACTTGACACCAGCGCCTCAACCATAAGCTATAAAGTCAGACAAGCAGAAACCAAAAAAATACCGTACATGGCAATATGTGGAAAACGCGAAGCTGAATCTAAAAAAATATCAGTAAGAAAACATGGGATAGGAAATATAGGCTTACTAATGGTAAAAGAACTCGTGAATAACATAAAGAAGGAAGGCGGGCAATAGCGCTTGCGGAGTGATCAAAGTGCTTATGCACTGGAAAGACTTTTATTTTTTATAAGCCAAAGCTATCGTTGGTGACTTCTGACAATGAATGTGCTAGAGGAGTTGAAGTTCAATCCATTTGAGTATGTTGCAACTCTGGAGTCCCCCATCGGCGTCTACCTTAGAAGAGAAATATTCAGAAAGAAAACTGAAGCGGACACAACTTTGACAAAAGAACTATACGATAAAACAGCTGCTGGCCAGTCCACAGACGGCAGCTGGGGCCAGCTCTTTGTTCAAACCGCTAACAATCTTTGGAACCTCGCTCTATTAGGCAATAATGCAAAAGACAAAAACATCAGGTTGGGACTAAACTGGCTTCTATCGATCCAAAAACATCAATATGGAGGATATCCGGGGTTCTTCCGCTCAGACAACAGAAAAGACCCGAGCATCATGCGCTCGACATTTTATGGAGAATTCGGACCAGGTTGCACAATTTTCTATCAGACGACTTACGCAATTCACTTATTCCACATTTTCGGCTATGACGACAACAAACAAGTTGAAACAGCTGTGAAATCGTATCTCCAGTTTTGGCAACCTGATTGGTGTGCTGCATGGTGTACAATCAATGTCTTGCGTATGTTGATTGAACACCCGTTAAGTAAAGAGTCAAAACAAGTTGAAAAAGGTTTGAAATTTTTAGCCAAACGTCAGACCAAAACGGGAGCTTGGAAAGGGTTTCCTTTCTACCATACTTTTCACGCCCTGTCAAGATCGCATCACGTTTCAGCAAAGGATCAATCTAAAAAAGCCTTTCCATCACTTATTAAGAGGCAAAACAAAGATGGAAGTTGGGGTAGGAAAGAGCGAGAGACCGAAACATTTCTGGTCTTAGATGCTCTAAGGAACGCTAGTGCTGTGTAAGATGTCTAAGTTTTAAAGGTAAGAGATTTTAGTCTATACCGTTCATACAACTAGTCAGGTTAAGAAGTAAAATGGCTCAAAGACGTCTAGACCAATTCTCTGAGGTCGAAACTAAGCCTTCCAAAAAAGTAGAAGCGGAAGCCTTACCCTTCACGGAAGCAATATCAAAAGAAAGAGAAAAGCGTGTCTTTCCACCGCTAGCCCCTAAAAATCTGCCACCTTCATATTTTGTTTCAGCCACATACGACGGAAAAGAGAGAAAAGCCTTAATCAAGCTTTATGAACCTCTCTCTGGACAAATCTATTTCTGGCTTGACAACACAGGTCACAAACCATATTGTCTAACTAACCTTTCTCCAATAGAGCTTGAAAAAATAACTGGGCTAATGCAACATCCTGGATTTGACCATTTTGAAATTGTGGACAAATTTGACCCGTTACTGAACAAGGATGTTAAAGTTACTAGTGTCATAGCAACAGACCCTTTAGCCATTGGTGGTCGCCCAACAGGATGCATAAGAGACATAATTGTAGAAGATTATCCAAAAGTCGCCGAAACACCAATCGTTCAAGAACCAAAAGTATGGGAATCTAAAATAAAGTATTATCAATGTTACATCTATGACAGGGAACTTTTGCCAGGAATGATATATGAAGTTAAGGATGGTAAGTTAGTCTTAAAAAGGATGGAAGAAACTGAAGAGAACGTTAAGCATATTCAGAAGATTTTTGACGACGCAGCCAATGAGGAGCAACAATTTATTGAGCAATGGGCAAGACTGTTGGAATATCCTGCGCCAAAGTTTCTTTTTGTAGCTCTCGACATTGAAGTTTGCACACCTATCCCAACAAGGATGCCTGATCCTAGAGAAGCTGCCTACCAGGTTGTTTGCGTTTCATTGTATGGATCAGACGGAAAAAAGAGAGTTCTGCTTTTAAAACGTGAAGACACACGCGAAGGAAATGAACGCCTACCAGCAGAAGTGACTTTAGAATATTTTGATTCTGAAGAAAAACTTATTAGAGCTATCTTTGACGCCCTATGGAATTATCCCTTCGTTATAACCTTCAACGGCGACGACTTTGACCTACGGTATTTGACCCATAGAGCACAGAACCTTGGCATAAGAAGGGAAGAAATTCCAATAGAAGTTGGAAAACGTGTCTGCTTACTAAAGTATGGAGTGCACATAGATCTTTACAAGTTTTTCTTCAATCGCTCAATCCAAATCTACGCTTTTAACAACCGTTATCGAGACGTAACCCTTAACGACGTAGGAAAAGCCCTAGTTGGAATGGAAAAAATCAAGTTTGAAAAGAACCTAGGCGAATTATCTTACACAGAACTCGCCAAATACTGTTTTAGAGACGCAGAAATCACCTCCAAACTTACAAGCTTTGAAGATGAACTAGTTATGAACCTTATTCTGGTTTTAGCCAGAATCAGCAGCATGCCAATGGAAGATGTGAGCAGACAAGGCGTTTCTCGCTGGATAAGAAACTTCATGCATCGCGAACATCGCAGAAGAAACATGCTTATCCCAAACGCAGAAGATATACTCGCTGCAAAAGGAAAAACCGTCACCAAAGCAATAATTAAAGGCAAAAAATACAAAGGCGCCATAGTTGTTGAACCAGTGCCAGGCGTTCACTTCAACGTTGCAGTAATGGATTTTCCAAGCCTATACCCATCAATAATAAAGGTTTGGAACCTTGGCTACCAATCCATACTGTGCCAGCATCCAGAATGCCGCAACAACCTCATCCCAGACACGCCGCACTGGGTCTGCACCAAAAAAAGAGCATTAGAAAGCCTTTTGATCGGTTCACTTAGAGACTTACGAGTGCAATGGTACAAGACTAAATCGAAAGACAAGACTTTGCCAACTGAACTGCGAAGCTGGTACAACACCATTCAAGGAGCGCTTAAAGTAATATTAAATGCAAGCTACGGCGTCTTCGGTGCCGACTCGTTTGACCTCTATTGCCCGCCAGTTGCCGAAGCAACAGCAGCCATCGCTCGGCACTCGCTGACTCAGATACTAAAGAAAGCGGCGGAGCTTACTATTCAGGTCCTCTACGGCGACACAGACAGCATCTTCTTAAAAAATCCCTCAAAAAAGCAGATAGAAGACTTGGCGCAGTGGACTGAACAGGAATTGAAGATGAGTTTGGATGTGGACAAGGTTTACAGATACGCTGTTTTTAGTTCACGTAAAAAGAATTATCTGGGCGTTTTAGAGGATGGAAGCGTAGACGTTAAAGGACTAACGGGTAAGAAAAGACATATCCCAATATTCATCAAGAAAGCCTTCGAAAGAATGAAAGAACGCTTATCTATGGTAAAGACGCCAGCAGACTTTGAAAAGGCTAAGAAAGATATATGCGAAATCGTTCGCGACTGCTACATCCGCTTGAAGAGGCGAGAATGGGAAAGTCTAGATGAATTAGCGTTCAATGTGGTCTTAGGCGAAGAGCTGGAACATTACAAGAAAACAACACCTCAGCATGTTAAAGCTGCAAAAATGATGAAAGATGTCAGAGCTGGAGATTTGATAAGCTTTGTCAAAGTCACCAAAGAACCGCATGTCAAACCTGTTGAGCTTGCAACGAATAACGACGTAGATGTTGACAAGTATGTCTCCTATTTGCAATCGACATTTGATCAAGTGCTGGACGCGCTAGGTCTAGATTTTGAAGAAATATTGGGACTGACGAAGCTGGAACGCTTCATGTAAGCCTAAACCTATTAATTGACCACTTTTAGTCCGCGAGACTTTAAGGGCTCTAGTATGCTTGGTCTGCTGAGTATTAGGAGAAGCGCATATCCTACTCCTGCTATTGCAATTAAGCTGCTAACTGTTAGACTGACAACCATCGCTGCCAAGGCAGGTAAAGCATTGAGAGCTTCTGGTGGCGAAAGAAACGGAAAGAAGATTGAGAGATAGCTACCCACTATTAATCCTACTGGAAGAGCCCCTACAACGCAGGCCAAAAAGCAATGCTTTCTTAGCATGAACACCAAGGTAGCTGCAACTAGATTAGCTATGGGACCAAGCATCACATCTTGGAACCCGAGAAAATAATAAGCATTGGTCAAAAAACACCCAACTGTAACCCCAGCAACAACAGGCCAGCCGAGTAAAACTGCCAGAGCTATTAAGCAATCAGCGACGCGCAACTGCACTGGACCATAGACTGTTGGATTGCCAACTGTAATCATCTGTAAAACGTTGATCACGACATACAATGCTGCAAAAACGGCTGTAGATGTCACGTCTTTGCTGTCAATTTTCAACTCTTCACCTCCTACGCCCGGGGTTTATTAGTGGCGGAACGGGTGGAGGTCCACTCACCCGCCAACCCTTTCTATGCGCATGATTCTAAGCTATTAATGTTGCTCAAAAAAGCCACTGCGGGAAACGCTAAAATCACCCGTTTATTCTCCAAGCGATCATTCGCCAGTTGCAAATAGCTATAACAATAGCCAACGAACAAACAAGGCTGCTAAAGTTGAAGCTGCCACCAAAAGTGAAATTATTACAACTACTTGTCGCTCAGTCAAGCGGCGACGATGAGTTATGAGGGTAATCATGCTCCTTCTATGATCCGAAGACAATTTTTCACCATCAAAGGAAACAGCTGCTTTAGTTCTGAAAAAGAAATAAGTCAACAGAATCAAGGAAGAGTTGAATATGTAAGGCAGGATGGAAATCAGCAGAACAGTTTTTGTGTCTGAAATAATCGCAAATGAAGCTATGGTTATTCCAATTGCAAAAGATCCTGTGTTGCCAACGAAAATTTTGCCTTGAAAATTAAAAAAAGCAAGTAAAAGCCACACTATTAAGGGAATATATAATAATACAGCGTTCGTTCCTGAGACAGCCATTAGTCCAATCATAACTATTGCTGGACATATTGTTTCTAGACCGTTCAAACCTCCAAGCTGATTCACAGTATTAGTAGTTATGGTTACAATTAACGGAATAATTATGAAATAATAATAGTCATGAAAATTTACTGTGCCAAAAACTGGAACCGTTATATATGTACGTAGTCCAAGGCTTATGGCTAAGGAAATAAGCGGTATTGCAGCTATTAGCGGAAAGAAAGCCTTATAACGCCACCGCAAATCCATCCAATCATCAAGCAAACCCATAAAACCTCCAAATAAGACGCAAACAGCTAAAGTTAAAGCTCGAGAAACATTGTTGAATGTTTCAATCTCTGCCAGTTGAAAGTAATACAGCAAAAAAAGATAGGTTACGCTAACTAAAACGTAGATCACACCTAAACCATTTGGAACTAAAGGCTTATTCGGTTTATGATTGTCAGGAGCTTTAGGAAACAAAATTCAAACCTCAGCAGTTCCTAGTAATCTAAGTCGTATTGTGCATAGTCTACTTCATATAGGCATACCAATACGTCCAGATATACATTGTTTCCTGATGAATCTGTTCCTACTGTAGCTACCTGACCTCCGAAGAATTGCGGGTTCTTGAAATATGTAAGCTCAGGAGCAGTGTAACCTGAAATTAGATGACTTTTTGCGTTTTCCATCAACTTGTAAATCGTCGTGTTTGTTCCCACATCATTCCATATGAATGCGCCTGTTGTAGAGTTATAGTATCCAAACGTGTTGTTTTGGTTGCTCGTTCCCCATTCGTTATATTCCCATGTGCCCCATTCTTGCTTGTATAACTCTTGGACTGTCCTAGACGAGTTAGCGATTCTAGCCATCCACATCCACTTTCCTTCATCTCCTCCGTAACCAGCGTCTTGACCTGTACTATAGAACGTTGCGAATACTAAAATGTAGGCTGGGGGTCCACTAGGACCGTTAAATTGTTCCTTGAGTATCCTCACTGCTTGAAACTCGTTCGAAACATATGTCCTCCCTATTAGTGCTATTTGAGTCTTGTTTACAGTAGCGTTATCAGCAAGGGATGTTACATTGCCAAGGACTGTTAGCCAATATCCATAATCCCACCAGCTACAAACAGCAGTAGCAGGTGAAAGATTACTTTTCATCCAATCCAATGCGTCCATCCATGCAGTTATAGGCTGGTTAGGTACTATTGAAATGCTACTCGCTGAAATGGTGACTGGAGTATAGGATTGCCTATATACTCTAGGTATGCCTCCAGTTTGAGGTGAAAAGGCAAAGTTTGTCATTAGAATAATGAATATTAAAAAGATAGTGGTTCCACTGAATTCTTTTCCGACATGTTCCAAACCGAGCCTTTTTTTCGTAAAGATTTTCGGCGGTTCCTTCAACAACATGTTAAATGGTTTTAATATTCCCATTATTCCAATGGCTGCTAGAAGACCAAAGGCTGGAGCTACAAGTACAAGCAATCGCACCATGGAACTGGCGAAGTAAAGGGATGTTAGACCGAAAATTAAGAGAAATAGGTTTCTATTATTAAGATTTCTTAAAATGAAGAAAAAGCCTGCTATAAAGAAAATTGCTCCTATGCCAAACTCGTAGTATATGGAACCCCAAGCTGTTATTCGATGTTCAGCAACAGATTCTGTAAGTGGAGAAGCTGCCCGCACAATTGGGTCAATAACCGAGATAAACTTTCCACTTATACTTTTCATGTAACCCAGCTGCCACATTACAACAAAACCACCGACTAGCAAACATAGAATAGCTATCGCAAAAATGCTCTTAGATTTTGCAGTTGTCAAACCTTTAGAGATCTCACAGAAACAGAGCAACACAAATACGCCTGCAGCAGGCAAAACAGCAATTGTAGTTAGATAGGAAGGCGTGAGTCTTGGAACATTTATCGCAACAAATAAACCTAATCCAAAAGTTAAACTATACGACAATAGCAACTGTTGCGTGTATCTTTTAATCAAAATTAACACAAAAACAAAGAGGACCGTAAGACCGAGAGGATAGTATGCTGCACCCCATCCGGCACAGAAATATCCTAAAATCAGCCCTGAACCAATCGCATATTTCGCAGATGAAGAAAGAGGTCTGTTTTCTTCAATAGCTCTTAAAAACAAGAATGCAAACAGCACAAGGGCGAATACTCCGATTGTTTCGTCATCAAAAAACCCGAGGGACGTTCGTTGAATGTAGGAAGGGCTCAAGGCTAAAGAGAGGGCTGCAAACAATCCGACGGATTTTCCTCCAAAGTCCTTGCCCAAAAAATAAATCGCCAAGCAAGCCAGCATACCCAGTATGGCTGGAAAAAGCGCACAGAAATCCATTAGTTCAACGTTTATACCCAGCACTGAAATTATTTTATAGAAAAACGCTGCTGTAAAAGGTAATCCTGGGTATCCTGTTGTTGCGTATATTCCATGTGGATACCAGCGTTGTGGGTCATACCATCCAGGGAGTGGCCAAACCCACGAAATAAACCCGTTTTTTACTACATATTCTGTGAAACGATATTGAAAGTAAGGATCAAACTCTGAAAGATGTATTGAACCAGCTTGTATTTCCCATTTTATTGGAAATAGGCGTATAATGAAAGCTACAAAAAGTATGAGTAGCAATGCTGAGAAAGTCATCACTGAGCCGTGGCTTATTTTAATTCGCAGTTTTCCTAAACTTTTCAGAGCGTTAACAATGTGTTCTTTCGATAGGATTTCTCTAATCCCCATTTTGAGCCCATCTCTCTTACAAGATTATTGAAGTGTTTTATTTCCCTTACGGTTAACGAATGTTTTACATGGAATGTGTCAATCTTATATACCTTTCCAAAAACGAAAAAAAGCGAAGCCAGAATGATTTCTGATATTTCATGTTGTAGTTTTCCGCTTGTAACCATAATTTTCAGCGTCATAAAATGGAAAAGGCACAATTTTTCCCTTTGCCAGTTTATCGCGTATCTTCACATTAATAATGTTTCCCTCTTGAGCTTGCGCAGTTTGAATATAAGCCATTCCCATGCCACATTTAAGCAGCGGTGAAAACGTTCCGCTTGTTATATGTCCTATATTTTCGCCATTATCGCTGCAGATTTCATAGTTTGGTCGCGGTATTCCCTGCTCCATTATCCGTATTCCAACGCGTTTGCATTTAATCCCTTCATTTTTCTGTTTCAGCAACGCTTCTTTTCCTACAAAGTTTTCTTTCTGGAGTTTCACAACAAAACCTAGCGCCGCCTCAAAAGGAGTCGTGTTTTCATCAATGTCGTTTCCATATAGACACATTCCAGCTTCAAGCCTTAATGTGTCTCTTGCTCCCAATCCACATGGTTCTATTCCGAAGGCTTTGCCAGCCTCAAGGATCGCATTCCACAACTTTACAGCCTTGTCTGGATGTGTTAATGAGGCTTCCCATATGAAAACTTCGAATCCATCCTCGCCCGTATATCCTGTTCGAGAGAGAAAAACATCTACATTTGCCAACCGTGCACTGGCGCATTTGAAACGTTCAATTTTGCTTAAATCTTCTGTGGAAAGCTTTTGAAGGGTTTTTTCAGCGTTTGGACCTTGAACAGCGAACATTGCCACATCATCTGAAATTTCTTCGATTTTTACGTTGAAGCCTTTAGCATTTGCAACTAGCCAATTGTAGTCTCTTTCTCTGTTAGTTGCGTTGGAAACCATCATGAATTTTTCCTGTTCCAAGTGGTATATTACAAAGTCATCTATTATGCCACCGTTTTCGTTACACATGACTGAATATTGGGCACTATTAGGTGACAGCCTAGAAACATCGTTTGTTATTACGTAGTTTAGGAAATGTTCAGAGTCAGCGCCTTTGATTATTACCCGTCCCATATGGGAGATATC
>Ga0172366_10004284_pt1 | contig 11250 bp, 9 predicted proteins | sample LakKivSesite69cm_FD_114533 | JGI IMG/M metagenome (GOLD analysis project Ga0172366, IMG submission 114533) | Sediment microbial communities from Lake Kivu, Rwanda - Sediment site 69cm | ecosystem: Environmental > Aquatic > Freshwater > Lake > Sediment | place: Rwanda: Western Province, Lake Kivu...
TCAATATTGCTGGAATTAAAATATAGGCAATTATGGGCGCATATTATTTATCTTTAAATTGAGTTCTGTTTTCCTGAAATTGCCTGAAGTTGGCTGAGCTGTGTTTCTTTGAAATTGGGTTGGAATCCTCTCTTCCTTTATATCATTCTCCGTGGCAAAAATATGGTATAATCTCAAAAAAATGCCCAAGAATTCTGAGGAACTTAGAAAATTTGAGTTAAAACGATAAGATAGGATGGAAGCCATGAAAAAAAAGATTGAAATCATTCTGGTTCTTGCCCTCATTATCATTGGCACCGTTTTTTTGCTGACAACCGGCATCGGTCATAAAAGCCACGAGTCCTCCTTTGTCCCTGGAAACGCGATTACGATTCGGAATGTGACCAACGGCATCGTCCATTACCGGATCAAACCGTATAATTCTCCAGAGAAAGCTCAAGAAAAAGTCTTGAAGGTCAACAAAATCCACAGCTATCCCAGTCGTGTGGCCATGGAAATTACATATGAACGTGTGGATGGAGTCGTCAACTACAATCTTGAGCCCGGGACGCCCTATTCTTTTCGTTATGACAATAAAAATTTGGTTCAGCTCTATGAAGGGGCACATGGCAGGAAGGATGCTGTTGACCTGGCGCCCTTTGTGCCCACACCTATGGCTGTGGTGGAAAGGATGCTGGAGATGGCGAAGGTCTCGAGCAGCGATATTGTTTACGACCTCGGCTGCGGCGATGGACGGATCGTCATCACTGCGGCCAAGAAGTATGGCGCGCACGGCGTCGGCATAGACATTGTTCCTCAGAGAATCAAGGAATCCAAGGCAGGCGCAAAAAGGGAAGGCGTGGAGAACTTGGTTGAATTCCAGCTTGGAGACGTGACCAAGATGGATTTCTCTAAAGCGACAGTGGTCACCCTCTACCTCTTACCGGAATCCAACGAGCTGCTGCGGCCTCTTTTTGATAAGCAGCTCAAGCCTGGGACATATGTTGTCTCTCACAACTACAGTATTCCAGGTTGGGAGGAAAAAGAGGTTGACGCCGTGGAGCTGGATGACGAGAATGGAAAAGGCCATACCATCTTTCTCTACAAAAGGTGATCCATTCAGTCAATCCCAATCAATCTCCTGAGAAAGCAAAATAGCAGTAAATTTCCGATAATCCCTTGCTCCTGCTCTGAATTGAAGGATTCCAGCCCGCAGATGAGGGATAGAACTTTTTCACGCCGCTTTTCGTATTATAATACGTGGAATTATATGAATATTGTCAAAATCATAAAAGTGAAGGGTCGATTTTCGGGCAGTGTCAAAAAAATTTGAATATATGTTTCAAATTTTATACGGAATTTTCTGCGGATGAAAAATTGTAATTCAAAAGGGAGATTCTTTATGAAAAGAAAAATCAGATCGTCTGGCTTTTGTTCGAGGTTCGTCCTGGGAGTTGTGTTTATAATACTCTTCGGAAGCTCGGCATTATTCTCTCAGAGCTTCGATTTTCCTTCAAAAAAATGGGGCATCAGCTTCGGCAATTCTAAAGAGTTCACTGGGCTGAGGTTCAATTTTCGAGACAACCGGGTGGAGCGCATAACCGGGATAAACGCTACACTCTGGATCCCGAAGGAGCAAAATAAGGATGCCCGGGTGAACGGGCTGTCCTTGGGTCTAATTCCTGGTGGAGGCTATTTGCATGGAATTCAGGCTGGCCTTCTTGGTGTCGCTGCGGAAAAAGACCTGGTTGGCCTCTCGGTCGGACTGCTGGGAGTGGGAGGTGGCGGAAACGTTGCTGGCGTGAATATCGGCGGTCTTGGAGCAGGAGCCGGTGAAAGCATGACAGGCATTAACATCGGCGGCCTCGGTGTGGGAGCAGGAGAAAATCTGACAGGCATTAATCTCGGCGGCATTGGAGTAGGGGCTGGAAAGAATCTTGTCGGCATTAATCTCGGCGGCTTTGGCGTTGGCGCCGGCGAGGATATGAAGGGATTGAACATCGGACTCCTTGGGGCCGGGGCCGGCAGGGATGTGCGCTGGGTCAATATCGGCGGCTTCGGAATCGGCGCTGGAAGAGACATGAGCGGGCTGAATATCGGGCTCCTTGGCGTCGGTGCAGGACGCCGGCTTGTTGGGATCACTTTCGGAGGTCTTGGCGTAGGCGCTGAAGAGATTAAGGGAATTACAATCGGCGGGCTGGGAGTAGGGGCCGAAAAGTTAGTCGGGTTGACAATCGGAGGTCTTGGCGTAGGTGCTGAACAAATTAAGGGAGTTACGATCGGCAGCCTGGGAGTAGGAGCCGAAAAGTTGGTTGGATTGACAATCGGCGGCATTGGCGCTGGCGCTGAAGAGGTTCAGGGCGTCATGGTCGGCGGCTTCGGTGTGGGCGGCGAAATTCTGAAAGGCATTCATTTGGCTCTGGGAACAGTCCAGGTGGCAAGAGATGGGCGGATGGTCGGCTTGGCGGTGAGTGCCGTCAACTATTTCAGAGGAAAGCAGAGCGGAGTGAGCATTGGGATTGTTAACTACTGCTGGCAGTTGAAAGGCGTCCAAATCGGCCTGGTCAATATCGTCCGCGATAATCCGAAATACTCAAGAGTCCTGCCTCTTATAAACGTGAATTTTTAGTAAGATTTCATTGATCCATATTTTGCTGAATTAGGCCAAGGGATTTCTCCGTTTTAAGGAGAGAGCGCAAGCAAGGTTAAGTCTCCTCTAACATTTGCTGCCATTCTGTTTCTATATCCCTGTAAGGAACGGGCAAGGCTTCACCGTTATTCCTTCTATCTCTAATTTTTTCGGCAAGATAGATAGAAGGACATAGCTTGTGCAAAGGGGCAGGAATTGCTTCCTTCATCCTTTTATAGATATCCAAAAAATCTTCTTCCATAATGTTGCCAAATGATATAGGCAAGAATACACACGGTTCCACATTGCCTAGGCTATCAATATGAAAATGGGTATGACCTCCCATCATGCATCCTAATCGCTCTGGGGCTTCAGCATAATCCTCATAAGAGATGAGCGGATAATCCCTATATTTCTTCGCCCGATTTGCTTCCATGAAAAATTCTGTGACGATTCTGCGATCCTCTTCAGAAAAGAGTTCGCCTCTATCTTCAAAGAGGTAGCCCCCACAAGGCTTTGGCTCAAGGAATCGTATTGCTCCCACATTTAATTCTTTTGCCAATTCAAAATACTTCGGAAGATCACCTGAGCAAATTAAATCCTTTGTCAAACACAGATTGATATATGTGAATACTCTTGCCTCTTGAAAATATCTAATTGCTTGAAGAGCTTCTTGATATGATCCCTTGAAACCTCGCAAATCGTCATGACGTTGCGGAATAACATCATCAAGGCCAATGGCTGAAGCGCTGATTCCCGCTTCATTGAGTTCCCTGGCCTTCTCTGCTGTTACCCTGTGTCCTGAAGTGTAAATATGGAATTCTGATAGACTTTTGTTTCCCGATTCCAACATTTCTATCAACCCATCATATCTGAGCATTGGTTCTCCGCCTGAGAGAGCAATGATGTTTGCTCCTATCTTTTGAATATCTTCTATAATTTTTTTCCATCGCTCTACAGGAACAATATCCTCGTCAGCAAGATTAAAATGCTCATAACAATGTTTGCAGTCATAATTGCACTTTCGAGTTATCGCTAGAATCGCAATATCAATCTGAGATTTTAATGGTGTCCCAGCAGCTTTAATGTTTAATCCACCCCTGGCGGTCATGCGAGAAAAGGGACTGGAAGGCCAGCGGGGAGTTGTCAAAGAAAAATAATAGCTATTATTAAACTTCACAATCTTCTTAAGATTCAAATCGTTTAAGACTTGGAGTGCAGAAAGCAGACCTCCTATTGATGGCCTGAGCCTAAATAACGGGTATTTCTTTCTTTGAAAAATGTGTTTTCCTGATGAAATTATGAATTTCAACCTGATAAGCGCTGCTCTCCAGCCGCCAAGAAATTCGATTTTTCTGGATAGGCATTTATTCATTGTTTTCTGATCTTCATCATAGTCTCTGTTTTCCAGTCCAAATACTCTTTGAGTGCGTATTGAACCGTGAATCCAGGCTCAGTAAAGATTTTTTCGAGAATATCTGTTTGAGGCTCTCCTTTCGCTTCGAGATGAATGTCATAGTATCCGCTTGCTTTGAGGATGACTGATCTTTCCAGATCATAATTTCTGGCAGGAGGTTCAAAGATGAGCTCGGCCGAATCTCCTGTGTTGGGCATAGCAAGATAGTTGTTATCAGTTTTAGCTAAGATTTCTCTGATATCTTGACCTTTGTGATCGATAGCCCTTGTGGCTTCGATCTCTTTAATTTTTATAGGCAAATCCTCTGTATAATCAACAGCAAGATAATTGATCATCCAGAAACCTGCAGGCGGAGTCAGCTTGATTTTTAGCCTATCGCCCGGAACATCCTTAAGGTCAAGAGAGTAGCTTCTATCTTCTGAGACAAACGGCCCGCCTCCTAAAATCATCCCCTTGGATTTCCATCCATCCTTAGTTTCTACCCGGATATGAAGCCGATAAAGCTCTTCTCTAAGGTCCAAATTCATTAATCTGTGAAACGAAGGCCCCAAATTATTGACATCGTCATACCATTCAAAAACTTTATTTCCATATAAATCCAAAAATCTCTTCAACACTTGAGAGCCCCACAAGGTATTGCAGCCATTAAAGAGAAGTTTTACGTTTGCGGCACCTTCTGGCTTAGGAAACTCAAAGGTGAGTTCATCTTTTAAATTTTCTTTTTTATCTGGATCTTTATCCTCAGTCTGAGTCTGCCAGAAAATCCAGTCATTTTTAGAGACATAAGGCATGAGGTCTTGCCCTTTTCCATCAGAAGCTTGAATGGGAGCGATCGGCTGGGAAATGGTATGGATTTTTCCCGATACATCTGGCATGACCTTGACCCTTTTTGGATGGTCCACCACAACCAGTTTTATCTCATCTGTGTATTGAGTCTCATTCACTTCATTTGTAATCTTCATCTTATACTGGCCGCTGACTTCCCTTAAATGTTCAAGGCTGCACCATTCAGTTCTCTTTAGTCCTTGACATATTGCTCCTCCATAAGGCTCGGCATCAAAGATATAGCTCTCCCCATCAAAGGAATAGATAAAGGGACAGGATTCTTTAGTCAGAGCAACAATGACCCCAAGAGCAAGTATTCCCGCTGAAATCCCGCCCATGACCGCAAGAAAAGTTAAGCCTGGATCAACTCTTTTTACCCAAGCCAGTTGAACCTCTGAGATTGGAATAAGGATTTTTTCCCCATATTCATAAGAAGAACAGATAAATTTATTTTCTTCCTCCCTTATAATCATGTCACGATATGTTGTTCCATTTTTTGTTGTAATTTCAATAATCTTGCCGTTTTGGTCTTTTTTTATTCTTTGAACGAGATTAAGCTCTATCTCCAATTCTTTTAGCGACATTGCTGTGCCTATAATAGTATCTCCAATAATATATCCAGGGAGGTCTTTAGGGAATTCGACATATTCTCCTGATGTTTTCATAACAGCCAAAACTTTAACCTTTCCCCCTTTCGCATAAACAGTTTCTCCTCTCTCCTTCTTCGTGGTATAAACAGAACATGAGAACGTAAATACAATAAAGGCAACCAAAGTGAATAAAGAAACCAATTTTTTTCTCATTGTATTTTCCCCTTTTTTTGTTTGAAAATAGCAAACATTTTTAAAATGTCAAGATAGATTAAAGCTTGAAAAATATTAATAACTTTTTATTTTCACAACATTCCATGCGAAATTTCAAGGAAACATCAGGCCTTTTTATTAAGCTCATCACTTTCAGGGCAAGCCTATAAAGTCCAACGTTCTTTTAATAATCAAAAATGCAGTCCAAGGGTAAAGCCGACACTGCCTGTTGACATACGGAGATTTTGGGCAGGAATATCTGCATCTGGAATCCCAGGAATGTGTTGTGAGGGCAAAAATACATAATCCGCTATAAAGCCAAACGATAGAGCATCCTGAAGATAGAAATTGAGTTCAGTAAAGGCCATCCAGCTAAAAAAATTTTTTGAGATTTTGTGTTCAGTTATTTGTGTGTATGGCCAGACATAATAATTGTAAGTTGCTGCTTTCAAATTGAGATTGAGCTTGGCTGCACCCATACCGAGGCCGATATTCCAATTGATTCTTTCACCTAACTTCTTGCGAAAGAGTCTACGGATACCGATGGCATAATAGCCTTTGGTATCAGTCTCCTGGGTCACTTCAACTGATGGATTATATGCCCATCGAGTTCCTATTATTGACGGCTCACCCAGCCAGAGCAGCGCTGCTCCGAATTCTATATGTGGTTTAAAGGAATAGGTGAATTGAAGTTTTCGCAAGAGGTTAAAATTGCTTGCAGGCTCATGATATCCATATTCATAATATCCATATCCAGAAACGTCATAGCCGTTGCTTTTCAGCAAATTTGAGTAGCGTGCAGACACCTGGGTGAAAATATATCCGGCCTGGGCTGAAAGGTTTATCTTTCTTGGTAGGATAGCACCGGTAACAAATCTTTGCAATTTCTCCCATTCAGCCTGTTGCTTCTCTTCACTGCCGGTGAAATCAAATGCCATCTCACCTTTCTCAAATGAAGAGCTAACTAATCTTCCTAGGCTGCCACTGCCTGCAGCAATCATAACTTCATACAAAAGGGGCCGTGTCCCTGAGTCCTTAAATTTCTTCATATATGCTGCTGGCTGATTCTTTGCTCGGAAAAATATAAGGTTCCCAAGATAAGTTCCGACAAGCATGCTGTAGAAGACACTGCGGCCTCTATTTTTCTCAGTTTCAATTGTCACCTTGGCCAGATTTCGGTAGTGAACTCTCTCATCGTTTTTTCCCAGGCGCACTATAAGCGACTCGCTGTCGACTCCGACTAACAACCCGAAGATAGGACCTCCTTCTTTCCGATATACAGACACTCTGTTAAAAAGCAGGCCCAATGCTGTTGGCAGCTCAGAGACCGACGAAGATGAGCTTTGGCCCGTTTGCCCTCCTCTCATTTCCCAAGGGTATAAAAGAAAAGCCAAAGTCAATATCACGAAAATTCCTTTTCGCATCATTGACCCCCTCCTCTTTTCATAAACATATATATATCTCCACATGGTGAAATAATCAATAAGGTTCTATTAAACTTTAGCATTCTTGCATCCTATTTTGTCCTTAAAGGCCTTCATACATTATCTTTTTTTAAAAATATAAATTACTCTAAGAAAAAAGTTGTTAAGGATTTGTAAAGAGATTGTTAAAAATTTGTTAAAATTTTGTGATATTTTTTCCTTTAATTTATTTCTGCTGAGAAGGAAATGAGAAAGAATTATTTTTTGATTGGATGATATCTCCTCTCCTTGCTCAGAAATCGTGTTCCGCCTTGAGAAAAGAAATATCGCCAGATGATTATCTATGCCAATGAATAATAAATAAAGATGAAGGCGATAAGATTCATTTTGTCGCTTAACTTGGGGCGGAAAAGAGGAGCGGGCATTGGTATAAGAGTTGCAAAAATCTTATAGTATGTCTGGAGGCAATATGAGGGCTGCTCCGACGAGCCCGGCACCGTCTTTTTTGAGAAGCTCCTTCACGCCAGGAATTTCATCAGCCAAGATGGTCACAAAATCATAGCCCTTATCTTTAATCTCTTTTTCCATAGCAGGCAAGGTAAGATTCTTGGCAGGCCTGCTTGTCAGCCAGCCTCCCAAGATGAAGACTCTTGTTCCTTTGACCCATTTCCAGAACTCAGTCTCTAAGCGCGGAGGGTCATTGACCACGGCTTTTTTGGATTCGCCCTCTGCCCCTCCTTCAAAGGTTAAAATCACCAATCGAGCTAAAGCTGCGCCTGCTTTTCTGTAGAGAGCTCGAGCCTCATCTTTGATGCTTTCGTCCTTATGCTCGGTCAAAGAGGCTATGAACTCTCCTCCGAGTTTGTCTTTTCTGAATTTATTCGCCAGGATGACGTTTCTTTCTGCCTGATATCTCAATCCTTCACCTGTTGCCAAGTCTTCTAAGGTTAAAGAGCCAGGAGCTATTCTTCCTTCGCCCTCTCCGACGATGATGTCGAAGAACTGCTGGGGGCCGGGAATGGGTATGACCCGGCTTTCTTTTAGATAAAAGGCGCCTGCTCCAAAACCTGTTCCCGGGATGAAACCGGCAATTTTTCCGCTCTTCTTTAAAGCCTCTTTTGCTGTGGGAAATTTCTCGATGTTCGCCAAAAGATAATGGGCCATGGCAAGGACATTGGCCACTCCGTCGTTGTTGACAACCGCATTCCAGCCAGCTCCCATCATCCTCGATACTTCCTGCGCCAGCTTGAGATTCTCTAAATCAGGCACATTGGGAACTGTCCCCTTATATGGAATTCCATCTTCCAGCCAGGCGCCGGGCGCGGATATTCCGACAGTTTTTATTAAAGGATAGCGGTATTTCTTTTCGACCCTTTGAGACAAGGCTTTAATATCTTTGACTGTTTTTTCCAATGTCGCTTTGAGGTCTGTCACCAATCCTTTGGGATGGCCTAAAACATATTTTGTGGGATTCTTTATCTTTTTTGGTTTTTTGGGGTAGAGAAGATAAGGGCTGCTGATAAATCGGCCCCGGCTGACTCGGACCGCTGCAAATCCCCTTCTGGTGTGGGTGGCTCCAAAGTCAATGACAGGGATTATTCTTGTGTCTTTCATTCAGAGAAACGGATTATCGAGCCTTCGAAGAACGCGGCAGATATTCCTGAGGGATGGGACAATCGCCCCGCTCATCCATCCATAAGATGGCGCAGATCTGCCAGCGGACGCCGTCGTTGGTCAGCTGGATGCTGTTAATTCCCCGAACCGTTTTCTCCGGGTCGGTAATATTGATTCCCTTTCGGTAGGTAGAAAAAACATGGGCCATCCGCCCAAAGACTTCGACCCTGCGTGCGATCTCCGACTCGTGGAAGCTCTTCATCAGACCCTCTTGAATCCTTTCCTGGAAGGAGCGGATAAAGGTCTCTCTGTTCATGCGGTCGATGGTGTCATCCTTGTTGATGCGGATAAACGGAGCTTCTGGCGCAACGGCCGAACGAAGGCGCTCGAAGTCAGGCGTTCCACCCTCGGGAAAGGAAAGAGACTCGTAGAGAGTCTTGATGACAACATCCATCGAGGAGCTCTCTTCGGTTAAAGGCGGCCCTAAAAGAGATATCCCAAAAATCCCAAGAGCCATTAAAAAGAAAGAGATTGTGAATTTTGATTTGATTCTCATCCGGACCTCATAAAAGATTTATTTCTCCTGCCCAGCAGCTATTATGCCAGAGATATTTAAAAAAATTAAGGAGAAATCATGGGGAGATTGCATCTTTTTTTTCGTGATGAAAACCTTTATCACGGATTTACAGATGCTTCCTTAAGGGGAGACGATACTTCACTATATATAGTTAGGATAATGGTGATAAAATGCATAGTTTAAAAAATAAGTATTGTGTTCCCAAATTAACCAGCTTCAAGGTTTTTTGAAATTGTTTGCAGAAGAGTTTCAGGGGCATTATACTTTTATTTATGGAGACACGATATTTAATTTGTCCAGTCGGTCATCATCTTTTCAGGATTGAGTTATTTTATGTCCTGTGTCCCTCGAATTGATAAAACTTTTAAGAGAGAATATTCATATATCTCAGAGGAGATTGACTATGCTCAGAAGGGATTTTTTTAAGCTAACGGGTGCTGGCTTTCTCGTCCTGCCTTTGATGAGATTGGATAATTTTGGAGCAGAAAAGCCTCGCCAAAAAAGTTCCTCTCTCTGGATCCAAGGCTCTCCCTATCTCGGACATTCAGATTACAGGCATGATTTCAGAAAGCTGACGCCGGATGAAATTAGGCAAGAGATTGTCCATTTCAGGACAGAGGAGCCGTGGAGAAGGATGATTCTCTTCGGGCTCGAAAGGAGGCAAGAATGAAAGAGCTGGCAGAACTAGCATTGGACACTGCAAGATCAAAGGGCGCTTCCTACGCGGACATCCGCATCTGCCGCTACAGGAACCAGTACATTTTCGGGAGAGACAAACGCATAGAAACTGTTGCCGACACTGAGGACTTCGGCTTTGGAGTGCGGGCGATCGTCAACGGTGCCTGGGGCTTTGCTTCGAGTTACAGGGTAGAAAAGGAAGAAATCCAGAGGATTGCTGCCATGGCTGTTGAAGTGGCAGGAGCAAGCTCGCGCCTTCTCAAGCAGCCGGTTGAGCTTGCGCCTGAGCCTGCTTACCAGGACCACTGGCAATCGCCCATTCAGAAGAATCCTTTCAAGATACCCATGGAGAAGAAGATTGACCTTGTGCTGCGCATCAACGAGGAAATGCTCAAGGTCGAGGGCATCAAGGTGGCCATGACCTATTTCATCTTCAACGAGATGTGGAAATACTTTGCCTCGACAGACGGCTCTTTTGTCGAGCAGGACCTCATCTTTACTTATCCCCAATCCACTGCCGTTGCTGTCGGAGCCGGCGATTCTCAGACGCGCTCCATCCAGGTTCCGCCTGAACAGAAGGGCTATGAGCTCATAGAATCCGTAGATTGGATTGCGCTAGCCAAAAAAGCCGCCGAAGAGGCTGTGCAGAAAGTCAAGGCCAAGCAGGGCATGCCCGGAAAGATGGATGTCATCCTCCTGCCTTCCCATCTCTGCCTCACCATGCACGAAAGCATCGGCCATGCCACAGAGCTCGACAGAGCGCTGGGCTGGGAAGCCGACTATGCCGGAACGAGCTTTGTGACTCTGGACAAGCTGGGAAAGCTCAAATACGGCTCGGCGCTGATGAACATTGTCGGCGATAAAATGCTGCCCAATGCCTTAGGCACAGCGGGTTACGATGATGACGGAGTCAGAGCGCGGCGATTCGATATTATCAAGGAAGGAATCTTTGTCGGGTACCAGACGACACGGGACCTGGCCAGGTTTGTCAACGAAAAAGAATCCAACGGCTGCGCTTTTGCCGATTCCTGGTCCTCCTTTCCCATGCAGAGGATGCCCAACGTCTGGCTCAAGCCGGGCGAAAAGCCCTTGTCTCTTGAGCAATTGATCTCGGACACCAAGGAGGGTCTGCTCTTCGATGGGATGGGGAGTTTCAGCATCGACCACCAGAGATACAATTTTCAGTTTGGCGGGGATGCTGTCTGGGAAATCAAGAACGGCAAGGTTGGCGACATGGTCAAGAACATTGCTTATCAATCCAAAACCACTGACTTCTGGGGGTCGCTCGATGCCGTCTGCTCCAA
>Ga0172366_10004285_pt1 | contig 11249 bp, 12 predicted proteins | sample LakKivSesite69cm_FD_114533 | JGI IMG/M metagenome (GOLD analysis project Ga0172366, IMG submission 114533) | Sediment microbial communities from Lake Kivu, Rwanda - Sediment site 69cm | ecosystem: Environmental > Aquatic > Freshwater > Lake > Sediment | place: Rwanda: Western Province, Lake...
ATATAAAAATCATAAAAAATTATTTTAATAAAATTGGTATAAAACTCTGTGGTAGATTTGCTGAATTCGAATATTTAAATATGGATCAATGTATAGAAAGAGCTTTGAGAATAATAAAGTAGATCCAAAATATTTTATATTTACTTTCAAAATATGAAAGAGCTCGGGTTAAAAATAAAAACTTTTTTAATAAAAATCAAAAAATACACAGTAGCATTTCTGTGGAAAATAAACAGACCCTCTTTAAGAACATTAATTCGAAGACAGCAAGATAAAAAAACAAAAATTAAATTTAACATCGGCTGTGGTATTAATCTAATTAAGGGCTGGTTTAATTTAGATAATGGAGATATGTATGGTTTATTTGGGGAAATATATTTTTGCGACATTAAAAAGCATTTTAATATACCAAACAATACTGTTGATGTAATTTATATATCGCACACATTAGAACATTTAGAAAGTTGGGAAGCAAGATTTTTTTTACAAGAGTGTCACCGAATTTTAAAAATAGGCGGTATAATAAGAATTGTAGTTCCGGATTTAGATATATTATATGAGAAATTTATTCAAAAAGACGAAGCTTTTTTTACAAATCCTATTATTGCAGGTTATTCTAAAGAAGAAATCGAAAATTATTTTAATCAGTCCTCCTATCTTACGTTTTCTGATTTATTTTTGGGTGTATTTTATTCTTCGGAGTTTTTTCGCAGAACGCACAGTGGCTTTCACAAGTATATTTATAATAAAGAAATATTATTTCAAAGATTAAAATCGGCTGGATTTGATAAAATTTTTATTAAAAAATGGGGGGAATCTTTAGATAACGAAATAAAAGAATTTGAATTAAATAGAGGGTCTGCCTATAAAGATTTTAGCATTTATGTCGAAGCGATAAAGTAATGTGCATATGAAAATAAATTTTACAGTAGTAAACATAGAAGGATACGGAGGAATAAAAACATTATCCAAAATTGCAAAAGGATTATCTGAAAAAGGTCATCAAATTACTGTTTTGGTTGTTGATAAACAGCCTCCAGTATTTGATTGGGGCAAGAATACGAAAATTATTTACAGTCGGAGCATATTAAATTCTTTTAAAAGGAAAAGCATTTTAGCTTTAAATAAGATATATGGATTTTATAATGCACCATATCGTTTTTATAGCGAAAAAGAAGATTTAATAAAAGCTATGCCGAATTGCGATATTAATTTGGCAGCGCATGTTGGAGCTGTTTTTGCTGTGTTTGAAAGTAAAAAGGGCATTCCTGTTCAATATTTACAACATTATGAATCATTAATATTTGATGATTCCAATTGGTTTATGAAAGAAAAATTTTTTGAAAGCCTTTCCTTGCCCGTCCATCGCATTGTTAATTCAAGTTGGTTACAAAAAAAATTAAAACAACATAATATAGATGCGCCAATAATTTATCCCGGCATTGATCAATCAATATTTTACCCGCGCAATAACAAGCAAAATAGCAAGCTAAGAATTGTTACTTTTGCTAAACAATTAAAATGGAAAGGATTCAGGGATGTATTAGAAGCTGTAAAAATTATAAAGTCAAAATACCCCAAAATCGAACTAGTTGCTTATAGTGCTAAAAAAGTAAGAATTAAAAATTCTCCTATAGATTTTCGATTTTTTACCAATTTGTCAGATGATCAATTAGCAGAATTATATTCTTCTGCTACTGTTTGTGTTTTTGGTTCTTGGTACGAAAGTTTTCCTGGTCCCCCTTTTGAAGCAATGGCTTGCGGTGCGCCTGTTGTGACGACTTCTATTGGTGTGGAAGATTATGCAAAAGATAATTTTAATTGTTTAATTGTGCCCCCACAAAATCCAGAAAAGATGGCAGAAGCAATATCAAGGCTTATAGAAGATAAAAATTTAAGAGAGAGGATTTCTGCAAATGGTCCGGAAAGTATCTCATGTTTTAAATGGGAAGAAACAATAAATAAATTTGAAGCATTATTTAAAAAATTATTAGTTAATTAATTTGTTAATAATTATGGATACAAAATCTTTTAAAGTAAGCGTTATAATTCCAAATTGGAATGGCCGCAATTTAATTGAAAAATGTTTAAATTCTATTTTTCAACAAACATACCAAAATTTTGAAGTTATAGTTATTGATAGCGCGAGCGAAGACAACTCAGTGAATTTTATAAAAGAAAATTATCCCCAAGTTAATCTGATACAATTATTCAAAGACAAAGGCCCAACTTATGCTTTAAATGAAGGAATTAAAATAGCTACGGGTGACATTTTTTTGTTTTTAAATAACGATGTTTTTTTAAAAAAAGACACAATGGAGATACTTGTTAAGGAAATATTGATGGATAAAAATGCGGTTATTTCCCCGATAGAATTAGATTGGGAAGGAAATTTTCGAAGAGCTGGGGGGCCATTCTATTTGCCAGGCATGTTTTTATTAAAACCATTTTTTAAACCAATAAAAGAACCCTTTCATCCTTTAATGGCTTGTTGTATGTGTTTTGCAGAAATTATCAAAGAAAACCCTTTAAATACAAATCTTATTATGTATGAGGAGTTAGAGTGGGCATGGAGACTTCATTTAAAAAAAATAAAAGTTAAGATTATCCCCAACGCATATTACTTTCATAAAATTGAGGCAACTAAAAAAAGAGGAAGTCCACAACAAATTTTTTTGTATAGCAGATTAATGGTTGCTCAATGTTACATTTGTTTTAAATCATTATCGTTAATTTTGCTATCTCCGTTCCTCTTTTTGTATTATTTGAAATTATTGGCCTTTGTATTTTATACTTTTCGATTAAAATCAGTTCCGTTTATATTGCGAGGGTTATTAGATTTTAAAAACAATAGAAAGATTTTTATGCAAAATCGAGAACACATTCAAAAAGAGAGATTAATAGGAGACAAAGAAATTATTAAAAGAATGTTAGGAAGTTATCAATTTAAAAAAGAGTCAATAAAAAAATTTAAAAATCTAAAAATTAACCTTGATGTCGAATCAATTTAATAACAAAAACCAAAATCCTCCTAATATAGAAGTGCCATTGGGAGATAAAGGAATAGCCGGCGAAAGAGATGATATGCTTAATCCCCAGATTTCAAATTGGCGAATAAAATTTGAACATTTACAACGTTATAAATATGCTATTGCAAAAATAGGGAGCGGTAAGAAAGTTTTAGATTTGGGATGTGGAACGGGTTATGGCAGTTTTTTAATTTATCAAAATCATAATGAAGTTGTTGGCATTGACATCTCTCAAAAGGCTATTAACTATGCTAAAAAGAAATATAAAGGACCTACTTATTTAATTTGTTCAGCTGAAAATTTGCCTTTTAATAATGAAGTTTTTGATGCGGTAATCGCTTTTGAAATTATTGAGCACGTTTCTGACCCCCAAAAAGTTATAAATGAAATAAAACGAGTTTTAAAAAATGATGGACAATTATTTATTTCAAGTCCGAATTTAAAAAATTTTTATACTATTTTCAAATATATTCTCTTTAAAAAACCATATGGAGATAAAATAAATTCAAAAAATATTTACCATATTAAGGAATTTGCTTATGACGAATTTTTGAATTTTATACAAAATAACAATTTTGATATTTTATTTAAATATGGGCAACCATTTTTTCCATGGGGTTATCTACCCTTATTTTTAAAGAAAACTCTTTTTATAGAAAAAATGTCCTGTTTTCTTGCGTTCCCAATTTTAAAATATGCCTGGACAATTGTTATCTATGCAAAGAAAAAGTAAAGTTATAATTTTGGTAAAAAAATCCATTAAACTGTTAACCAGTATACTTATTAAGCTTAATTTTTATTTTCAAAAACCATTTCGTTATGATGTATTGGATAAATGGTTAAGAATTAAGGGGGTTTTTATTTTAGATATTGGCTGTGGCAATCATTCGTCTTCAAAGACAAAAAGATACTATCCTTTTTGTTATTATTTTGGGTTAGATGCAAACAAAAAGTATAACAACAATGAAAAAGATTTTGCTGTAATGGAAGACTTTTACGAAATTGATCTAAATAGAAACATTGAGAAAACAAAAGAAATTCCAGATAATTTCTTTGATGTTTTAATTTTAAGTCATGTCATAGAACATTTAAACAATGGAGAGTTGGTTTTGAAAAGTTTGTTTCCAAAGCTTAAAAAAGGAGGCGTTATTTATATAGAAACTCCTTCGCCCCAAACAATGCATTTTTGCGATGGCCTTAATTTTTATAAAGACCCAACTCATATTAAAGTATATCCCCTTGAAGATTTAAGACGTATTTTATTATCTGAAAGGTTTTCAGTTATAAAGGAAGGTCGTCGAAGATCATTAAAAAGAATAATTTTTTTACCGTTTTACTTATTAGGAGCCCTGTTTTATTATAAATATATACCATCGAGTATTTTCTATGATATTACCGGTTTTGCTAATTACTTAGTCGCTATAAAAGATTAAATATGCCTAAAGTCAGTATTATTCTTCCATCAATAGGACAGCCTCCTTTTATTAATGCTGCAATTAACAGCGTTATCAACCAAACATTCACTGATTGGGAACTTGTCGTAATTATTGACGAGCCATTCAGTATTAATTTAGAAAAAAACCTTTTCACATTAACAGAAAAAGATAGAAGAATAAACATTATAAAAAATAACGAAAAAAAAGGTTTTAGAAAATCTTTAAATCGAGGATTATCAGTGGCTAAAGGGGAGTATATTGCCAGAATAGATGATGACGATATTTGGTTGCCAGAGAAATTAGAAAAACAATTAAACTTTCTGGAAACTAATAGTGATTATGTTTTAGTTGGTTGCGCAACCATTGTTGTTGACGAGAAAGAAAAGGAAATATACCGCTTTCAATTACCGATTGAAGACAAAGATATCAGAGCGATTATTTTGAGTAGAAATCCTTTTGTTCATTCGGCAGTTATGTTTAAACGAAAAACAGCTTTAGAAATTGGGGGCTATAATGACCAATTGGAAGAGAATGAAGATTTTGATCTTTGGTTGCGATTAGGCACAAAAGGAAAGATGCATAATTTATCAGAACATCTTGTAAAATATAGGGACCCTTTTTTAAAACCTATTATTAATAAAATTCAAAGAAATAGAACCAAACTTTTTATTTCAATAATCAAAAAATATCAGCATGATTACCCCGGCTATTACAAGGCATTATTTAAAAGTTATCTAAGATTTTTTTATACTTATTTTCCTAAACCAAAAAGGTTGGAAAAATTTTTGTATCAAAAACGTCAACAAGCGCAATGGTGATTGCCATATTTTAAATATTTTCTATAATTAAATTAATGACGCAGGAAGTTAAAAAAATAGAAATATCATGGATGAGTGTTTGGCGGCTGATTATTTTAGTGGTGATGCTGATTTTATTTTATGTTTTGCGTTCTATTTTTGTAATGCTTTTTGTGGCGATTATTATTGCCGCGGCTTTTTCGCCGGCAGTTGATTGGTTGGAGAAAAGAAAATTTCCGCGTTTTCTCGGCACTTTTATCATTTATTTTCTAATTTTGCTTTTTGTTTCAACAATACTTTATTTTTCCTCCCCGATTGTTTACGAGCAAATTTTGAATTTGGGTAATTTGTTGCCAGGTTTTTCAGAAAGAATTATTGGCCCAGCCTTAACATCTCAATTAGGCGAGAGGGTTTTGGATTTTTTGACAACTTATCAAGGTTCTCTCTTTCAAGATGCCGGTCGATTTCTTTCTATTTTGTTTAATTTAGGAGGCGGGATTATTTCAGTTATTACCGTTTTTTTGATTTCTTTCTATCTTTTGATTAAAAAAGATGGCGTCGCCGATTTTATTAAATTTGTTTTGCCAGCTAGAATTGAAGAGCCGATTTTAAAAATTTGGTATCGTTCAAAATTGCGCTTGGGGAAATGGTTGCGATTTCAAATTTTGTTGAGTGGTTTTATTGGAATAATGGTATTAGCTGCTACGTTGATTTTAGGTGTGAAGTATGCATTTATTTTGGCGATATTTGCGGCTTTGTGTGAGTTGGCGCCGGTGGTTGGTCCGATTTTAGCCGGTATTGTTGCGACTGTTGTTGCATTAACCCAATCTGTTCCTTTGGCTATTTGGACGGCATTAGTTTTTATTTTAATTCAGCGATTAGAGAATGATGTTCTAATCCCTTTAACGATGAAAAAAGCTATTGGCTTTAATCCCGTAATTGTGATTGTGGGTTTATTGATTGGGGCGAAGCTGGGAGGAGTAATTGGGATTTTAATTGCTTTGCCAACAATTATTGTGATTGAAGAGACAATTAGAGTATTTAATAAAAAAGAACATTATCATCCTTTGCCTTTGCCGTAAGAAAGGTCTGGGGCAAAGGTTTAAAAGGCAGCGGCCGCCAAAAGCGGCCGCTGCCTTCCCATCAAATCAGACCATCAAAACAATCAATCCTATTAAGAATACAAATGCTTGGATTAAAATACCATTTACTCCTCGTGGTTCGCTTTTATTATGTATAAAATGATGAAAACGATAATATCGATTTTGAGTTTTTATTTTAAATTCTTCTATTTCGGTTAATTGCCCGCCTTTAATTAAAAACAAAAAATTTTTATTATGAAAAAGATAAGATGCCAAATTAAGAAAATCTGGCAAAACACCAAAGAATCCTCCGATTAGTGCTGTTTTGATGTCAAAGTTGTCAAATGCTGCCGCAAAAATTATAATAAAAACAATCCCAGCCACCACATCTAAAATCAAATTGCCAATTGTTAAATAAAATGATTTCTTTTTCCAACCACCGCTAATACCTCGCAGCGAATAATCAGCATGAGGTAGCGCGTCCAAAAGAAAATGACTCAAAAAAGCTAAAGGATAAGCAATTAATTTATTGGGAATAATTTTAGTAATGGCCGCGCCGGCAATAAAATGAACAGACAATATCATAAACTTAATTTGAAATTTAAAAAACAAAAGTTATTATTTAATTATGCTCAAAAAAATTTATATTACAACAGCCATCGCTTATGTGAATGGTGACCCGCATATTGGGCATACTTTAGAATTTATTTTAGCCGATTGTGCTGCTCGTTACCAATGTTTAAAGGGTAACGAAGTTTTTTTTGTTACTGGCACCGATGAGAATAGTTTAAAAAATGTTTTGGCAGCTGAAAAAAAATCTGTTTCAGTGAAACAATTAGTTGATGAAAATTCGTTAAAATTTAAAAAACTACTTGATATTTTAAATATTAAAGTTTCTGATTTTATTCGAACAACCGAACAACGTCATATTGAAGGTGTTAAAAAATTTTGGCAAGCAGCTCGAAATGATATTTATCAAGGAGAGTATCAAGGATTATATTGTGTTGGTTGCGAGGATTTTGTTAAAGAAGAGGATTTAATCAATGGTCTTTGTCCTAATCATAATTCAAAACCCGAATTAATCGCCGAAAAAAATTATTTCTTTAAGCTATCTAAATATCAAAGACAACTAGAAGAGGTTTATCAAAGCAATCTTATTCAAATTGTTCCGGGAAGTCGCAAACCAGATGTTGAAATCTTTTTAAAATTAGGATTAAAAGATTTCAGTAGTTCGCGCTCGCGCGAACGAGCCCATAATTGGGGCATTCCTGTACCGTTTGATGATTCTCAGGTAATTTATGTTTGGTTTGATGCTTTGTGTAATTACATTACCGTTTTAGGTTATGCAACCAATTCACCAATTTATCGTGCTTGGTGGGAGGATAATTCAACGGAAATTTGGCATTTTATTGGTAAGGATATTAGCAAATTCCATTGTATTTATTGGCCGGCTATGCTTTTGGCAGCTAGTGTCCGTTTACCAAATAAAATTGTTATTCACGGATTTATTACGGTTGACGGTGCCAAAATGTCAAAGACGCTAGGTAATTTTATTGATCCATTTGATTTGGTAAATCAATTCGGAGTTGATGCTGTTCGTTATTACTTTTTACGAGAATTTTCATTAGCGCAAGACGGTGATCTTGTTATTAATAATTTGAAAGAACGCTACAATAAAGAATTGGCTAATGGTTTGGGTAATTTATTAAATCGCATTGTTGCTTTAATTGAAAAACAAGGCGGGAAAATTAGAATTGAAAGCAATTTATTGGCAGAAGAAATTAAAGAAGCTTGGAATAAATACGACGAAGCAATGGTCGAGTTTAAATTTAATCAAGGGGCCGAATCGTTTTTACAATTGATTAGTAAAGCCGATGCTTTTATTAACCAGACGAGGATTTGGGCTGTTGAAGATGTTGAAAAGAAAAATGAAATTTTAAGCAGTTTGTGGTTGGTTTTAGCTAATTTAGCTGACATGACCTATCCTTATTTACCGGAAAAATCTTTAAGAATCAAAGAATCATTAGGTATTGTTGACAAAACAACGAATTTTTTCGGAAGAGAATTTACTGTTAAAAAATTGCCGCCGCTTTTTCCTAGAATAAATTAATTTTTTATGAGGCCATATTTAATTGATTCTCACGCTCATTTGCAATTCGCCGCTTACGATAATGATCGTCAATTGGTAATTGAGCGAATGAAAAAGAAAAATATTTGGGCCATTAATATTGGTTCAAATTTTGAGTTATCTCAAAGAGCAGTGGAATTGGCTCAACAACACGATTTTCTTTATGCGGCGATTGGTCTTCATCCCATTCATCTTTTTGAATCCACAGATCCCAGCGAAGGTGAGACCAAACCGGAATTTTTTGAGAAAGAAAAATTTTTAAAGTTGGCAGAAAACAAAAAAGTGGTAGCAGTGGGCGAGTGCGGATTGGACTATTTTCATAATCATTATGATTTTAAAAAACAACAGCAGGAATTTATTAAACAAATTGAATTTGCAAAAGAAATAAGAAAACCCTTGATTTTACATTTACGTGCTTACAAAAATTTAGATGCTTATTATGATGCGTTAAAAATTTTAAAAGAGTCGGGTTTTACCAAAAAAAGTAAAAATAGTGGAACAGTACATTTTTTCTCCGGTGATTTAAATATTGCTCAGCAATTTTTAGCAATCGGTTTTTATATTTCTTTTCCCGGTGTTATCACATTTTCTAATGCTTATGATAAAATTATTGCAGAATTGCCGATTGATAGATTACTCATTGAAACCGACTGTCCTTATGCGGCACCTGTACCATATCGCGGCAAAAGAAATGAGCCAGTTTTAGTGGAATTTGTAGCGAAGAAAATTGCGGAAGTTAAGAACTTATCTTTGGGAAAAATAGCGGAGGTCACAACAGAAAACTGTTTTCATTTATTTGCTTTATGACAAAAGTAATAGATTTTTTACAAAAAGAATGGGTTTTAATTCTAATTTTGTTGATTTTAGCGGCAACAACACGATTTCTATATTTGGGCCATCCAAAAGAGGTTGTTTTTGACGAAGTTTATTTTGCCAAGTGGGTAACCAATTATTTTAGGGGTGAGTTTTATTTTGATATTCATCCGCCTTTGGCAAAAATGATGCTGGCGGCTCTGGCAAAACTTTGTGGATATAGCGACGCGGGCAATACTAATTTTTCTCAAATTGGCAACGAATATCAGTCAAATTTTTATAAATTTTTAAGGAGTGTAGAATCTTTTTTCGGCATAATTTTGGTTTTAGGCGTTTATGCCTTGGGAAAGAAAATGTTTAGAAATAAATGGCCGGGTTTTTTGGCTAGTTTATTGATTGTTTTTGATAATGCCATTTTGGTTCAGTCGCGGTTTATTTTTACTGATATCTTTCTTTTGGTTTTTGGTGTTATTAGTCTTTATTTTATTTATCGTCTAAAAGAACACGCAAAATTAAACCCCGATTCTTTTATTGATTTATTTTTTGCATCATTGTTTTTAGCAGCCAGCATTTTGATTAAGTGGACAGCCTTAATTTTTATTGGTGTTGGTTTTTTAGTTCTTTTTTTGGACTGTTTAAAAATAAAAGAAAAAAAATTTATTTTTTTTGTGAAAGAGACAGCATTAATAACAATGTTGATTATCATAATTTATTTTGGGGTATTTGCTGCCCATTTATTAAGCTTGCCTTATACTGGCGGACCGAATGCCGATGCTTTTCTTAGTCCTCCTTCTCAAAGTACTCTATTGGGTAATCAATATTACGGCCAATATAAACCGCCGTCTTTGATTAGTCGGATAGTAGAGTTAAATTTAGTAATGTATAAAGCTAATGCGAATATTTCGCAAAACCATCCTTATAGTTCCAAATGGTATAGTTGGCCAATTTTGTATCGTGGAATTTTTGATTGGCAAAAAGTGTTTGAAGGCGGAGAAAAAAGCGAGAAAATTTATCTTTTAGGTAATCCAATAATTTGGTGGCTGGGATTGTTAGCTGTTGTTTTTGTGATTACCGCTTTAATTTACGAATTGCGTTTTAAGAATAAAACGGTTTATTTTGAACCGCTGGCGGTGTTGGCGGTTGGATATTTTTACAATCTTTTCCCCTATGTTTTTATTAGCCGGCCGGCATTTCTTTATCATTATTTTCCTTCATTTATTTTTATGGTTTTAATGGCTGGATTTGTTTCTTGGTTTTTCTTGAAAGATAGGCCTTGGATACTGATTTTTATTTTTGTTATTATCATTTCCGCTTTTATTTATTTTGCGCCATTGAGCTATGGTTTGCCGATAACCGACGCTCAATTTAATGCACGTCTGTGGTTAAATAGTTGGAAATAATAAATATGCTTCGGAGATTAATTAAAAGTTTTGGATATGCTTTTTCTGGTTTGCAAGAAGCCGTTAAGGAGCATAGTTTTCGGGTAATGGTGATGATGGTAATAGGAGTTTGCTTTCTTGGAATTATTCTAAAAATTTCTTTATTTGAATGGGCGATGCTAATTTTAAGTATGGGCTTGGTTTTAACTTTGGAAATTATTAACACTGCCTGGGAAAGAAGTTTTGATTATTTAAGGCCGGAGATTAATCCGATTGTGAAAACGGCGAAAGATTTAGTAGCAGCGGCGGTTCTGTTGGTTTCTTTGACAGCATTAATTGTTGGGTTTTTAATTTTTCTGCCAAAAATTCTTGAAATTTTCTAAAAAAGAATTAATATTTTAATTAAGATTTTTCAATAACCCCCCGTAACTCAATTGGTAGAGTAGCTGCCTTTTAAGCAGAAAGTTGCAGGTTCGAGTCCTGCCGGGGGGACTTTTCATGATAAGTAAAGGATGTTAATGTAGTTATCACTTCATCAAGTTCTTTTTTGTCGTATTTATATCTCATAAATAGTTCTTGTCCAAG
>Ga0172366_10004287_pt1 | contig 11246 bp, 13 predicted proteins | sample LakKivSesite69cm_FD_114533 | JGI IMG/M metagenome (GOLD analysis project Ga0172366, IMG submission 114533) | Sediment microbial communities from Lake Kivu, Rwanda - Sediment site 69cm | ecosystem: Environmental > Aquatic > Freshwater > Lake > Sediment | place: Rwanda: Western Province, Lake...
AGGCATCCCCAGCAAGCTTGATGTGCCAAGGATCGCCGGCATCCAAGTATCTCTGCAGCACAAGTCCCTCCGACTCCGAGACGAACTCGTGCCCGCCGCGCACCAATGATCGCACCAGCCCCGTTTGGGCATCAACGGCGGCCTTGAGGTAGTCGTTCTGAAGCGTGAACTCAGTTGGCTTCGGGGCCGTGCGCTGCGATCGGGGAGTCCTGCCATCGAGGGTGAGGCGATACAGCTTGTAGCCTAGGGCCGGCACCTTGCTCGCGACGAAGAGGATGGTCAGGTTCCTGTTGGTTTTATCGAATGTCCCCCGGCTGTCGGCCAGCACCTGGCATTCCGCCTCCTTCCCATCGGGACCGATGATCCTGGGCCAGGCCCGGTAGCTATGGTCAAGCGTGACCTTCACCTCCACGACATCCGTCCTCTCCCAGTTCAAGGAGTTGAAGACGAGAACCGGCGTCCCCTTCCCCCGGGTATCGACCCTAGAGGATATCCGTCCCAGGGATGCGGCGATCGTCTCCCTGACCACGGCCTCCGCGTCGTCGTACCGCCGATGGGCCTCGTCGTAGGCCTCCTTGATCGCCGTCCCGGGCAGGATGTCATGCATCTGGTTCAGAAGGACGCCCTCCCATGCGCGCCGGATAGGCCCCCGCGGAAATTCCATCCCAGCCAGCATCGCGATGGAGCCGAACTTCTCCGCCGCCAGAAGCAGGTTCTCGCACAGCCTGTTCCTCCTCTTGACCTCGCAGTAGGTGCTGTAGGACCCCACGTTGTTCCCGCCCCTTGGATCGAGGTACTGGGCAAGCTCACCCCTGTAGGTGGGAATGCCGGAGAGGCCGTCCTCCTCCAGATCCTCGAAGAACTTGGACGACGTCGAGAACTTCACCGTGGGGCCGACGGGAAGCTCGCTGAACCACCTCACGCCCTCGATGCTCGCGCGAAGGGGAGGGGTGAGGTCATCCCCGTCCAGAAACATGAAGCGTTTGAACTTCGACCTTGAGGCATAGCCGAAGAGGTTGCCCAAGATCTTTCTGTGTTCCATCATCTGGGCGCTGTCGTAGTGGCATGGAAGGTGATAGGCCAGTACCCTCGATCCATCGGGTCCCTCCCACCAGAATTCCACGTCCGGGATCAGGTTGCCCCAGTTGGCGAAGGTGTAGTAGCGCACCCCCGACTTCCTGAGGATCTGCGGCAGGCTCCAGCAGTGGCCGCTGAAGGAGTCAAGATTCCAGCAACCCTTCGGATCTGCGCCGAACCTGTCCTGGAAGTACCTCCTGCTGATCATGACCTGGCGGACGAAGGATTCCCCGCACGGCATGTTGCCCTCGGGTTCGGAGTACATTGCCCCGCAGGGCTCCAGCCTGCCCTCCTTGATGTACCGAGCCACTTTGCCCATGAGCCCCGTGCCCTCCAAGTGGCTGTACGCCGGCGGCTGGTCCTGGGCGAAGGTGTAGTCTCGGTCATGATCCATGAGCTCGGTTGCCCGGTCGAAGATGGTCCTCATTATCCGCTTGGTTTCCTCATAGGTCCATCCCCAGGCCAGGTCCACGTGCGAGTGCGGAACCACGTAGATCGTGAATTGCTTCAGAAGGTGGGCCACCGGAAGCAGGGAGCCCTGTGCCCTGGACAGGGATTCCACAAAGCGACCAACCTGACCATCGGAAAGCGCCTTCCGATCAACCGCTGCCAAGAATGCCTGCAGGCTCTTGTCGATCTCCCCAACCTCCGGGCCGCCGGCCTCCCTCAACCTCTGAAGAAAGTAGAGCTGCTCGAAGACGGCCAGGAGAAGCTTCTGGTGGTCGCAGCTGACCGCGGCGGGATACGGGTTCTCGTAGCTTATCCATCCATTCTCGTTGCGGACTGCCAGGGTGATGGCCTGACCATCCTTGACCCTCGGCGTTGACACCGAGCCCCCGCTGCCGCAACTACCGATGAGCCTCCCGTTGAGGAAGACCCGGCTCCTCCCTCCCATCGAAGGCGATACCTCTAGGGCACAGCCGTCAAGCAGTTCGGGGACAACGAATCGGGTCCTGAACCAGCCAACCTGCCATCCCCGTCCAAACATGGCCCTGTGGCCCGACCATCCCGAATCATCGAACCCGGGCTTGTGGGCGTCGGGCACGTCCAGTCCGATGCACCTCCAATCCAAGCGCGCAAGGAGGCTTCCCTCAAGCATCTCTAGCAGGGTTTTGAGTTCCGTTGGCAGATCCATGCTCATGCACCCGTCCGGTCGCAGTGAAAAGTATCACATTCGCTAGCCCGTCTTCAGGGTCGGAAGATATTTATCCTCTCACCTGTGGCGCGGGATGTGCTCCAGCAGGAGCTAGCCCTCATCGCCATGGGCTTTGTCCCTTGCATCTTCTACGTGTTCTGGGTGAGACGGTCAGAACTGACCCGCAGGGAGCCCTTCGGGAGGGTCCTTCAGATATTCGCCCTCGGAGCAGTCGTCTCCACAGGGCTGGCCTTGGTACTAGAGATGGCGGGGCAGGTCGTTGTGGACATCTATGCGGCGGCGACGAAGGCAGCCCAGGGGAGCAGCCTGCTCTTGGGCATCGTGGTCCTTGCCCCTATCTTCGAGGAGTTCACGAAGGCCCTTCCCGTTTTCCTCATACGGAACAAATCCTTCTTCGATGAAATCGAGGACGGCCTGGTCTATGGAGCGGCCGCCGGCTTCGGCTTCGCTGCGACCGAGAACGTGATGTACTTCTTCGTGTCCTGGAAGCACGAAAGCCTCGCCGTCGGTGAGACAGCCACCCTGGCATCGATAGCGCTGCTCGTCATCGTGAGGTCACTTGGCTCCGCCTCCCTTCACGGTGCCACGGGCGCGATCTCCGGGTCTGGCATATCAACGCAGAAGATGCTCGGCGGCTTCTGGGTTACAAGGTACGCCATGGCGGTTACCTACCATGCGCTCTACAACTTCGCCATATTCCTCTTCGCGTCCCTGGGGAGCGATCTTCTCCGCGGGCCCCTCTCCTTGCTGCCGCTGATAGTTGCCTGCGCCTTCGGCCTGTGGCTCTTCAGGGCGGTCTTGTACGAAATCAGGGTACTGGACCGCGGAAAAGTGGCCTAGAGGTCCAGAAACTAGCTGCGCAGGATCGTGCTGCTGATTCAGGGCCCGCGCGTCGGGTTCTGCCAGGCTTCCGGGCATGCGTTGGCAAACGTGAACGGGCGGGAAGCTTTTTCAGAACGAAGACGACACGACAAGGCGTCGCCGTAGAGAGGGATGATCGGGAGGCTGCATGATGGGAGAGCCGGTGTTCGTGTTCGCGGCAAGGAGCGCGTACATGCGGGACATAGTGAAGATGAACGTGGACGACATCAGGAAGATGGGGCTGGAGCCGGGGGACTGGATCCAGATAAACTTCGAGATCGGGACCCTGATAGGGAAGATCGTCGAAGACGAAGTGGAGGCCGGCACAATCGGCTTGGCGCCCGAGATAGTCAGGGTGTTCAACCTCTCAAAGAATGAGAAGGTCTCGGTCACGCCCTACGTGGGGCCCTTGCCCGACAGAAGGTTCAAGATGAACTAGGCCGACGGCTTCTTGTACTTGATCACTTCGTCCATCAGGTCGACGTGGGAGACGAGCATCCTCCTGCAGCAGTAGCGCTTGATGCCCAGGTCGCGGAGGATGTCCTCAGGCTTCTCCCCGAACCCGACCCTCTCCTTGTAGGCCTCGTACTTGTCCCCTATCAGCTTGCCGCACGTGAAACACCTAACCGGTATGATCACGGCCAACGCCTACCTGTAGCTCTTCTGTTTCTTGGCCCGCGCCCTCCTGCGGCCCGCCTTCTTGGACTCCTTGACCCTCACATCGCCCTTGACTATCGAACGGTCGTACTCCATGAACTTCTGCCTGAGGCTGGGATCCTTGGTCCACTGGATCAGGCCCGAGGCGATGCTTGTGCGGATGGCATTCGTCTGTCCCTGGATCCCTCCGCCTGCGACATGGACGCGGATGCTCACCTTGTTCATGGGATCACCAGCTAGGTAGAGGACCTCCCTTATCCTCTGTCTGGCGAGATCGGTTCCGTAGACGTCAAGTGGGCTGCTGTTGATCCTGAGTTCGCCATCGCCCTCCTCAAGCGTCGCCCTGGCGGTTGCGCGCTTGAACCGGGCCGAGATCGTGACGGGGACCTCGTTCAATAGACCGCCTCCTTCTTGACGCCCAAGGCGAGCGAGATCTCGCCGACGGTGGTGTACTTCTCCCGTCCCAGGCGGTCCACGCCGGCCTCCTGAAATCTGGAAAGCGGCGCATCCTTCAAGGAGTCCGGGACCCCCCGGTAGACACGCAGCAGCCGGTAGGCCGCCTTTCCCCGGGGCTTGCTGAACGGCAGCATGCCCCTCACAGTGCGACTCACGATCCTGTCGGGCATCCTAGGGAAGAAGGGGCCCTTGTTCGGGTTCGCCAAGCGGCGAAGATTGTACTTGGTCTTGTACCTCGCGTAGGTCGTGGTCGGGTTGCCCGTGACCAACGCTTTCTCCGGGTTGACCACGGCGACGGTTTCCCCGTCAAGCAGTCGCTTGGCTATCAAGGACGCCATCCTCCCAAGTATCTGGTCGGTTGCATCAACTACGATCATTATGCTTCCTCAGACCATTATCTTGACGTTGGACCCCTTCGGGTTCCTCGTGGCAAGGTCCAGCAGGCCCATGCACTCGCCCCCGGCCGCCACTATCTTCTGCCTTGCCGCGGCGCTGAAGCCCACGCTGGCCACGATGACCGGATGGTCCAAGCTTCCGAAACCAAGAACCTTGCCCGGCACCGCTATCTGATCCTTGGGCTCGGTCCTCGCCGATATCTCCCCTACGTTGACCGTCGCCATGCGCCTGGTGCCCTTGGACAGCCTGACTGAGAGCTCCCTCCATATCCCGGCCTGTTTCTCGTAGGAAAGGGCCTTGAGGGCGTCGATCAAGCCCGCGATGAGGGCGTTGGTCTTTCTGCTCTTCAATCGAATTTCCCCAGGAGAAAACGATCGGTAGCGGGATCTCCACGAGGATCGTTTCTGCCGACTCACCCGAAGCGTTTTTCTTAAATATTATCTCGGGCATCCTCAATGCCTCCAGGCCGCTCCGACGCCCGGGATTCAACGAGGGTCTTCCCGGGGGATACGATGCTTGCAGTCGAAAAGGCGGGGCCCAGCGGGGCGCTGGTAGGCCCGGAATCACCGGAAGGCGCGATCGGCTGGGGCCGGATTGGCCTCAGCGACCGTTTCAGCATAGATATATGAGTCGTTTCAGGCTAGATTGGGCACGGACTGAGCAACAGCCGGTGGTTCCTTGGACAGGCTAGTGGCCCTGATCATCGTCGTGGGGATCTTCGTCGGATCCGTCCAATCCGTCCTCTTGCAGACGTCCCGGGCCCGGGCTGCAGGCGAGATCGGTGGGGATCAGGGGCCGATCCTGGCGGAGGGGAAGGGCGGGATGGAATACGGGGGCGAGGTCGAAACCGTCTCACCTCCGGTCCAAGACGAGAGTCGAAGCCCGCTCCAGATCCTGGGTGAGGGGAACACCGCGACGAAGGCCGAGGTCACGGATCAGGCCCAGAAATGGGATGTCGTCGGGACGGGGGGCGGAGTCAATGCCTACGTCTCAGGCGATGACCAAGGCATCATGACCACGTACCCGGAGAAACGGGTACTCTACCTTGGGTATAGCCTGGTTCTGGTCAGGCTCAACGCCGGTCAGAGCCCTGTCGGCATCTACGACGCGCTTGCGGCATTGAGGGCCGTCGTGGTGGACGAAATGGGGGAGAGCATGTCCGTCCTCGTTCCCAGCGACGCCGAACCTCAACTTGCCTCCCTGGTCGTCAACGGCACGATATCGTCGTATGAGCTGGGCGGATGGGGCCAGGGTCTCGGGAAGGCTTAAGTCCGTCCTTCGAAGGTCGGCTCTAGACAGGACTGCCGCCGACAGCGCCGACACCACCTGCGCTGCCCGGGGGGATGATTTCAGGATAACACACCGCACCTAGGCCCCCGAAAAGCTTTATATATAACCAATAAGACAGATCGCGCGAAAGGTGATTCTATGGCGACCCAACTGGCAGGCACGCCTGTTCTGATACTCAAGGAAGGGGCGCAAAGGCGTCGAGGCAAGGACGCCCAGGAGAACAACCTTCTGGCGGCGAAGGTGATCGCGGAGGCAGTCAGGACGACCCTGGGGCCACGAGGAATGGACAAGATGCTCGTGGATACCCTGGGGGACATCGTGGTGACCAATGATGGCGCCACGATCCTTGACGAGATGGACGTTGACCACCCAGCCGCGAAGATGATCGTCGAGGTCGCCAAGACCCAGGACGAGGAAGTGGGGGACGGAACCACTACGGCGGTAGTCTTCGTGGGCGAGCTTCTCACCAAGGCCCAGGAGCTCATGAACCAGGACATTCACCCCACCATCATTGTCAGTGGGTACCGCGCAGCCAGCAGGAAGGCGCTCGAGGAGCTTGACAAGATAGCCAAAACGATCGATCCGAACGACACCAAGACCGTGGAGGACATAGCCAAGACGTCGATGACGGGCAAGGCGGCGAACGTAGCCAAGGACCAGCTGGCGGCTATTGCCGTCAAGGCAGCCAAGCAGGTCGCGGAGAAGGTCGACGACAAGACCGAGGTCGACATAGACTACATCAACATGGTCAAGAAGCAGGGGGCCGGCGTCTCCGAAACCGAGATGATCAGCGGCACGGTAATCGACAAGGAGGTCGTCCACCCGGCCATGCCGAAGTTGGTCGAGAAGGCGAAGATTGCCCTCGTGGATGCGAAGCTGGAGGTCCAGGAAACGGAGACGGATGCTGAGATCAAGATCTCCACCCCGGACCAGCTGAAGGGATTCCTCGGCGAAGAGGAGAAGATGCTCAAGGACATGGCGGAGAAATTCGGCAAAGTCGGTGCAAACGTCGTGTTCTGCCAGAAGGGCATCGATGACCTGGTCCAGCACTACATGGCCAAGGCCGGGATCCTTGCGGCGAGACGGGTGAAGAAGAGCGACATGGAGAAGCTTTCGAGGGCGACGGGCGCGAGGGTAATCACTAACTTGAACGACATGGCCAAGGGTGATCTGGGGAGCGCCGGAGTTGTGGAGGAGAGGAAGATCGCCGGGGATGAGATGATATTCATCAAGGAATGCAAGAATCCCAAGGCGGTCACCGTCTTCATAAGGGGAGGCACCGAGCACGTCGTGGACGAGATCGAGCGAGCCCTCCACGATGCGGTGTGCGTGGTGCGGGACGTCCTAGAGAGCAACAGGGTCGTCCCCGGGGGTGGAGCAGTGGAGACGGCGCTTTCACGCGCCTTGCAGAGCTACGCCTCGGGCATCGGCGGCAAGGAGGGTCTGGCCGTCTCCGCCTTCGCGGACGCCCTGCGGATCGTCCCGAAGAGCCTGGCCGAGAATGCAGGCCTTGACCCGATCGATATGATTCAAGACTTGGTGGCCCAGAACGAGACCAAGGGCAGCCAGATGGGCATAGACATCTTCAAGGGCAAGATCGCGGACATGTACAAGCTAGGCGTCATACAGCCCCTAGATGTAAACCGCCAGATCATCAAGTCGGCCGTCGAGACGGCGTGCATGATCCTGAGGATCGACGACGTCATATCGGCCAAGGAGCTCAAGGGCGAGGGAAAGAAGCCGCCCGCCGGCATGGGACCGGGTGGAATGGGAGGAATGGGTGGGATGGGCGGAATGGGCGGAATGATGTAAGTCCGCCTTTGTGATGGAATCCGATCCGCACCGCCGCTTCGGAATCCTCGTTGAGCCCGGCTAGGACCGTTTCCCCCTAGAAGTAGCCGAACTGCTTCGTGAAGCTGTGGTCACAGAAGGCACACTTGAACGGGGCTTGGCCACACAGAAAGGAGTTGCCGCAGTCAGGACAGTCCACCTTGCTGCCATTGAACTCCTCCGATGTCCTGTCGGATACCAGCATGCCCCTACACCTAGGACAGCTCATCGGCCTCTCCTTGGACTTGGCATCTACCGCGACCTCCGAAGAGCAGCTCTCGCACACGAAGACCTTGAAGGTCATGCTCAGCCAACCCCACGGGAGCAGCTACCCTCCCGTTGCCACCATCCAAACCCGGATTTTCTATTGAATATGTCGCTAGGGGTAGTTGGGGCAGCGTGCATCTTGCGACAACCGCCCGCGGAACCCAGTTCACTTGTATATCGCATGGGTGGTACTGCCAAGCCCTAGTACTGCCCCAGCGATCCATCCCGTCTCGATGAGTCGTACCCGATCTTGAATAGGTAGAGGGACAACGGTATTGCGATTGCGATGAAGATGCACAGCCACAGGACGTTCTGCGCCACCGCGGGGTTCGCGATCGTCTGCCCTCCCATCAGGCACAGCCTGACCCCGTCCAAGGAATAGGTGAGGGGAAAAGCCAGCCCGACCCATCTGAGGTAACCGGGCAGGACGTTCAGGGGATAGAAGACGCCCGAGACAAGCTGGGTCACCCAAGAGAAGGCCCAGGCGACGGGGTCCCCCTGCTTGATCTTCATGATCACCCCAGCGCTGGCAATCCCGATCGCGAGATGGCTGAAGACCATCAGGATCGACAGAAGGGCGACCGAGCCGACAATCGCAAGGGAGATCTGGAAGGTAGCGCCGAGAGCGATGCCAAGCCCCACGGCACCGAGGAGGAGGACGGTGCTAATGATGAACCTGAAGATGGATTCCCCGAGCAGGAAGACCCTGAAGCTCGTCGGGGACGAGAGTATGGTCTCCATGGTGCCGAACCACTGCTCGTCCCTTATAGCCTCCGAGATCCCGAGGACTGATGAGAACACGTATTGCTGGAAGGCGATTCCCACGACCGAGAAGGCCAGGTACCCACCACGAGTATAGCCCCCGGCGACGAGCCTGTCCGGGGACACGATCCGCGAAAGCACTGCGTAGGTGATCACGAAGGTGAGGGTGCTCATCAGGTCGAGCAACACCCACATCTTGTAGGTCCACCAAATCTTGGCGTCCCTTACCACGAAGGTCCTAAGCTTGGCAAGCGTGCCGACCGACCGATACTGGGAGGGATCGTCCCCCAGGTTTGCCATGAGGACGTCATGCTTCACACGGCCACCTCAGTAGGTAGTTGTCGACCCCTCGTCCCTGATCCGGTTGTACCCCCATCGGAAGAAGAGCAGGCTCAGCGGGAGAAGGCAGATGGAATACACGATCAAAACGAGCACCGAGACGCCAACTGATGGGGAGAGTACCGTCTCACCGAGCAACAGGACCTTCCTTAGGCCGTTCAGGGCATGGGTGTAGGGAAGCACCCAGGCAAACGCCCAGAGCGCGGGGTAGTCCTTCAGAAGCTGAAGAGGATAGAGAACCCCGCCGAAGAACTCCGTTAGCCCGGTGAAAAGGAAGGTGAGGGGATCCCCCTTCTTGTAGACCAGTATGATGCCTGCCGCCATGACGCCGATGCCAAGGTGGCTGGTGACGAGCAGGAGCAGCAACAGTAGGGCCGATGAAACAGTGCCAGCGTTCAGGATGAAGGGTGCCCCGAGGGCGAAGCCCAAGAGGGAATACCCGGTAATGAAGTAGCAGCTCACGAGGAAACCCCTAATCGCTATCCCGACCACATACGACCTCAGCCGAATGGGCGAGGATATCACCGTCTCGAATGTTCCCTCCCTGACCTCATGGGACATGGAGTGGCTCAGCCTGGTTATGCACATCCACAAGTAGTTGCTGCTTGCCACCCCTATCACCGCGAAGCCCAGGTAGCTATCTCCGTACCCGGCCTGCTTGAGTTGCTCGGGATTCACCAAGAAGCTGAAGAAGTAGAACATCGCTATCGAGGCCAAGGTGGTCACGGTCTCGGTCGCCACCCAGGTCTTGTAGGAAAGGAATATCCTCAGGTTGGCCATGAAGACGGCCCAGGTCTGCCTCAGGTCGGACCTGTGCCTTGGCGCGTCGTGCCTCAGGATCTCTATGACATCATGAGCCGTTGCCCGGGACATTCCGCTCTCCTCACGGCCTGGTCAGGCGAAGGAAGACGTCCTCCAGACTCGGCTTCGAACAGGAGATGCTCGTCACGGTGATGCCGGCCTTCCTCAGCTCCGCCGGCATCTCGTAGAGCGCTTCCCTTTCGCCTTCAACCTCCAACTGAAAGGCATAGGAGCCCTCCGTCTCCTTGGCGCCCACGATCTTCTTGACTCGTGGAAGAGATTCCAGAACCTTCTTCAGATCATCAAGGGCCAACGTCGACTCCACCTCAAGGTCTATCCCCTCCGCCTCCCGATGGAGCTTGCTCAGCATCGCGGGACTGCCATCCGCGATCAGCTTGCCCTTGTGCATGATGGCGACCCTGTGGCACAGCTTCTCGACCTCCAGCATGTTGTGGCTGGTGAAGAGTATGGTCCTGCCGAGGTCCTTGTTCAGGGAGATCAGCAGTTTCCGGGTCTCATCCGCGGTGATGGGGTCCAGCCCCACGGTGGGCTCGTCCATCAGGAGAATCGCCGGATTGGCCAGAAGCGATCGGGCGAGCATCACCCTGACCTTCATGCCCGTCGAGAAATCCTTGACCATCTTGTCCTTGTCGCCCACAAGGTCGAAGAAATCCAGAAGGACGTCTATCCTCTTCCTCGCCACCTCCATCGGCACGTTCTGCAGGGATGCGTAGAACCTGAGGTTCTCCAGCGCGCTCAGCCTCCAGTAGAGGGCCCTCCCTCCCGTTTCGCCGTGAAGCCAGCCGAAGCTGGATCGGGCCGTGTCCGGCTCCTTCACCACATCGAAGCCCGCGACCATGGCGGTGCCTCCAGTGGGTAGGATCAGGGTGCCCAGGATCTTGATCAGGGTCGTCTTCCCGGCACCGTTGGGACCCAAAAGCCCCACGAACTCGCCATCATCGAGGGAGAGGCTGACGTTGTCCACGGCCCTGACTACCTTCTTCTTCCCTTCCTCTTTGCTCGTGAACACCTTTGTGACGCCTATGACTTCGATGGCCTTCGCCATGTAGGATCACGACTCCAAACCCGAATCAACCTGGTCACCGACCGCCGATATTGAAGAGCGAAGCCAGCGGCCGTGCTTTCAGGCCAGGTGAGCAGAGGGCATCAAGATCCCGCCTAGGCCATCCTCCGGTGGCGCGAATTAAAATCTTCCCAGCCGCGAAGATGACTTGTCCGGCGGACGGCCTACCTGGATCATATCTTGGAGTACTTCCCGACGGTGGGCTCGTAGATCTCGCCGTCGTCGAGCAGCCTGCCCAACGCCGATTCGACCTCATCGCTGGAATGGGAT
>Ga0172366_10004288_pt1 | contig 11244 bp, 10 predicted proteins | sample LakKivSesite69cm_FD_114533 | JGI IMG/M metagenome (GOLD analysis project Ga0172366, IMG submission 114533) | Sediment microbial communities from Lake Kivu, Rwanda - Sediment site 69cm | ecosystem: Environmental > Aquatic > Freshwater > Lake > Sediment | place: Rwanda: Western Province, Lake...
AAGCCGGAGCTACGCATGGCAAAAATCGGCATACAGCTTCTTTCTGACCGGCAAATACAGGCAATTCACGATGCCAGCCTGGTAATACTGCGTGATACGGGCGTGATGGTGCACCATGACGATGTGCTCAGGCTCTTAGGCGAGGCAGGGGCTAAAATAGACCAGCACAACAGGATCGCACGTTTGCCCGAGCAACTGGTCACGGATAGCATCGCCCGTGCCGGCAAAAAGTATATTCTGCATGGTCGTAGTTCCAAGTTTACTGCCCGTTTTGGCTACGGCGATTTCGTTCTAATGTCCAGCCCAGGTCAGTTCGGCTGGATAGATTCGCACAGCGGCCAGCTTCGTCCGTCAACGATACAGGATACGCGCGACGCAATTCGCCTGGGCGATGCCTTGGCCAACATCAGCATAGTAGGTGCGATGGGACAACTACAGGAGATACCCCAAACGTATCGCGATGTCTTTCTGACCGGCGAACTTGTCAAAGGCACGTGCAAGCCCACTCGCTGCTGGGTGCACAACGGGCAAACGGCTCGTTACATCTTGGAGATATATCGCACCGTGGCTGGTGGCGATGCTGCCCTGCGGGCTAACCAAATGGTAGAGGCCTTCTTAGAGCCGATCAGCCCGCTGCGGCTGCCTAAAGACGGGCTGGACATACTGATGGAGTTTGTCCGGGCAGGTCAGCCTGTCAATATCGGCCCAATGGCCATGACCTGCGGAACGGCACCGGCAACATTGGCCGGTACTTTGGTCCAGGAAAACGCGGAAATCCTTGCTGGCATCGTTGTCACTCAGCTTTTAGCACCGGGCACGCCGGTAACATACGGCGGCATTCCTCACGTTATGGACCCAAGCACGGGCATCTGCTCATTTGGCTCCGCAGAGCAGGGACTAATGGCTGTTGCAATGGTGCAAATTGCCCGGCACTACGATTTGCCCGTATATATCAATGTGGGCCTGACAGATGCTAAGGTCCCAGATATTCAGGCGGGCATTGAAAAAGGTACAAGTATGCTGTTGGGAGCGCTTGCTGGGGCAGATACTTTTGGACATTGTGGCATCTGTGGAACCGACCACGGCGCCAGCCTGGAGTGGCTCTTCATTGACAATGAGCTGGCTGAGTACGTCAAAAGAATTTCGCGTGGCTTTGAAGTCAACGCCGATACTCTTGCCGCCGAGGTGATAAAGAAGGTCGGGCCGGGCGGCAATTACCTCGCTGAGGAGCATACTGTCGAACACTTTCGCCGGGAGCTCTGGTTACCGAGTATTGCCTGGACAAGACAGAGCTGGAGTATCTGGGAAAGTCAAGGACGCAATTCGATGGCCGAACGAGCGCGTGCCGAGGTCAATCGTATTCTGGATACGCACGAGCCAGAACCCATAGATGAGGGCTTGGCTGCCGAAATTGATCGCATCGTAGAATGTGCGAAAAACAAGATGGGATAGATTTTCTGAGTTAGAGAGGCGAGCAAATTATGGACAAGATTAAGACTGTTTCGACAATTGTTTGTACACCTTTTCTAATTGCGTTCTTTATGAGCGGCTGTCAGACCAGAGATGTAAGTGTAGATACGAGCAAGGCTGATACGCAAGTGACGGGCGGAAGATGGAAGATTCTGGCTGACGTTCCTGCTCCCCGCTTTGGCGGTGCCGGGGCTGTAGTAAACGGCAAGCTCCACCTGTTCGGCGGAGTAAATATGAACCCGCACACGCCGACCGGGGCGCTTCTTGCGCGAGCCGTGAATCTTCACCACATTTATGACCCGGCTGCCAACACCTGGAGCGCAGGCGCGCCGATGCCCGATAGTAAAGGTTGGCCGGCTATTGCCGTGTATAAGGGCATGATATATCTTTTTGGCGGTGACAATAAGGCAATAGATGTGACCATGACAGATACGGCCTGGATGTACGACCCGCAGACGGATACGTATGCGGACATCGCACCTTTGCCGCATCCACGCTCATATTGTTATGCGGTAACTGTTGGCGACTATATTTATATCTTTGGAGCAAGAACATTACGGTCTGACGGCAAGGCTGATCGAAGTACGTTCCGATACGAGCTGGCAACGAACACATATAAGAGAATGGCGGATATGCCCGAAGGTGCCAGATTTATCGTCCACGGCAGCTACAATGGGTACATTTATGCAATTCACGGTGAAACAGACTTCGAGACGTATGCCGACGGCGTTCTAAAATACGATGTGGCAGCAAATAAATGGACCAAGCTCAATATCCCGCGGATCGAGCAGCGCAAGTGGTATCTGAGTCAACACTCCACCCACGCAGCGATAGGGCCAAAGCTGTTTGTACTCGGCGGCATAAGTAAGGTCACCAACAGAAGAAGTGCCCGAGCCGCCTATTTTGATATGGAAAAGGAAACTTTTGGTCAGGTCGAACCGATGCCGGCCGGTCGGTGTTGCGCCGTCGCGGGAGTAATTGACAATAAAATATATGTCGCCGGCGGATTCTGGGATGTGACTGAGGATGTTTGCGATTGTAAAGAAACATGGGGTTATCCATTTCCATAAAATCGGATATAAAGGCCATACATCTATCGAGGAAAAAATCAGATGAAAAATCAAGGTAGAGGTGCTAAAAAGCAAGCCCGGCGTACGTGCGGCGGACAAGGTTGCAAGCTTTCACGCCGCGACTTCATTAGTGGTGGTGTTGCTGCGGCTGGCGCATTTACAATCATTCCCAGGCACGTTCTGGCAGGAGCAGGCCATGCGCCGCCCAGCGAGAAGCTAAATATCGCCGGCATCGGCGTGGGAGGCCGAGGGGCCGATAATCTTGCTTCTATCACTACTGAAAACATCGTTGCACTGTGCGATGTGGACGCCAGGCAGGCGGAGGCCACCTTCAAGCGGTTTCCGAAAGCCAAGATATACCGTGATTTCCGCCGGATGCTGGAGGAACAAAAAGACATCGACGCGGTGATAGTCTCTACGCCCGACCATATACACGCCGTAGCCAGTATGATGGCGATCAAAATGTGTAAGCACGTATATTGCGAAAAGCCGCTGACGCACTCAATGTACGAGGCCCGCAAGATTGCCGAGGCGGCCCGTGAGCATAAGGTAGCCACCCAGATGGGGATCCAGGGCCATGCCGGCGAAGGAATTCGCCTATTATGTGAATGGATTTGGGATGGGGCCATTGGCCCCGTGCGCGAAGTTCACACCTGGACCGACCGGCCAAAAGGCTGGTGGCCGCAGGGCGTCGACCGGCCAAAGGAAACACCGCCCGTGCCGGACACCCTCGACTGGGATTTGTGGCTCGGCCCGGCACCGCATCGCCCGTATCATCCTGCGTATGTGCCGTTCAAATGGCGCGGCTGGTGGGACTTCGGAACCGGAGCACTGGGCGATATGGGTATACATAACTGCTCTCCCATCTTCTGGGCATTGAAGCTCGGCTATCCAACAACCGTAGAAGTCGTGTCACAGGAAGGAGCTAACGCGGAAACCGGGCCGACAAAGTCAATTCTACGTTACGAATTCCCCGCTCGCGGGAATATGCCGCCCGTTACCCTGATGTGGTATGACGGCGGCAATATGCCGCTCCGGCCTGAAGAGCTCGAAGAGGGCCGACGGCTTGGCGACAACGATGGCGGCTCACTGCTGGTGGGCGATAAAGGTAAGATATTGGCTCCCGGTTGGTGTGCGGCAAGTCCGCGGCTGATACCGGAGTCGAAGATGAAGGCCTACAAGCTGCCGGTCAAGACTATCCCCAGATCAATCGGACACCACGAAGAGTGGCTTGCGGCTTGTAAGGGCGGCAAACCTGCCCAGGCCAATTTCGACTTCTCAGGCCCGCTGACCGAGGCGGTGTTGCTGGGCAACATTGCAATTCGCACGGGCGAAAAGATATACTGGGATGGGCCTAACATGCGGTGCACCAACGTGCCCAAGGCCAACGAGTACGTCTACTGCTCCTACCGTCAAGGATGGACCTTGTAGAGCATTACGTTGCGCACGCCGAAGTTTTTGAATTGTCCGCCGGATTTGACGAGGTCTTCAGGCGCATTTATGATATAATAAAATAAATGGCAATAGAGCGTAATAAAGCGCGAGTTAAGAAACGTAGTACCTCAAAGCATCTGGTGTTTTCATGAAGCTGGAGATGACCGGAGAAATGCGGGTGGAGCAGCGGATGAAGCTCGCTCCGCACATGATTCAGTCTATGGAGATTCTGCAGCTTCCGATCCTGGCGCTTCAGGAAAGAATCGAGCAGGAGCTCAACAACAATCCCGTTCTGGAAATGGCTGAGCCTTCCACTGCCGACGAAACCGAGCCTGTCGAGAAAAAGCCTCAAGATAATATAAGCCAAAAAGATTTGATTATTGACACGGACAATAACAAAGTCGAAGACTTCCAGCGCCTCGAGAGTCTTGAGGATGACTTCAAAGAGTACATCGAGCAGGCCGGACCTTTTTACGCACGCAGGCAAACTGACGAGCAGGACAGAAAACTGGAGGCGCTCAAAAATGCCGCTGCGCTCCCTGTGTCGCTGCACGATCACCTGATGGAGCAATGGCGGCTGGTTGAGACTGACGAGCCGGTAAAAAGAGCCGGCAGTACGATCATAGGCTATGTCGACGATAGAGGGTATCTAACCGTAAGATTGGAGCAGTTGCACGACAAAGAGCGGGCTGAATTTACCCTCGATGATTTGAAACAGGCGCTGCAGCTTGTGCAAAGATTAGAGCCGGCTGGCGTCGGAGCGCGCAGCCTGAAAGAATGCCTGCTTATCCAGATGGCGCAAAGCCCGGACGATATGAGCTTCGAGGCCCAGCTTGTATCCGAGCACATGGATGCGCTGCTGGAAAATCGCCTGCCGGATATTGCCAAAAAGATGAATTGTAGCATCGAGAGAATCAACCACGCGATTGAACGTATGAGTAAGCTGGACACTTCTCCGGGGCTGCAAATCGGCCCGGACCAGAACCACCCTATCACTCCCGATGTAATAGTAGAATCCTCGGATGATTCTGGCGAGTATTCCGTGCGATTGAGGGACACCAACTTGCCCGGCCTGAGACTAAATCCATACTATACAAGAATGGCAAAAGACTCACAGGTCGGTGAGAAGGCACGAAAGTTTTTACAGAATAACATCCGCTCGGCTCAGTGGATTATGGATGCAATAGAGCAGCGAAAAAACACGCTATTGAAAGTCACCGAGACCATAGTGAAATACCAGAAAGATTTTTTTGACAAAGGGCCACTTTATCTTCGGCCGCTGCCGATGTCAAAAGTCGCAGATGATGTGGGAGTACATCTGGCTACCGTTTCCAGAGCGGTTGCTGGCAAGTATATGCAGTGTCCATGGGGGATTTTGCCGCTGCGGAAATTCTTTAGCGGCGGGATGGAAGACGATAACGGACAGGCTCATAGCTGGGAGGCAATAAGAGTCAAACTTCAGGAAATCATCGACGCCGAAGATAAAAGCAAGCCGCTGAGCGACGATCAAATCCGCGAAAAATTAGCCCAGATCGGGATAAAAAATCTCGCCCGACGCACCGTGGCAAAATATCGCAAGCTATTAAACATCCCGACCGCCAGGTTTAGAAAAAGGTACTAATCTCAGCCGGAGCGTCTTGCGGAACTACTCAGCGACAATAACTTCGCCCTTTATTGGAGGATACTCTGCCCTGACTTGGCTCTTGCCATTTTGCAGCAAAATCACCTTCTGAAAGTAGCACTTGATGCCGGTTGCATCCTGTATGATGGGCGTATTCTGAAGGTGATAATGAAGATGCGGCTCGGAGGAATTTCCCGAGTTTCCGCAAAGACCAACCAGTTGACCTGCTTTGACTTTATCGCCGACCTTGACTTTTATGCTGCCAGGTTTCAAATGTGCCAGAACCGAAACCTCATTCTCTCGATGCTGAATAAATACAGCGTTGCCCAGTGCTGAGTATGGATTCATTGAGCCCGGTACATTGTCTCTGACCCCAGTGATTACATCAGTTATGGTCCCATCAGCGGGAGCCAGTATCTCTCGGCCATAAGCAAAGTAATCTTTATTTGCGTGGGCCTCGCCCTTGCGTGTTTTTCCTTGTTCGTCAACACCAAGGAAATCAAAAGCAAACCTTTGGTTGGGAACATCGTGGTGCTGATTGAGCTCTTTTGTGTCCCCGCCCCAGACCACAAGCCAGCGTCCCTTAAAAGGCAGCAACAGTTTGGTTTCGTGTTTCTCCGGTACGGGTATATCAGCTTTATGCGGCAGGAACAATAAACCCGCGATCCTATCGTTCTCGTCCAGCCAAACCGTAATATCCAACGTCCCGCGTTCGCACTGTGCTACAAAAATTGCTTGGTCGGGCGGAACCAGCTGTGGGTCGTCAAGTTTCTTGATTTTGCCATATTGGGCTGACAGGTCCTTGAAGAACGGCTTACGCTTTTCTAATGGAAAGAAATCCTCCATAGTCTGTGCAAAATCCTTTCCAACGCCGGCGTAATCTTGCTCATTGATGGCCTTGACCATGCGGGCAGCGACTTTTTGGAACCTGTCTGTGGATTGGTGCTCACCCAAGGCGGGCGTAACCCCGCAGGCTAAAATGACTATGAGAACAAAATTCTTCATCTTGTGGCTCCTATAATCTCATTGACTTCTGTATCCGGAATTATGTTACACAAAGCAAAACAAAAAAACAAAAATTTTGTGGCCTTTTATTGAACAATAGGCTATTATGTGAGTATATAATCACACAGTAACAATATTAAGGAGGCGTAATGTTAGCGAAGAAAAAGCAACTACTATTTGAAAAGCAGGCGGAGATTGCAAAGGCGATAGCTCATCCGCTTCGTATCGCGATTGTGGATTTTCTCAAAGATGGCCAGCAGTGCGTCTGTGATATAGCAGAATTTGTTGGCTCTGAACGCTCGAATGTTTCCCGGCACCTTGCCTTGATGGTTAAAGCCGGTGTGCTCGAGTATCGAAAAGAAGGACTGAAGGTCATATACAGCCTTAAGTGTCCCTGTATCCTTGATTTCTTTTCGTGCATTATCGCTGTCTTAAAACAGCAAGCAAAGGAAAACGAAAAACTTTTGAAAGCCGTTTAAGAGCGTGATTGATGAGGGGATCGTCGATCACGCTATTATTTTGCGGCATTATGTGAATAAATGCTCACATAGGCACATAGTCTTCAAGGAGATTTATGAAACGAGAGATGAAGATTTTTGCGGCATTATTTGGAATTTTTCTTGTTGCATATTTTCTGCCGCTGAGCAATCCTAAGATTCAGGACGCGATTCAGGAGTCATTTCGCCTGCTTCAATGGTACGCCCGCAATCACACGCTGGCCTGCGTTGTGCCGGCACTTTTCATCGCAGGGGCCATCATTACTTTTCTATCTCAGGACTCGGTGATGCGATATCTCGGCCCGAAGGCCAATCCTACTTTAGCTTACGCTGTGGCATCGGTAGCAGGCTGCGTGCTGGCGGTCTGCTCATGTAGCGTTCTGCCGATGTTTGCGGGCATCTACAATCTGGGAGCAGGCCTGGGGCCAGCGACCACTTTTCTTTACTCCGGTCCCGGTATAAATATTCTTGCGATTTTCTTAAGTGCCCGCGTTTTGGGTTTTTCTATTGGGGCAGGCCGATTTATTGGGGCTGTAGCCTTCTCGGTAATTATCGGATTACTCATGGCAGTTATATTTCGCAAAGGCGAACGGGCAAAAGTTGAGGCTGTGCTCGCGATGCCTGAACCTGAAAAACCGCGTCGGCATATCGGGAAAACCGCACTGTTTCTGGCTTGCATGATCTTGTTTCTGGTATTTAGCGACTGGTACAACCCCGGCAACGTCACTGTCAAGACAACCGACGGTCGCCAGTTCAAAGCAGTAGTGATTCACGAAACAAAGGATATGATCCGGTTTCAGCTTGAAGAAGACCTCGGCCAGAACAAAACAGGGGACAAGATTGAGCTACAAAAAACCGATATAGCAGATCTACAGGAGCAAAAAACGTGGGTTATCGCGCTCCATCATATACGGTGGTATTTTGCCGGTTTGTGTGGCCTGGCGGTGCTTATAATGGCCTGGCGATGGTACGAGCGGGACGAGCTTGCCCAGTGGATGCACAATACCTGGGAATTTACTAAGATGCTGGTGCCGCTGCTTTATGGCGGGGTGTTTGTTGTCGGCTTTGTAAGTATCTTGCTGCCGGAGAAGCAAGTTGCTCAGCTTGTCGGTGACAACAGCTTACGGAGCAACCTCGTAGCCAGCGTCATCGGCGCTTTCTGGTACTTCGCTACGCTCACTGAGATTCCCATCACGCAGGCTTTAATGAAGCTGGGTATGCACAAAGGCCCTGTGCTGGCATTACTTCTGGCCGGCCCGGCGTTATCGCTGCCGAGCATCCTGGTCATCCGCAAGGTTATGGGAAATGCTAAGACGGTCGTATTCGTCCTGTTGGTTGTGGCAATGTCCACAATCGTCGGTATGCTCTTCGGTGCTTTATTCTAACAAGGATTTTACAAGCAATGTACAATATCGACAATTGTTCACGCATAAATCAAAACAGCAAGGTCGAAGGACTTAGTGTCTTTGAGAAGTATCTGACTTTCTGGGTCGCTCTGTGCATTATCGGAGGAATTATCCTCGGTAAAATTGCGCCGGAGCTGGCGAAATTCCTCGACGGCCTGGCGATCTATGTCGGAAAAGCCCCGGTTGTGTCCATTCCCATAGCGGTATGTCTTTTCTTCATGATGTATCCAATTATGGTCAAAATCGACTTTGCGGAGGTGCTCAAGGCAGGAAAAAGTGTTAAGCCTGTGGGACTGACCCTCTTTGTCAACTGGGCGATAAAGCCGTTCACCATGTACGTGATTGCGCTATTTTTTTTAGGCACTTTGTTCTACAGTTTTATTGGCCCGGATTCGCTTGATTTGGTCAAAATGCCTTTCGGTCTTGATTTGCCGGTCGGAGCCACATACGGTGTTGGAAAAGTCATTGAAGCCAACGGCATGAAAATGCTCGAAGTGCCGCTCTGGCGCAGCTATCTGGCCGGCTGCATCCTCCTTGGGATTGCTCCCTGCACCGCTATGGTGCTCGTATGGGGCTATCTTGCTAAAGGCAACGATGGGCACACTCTGGTGATGGTGGCCATCAATTCTCTTACTATGCTTTTTCTTTATGGCCCGTTGGGCGGATTCCTGCTGGGCGTTGGCCGGCTGCCGGTGCCCTGGCAGGCACTACTATTATCCATAGCTATCTATGTCGCCTTGCCGCTTGTAGCAGGATTTTTTTCACGGAAATGGATCATCGCAGCAAAAGGGCAAGAATGGTTCAAAGAAAAATTTCTGCACTTTCTGACGCCGGTGACTATAATCGCCCTGCTGGTTACGCTGGTTCTATTGTTTTCGTTCAAGGGCGACATAATCATCTCCAATCCCTTGACGATTCTCTGGATAGCGATACCGCTTTTCATTCAGACAAACGTTATCTTCTGGCTGAGTTACGTCCTGGCCCGCATCTTGAAGCTCGAATATCGGGATGCGGCTCCATCTGCCATGATAGGAGCATCAAATCATTTCGAGGTTGCGATAGCCACGGCAACGATGCTTTTCGGTCTTTCTTCCGGTGCCGCGCTTGCAACAGTTGTCGGCGTGCTTATCGAGGTGCCGGTAATGCTGATGCTCGTGCGAATATGTCTTAGAACGACAAATTGGTTCCCGACTGCTCCAGTAATGGTAGATTCGTTTGTAAAGGAGGCATCATGAAAAAGATACAGATTCTCGGTACAGGCTGTCCAAAATGTAAGAAGCTGGCGGAGAATGCCCAGGTAGCTGCCAGAGAGCTGGGCATCGAATACTCGCTGGAAAAAGTAACAAAGATAGACGAAATTATGAAATTTGGCGTGATGATGACGCCGGCCCTAGCGATAGACGGCCAGGTAAAAAGCGTCGGTAAAGTTGTTTCAGCGGACGAAATCAAAAAAATGCTTACGTAAGGAGAATATTATGTGCGCACAAAGTGATTGTTGTAGCGGCGGGCCGACATTGATATTTGCCTGTTCCGGAGCGGCTGATGTTGGTGAAATCTCTGATCGAGCGGCAAGAAAACTGACTAAAGACGGTATCGGCAAGATGTTCTGTCTGGCCGGTATCGGCGGACGCATCAGCGGCATTATGAAAACCACAGAATTCGCAGAGAAGATTCTGGCGATAGATGGTTGTCCCTTAAACTGCGTTAAAAATTGTTTAGAGCAGGCAGGGTTCAACAAGTTCGTGCATCTGCAGCTTGCCGACATCGGGTTGGAAAAAGGAAATAGCCCACCCAACGAAAGAAACATCGCAAAAGTCGCCCAAAAGGCCATTGAGAAGTCTAATTGAGAATAGAGGCGTACAAATCAAAAGTTTGAATGAAAGGTATCCCTTAAATGAACAAGTTTGGAAAGATAGCAATAGTCATCGTTCTAATTGCTGCGGTGGCTGTCGTAATCTCGGTCAAGTATAATAAATCGCGACAAGAGATAGCAGCGGACATGGATGTGGCGTCTCGCGGCAAGATTTCCCGGCAAGAAGTGGCTACAAAAAAACAGCCAGCCCGGCTCGTAGGTAAAGGTTTGCCTGCGCTGGTTGACCTTGGAGCCGGCACGTGCATCCCCTGCAAGATGATGACACCAATCCTGGAAGAGCTTAAAACCGAATTTGCAGGCAGATTGCAGGTCGAGCTCCTGGATATACGTGAGGACTCCAATTTAATCCAGGCGTATGCGATTCGAGTTATCCCAACACAGATATTCTACGATGCCTCGGGCAAAGAACTTTTCCGCCACGAAGGTTTTTTCTCTAAAGAAGACATCCTAGCAAAATGGTCTGAGCTTGGGATCGAGCTGACAAAGACAAAATGATACGACAGCTTTTCACAATGCTGACCCACGCAGTGGAAGGTACTCCTCTGATCGCGATAGGCGCTGCCTTTGTGTGGGGGATTTTAAGCATACTTCTTAGCCCGTGTCACCTGGCGAGTATTCCTTTGATAGTTGGATTCATTGACCAGCAGGGCCGAATCTCGACTCGGCGGGCTTTTTACATATCCAGCCTGTTTGCCGTCGGCATACTAATCACAATCGCCGGTATCGGCGTCGTTACCGCCGCAGCAGGACGAATGTTAGGCGACATCGGGCGATATGGAAATTACCTGGTAGCGGCAATTTTCTTTCTGGTCGGCTTACACCTTCTGGATGTCATTCCTGCACCCTGGAGTGGGCCGGGGCAGATTGG
>Ga0172366_10004289_pt1 | contig 11238 bp, 9 predicted proteins | sample LakKivSesite69cm_FD_114533 | JGI IMG/M metagenome (GOLD analysis project Ga0172366, IMG submission 114533) | Sediment microbial communities from Lake Kivu, Rwanda - Sediment site 69cm | ecosystem: Environmental > Aquatic > Freshwater > Lake > Sediment | place: Rwanda: Western Province, Lake Kivu...
AAAGTGGTTGGAATGAGGGTATAAAAATAATAGAGGGATAGACCATGGATAAACGCTGGAAAGAATTAGGAAATTTATTAGTCAATTACTCCACCAAGGTTCAGCCGAATGAACGAGTGATGATCGCCATGACGGAAGTAGAAACTTATCCTCTCGTCCATGCAGTTTATGAAGCGTGCGTTCAGGCCGGGGCTTATCCCCAGGTTCAGTTCCTCTCTGAAGAACTGAATCGTCTCTTGTTGAAGTACGGAAATGAAAAGCAAATTGAGTGGATCCCTGAGATTGAAGCCTATGGTATGGAGTGGGCAAATGTGTATTTTGGATTACGAGGCGCTCATAATTTGCATGTATTGTGGGATATAGTTCCAGGGAGGCTTTCTCAATTTAAACGGACTATGGGGAAAATATCCACTATGCGTTGGGAAAAAACCCGATGGTGTCTCGTCCGTGTCCCAAATGCTTCTCTCGCTCAAGAGGCAGGAGTAGACGAGGAAACCCTCACCGATATGTTTTTTCGTGCCTGTTTGTTAGATTGGTGCCAACTCAGTGAAAAATGGAATCGCTGGGCACAATATTTATCTCAAGGGAAAGAAATACGAATTGTTGGACAGCAAACCGATTTACGTTTTTCCGTTGAGGGTCGGACTTGGCGGGTAGCAGATGGGATCATCAACATGCCCGATGGTGAAATCATGACCTCTCCGGTCGATTCGACCGCTGAAGGGGAGATCTACTTTGATTTTCCCGGGGTCCTTGGAGGTCGTCTCATGCATGATATCCACCTCTACTGGGAAAAAGGGGAATTAGTGGATGCCACCTCATCAACCCATCAAGATTTTCTCCATTCAACCCTTTCCAGCGAACAAGGAGCAAGTCGGATTGGTGAATTCGCCTTTGGTACCAATCCCGAGGTGAAATACTTTTGTAAAGATATCCTCTGGGATGAGAAAATTGGTGGAACGATTCATATTGCTTTAGGTCGAGCTTACCCCGAAACTGGTGGGACGAACAAGTCAGCCATCCATTGGGATATCGTGAAAGATATGAGAAAAGAGGGCGAAGTCTACCTGGATGGAAAGAAAATTTTTCAAAAAGGGGAAATGCTTATTTAAGGAGATTCAACAATGGGAAAAGGGTGTTTATTGGGAGTCGATATTGGCACGTATTCTTCAAAGGGAGTGTTAGTTCAAGAGGATGGGAAAATCCTTGCCCAATATACTGTTCCGCATACGATGGATATAGCGAAACCTGGTTATTTCGAGCATGATGCAGATCAGGTTTGGTGGCATGACTTTATCGAAATTGTAAAAAACCTTCTGGAAATATCAAGGATCAACCCCGGCCAGATTTTAGGAGTGGGAATAAGTGGCATTGGCTCCTGCGTCCTCCCCGTTGATGCCAATGGTCGACCGCTTCGGCCAGCCATCCTTTATGGAATCGATACCCGAGCGACCAGTGAAATTGAATATTTAGAAAGGTTAATAGGAAGGGAAGAAATCTTTCTAAAAAGTGGAATGTATTTGAGTTCCCAGGCTTCTGGTCCCAAGATTCTGTGGATCAAGAACCATGAACCGGAGATTTTTCAGAAAACCAGATGGTTTCTGACTAGCCAAGCTTATCTCGTATACCAGCTTACCGGTCAAGCAACGATTGATATTTATACTGCTAATGGATATGCTCCGCTGTTTGATGTCCATACCTTGAGCTGGAGGGAAGATGTCGCCCCAGTTATCACCCCAATCGATCGCCTGCCAAAGGCTTATTGGAGCTGCAATATTGCTGGTTACGTGACATACCAAGCTGCAAAGGAAACCGGTTTATACTCTGGAACACCGGTTATTGTCGGCACAACCGATGCTGCAGCTGAAGCAATCAGCGCAGGGATGAGAGAATTCAACGACATGATGCTCATGTTTGGGAGTAGTATTTTTTTTATTGTGAAAACTGCTCAATTCGTTCCAACTCGTCATTTTTGGAGTGCCCCCTTTTTAGAAAAAGATACCTATGCTTTCTTAGGTGGAACATCAACTGCTGGCAGCCTCACTACCTGGTTTCGAAACCAATTTGCCGAATCGGAGTTGGAAAGGGAAAAAACCGGGGGTGAGAATGCTTATCACGTGTTGGCAGAGATGGCAGCTCAATCACCTACTGGAGCCAGAGGTCTTATCGTCCTCCCGTATTTTGAAGGGGAACGAACTCCCTTAAACGATCCGAGAGCCAAGGGGATGTTCTTTGGATTAAGCATCAGACACACCCGGGCAGATATTTATCGGGCAATGTTAGAAGGGGTAGGGTTCGGTATTCGACATAATCTGGAGGCTATGGGAGGGGAGGGTGTGAAACCTCAGCGTATTGTAGCTACCGGTGGTGGGACAAAAAATAATCTGTGGATGCAAATCGTCTCGGATATAACCATGGTCGAACTGATGATCCCCAAGGAGCAAATTGGTGCAAGTTACGGAGATGCCTTTATGGCGGGTGTTGGAATTGGTTTATTCAAAAGCCTAACCGAAGTCGACCGCTGGGTACAAATAGGTAAAAGAGTACGACCCAGTTTAGAAGGTCATGAAAAATATGCATTCAACTATCGGCTTTTTCGCGCACTCTACGAGAAAACCAAACCTCTTATGCACGACTTGTCTGATTCTTTGATAAACGAGGTCACGTTTTAAATTCAATTCATACTGAGGAGGAATAGAAATGCCGAAACAGAGTTGGGTCGAAGAAGTGTTTCACTGTCAAAAACCAATCATTGCTATGTGTCATTTTAGTGCTCTACCAGGTGATCCAGGGTTTGAAAGAAGCATGGAGAAGGTTGTAGAATGGGCTCGTAAGGATCTGTCTGCCCTCCAAAATGGTGGGGTTGATGCTGTGATGTTCTCCAACGAATTCAGCCTGCCCTATATGACCAAAGTCCATACCGTTACCGTGGCAGCCATGGCTCGGATAATAGGAGAGCTGATGCCCAATATAAAAGTACCTTTTGGAGTCAATGTACTTTGGGATCCAATATCTACTCTTGATTTAGCTGCAGCGACTGGTGCCAAGTTTGTACGAGAAATTTTTAGTGGAGTCTATGCCAGTGATTTTGGCTTGTGGGATACCAACTGTGGAGAGACAGTTCGCCACCAATACGCCATCGGAGCCAAAGATGTGAAATTATTGTTTAACATCGTACCTGAGGCAGCTAAATATTTAATCGATCGGGATATTGCCGATATTGCCAGATCGACGGTATTCAATGCTCGACCCGATGCCCTGTGTGTCTCGGGGCTCACGGCTGGGGTGGAAACCGATGTCCAAATTTTAAAGAAGGTCAAGGAAGCTGTACCTGATACGGTGGTGTTTGCTAATACTGGGGTGAAAACCGAGAATGTGGAGAATCAACTCCGCGTTGCCGACGGCGCAATCGTTGGAACGACCTTTAAGCGTGATGGTCGGTTTGAAAATCACGTGGACGAAGATCGAGTTAAAGCATTTATGAAAAAAGTGAAATCCATCAGAGAAAAGTAAGTGACGAGGAGTGGTCTTCACCCATCAAGGGAGGATAGACCCTCATGGTGTAAAGCAGCACCATCTGAGGATGGAAACACCAAAATGTTGAGGTGTTGAGAGGTTGAGTTGTTGAGTTGGAAAAGATAAAAAGATGAGACCCCCACGCCATACTCTTGGATTCTTTCTCCACGTGTATGCATGTTGTTTCGAATTTTTTCATCTTAAGCCGTAGGCTGCCATCCTAACAGTTTACAGGATAAGTGACGTCTTCCATCCGTCATTCCCGAATGTATTAATCGGGAATCTAAGTCTTTTTTACTTTAGACCCCTGATAGATACATTCAGGGGCGACGATTAACATCGAATCCTGTGACAGTTTACAGGATAGACCCTCATGCCACGTTGTGGCACCAGATGAAAATGAAAACTTTGAGGGTCTATCCTTTCAGCTTTAGTCTTTTCTGTTTTTCAATCTTACGCCGTAGGCTGATATCCTGTGGCAGTTTACAGGATAGATGATAAAGACATCCCACTTCTATAACGTTTAGACAGGAGGATTTCGATCTGTGGCTGCGAGCATTTTAGAAACCATGATTATCGCATCGTTAACTGGCGGAAGTGTTTTGAAAAAATATTTTGAGAAGGAAAACTTTTCTATTTCTCAGAAATCTGTCTCTTATGATTTAGTCACCAACATCGATAGAGAATCTCAAGAAGGAATCACTTCCATCCTATCTCGTCATTTCCCCGACATTCCAGTGGTTGGTGAAGAGGAGAGCACACAGATTCAAGAATACTCTCAAGCATTCTATGTTGATCCCCTGGATGGAACCTTTAATTTTGTTCATAAGTTTCCGTACTTTTCCGTTTCTTTGGGATATTGGGAAAACGATGAACCACTGGTTGGAGTCGTTTATGACCCAATAAGAAAGGATTTGTTTTATGCTCAAAAAGGAGAAGGAGCTTTTTTAAATGGAGAGAAAATAAGCGTTTCGACTCCAATCTCTCTTGAAGGGAGTAACCTAGTCACTGGTTTCCCTTACAAAAGGGGAAAACACCCTCTGGTTGAAAGAGATATAAGAACTATTATGAGGCTCACTGATTTACGTTTTTTTGGTAGTGCGGCTTTAGAACTCTGTTATGTTGGTCGGGGTGTTATAGATGGGTATTGGGAATATGATCTTTCTCCCTGGGACTTGGCGGGTGGAGTTGTGATTGCTCGAGAAGCCGGAGCAATCGTATCAGACCCGAGTGGGGGAGAATTTCATTTATTGAGTGGAGATGTTATCGCAGCAGCGCCAACAATTTACCAGAAATTAGTGGATGTTATACATAACCGATGAAGCCTCTTTGGAAGGACGCATACTCTTTTCATATTTCCTCAACGAGGGAGATCGTTATCAAAAAACTTATCTCTCCAACCATCTCCCTCGTTCCCCAATTTCTACTTAAAGAAAACCCTTCGAACCGCCTCGTGGGTTTGAGCTGCATCCATCTTTTTTTGCCCTTCAAAAAGCGATTCTTTGTCTATTTCTTTTAACAATCGATATAGGTCTAAGGTATTTCGGGCACAGAGCTCCAATGCCCGAACTGGATGAATTCGATAAGGGAAGATGTCAAATCCAAGATACCCCTGATAGCCGGATTTATCGATATAGTATAAAAATTCAAGTGTTTCATACAAATTCGTACTCCCGGCAATGAGATCATCATCCCATTCACGGTAGGCATCATTAAAATGAATGTTATAGAGGACATTTTCCTTGGAAAGAATTGAAACAACTTCTCCTGGATTCTCCTTTGCCATCAGAGCATGTCCGAAATCTACGGTTACGCCTATGTTTTTCCGGTTCAGGGCTTTTATGAGGTAAAGAGACCGAAAAGCATTCCCCACCAAGAGGTATTGGCGTGGTTCTTTGAGTTTATACTCAAGAGCAATTTTAGTGTGAGAACCGTAGTCGGCAATTTCTTCAAGGGATTTCATCAGAAGATCCCATTCAATTCCATAATCGACCTCAAAAGGATAATCGAAACCATCCACTCCTAACCAGAGACCAACTGAATCGCACTGAAATAAGTCGGTTAAATCAACGACCTTTTTTGCTGCATCAATAGCTTCTCTCCTGAGCTTTTCATCACGGTGGGTTAAGGCTCCCAACTGCCATTTAGGTCGAGAGTGAGTATTGAGGTTCATACAACTTACCATTAGACCTTGATCATCGAGCAGAGATTTCAATTCGCGAGGCTTTATCTTTTCCAATTCGTCATCAAAAAACTCAATGGCTTCAACTTCTGGAACTTTTTTCACCCTCTGGATGCGTTCTTGGATGCTGAGAGGCTCTTCATACCCCTGGGGTAAGAACCGATCCGAGACTCCTCCCATGCACCAAATCCCGACTGAAAGTTTCAATTTTTCTTTCGCAGGCATTTTTTGACCCCTTTCTCGGCTCATGCTTATTGAATTTTAACAAATCTCACAAAATTGTATTCGAAATTATTATTGTTCCGTTCTGAGTTTCCTTAATTTCTGCGAATATCTAACGTTATAGAAATTCAACACCATGATCAGAATCAACATAACTCCCCAGATAACATTTTTGAAAAATGGGCTAAAGGATAAAATGTTAAACCCACTCTGAAGAATCTGGAGCATGATAATCCCGATGACTAAGCCTGATATCGTACCATACCCTCCACTGGGGTCAACCCCCCCTAGCACACACACCAAAATGCCTTGGAGTAAATAGGTCGATCCATACCCTGGTCTGATTGAATTCACTCTCGAAATCATAATAATTGAAGCTAAACCGGAGTAAAAACCGCTGAGTACGTATGTTCGAATTAAAACTCCTCGATTATTGATTCCACTAAAACTAGCTGCAATTGGGTTTGATCCTAACATGTAGAGATTAAAACCATAGGATAACCGATTGAGGATGACCGACATGATCACAATACTGAAAATAAAAATAATCAAAGGCATTGGTATGTCAAATATCGTCCCACTCCCAATAAAAAGGAATTTTTCTGGAAAACCCTGAATTCCATATCCCTTGGTTACAACAATTGCTATTCCAGAAAAAATACTCATGGTACCCAGAGTAGCAAGAATAGCCGTAACTTTTATATAGGCGATGAGTAGTCCGTTTATTAAACCACAGAGTAAAGATATGAGAATGGCGGACGACATTGCCAAAATTATTTTAAATACTTCTTCATATCCTCCTAATTGAGGAAAAGAAGATTTAGTGAGGATAAGAGCAGCACAAACACCGGCTAAATTTGCGATGGATACGATTGATAAATCAATCCCGCCAGTCAACATGGCCAGCATGATAGCAATCGATAACAATCCAAATTCAGGAATTTGGCTGGCCATCGATTGAAAATTACTCAGGGTTAAAAATTTATCAGGGAGAAAAATTGACATGACGACAAAAGCACCAAGCATCATAAAGAATAAAATAGTTGTTCTTGAGTGCTTCATATATTGATGTATCAAGGTTAACCCCCTCATCAATAATTGCTTTTTCTGTTTATATCGTTACATTTTTTCGGCTCTGATAAGAACTCAAGCTCACGCTGATTGCAACAATAACACCGGTAAAAAATCCTTGCCAAAAAGAAGATAAACCAATCAAAATGAGACTATTATTAATGAGGGTAATTAAGGCTACCCCCAGTACTGTGCCAATGATTGTTCCCGTCCCTCCAGTTATTCTGGTCCCACCCAAAACAACTGGTGCTATGACACTCAATTCAGACCCAACCAAATAAGTGGGATTACTATACCGGATGAGCGAAACATGAAGAATTCCAGCTATGCCAGCTAATATCCCTACATAACAATAAATAAAAAATTGAATCCGAGCAACATTCAGTCCAGCTCGCTCAGCTGCTTCTCGATCTCCACCAATTGCATAAATTCCTCTCCCTAACCGGGTATATTTCAGAATAAACCAAGAGAGGAGGGCAATAGCTATAAAAATTGCAGTAAAAACCGATACCCCATAACTCCCACCCCCTGGTTTTACTAAAGTTAAAACGTTTTTTGCGCCAAATATCTTAAAACATTTAGGCAACTGAGCTGAATTGATGGCTTTTGTTCCAACGACCGTGAGCAAGAATCCATGGAAAATATTCAAGGTACCTAATGTCACAATAAAAGTTGGAATTCGGTAATAGGAAATGAGCAAACCATTCAATGCCCCCAAACAGACTCCGACTAAACCGGATATTAAAAATGCAAAAAGTATATTATCCACTCCGGTTGCAATCAATACGTTAGCAGCAATATACTGGCCCGAAATTGCGATTGCCGTAAAAGATAAATCTATCCCTCCTGAAAGCAAAACAATAAAAACTCCAATAGCCATTATTCCTAAACTGGCACTGCTTTTACCTAAATCAAAGAGATTCTCTAAAGTTAAAAAAGAGGGGTTTAAAAAAATCACTAAAACGGAATAAGCAATGATGATGAACAATAGGTAAGATTCATTTTGACCAAATATTCTTCGAATTTGAACATCCCAATGATTTCCATTCATGGTACATACCTTTCGCTATTCTTCGAGTTGCTTGATAATATTTCAAAGAGCTCATCCTCAGTCGTATCAACAGTATTCATTTCTCGGACAATATTCCCGCCTGCCATGACGATGATCCGATTACAGTTCCGTACAATCTCAGGAACTTCGTCTGAAATCATGATCACACCAATACCTTTCCGGGCTAATTGTCTGATGATGTTATGAATATTACTCTTTGAAGCAACGTCTATTCCGACTGTCGGACTGTCTAAAATGAATATCCTGGGGTTTGTGGCAAGCCACTTCGCAATGACAACCCGTTGTTGATTCCCACCTGAAAGAGCCTGAACTGCAACCTCAATTGAGGGGACATTCACACTTAACTCATCAACCCACATTTTCGCATATTTACTTTTTTGCTTGTCATTGATGAGTTGAAATTTACTCAATAAATTTTTTAAGTTTGTTACAACAATATTGTTCTGAATGGATTGCTTCAAAAATAAGCCTTGTTTGAGTCTATCCTCAGGTAAATAACTCAAACCTAGATCTATAGCTTCTCGGGGTGAGTTTATTTTGACTAATTCTCCGTTTATGTAGATTTTTCCAGAATCAGGTTTATTCAACCCAAAGAGCGATAGAGCCAATTCAGTTCTTCCCGAACCTAAGGATCCAATCATTCCGACAATTTCACCCGGGTGAAGCTTAAAGCTGATATCTTGATATTGTCCTTTCTTGGTAAGATTTTGCACTTCCAATAATGTCTTCTTATCATTTTCTGCTTGGTAATCAAATGTGGAATGAACTATTTTTCTGCCACTCATGTAAAAGGAGAGGGTATCATAATCTAATTCGCTCGCGTTAAAATCCCCAACTTTCTTACCATCTCGAAGAACGGTGACTTTTTCAGCTATTTGTAGGATTTCGCTCAGCTTATGACTAACAAATAGAGTTGAAATCCCTCTTTTTTTTAAATCGAAGATAACTTCTAATAAATTATCGATTTCTCTTTTGGTAATTGCCGTAGTTGGCTCATCCATGATGATCAGTTTGGCATTTTGGATGAGTGCCCGGCAAATAGCAACCAGCTGTTTATTTGCAATAGAGAGGTTTTCAACTCTTTCGTTTAAATCGAGTTCTTTTTTAATATTGGATAGTTCTTTCCAGGCTATACTCTTAACTTCATTCCAATTGATCAATTTCTTATTTTCTTCGATCAGCTGATTGAGGGAGATGTTTTCAGCAACGGATAGATTAGGAAAAAGAGATAAATCTTGATAAATGACCTGTATTCCTTCATTGATTGAATCAATAGGTCGTAATTGTTTGTAGCTTTTTCCATTTATGATAATCTCACCACTATCTTGTTTCACAACTCCAGCTATTATTTTTATAAGAGTAGATTTCCCAGAGCCATTTTCACCAACTAAACAGCGTATTTCACCCCGGTTTATCGACATGCTTACATTATCGAGTGCCTGGACACCAGCATAGTATTTACTGACATTTTTAACGTTGAGAAACTCTTCAGCCATAGTATCCCTTCTAAAATAAGCGAATTGGGGAGATAGTTTACATCACCCAACTCGCTTATTTTATTGACTTCTTTTCTTCAAGTTTCACCCTCATCCTTACCTCCCACCATTTCCCCTTCTTGGAAAGATGGCGAGAAGCGAAGGGGAGGGTGCCTTTTTTTCTTTCATCCCGAGCTTTCGTCTCTCGATGATGTTAGGACCTCATTCCTGCAATGATGATTCTCTCTCTTTCTTTGGATAAATGGAGATTGAGAGTACTCATGAATTCTTTTCAAGGTACATTTGAAACAAAAAAGGGATTTTTACTCCATAAATTCTTATTGGCTATAAATTATAGTCATCTACATTTTCAGCGGTAACATCATGCCATGCCTGACCATAAATAACTGGGAAACCATACTGATTCTTTTTAATCGTAATACTCTCATAACCAGGTTTCCCCAAATTCATACCCTCTTTGATTTCATTCCCTTTGAGAACTTCCCAGGCAACTTTGCAGGATACATATCCGGCATCAGCTGGAACCCAGAAATGGATCGATTTGGCTGAACCATTTTTTAAATAATCATAAGCAACGGAAGGTAAGCAGGTACCATATGCTCCCACTTTGCCGATGAGACCTTTTTCTTCTATAGCTAAAGCAGCTCCTGGAACAGTACTCATGGCACTTCCCATAATGCCTTTAAGATTTGGATAAGTCTTTAAAAGCTCTAAAGTTTTTTCATAAGCAATTTGTTGATTTTCACGTTCTTCAATCCTGTCAGTTACTAATTTCATATTTGGATACTTTTCTTTTTGTTGGGCAATCTCTGCGTCAACCCATTCGTTGTGAGTTGTTGAAGTTAGGTGTCCGACAAAGCAAGCGTACTCACCCTCGTAATTCAAATCTTTTGCCATAACATCCATCATATGTCTTCCATAAGCTTCGTTATCAAAAGCTTCGATATCATAGGTCACCTGTTTTTGGTTCGATGCTTCATGAGTAAAAGTGAGAATTCCAGCTTCGTTGGCTTTTTTAAAGACAGGTTCTAAGGCAACTGGGTCGTTTGGAACAACAATGATCGCATCAACCTTTTTGGCAATGAGGTCTTCAATTAACTTAATTTGTTCTGCGGGGTCAGCTGTGGCAGCACCAATCTGATAGGCGTTCACACCGGTTTCTTTAGCAAATTCTTCAACTCCCAATCTCATATTGTCAAACCAGGCTACTCCTTCGAGCTTCACGACCATAACAATTTCAAAATCGTTATCTGCTGCATCTGCCACCGTAAAAAGAGAAAGGACTAAGGTCATTATTAGTGAAACAATTAGAAATAATTGAAATCTTTTCATTTTCTTCCTCCTTATTAGCTTGAAAAAGTTCAATTATAAATTTTTGTTGACACTCTTTCTTTGAGATCCGTTCAAACATGATTGGATGGTTCATTCGCTCATTTCCACCCTTTTTTACAAAGAGGTAAGTCTTTTGTAATTTTATCTGTGAACCTCCTTTCTCTTTGATGAGCTTTCGTTTTTTTTAATACATATCAACACATCTGTCCAAAATAGCTTTTTATCATTGAAAGGGGAGTACCAATCGGGTAAATTGGTAAGTGTAAGCTAACAAAAAACCCGAAAGGCGGTCTCCCCTGTGAATAAGTGTAGCAGCATTTTTGGCCAGATTCGAGAGATTTCAATCG
>Ga0172366_10004291_pt1 | contig 11236 bp, 13 predicted proteins | sample LakKivSesite69cm_FD_114533 | JGI IMG/M metagenome (GOLD analysis project Ga0172366, IMG submission 114533) | Sediment microbial communities from Lake Kivu, Rwanda - Sediment site 69cm | ecosystem: Environmental > Aquatic > Freshwater > Lake > Sediment | place: Rwanda: Western Province, Lake...
AGGAACTCATTACAATCATTAATCCAGAGATAACTAAACGCTCTGGGGAGCAGGAAGTAACCGAGGGTTGCTTGAGTGTACCCGGCTACTGCGGTGAGATAAAGCGGTCGGCGGAAGTCACGGTTAAAGGGAAAGACCGCCAGGGTAAAGCCATCCGAATTAAGGCTACTGGTCTCATGGCAGAAGCCCTTGAGCACGAGATTGACCACCTTAACGGTGTCTTATATATCGACCATGTCGAAAGCCCGGAAAAGCTGCACAAGGTGGTACTCCCGGAGCAACTGAAGACAGATGTTTGAAACAGGAGGTAAATAGATGCCCCAGTTACTGATAGCTGCCGTAGCTTTTGCCTTTTTTATCCTATGCCCAAGGATGGCGGGCATGGCAAATGTCATCGCCAATGCCAGCAAGGTGAACCTGGTTAGTGTGGCTGTGGTAGGAACCTTGATTTCTCTGCCGCTTATAGTGGCGATGGTGGTAGTATTCCAGAAATATGGGCTATGGGCTGCATTAGCGTTAGCCGTCTTTACGGACATCCTGGCAGCGCTAATTATGGGGGCGATAAGCTGGAAGTCCAGCTTTGAGACTTTCATAATTGCAGTATTTGTTTTAGCGGGTGTCAGGGTAGCAGGCCTTATTTCTGCCAGACTGTTCTAATTTGTGTTCTGCAGGGTAGGAGGCGTGATAGATGAAGTGTAGTCGGTGTGGGCGTGAAGTCTCTGAGGATAATAGCTATCAGCACCTCGGCCAGACGCTGTGTGAGGACTGTTATATCGATATCCGGTATCCGGCCAAAGCCTGTGACCCATGGGCAGTTTATACTGTTACCAGGTCGAGAGAAACCCTGGGACTAAAGGGGACTGAGGGTCTAACCGAGCTGCAGAAGGCGATCTACGAGTTCATCAAGGGAAATGAAAAGGTGACCAGAGAGCGCCTAATTGAATACTTCAAACTTACCGAGGCAGACTCCAGAGGCAGTTGGCTACCCTGAGACATTGTGAACTGGTAAAAGGATATAAGGAGGGCAACAGCATATACCTGATTCCTTTTGACTACGATGAGCAAAGTGCTGACTTAAGGGGATAAGACGATGCTGAGGGTAAGAAAAGACTTATGCCTTGGCTGTGGACTTTGCGTTGAAAGCTGCCCGCAACAGGCTATTTCAGTTGTCTCGGCTACGGCTGAGATAGACCAAAGACAGTGTAATCAGTGTCGCCTCTGCCTTGATGTCTGCCTCCAGGGAGCAATTATAGAGTTGACGCCGGTGTCAAGACGTGAGCTTCAGGCAACTGTTACCGGATTGAAGGACAGGGCACAGGACATCATCGCTAGAATTGAGAGCCTAAAGGGTAGCATTGACAAAGCCAAACAGGATAAAAAATGAAGACCTACCTTGATTGTTTACCATGCCTGATGAGTCAGGCTCTTAAGGCAGCCAGGGCAGCAACCGATGACGAGGAAGTTCAACGGCAAGTAGTCAATGCTGTGGCAGGTCTGATCCCGGAACTCTCGTTGGGCTTGAAGGCACCGGAGGTTGCCCAGCGTGGCTACCGGCTTATAAGCCAGGTTACTGGCAATAATGACCCCTTCCACCAGGCAAAGGTTGAGGCCAATCATAGTGCGCTGGTGCTTTTACCAAAGTTGAAGCAATTGATAGAACAGTCAGCAGATAGGCTATTTATGGCATGCAGACTTGCTATCCTTGCCAACTCTGTTGACCTCGGCCCCAACTTTGAGCACAGCGGTATTGAGTCCATAATAGATGAAACTAGGACATGCTCCCTCCCCCTCGCAGTTAATGATTATGACCAGTTCTGGAGCAGTCTTAACAATAGCCGGAGTCTCCTTTACCTTGGTGACAATGCTGGAGAAATCGTCTTTGACTATCTCTTCATTGAAGAAATTAACCGCGTTAAGGAGGTGGAAACCTATTTTGCGGTTCGGGGAAAACCGGTCATAAACGATGTCACCATGGATGATGCCCTGGCGATTGGTATGGACAGAGTAGCCAGGGTTATTTCCAGCGGCTCGGACGCCCCAGCTACCATCCTTTCGCAGTGCTCTACAGAATTGCAGCAGCTTTTCCGCTCAGCTGATATCATCATTGCCAAGGGACAGGGAAACTACGAATCTCTGGAAGGGGAGAAGGGTAATATCTTCTTCTTGCTTAGGGCCAAATGCCCACTGATAGCAAGATTCCTCGGAGTCAACGTGGGCGACTGCGTTCTCAAACAGCAAGTATACAGTTAATTAGGAAAGGATACATGGGCAGGAAAATCGTTTCGACAGGGAGAGGCGGAGCCGGCAAAACGACTTTCGCCGCTCTAGCTACCAGGTATTTATCAGGGTCGCTATTACTCATAGATATTGACCCCGACCAGAGTCTGGCTGACATACTGGGAATAGACCTGGAAAAAGAGGGAGTGAGAACAGTGCTGGATATCCTCTTTGACATTCAGAAAAAGCATGGCTACGAAGAACTGGGGTCCATGCCTCTGCCCGAAAAAGTAGAGTATCTTTTTACCCGCGAGTGTCTGTACGAGTCAAAACGCTTCGACCTGGTGTCTCTGGGTATTAAGTGGACGGAGGGATGCTACTGTGCTCCCAACAACCTGCTCAGGACGATTATTCCCAGACTTGCCCAAAACTACGCCAACATTGTAATAGATGCGCCAGCCGGCCTGGAACACCTCAACAGGAAGGTGACTTCGGAGATTGACGACCTGTTTCTGATACTGGACCCTTCCCTGAAGTCGCTGAGAAGCATAGTGAGAACACAGAAGCTTGTGGCAGAGATAGGCGTGAAATGTCGCAACTTCTATCTGGTGGCGAACTACAGGTTCAACAGGGATGCAGAGAAGCTAGTTCAAGATGCCGGCGCTACTTATCTGGGAAAGATAGAGCCTGATGACAAGGTGGAGGAGTACAACCTGCAGGGGAGACCACTGCTGGAACTTCCCGATGATTCTCCTGCCTCCTTGTCCGTCAAAAGAATTTTGGAGAGGGCAGGCTATGGGACAGTATGACGTAATCATTATCGGCGGTGGCCCTGCTGGGCTCACTGCTGGGCTTTATACTTCACGGGCAGGTCTGAAGAGCTTGCTGGTGGAGCGAGGAATGTTAGGGGGTCAGATGGTGAATGCTACGCTGGTAGAGAACTACCCCGGTTTTCCTGAGGGCATAGCTGGCTCCGAGTTGGGTTCACTTATGCATCGGCAGGCGGTCAAATATGGTCTGGAAGTTATAACTGCTGAGGTTACAGGCGTCAGCGAGCAGCGGCCCTACAGTGTTGCCACCACTGGAGGCAGTTTTGAAGCTGTAGCCATAATCATCGCCACTGGGTCAGAGTATCGTAAACTAGGAGTTCCTGGCGAGGAAAGGCTCTCTGGTCGCGGTATTTCCTACTGCGCTACCTGCGACGGATTTTTCTTCCGCAACCGGGAGGTAGCAGTGATAGGAGGGGGTGATACCGCTATCACCGATGCCCTGGAGCTGAGCCGACATGCGAATAAGGTCTATGTAATACATCGGCGAGACCAGCTCCGGGCGGGAGAGGTGCTCCAACAACGAGCATTTGCTCATCCAAAATTAGAGTTCGTCTGGAGCACAGTGGTGGAGGAGGCCGTAGGGGAGAAAATGCTAAACGGTCTCAGGCTACGCAATGTGAAAACAGGCCAGCAATCTGTCTTGAAAGTGGATGGCGCCTTTGTTGCTGTAGGGCTCATGCCCAATAGCCGGAGCTTTTTCGACATTCTGGAACTCGACGACACTGGCTATATCGTCACTGATGAAATGATGGCTACATCGGCTCTTGGTATTTTTGCTGCGGGCGACGTCCGCAGGAACTCACCTCGCCAGATTGCGGCTGCGGTTGGGGATGGTGTCACTGCTGCCATGTCCGCCTTTAAATATATTCAAGAGCAAGGAAATGGAACTAGAATCACGAGCCGTTGAGTTACTAGGCGGAGTAGGGATTAGGAGAGGCCAGACTGTATTGGATTTTGGCTGTGGCTATGGAGCGTATACTATCCCGGCTGCCAAGATAGTTGGTGAGCAGGGAAAAGTATATGCCCTGGATAAGGATAAGGAAGCACTGGATGAGCTGATACAAAAAGCCGAGTCAGCGGATTTGAAAAATATAGAAAGAATGGATACAACGGGGGAACTGAAAATTGAGCTAGCTGATGAGTCTGTGGATGTAGTCCTCCTGTTTGATGTTTTTCATTCTTTTTATTTCCCAAAGGCAGAGGATAGAAAAAGACTATTAGATGAAATTTATAGAATTTTGAAACCCTCTGCCTTTCTCGCTATTTCACTCTGGCCAGATCTGATAGAGCCAGAGACTGAGGATGAGATAGAAAGCACAGACTTCCGTTTGGAAAAGGAGATTCCCGAGACGCTTATTGATGATAATAAGGATCTCGAAATGCGCAAAATTCTGAACTTCAGGAAAGGATGATATGCCCCTAATGTAGTTGTAGATTAACAATTAATCAAAAAGGAGGCAGCATGAGCAAAGTAATAGAAATTACGGATCAAAATTTTGAAGAGGAAGTCCTGAACTCAGACCTTCCCACAGAGGTCGATTTCTGGGCGCCTTGGTGTGGACCCTGTATGATGGTTTCACCAATATACGACAAGCTCTCAGAGGAGTATGACGGCAGGTTCAAGTTCTGCAAGATTAATGTGGATGAGAACCAGCGCACAGCAACGAAATATCAGATTATGAGCATACCGATGCAGATGTTCTTTGCTGACGGCCAGAAGGTTGACGAGATCCTTGGCGCAGTTCCTGAGCATACCATCCGGACAATGGTGGACGGCATCCTTCAGAGTTTCCCAGCAGGTGAAAAGGGGAGACTTAAAGTCATTTTAGCCTCGTGGACTGAGCATAACAAAAAACATAGTGAGAAACTGAGAAAGTGGACAGAGAAAGCCAAAAATGCTGAGAGTGAACCGATTTACCAAAAAGTGCTACAGGCAGCAAAGGAACTGGAAGAGGCCAACGAGCAGCTATTCCAGGTGCTGGGTGAACTACAAGAATCAAGATAAATAGCAGCCAATAAGGGGGAAATAAAAGAAGTTCTGCTCAAGCTGAATTGTGGTTTCTGCAGATTTGGAAGTCGCGGGCAATTGGCTGGGTTTGAAAGCATGAAAACAAGGAAACGAAATGCAGGAAGAGAGGGGGATAGTCCAAGATGACCAAGGAAGAGATCCTAGCAATGAAACCGAGAAGTAAACTGAATATAGCAGTAGCTGAGGTTGTGATGAAGCACAAGGTTGTAGTAGATGAGATTTTTGGAGCGATGGAACGGCAGATCGCTAATGACGGTAGCAGTACCTACACCAATTTACAGCCTTATTCTGAGGATATGCCAGCTGCTCAGCTAGTGGTTGACAGGATGATTACACTCGGGCACGGCGATGCAGTACTTTGGGAGCATTATGGAAGTGGAATCTATACACAAGCTGAAGCAATTTGCAAAGTAGCATTATTAGTTGCGCTAGGGATGTGGGACGAACAAGAAGACATAGGCCTGACAATAAATGAAGGGGGAAATCGTGAAGAATTACTAAATGAAATAATTGAAATTGAACTTCGTATGTTTGATCAGGTTAGAACCAGCGAGCCATCGCTGTGCAAGGATAGACCGGGAACCTTTAAGGTAATGCGGGGAATGACCCACTCGGTTTTATCCACAAAAACACTGCAATCCTATCTTGAAGACTTACAAAAGGCTAAGGCTGAGGGGAGGAATCTTCTAACAGAAAAGTATGCCCGCATGGACAACAGAATTCCTCCACTTAAAACTAATCCCATCATCGATGATATTGTTGAAATCGAAGCCCATTGGATGGAGGAATTATCACAAAAATATCCCCGCACTTTTAAACGTGGACCTGGCTTCAAAATTTACCTTTCCAGCGAACTAGAGACTTATTCTGATGAGACTTTAAAGCTGTATTTCGGCGACGTTTCCAGAGCAGAGAAAGAAGGGAGAAATTTAACCGAGGAACGATATACCAAACTGGCTAAGCAAATAGGCTATGGCTCCATTGATGAGCTGGAGGGGAAAGATGGGCAGGGAATAACATAAGCCGCTTCAAGCAACGGAAGAAGCACAAGGACGACCATCCCAGAAAATGGATGATATTTTGTCTATGGTTGAAAGGCTGAAGATAAGAAGGTAAAACGTAGTTTTGAGAAAGAAGAAGATTGGTGAAACGGATATGGAAATTTCACAATGGGAAACAGATCTAGAAAAAGCACGGGAAACCAAGGATGCCTTCTTCGCCCAAAGCTGGCAATCTCCGCTAGCTCCTCAGGACCGCCCTCAGTTCAAAGGCTTGCAGTATTACCCTCCTGACTCAAGCTACAGATTCGAGCTTGAGCTTCACGAGCATCCTGAAAAGGGGGTGGTGAGAATGGCCTATACCAAAGGCAACGAACAAGACTTCATCCGCTGGGGCGAGTTTAGGTTCAGGATAGTGGGGAGGCAACTGTCCCTGCAGGCTTACAAGCGCAGCCGTGAAGAAGAGACGTTGTTTGTTCCTTTTAAGGATGCGACATCAGGGAAAGAGACCTACGGGGCTGCACGCTACCTCGACCTTGAGCCAGGTAGGGACCGCACGCCGGAAGGAAAATGGATTTTGGATTTCAATCAATCCTATAACCCCTGGTGTGCCTACAGTGAAGCTTACACCTGTCCCTTTGCGCCTGTAGAGAACTGGCTTGCGGTGCCAATATGTGCGGGGGAAAAAGACTATCATTTGCCAAAGACTGAATAGTGACTGGAGGTGAGAAATGAAAGTGTGCATTATTGGAGCCGGGGACGGCGGTTCAACAGCAACGATTCAGATTCGGAGACTGGACAGTGACGCACAGGTTGATATCTTCAGCAAAAGAGCCGGCCTGGGCTGCCCACCCTGCGAAATGCCACTGGTAATCGGCGGCACTGTAGCTACCTGGGATGAGCTAGTTCGCGGCTTCCGGCAGAATTCATTCTGGGAGAAGAGAAATATAGGCCTCCATCTGAACACCGAGATTACTGATATTGTTAAAGAGGAGAAATATCTTATTGCCGATGGCGTAAAGTATAGCTACGACAAGCTGATACTGGCTCTGGGTGCTACCCCGGTCATGCCCGTTTCCCCGGGATTGGACGGCAAAAATGAGTTTTCACTGAGCACCGATATGGCTGATGGAGTGGCCCTGAGCAGCGCTGTTACCTATTCCACCGAAGCAGCCGTTGTCGGTGGGGGATTTATTGGGCTAGAGATAGCTGCTGCCCTAAAAGCAAGAGGCTATGACAAAGTCTACTTGCTGGTGAGACGGGGGATCCTGAGGTCATATCTGGATGAGGATATGGCTGAAAGAGTTAAAGACGTGGTAACGCAGAATGGGGTGGAGCTGGTACTGCCGGCCAAGATAGAGAACATAACCACTAGAGGGGCCAGGAAGCGCATCAGTCTTGCTGACCGCGAAATCGAAGTCGACTTCGTCTTCTTCGCCACCAGCGCTAAACCCAACGTGGAGCTGGCTCAAAAAGCCGGCCTCGAGATTGGCGAAACCGGTGCCATAGCGGTGAACCAATATTTGCAGACCAGCGACCCTGACATCTACGCCATCGGGGATTGCATGGAAAACTGGGACATTGTCACCGGCTCGAAGAGGCGACATCAGCTGGCAGCCAACGCTATCAGAACCGGCTACATCGCAGGCAGGAATGCGGCTTTGGGTAATCACCTTACGTATGAAGGCACAGTCATGCCGTTCGTCACGAAGGTGTTTGGCCACCAGATAGGAGCGGTTGGGTTTACGGAGCGGGAAGCGAAAGAAAAGGGATTGGAAGCAGTCTCTGTTACCGTGGATACCCCCCGGCTCAGGGAGAGATTTAATGGCAGACCGGCGCACTATAAGCTTATCGCTGATGCGAAGACGAAGACTCTTATCGGAGCGCAGATAATCTCTGAAGAAATAGTATCGGGTACAGTAGATAAGCTGGCAGTGGCTATAGCCTGTCGCATGCCTTTATCAAAGCTAGTGCAGATTGATAGCTGCTACTCGCCACATGTGCAGGAGGACCAGATTGCTGTTCCCTTACACCGGTTGATCGATAAGCTTGGGTCAGGAGGTGGCTGATGGAGTATGCAAAGTATGTCTATCCAGAGTGCTTTTATGAGCAGAAAGAGCCCGGTGTTTGCCCAACCTGCGGGTTATCGCTGATAGCCAGATGCCCGGTATGCGGTAACCCGATAGTGGGCGAGCGTATTCACCTGGATGAAGAGGAATACACAGTATGACGGAACCCGACGTACCACGACGGATAAACAGGCTTAACGAACTTGCTAACAACCTGTGGTGGAGCTGGCAACCCCAGGCCCGCGAGCTATTCCGCTCTCTGAACTATCAACTATGGAGATTGAGCGGGCACAACCCCGTAAAGCAGCTACAAGAGATCAGCTTTGACAGACTGGCAGCAGCTGCCGGAGATCCCTCTTTTCTCGCTTTATATGACTCTGTAATGTCCACCTTCGACCTGTATCTGTCAGGTAAAAGCACCTGGTTTAGGACCACATATCCCAACTGGCGAGACCAACTTATTGCCTATTTTTCAGCAGAGTTCGCTATCCATAACTCCCTGCCTATTTATGCTGGCGGGTTGGGCGTGCTGGCCGGTGACACTTGTAAAGAAGCCTCCGACCTAGGGCTGCCACTGGCTGGAGTCGGCTTCATGTACCCGCAGGGATATTTCCATCAGCGAATCTCCGCCGATGGCTGGCAGGAGGATATTTACCGGACGCTTGATTTCAACGAAGCGCCCATCAACCCTTGCCCCTGGCCTCAAGGGTGTGGACCCCTCGTGGAGATTCAACTCGATAACAGGACCGTACACATCTGGACATGGCAGGTCCGCCTCGGCAGGGTTAACCTCTACCTGCTGGACACTAACATTGAGCAAAACTCACCGCAAGACAGGAAACTGTCGGCACGTCTTTACACAGCCGACAGGGAGCAGCGTATCCAGCAGGAAATCGTGCTGGGAATCGGTGGGGTGAGGGTCTTGCGTACGCTTGGGCTCAAGCCGTCCATCTGGTGTGCCAACGAGGGACACACCGCCTTCATGATGCTTGAGCGTATTAGAGAAGAGGTAGAAAAGGGTGCATCTTTTGGTGAAGCGATACAAAAGGTGCAGGCGACCACCGTTTTCACCACTCATACCCCCGTGCCAGCAGGGCATGACGTGTTTCCTATCGAGCTTGTCGAGAAGTATTTTCGCTATTACTGGGATTCTCTCGGAATCGAGCGGCAGACATTCATGGGGTTGGGGCAATACGGCAGTCTGCAAGGACGGGAATTCAACATGACGGCGTTTGCCCTGAGGATGGCAAGACAGCGCAATGGAGTGAGCGAGCTGCATGGTGCAATCTCCAGAAAGATGTGGCAGGCACTGTGGCCAGGAGTCGCCAAAAGTGATGTCCCCATATCACACATTACTAACGGTGTGCATGTCCCTACATGGATTGCCCGGGAGATACGTGAGCTGTACGATGAGTATCTGGATCCCGGTTGGTTTGAGAACCACGACGACCCAGCTATCTGGCAGCGAGTGTTTGATATCCCTGATGAAGAGCTCTGGTCAGTACATCAAGTCTTGAAGCGAAAGCTAAGTGGAGCCATACTGGAAAGAGCCCAAGAGCGTTGGGCTGGCTGTGCGGCTGCGCCTCAACAAGCTCTGGCTATGGGCGGCTTGCTTGACCCGGAAGTACTGACCATTGCTTTTGTGCGCCGGTTCGCTGAGTATAAGCGACCCATATTGATTCTCCACGACATTGACCGTCTCAAGCGATTAGTAACAGACAGGTGGCACCCGGTTCAGATAATCTTTGCTGGCAAGTCGCACCCGGATGATTTTGCCTCTAAGCGTCTTCTTCAACAGGTATATACGCTTCTCACGAACTGTGAATTCCGCGGGCGCGTGGCCTTTATAGAAGACTACGATATGCACATGGCTCGCTATCTAGTGCAAGGGGTGGATGTCTGGCTTAACACCCCAAGGCGCCTTCAGGAAGCCTGCGGCACCAGCGGCATGAAAGCATCCATAAACGGTGTCATTCACCTCAGTGTTCCAGATGGGTGGTGGCATGAAGGATATAACGGTGCTAACGGCTGGGTGATTGGCGATTCCAAACTAATTCCTGACCCGATGGAAGAGGACAAAGCGGACGCCGAGTCACTCTACCGACTTCTGGAAAACGACATCGTACCCATGTATTACGACCGTGACCGCAAAGGCGTGCCCCATCGCTGGGTTCAAGTGACCAAGGAAGCCATTCGCTCAGTTACCCCAGTATTTTCCGCTCGGCGAATGTTAAAGGAATATGCTAGGCGTGTGTACTTAGATAGCGGAGTTATACCCCGAATGTTGCGGGGAAATAAGTCGGCATATACTGCTGATAAAAAGCTAAACAAACAGGAGATAAACCCAGGAAAGGGCGAATAGAAAGTAGGCAGTAACAGTATGAATATGAATCAAGCAAAGCTAAATAATGCGACTGTTGTTTGCTCAGAAAGCTTCATGAGGACTGGACAGCATAAAAGCCTGCGGAGGTGAAGATATGGAGAAGCGTGTCTCGTTTCAGGACTATGCCATTGTCGCCTGCGGCACACTCAATATGGAGCTAAATCACCTTAAGGACGGCGGCCTTCTGGATGCTAGGAAAATTCTTTATACCAAGCCCGGCCGCCATGAGGTGCCCCGTGAGCTTGAGAGTCAGCTTATCAGACAGATAGGTACGGCTAAAACATACGCTTCGAACATCATCGTGGTCTACGGCGGTAAGTTCTGCTATGTTAATGCTGATGACCCCTACCGCAAGATCGACACCATAATTCAGGAGCAGATAGAACCTGGAGTAAAGATTTCCAGAATTAAAGCCACTCACTGCGTCGACATGCTAGCCAGCGAGGAAGAGAGGGAACGGATAAGCCAGGGTAGGGATATCTACTGGCTCACGCCGGGGTGGATGAAATACCGCCACTACGTATATCAGGGCTGGGACAAGGGCTTGGCGAATGAAAATTTCCCCAAGCACACCGGTGGAGCAATCATACTGGATGCGATAGGCTGCTATGACAGGATCGTGGAAAATGAGCCTGAAAAGATTCTGGAGTTCTCCGACTGGATGGGCATTCCGATAGAACCATACAGGATTACTCTAAACCGGCTGAGGG
>Ga0172366_10004293_pt1 | contig 11234 bp, 10 predicted proteins | sample LakKivSesite69cm_FD_114533 | JGI IMG/M metagenome (GOLD analysis project Ga0172366, IMG submission 114533) | Sediment microbial communities from Lake Kivu, Rwanda - Sediment site 69cm | ecosystem: Environmental > Aquatic > Freshwater > Lake > Sediment | place: Rwanda: Western Province, Lake...
ACCATGAAGCCGCCTGAGTCTAACGCAAAACACCCCTCAGGCTGTCTACAAAGCCGGGGCCACTTCAGAGGTCGGCGGTTCGCTCGAGCAGGACATGCGTGACTGGGTGGAGGGCTGGAACAGGTGGATCGACGGCATCACGCCGTTCATTCCTATGAAGTTCGGCTAAATGCGTGCTCCTAAGGAGCTGACAGACCTAGAGGACATCATGCGACGGATCACCGAAGGGGAGAAGCGCGGAAGCTTGTGTTCAGGAGGCAGGATCAGACTGCGGTGGACGCGGGGAGTGACCTACGTGCTCGACAGCAACGGCTGCTGGGAGACCTTCGTCATCGAAGCACCCAGGTATCCCGACCTATACGCGAGAATCAGGAGAGACCCCCGCGGATTCCTTCCCGCCGGAGGAGCCTGAAACCCTCTTCTTGATCCGGCAATCGATCTCCCTCGCCCCGTCAGGTGCCATCACTATTACTCCGCTCCCTCTTCGTGCTTCGCGAGATACGACGCCGATCCCGTCTTTGAGAGCCTTGGCACGCAGGATGCTTCATTCATCGGCGAGAACATGAACGGAAGGAGTTCAATGGAAATTCTCGATTGGGACGGCCACAGGATGGAAGTGGCAAGAAGCAGGAATGGTGTGCTGGCAGCCTGCTACCATCATCATAACCTCATCCAGCGCGCGTCAGCGGTCGGGGAGCCGGCCGAGATCATCCAGAAGCTGGTCCGCAGCAGGCACTCGGGAGACTTCGACAGGAAGGAGCGGGAAAGGCTCTACCAGGGCCTCGGCTACTACTGCGACCTGCAGTCTCTCCACAGCGAAGACGCGATCACCTGGTCGGTCATGGGCAACATCGCGCACTGTGACGAGCCCGTGCGCGTCCGCTGGACCCGTGAGCTCTTCTCGATGCTCGGACTGAAGTCGCCGGAGCCGGATCACAGCGAGATAGCCCTGTGGAGAAGAGTCCCGCACCCCGAAGTGCTCACCGACAAGGGCCCGGAAATAGACTTCTCTGTGATAACCGAGGACACGGTCCTCCTCGTGGAATGCAAATGGACTGCCGGTATCGCCAGGAACCAGGGAAGGAACAGGGACAAGGATCAGATCCAACTCAGGATGGAGTTTCTGCAGAGATACGGCAGGACTATCACCTGCCATAGCAAGGAAGCCAGGAGGCTGGTCAAGGGCATCCTGTCAGGCGCCATCAAGAGTGTCCCGAGGCCGGATCCCGAGTTCAAGAACCTTGCGGTTCTACTGTTGACCCCCCGGCAGATGCCGATCGAGGACAAGTGGCTGGCCGAGGGAGTCGAAGTCCGGGCCACGACATGGCAGGACGTCTGCTCCATGAAATCCCATCCCTGGGCCGACGAGGTTCTCAGCTACTACAAATGGAAGCACGATCACACTCGCTGGGAGGTTCCGAACAACTGACAAGGCATGATGGCTTGAAGAAAGCAGAAGCAGGCTTTTCGAGGAAGTTCCTAGGCAGTTTGGGCAGCAGCGAGGGGAGCTTGCTGTCGGATTGGCTTAAGGCATTCGACGGGGAGCCGCGCATCGCATGGTATCCATCCGCAGGATACGATTTCAGGGACCTGCTCTATCTCCATCCCGGGTTCTCTGCGCTCCGGCCTGCTTCGAAGAAAGAGCCTGCCCCGCCCGACATCTTCCTTCATACCGACTACGCTCCCTGGGATCAGACCTCACTCCTCGGCACAGGAGTGATTCACTCCGAGAAGCGCACTACCGTGTCGATCGCGGCTCGCGAAGAGCTTCACCGCTGCGATCTACCCCTGGACGACCAGATCGTCTACTTCCTGCCGGGCGGCCCGGCAACCGGCCGCGTGCAGTTCATGGAGGTCGAGGTCAGGTCCAACGTTCTCGGGAGCTTCACGAGGCCAGTCATCTATGCCTTCACCGAGAACGCCGCGTTCTTCGCGCAGAGGATCCTGCCCGGCAAGGCCACGCTTTCTCACATCATCCATATCAGATACGGCGGAGGGTGCGGAGGGGGCGGGAGGTCTGCGGGGACGTGGCTGCTCAACGTGCTGGATAAGGTGGGCTGCGAGCTGTTCATCACGGACGGCCATCATCCCTGGCAGTCGGGCGACGAAAGGGTGTGCGAGCTTTACCCGGAGCTTTCCGGGAGTGGGAAAGGTCCTTCGATGGAGGCCATTCGTGTTCTCAGGGGCGAGGGATGGTCCGGCCACGGAGACGTTACATGGAACCTCATTTCCGGAGCTCATGCGCATGCTGAGATTCACTGACCCCGAAGGTCTGACATTCGAGATGGACGTGGTAGGCTACCAGTACCCGGCCGATGTCGAATCGCCTCTGCCGGAGTTCGACCTGAACTGGCTGATGATCCACATCTCTGCGCGGGACCACGAAGGCCGCGAATGGGAGGCCGTCGACCCGTGCCTGCTGACCTGGGAGCTGGAAGAGCTGGCCCGCTGGCTCGAGGTCCATTCCTACGACGACAAGGCATTCCTCTTGCTGGATTTCACCGAGCCTTGCCTGTCCTTTGACATCCAGCACCCGGATCGCCTTGGGCAGACCGTAGTGCTGAACGTCCATCTATCCTGCGAGCTGGGGGCTCCGGAAGCCGGAAAGAACAGCAGGTCCGACGTGGTCCTTCGGTTCGTCCTGAAAGAAGACGATCTGATGTCTGCCGCACGGCAATGCCAGGATCTCTGCGGGCGCTATCCGCACCGCGCCGCCCTTCCCGGGCGCGAAGGGGAGCAGTGAGATTGGCTTTCGAGGTCGAATACCTGGACTGCTGCACTAGACCGTTGCTGGACGTCGCGAAGCGGCTTACCACCGACGACCATGACAGGCAGAGCCTCTGCAGGTGCGAGAGCTGCGGAGCCTGGTGGCTATACCGCTTCTACGAGTATATCCACTTCGACGTGGACCTGCCCGACGATCAGATCACCTGGTTCGTCAGGCTCACCGAGGACGAGGCGCAGGCAGTCCTTCGCTCGGATGGCTACCCAAGGCTGCCACCTCTCGCGGAACGCCCTTGCTTCCGAATGGACGAGAGAGGCATCGCGATTACAGACGGCTTTCCTCAGTTTTGAACTCTATCGAAGGTGAGGCTCAATTCATGCTGGAGCAGAGGGAATACTCGTTCGAGGAGCTCATGGATCTCGCGGAGAAAGGAAGCGCCGAGGCGCAGAATGCTGTCGGCATCTGTCTGATGGAAGGCCGTGGAATCGAGCCGGATGCGGCGAAGGCAGTCGGTTGGCTCCTGAAGTCAGCCGGCCAGGATAATGCCGATGCGATGAGCAACCTGGGAAGAGCCTATGCAGAAGGGATCGGAGTCGATCTCGACGAGCAGAAGTCGCTGGAGTGGAGCCTGAAGGCCGCGAACCTGGGGCACCCGGGAGCGATGTACAGCATCGGATACCTCTACATGACCGCAAGGCATATCGGCCATGACGTAAGCAAGGCCGTCGAATGGTACGACAAGGCTGCGGATGCAGGCCATGTCGAGGCGATGCATGCCGTCGCCGAGCTTTATCTGGGCAGGTGGGGCGGGCCCGCGCAAGCCCGAGTTGCCATGAAGCGCTATCGCAGGCTGCCGAGCTGGGGCACCCCGGTTCCCAGTACATCCTGGCGACGCATCTCCGGGAAGGGGACCTCTTACCCAAGGACGAGAAGGAGGCGGCCTACTGGTTCGCCAGGTCGGCCAAGAGCGGCTTCCCTATCACGAAGGAGGACGAGGAGCTGATCGAGAAATACCAGCCCGAAAGCTAGTCCGGGCTACCTGAAGGCCGGCGGCAAGGGTTCATCGGAACACAGGTCGGGACTGCTGAACCGAAAGCGCGTTCGAAGGTCGGCTAGCAGCCCATTGGCCTGATCGAGCGATAGCCGGCCTTCATGCGCGGCGAGGTTGATCAGATCTCGAGTTGTGACGATTCGCCCTTCGAGGTGGAGCTTCGACACCGCGCGATGGAAGCAACCCGCCCTCTCGTCACAGGCGAGTAAGATTCCTTCGGTGTCGCCGCAGAACGCGAGACACGATGCCTCGCCCTTCCCAAGCCCTGCCTCTCGAAGTTCGATGTAGGCCTCCCTGACCTCAGTCGATTCAGGATCGACAACCTCGATCCCTCCTACACTGATCGCATGATCGAGAGCCTGCCTCTGTACACTATCCGTGATCTCGTCGTGGACCAGCCTGGTTGTCGTCAGACGGAATCCACCGATCGCTGTCAGCAGGTCGAGCCGACCTAGCTTGAGAAAGTTGATGAGCACGCATGCGTCGGAAACCAGGATGCGCCGGGCACTCCCGGAGGAGGGAACGCCGAGGGTCGGCAGCCTACTCAACTATCTCCAACGAGGCAAGCGCATCCTCGACATCGTCTCTCGAGATATCGACCAGGTTTGCTACTTCAACCAACCTGCCGGTGCTGATTGCTCCGCGCCGGCGGGCTTCGAGTGCAAGGCCTAGCAGCCGGGAGGAGAAGCTGAAGTCCTCCTTGTCCTCGTACCATCCCGGATCGGGGATCAGTTTTCTTAAGCTGGTCAGTGCACCGCTCTTCAGATCTTCAAGAAAGCGGTCCCTCGGCTCGTCGTTCAGAAGTCTGAGATTCACCAGCCTGTATGCAGCCGTTTCTGCGCTGATTCCGAATCGGCGCGCAATTAGAAGAATGTCATAGGGCTGCAACGACTGTTCGGCCGCTAGATTCCTCTCCTTTGCCTGGATGACTTCCTCTCCAGATGGAGCGAGGTATTCAACTCTTGAATGTCTGCCCTTCCCCGATGCAAGGACGAAAGCCCGGCATCCCGCTTCAGGAGCCAGAAGCGAAGCAGCGAATGCATTGGCTCGAACCTCTCGGAGAATGCCGCCCTCGTTATCGAGGCTGATGATGAACCTGGCATCTTCTCTTAAATCGAAAAGCGCGTGAGCGTATTCGTGCGCCATCGAGAATCTTCTGCGCGCTACTGGGTGAGTTCTGTTGACGAAGATGAACAGGTCCCGTCCACTGAGGATCGACACCCCGGAAATATTGACCTCGAGGGGTACCTGAGAGGTTATGATGCCCTCTCCTTCAAGAAGGCTGATCATGTTCTCGATGGGGGCATCTCCCAGCCCTAGTCTTCGTCTCTCATGCTCCGCAGCCCGCTCGCCCTGCCTTATCGCATCGAGCTTGTCTTCAAGGTTGATACTGGGATAGCGAATGGATGACACCTCGCCGCGATCGATGCCCAGGATACCTTCCAGGTAGGCGATTTCCCTGCTGAGGTGGATGCACTTCCGAACGGATTCCTTATCTTCCTCGCTCTCCTGGAGCCGGGGGTCCGCCCTCAACATCACTAGCAGTGGATCGATGTCGCCCGAATCCTGTAGCAGGTATTTCGGATCGCACCCGAGGTGATATGCAAGGCTCTCGAGCACGGAGAGCCCGGGCTGCTTCTCACCCGATTCGATCGAGCCCAGCGTCGAGCGCGAGACCCCCAGCCACTTGGCCATGGTCTCCTGAGTAATGCCCTGCCGCTCACGGAGGCGGCGAAGCCTTTCTCCAAGGCTTTTCTCGGGCACGGGCACCTCCTCTCTAGCCGATCATCGGGAGGCCCTTGGGAGTGCCTCCGTCCATCATCAAATGAATGAGAACTCCTACGAAAAGCGCCAAAACAAGAAGCACCAAGAGGCTTTCCCCTCTCGACGCGGTGATCTCGTCCTGTCTGTTCGCTAATCCGCAAGGATCCTCTGGATATGTACCGCTGCATCGCGGCGTCATCCGCTCCAATATGGCGCCCAGCAGCTTGATCGAAGATATGACCAGAACGACTACGAGCAGCTTCGAATGAAACAAGCCCCTGTGGTTCGGCGAAACGGAGGGTTCGATGACATCCGGCAGAAGAGACCCGACCATCGTTGCGGCAGTTGAGCTCAGAACATCGATCAGCCCTGGAGTTCTGCCGAGGACGGCACTGGAAAGCCCCACTAGGGCCAGCCCGCCGATTGCCCCGGCACCTGCATGAGAACCAGCATTTGGCATAACTTCACCTCCTTTCCTGCTGTATTATAATCGCTTAGCGCCATAGGTCAAGAGTTGACAGAAGATGTATTGATAATTCGAACGGTTTTAGTAATGGGATGCCCAGTAAGCAGATGGCTGATTGTTAGCGCGAAGCCGAAGGGGCTGGGGCCGTGTACCTCCGACCGGGGGTCGTCACTTCCCTTTGGGCGAAGCCTCAGGAGACGAGCCTTCAGCAACTGCGTCCTCAGGCCCGGGCCGATAGTCCTCGATCGACAGGATCTTGATCGAGTTCACGTCTTCGATGAACCAGTTGTCGTGGTAGTCGTTGCCCGCGAGGGCGAGGACAACGGTGGCGCCGTCTACTTCGACCCTGGTGATCTCACGATGGTCGACCCCTCCGCGTGTCTTAATCATCGAGTCCGGGAGGATCATCTTCACAAGCTTCATCTCGTCACTTCCCAGCTCTCTCTGCTATTCCTGCAGGGATCGGTTTCCGCCTAAGCCTGTGACCCCGACGATACCATCGGCACGACCATCCCCGAGACGGGGCAATGGATGAAGCAGGCTTCCACCTTTTTGTCGGTGGCGGCCTCCAGCATCTGCCGGTAGGTGTCGAGCTGGCCGGCGTACTTCGCGACTTCCGTCATGGCTACCTCGCGCGCCCCCGGGAAGGTCTTGTGGTCAATGATCACGAGCCTGTCGCCCAAGTCCAGGACCACGTCGGCGGTGCCGGTCATCATGCTGCCCCGCTCCGTCTTCATCTGGATCGGCAGTTCCCTCGAGACCTTCGCTCCCGGCCAGGTCGACTCGATCCATTTCCACAGCCTGTCGGCCATCTCAAGCAGGCTGCCGGCCGGCAGGGCCGAAGCAACCGCCCAGCCATCGAGCAGCCTGTTGGCGATCGTCGCCCTCAGCTCTGGTGAATACTTGGTGCGGTCCGCCGCGAAGAACCCGTGCACGGCGTTGCCCAGGTCGGCCCACACTGGTTCTCCCTTGATCTTGAATGGATCGCCAAGGATCACGGGGGCGCCTGTGGTTCCTGTGACTTTCATGCCGGAAGGGTAGATCACAGCGGGTGGATGTTCCTTCGGAATACCCTCGGGCAGCATGGGTTCGGGCTCGCTGGGAGGGGCCGGTGGTTCTGCCGGCACTACAATCCGACGTTTCACGCGGACAGCGACTCCTGCCCACTCCACGCCGTCGGACTGCGGTTCGGTGATGCCCTTGGCGTCCCCGGCCTGCAGGAGAGCTAGCATCCCCTCGGTCAGCTTCTTCTTCCTTCCGGCCAGGACAAGCCTGTCGCGTGCCCTGGTCCATCCCACGTACAACAGCCTGAGGTGCTCCCGGCGCTCGCGGTCCACTGCCTGGACATTCTCCTCGCACGCCTTCAGGCGCTCGAGAAACTGCACCTCCTTCGAGGCGTTGCCGAAGGGATTAGGCCAGTAGCGGATCCATCTTCCAGCCAGAGGGTCCTCCAGGTCCATGGCTGCGCCGTCCGTCAGCGCATGCACACCGAGGGCGGCATCGTCCCTGAGGCTCTTGTCCAGCTCGAAGAGAATCGTCACGGGCCACTCCAGCCCTTTGGCCCTGTGCCAGGTACTGACCGTCACCGCATCCGGTCCCGAAGCTTCACCCTGATCGTCAGCCGGCTTCTCGGCGGTCGAGAGGCTCACCAGATGCTGCACCAGCCCGCCGACCGTGGCGGCTGAGCCTTCGTCTAGCCTCAGTGCCTGGTAGTTCACGGCATGGGCGCGGAGCTTCTCCAGGTTGGCCAGCCTGGCGGCGGTGTTCCCCCACCGATGGCAGGTCTCAGCCACCCCGGCCGTTTCCATCACTGCATCCAGGGCCTCGACGGGCGAAGCTCCTGGGAACGCCTCGCGCGCTTTCTTGATCGCCGCGACCGCGGGGCTGTCGTCGAAGGGCTTTTCTCCGGCCTTCTTCACCACCCGCGTCAGCCAGGCGTCGCCGTCGTCCGGGTATTCCGTCAGATAGGCTATCTCCGCCTCGGCCAGGGGGTCTCCCGCATCTGCCCAGAGCCTTAGTCCTGCCGTCGCCAGGCGTCCCTCCAGCGTGGCGAGGAGGCCCGGGCGGGGCATGCACACGTGGATCCCTCGGGATTCGAGTGCCTTCGTGACCTCTTTGCATGTGAGGTTCTGCCAGCAGAGGACTGCGATGTCGCCCGGCCTAAGCCTTCTGACGGCCCCATCTCCGGGGTCGCGAACGGACACCTCGTCCACCAGGAGGTTCGAGACCGCCTCCGCCACGGCAAGGGCGTCGTTCTTCTTGCTGGTCGAGTCCAGGGCCCAGTGCTCGAGGATCTCCCCCAGGTCTTCCGTAGGCTCCTCGATGGCCGGCTCCAGGCAAACGCGGTTGCGCGGGATGCCAACCTCGGCAAAAGGAGGGGCAAACAGCTCCGACGTCAGCCTGACCAGGCCGGGGCGGCTCCGCCAGCTTGTAGGCAGAGATTCCGGCTCCTCGCCTGCGCAGACCTTGTCTATTGCGGCGTCGATCAGGGCGGGATCCGTGCCCCGGAACCCGAAGATGGCCTGCTTCTGGTCGCCGACCCAGATACTGCGCTTCGCGATGGAAGCCAGCCTCAGGAAGATGGCGAGCTGGATCGGGCTGGTGTCCTGGAACTCGTCCACGAGCACCAGATCCAGCTCGTGCGAGAGCCGTTCCCTGACTTCGGTGCGGCCCAGCAGGTCCAGGGCGTACATCTCCTGGTCTGGGAAGTCGATCACGCCGTGCGTCTGCTTGTAGGCCTGGTACTCGGTCATGGCCCGGCGGGCCAGCTCGAAGACCAGGTCTATTGCCAAGGAGACGTCTTCTCGAAGCCCTGGATGCCTGTCAAAGGCTGCTGCCGCCTCCCGGACCCTGGCATATGGCGGAGTAGCGGCGGTTCCCATCCCCGCGGAGTGCATTGTCGCCCATTCCCTCCAGGGGACGGGTCCTTCCCGAAGCTTTCGGATGGTTAAGCGGAAGCCATCGACGGCTTTCTTAGCACCATCGGTTGCACCTTTGATGGATGGGAATTCCTCGAAGAACCTATCCGCTTCCTTTATCAGCTCCTTGTCCAGCGCGGCGCCGTCGCTCTCGGGCTTCCCCAGCAGGGCGAGGCAGCCCTCTCGGCTGCGCCTGGCGAAGTCAGGCAGGGCCTCGGCCCTGATGCCGTTCGACCGCGCCAGGGCTACGATCTGGCCCACGCAGTCCTGCCATTCCCACTTGCCGAAGGCCTGGTCCAGCCTCGCGGCAAGCTCGATTTCCTCGTCGGTCAGGATGGAGGAGATGACCTCTTTCATCGCGCGTGCCGCTGCATCCTCGTCCAGCACGGACATACCCGGGGGCAGGCCCAGCTCGAAGGCGTACTCGTCAACGAGCCTCTCGCAGATGGCATTCACGGTACCGAACCTGGCGGCTGCCAGCCTCTCGGCCTCGGCGCACAGCCCCGCCTCCAGCAGTCTGGCGCGCACCCTCTGCTTCAGCTCGTACGCGGCTTTCACGGTGAAGGTGGTGGCAAGCACCGCCTCCGGGCGGGCCTCGCCCCTACTAACGGCGTCGTATAGCTCCGCCGCGAGCTTGTAGGTCTTCCCGCTGCCTGCGCTGGCGGTGACAATCTTGATGGGGTTCACTCCACCACCGTCCCGCCGCTGATCCAGCCGAGCTGGAACCATTCGGGCTTCGGGACGATCACCAGGCGGCCGTCGAGCAGACAGCTGTTCTTGGTCATCTCTTCGCCTGCGGCGAGGGCGCAGGTGTCCTGAACCAGGCCTTCACCGAGCTGCTCCAGGCGCTCCCGTATTGTTTCGACAGCCGCTCCCCAGACTTCACCAGGCTCCGGGCCATCTACTCTTGTCCCATCCAGCCCGGCGGGGCCGCGGATCAGCAGGCTCTGCTTCTCAGTGATGTAGTAGCCGATCGAGAACCGGCGGTGCAGGAGGGCCACGTAAACCGAGAGCTGAAGGGTGCCGCCCTCCTCCAGTTCCTTCCTGCGGTCGGCCATCCTGCCCCACTTCATGTCCAGCACGATGTCGGGGTGGGTCAGCACCAGGTCGGGCCTGCCCGAGAGCTTGATCCCGTCGATCTCGTCTTCCAGGGGTGTCTCCACGGCCGTCACGGTCGAGCCGGCATCGGAGAGGTGCCTGAACAGGTCCCTGGCCGCCCTCGTGACCGAGTAGCGCAGCCTCGCCCGCTCCCGCTCATGCCCTTGCATGAAGAAGTCCGCGGCCATCCTGGGACCGAGTTCGTCGAACCTCACACCCGCCATGGCGAAGGCTGACTCGGGATCGTGAAGAGCCTTGTCAACGCATTCTGCAAGAATGTCACCGACGATCTTGTGCGCCAGGCTCCCCATCAACAATGGGCCTGAGGACAGGGGATCGAATCGCCCGGCGCGGAGGCCGCCGGGGCACTCCAGGACCCAGTAGAGGGGATTGGCCAACAGCTTTTCCAGCGAGCTGGGCGAGATCGGCTGCGGGAAGGAGATCTTCACTGACGGATCGACGTGCCATTCCTTCTTCGGCACCGGCACGGGCAGAGACTGGACCTTCCGGCCCGCCGACACGCCGCAAGGCATCTCACCGACCAGCTTCGCCGCCCGCTCCTTCTCCAGGCCCGATACGATCTCGTCCCAGAGCGGATGCGGAGCCTCGGGCTCGCCATCTGCTCCGAACTTCGGGCACACCAGGAGGACCGCGTCGGTCGCCATCTGCACCGGGCGCCGCCATGCCCTGCTGAACTGCGCGGCCTGCGCCGCTGGCTCGGGGAACTCGCAGCCCAGGGCTTCCAGTTTGGTCTTCTCGTCGGGCGTCAGCATGGGATGGTCCACAGACGGGGCGCTTCGCTCCGTGAAGTTCCACCACACCACCCTGCGCACGGGGCACAGGATCGCCCCTGGCTCGGAGACCGACTCGATGCCGGCTTCGGCGATCCGCACCGGCGGCAGGGCGGCCTGCTCGGTCGCGGCCTTGATCAGCTTCTGGAGAAGGGGCCTGCTCAGGCTCTCCAGCCCGGCTTCGCGGTAGAGCTTCCTGAAGGACGCCAACTGCTGCAGCATGCAGTCCCAGCGGGCGGACTGTCCCTCGCTGGTCTTCTGCTTGCCCTTGGCCCACGTCTCCAGGGCGCCGACGCGGCGCTCCAGCTCCTTTGCCGGAAACTCCTCGCCTGTGGCTGAAGGCTCCAGGAGGATGCTCAAGCGCTCCTCGACCCGCTTGCGCCAGTCTTCTTCCGGGATGCACTCGAGGCCCTTCTTCAGG
>Ga0172366_10004294_pt1 | contig 11233 bp, 10 predicted proteins | sample LakKivSesite69cm_FD_114533 | JGI IMG/M metagenome (GOLD analysis project Ga0172366, IMG submission 114533) | Sediment microbial communities from Lake Kivu, Rwanda - Sediment site 69cm | ecosystem: Environmental > Aquatic > Freshwater > Lake > Sediment | place: Rwanda: Western Province, Lake...
CCAGGGCGATGAAATTGCGCGGCCGATGGCTGAACGCAGGCGTCATAAACGCCTGGGCGTACTCGCGAACGCGCGGGTATGTGTTCTTGTCGTAGTCGGTCGGCTGCGGGAACGCAATCAGCGACGGCGCCACCGCCACTGTCTGCTCGTAGAGCTGTGTGGAAAGCGAGCGCACCTCAGCCAAGTCGCTCGCGGTCAGGCTGCGGAGCATCAGCTCCAGGTTGCGTGCGTTGGCCGTCATCCCGAGCTGCGTCTGCGCGGCGAGTCCGGTGATGTAGCGGGCGTCTTCCTTGGCTGCGTTCTCTGCCCGGTTTGGGTCATCCTTCCACTCCGGGTGCTTGTCGGCGAAATGGGAGACGAGCTTGGCATACAGCTCGTGGTAGTAGCGGTTCTGGAGCTTGACGGTGGATACGAATTCGTCCAGCACCTCGGTGCCGTTTAGTTCTTCCGGTACGGTGAAGTCATCGCTGAGCGTCACGTACCGCTGCGACTTCTCGGTATAGGAATTGAGCCGGTGCCGTTCGAGCGCCTCGACCGCCAGCCGCGAAACGTCGCTCACGTCGAAGTTGAAGACCGCATGCTCGGCAATCGAGTGATGACCCATCTCGAAGACGATTGTCACGTTCGACTTGCGCGCCTTCTCCAGTTCCTTGCGGGCGTCCTGCCTCAAGTCCTCGACCGGCTTTGAGCTCCGGCTGATGCGCGCATAGGCGGCGGATATCAGCTCCGGCGTCAGCACAACCCGATGGTTCTTGGCGAGCGCCTGCATCAGCTCGTACTCGATGTTGAATCCGGCGAGAGCAACTTTCATCGTGCTGAGGATATTGTCCGGTCGCCGAAAGTCAAGTGACTAAAGACAGCGAGGGAAGTATGAAGGACTAAGTAGTAAGGACAAAGCAAGGACAAACCAGGAGAGGACAAAGTCCGACTGCGACTTAGCTGCTTTGGCACTTGCTTTGTCCTTATCACTTTGTCCTTTGGACGCGCGGCCCGCAGATGGACTCTCCTACCCCGACTGCGCGTCCGTCGGAAGCCCTTCTACCACGTGTGTCTGAACCGGCGTCAGGGTGTCTATCAGCCCGAGCATCTGTCTCATCATCAGGGCGTTCCGGGCCGCGGCGCCAGCGTGGCAGTTATTGAAGAAGACGTAGGTGCTGCTTGCACCGGCGCTGACGCTGCGCAGCGGCTCGATGAACTCCTCAAGCTCGTCGGCGGAATACAGGTAGTTGTACCGCTCCTCGCGGGGACAATTGAACCAGTTCCGGTTCCGACCATGGAAGCGGAAGTAGGCGACTTCCGATGTGCGGCGTGAGTCGAACGGCATCAGCCGCGGTAGCTTCGGCTCGTCCACAACGCAGTAGCCAATGTCGCGTTCTTCCAGGAGACGGAACGCATCCTGCCTCAACCACGCCCGGTTGCGGAACTCCACCACCAGATGAACGCCGGGCATCAGGTCGGACATCCTCCTCATGTAGTCGAAGTTCTGCGGATATGGATAGAAGAAAACCGGGAACTGGACGAGTACGCAGCCAAGCCGACCGGTGTCGACGAGCGGGCTGATGCCTTCGCGGAACGCCTTGAATACCTCGCTCGTGTCTTTGAGGACCCGCCGGTCTTCGTCCTGCCAGATGTCGTGGGTCATGTCCCTGTGCGAGCGGATCACAAAGCAGAAGCCGCTTCCCGTTCTGTTCACCATAGACGCCAAGGTCCTCGGTACCGGCATCGCGTAGTAGGTGAAGTTGAGTTCTACTGTATCGAACCCGAGCACGCCTTCGTAGTATTCCAGCATCTTGGCCTTGGCGAGACCGGCCGGATAGGCCCTGCCGAGCCAGTCGTCAAACGAGAACCCGCTCGTGCCGACTCGGAACCGGGTGGCATTGGACTCCATCATCCGTCCTACTGCCCCCTGTCCGGTTGACTGCCGAGGGTCGGGGCGGTTGGCAACATGGACGGGACGCTGCACGCACGCATTGAAGAGCGATTATAGACCCGGTGCCGGCGGAGTCAAACCGACCGAACCGTCGTCCCCTTTCGGCGGCAGAACGCACTTATGCGGAACGCTTGACATGCAGCCCGCGTCTAATAGGCTGACTCGTGGGCACATTTGATCCGATAAGGAGCCATCCATGGTATCTCCCAAAGACGTCAGACGACTGACCGAAAGCACCGACCGTCACATCCTGACATTGTACTTCAACACCCGTTCGGACCAGCCGCGTTCGGCCTATCCGGCCCGGTTCCGCAGCCTGCTGCGCGAACTCGAGCCGGGGATTCCGGCTGGAGAACGGAAACTCTACGACCAGGCGTCTGCCCGGCTGCTGAACTTCATTAGCCAGTATCAGCCCGCCGGCAGTTCGCTGCTTGTCTTCGCTGGTTCCAGGTCGTGGGACGAGTTTCCATCCCGTATCCCCGTCCGCGACGAAGTGAGCTGGGGGTTGCCCAACACGGCACAGCTCCTGTGGCTCATTGAGGAGTACCGGCCCTGTGGTGTGCTGGTTGCCGCCCCCGAGCAGGTGCGCTTCCTCTCGGTCCGGCTCAACGAGTTCGAGACCTTCAAAGAGTTCAGCACCAGCATCGACACCAGCCAGTGGCGCAAGCAGACGGTCGGTTCAAGGGGCCGGGGCGACGCAGTGCAGAAGGGCAGCCGGAACACGGAGGCGTTCGACCAGAAGTACACGGAACAGGTCCGGCGCTTCTGGAAGACGCTGCACCAGCCGTTGGCCGAGCTCATCGAACGCCACCGGATTCGCCGCCTTGTTCTTGCCGGCACCAAGTCGGTGCTGCCCGAGTTCGCGAAGGCCCTGTCCCCGAAAATCCGCAACCTCGTCATAACGCAGGTGAACGTGGAGACGTTCGTCAGCCCGACAGCCACAGTTCAGCGGGTGTTGCCCGAAATCGAGGCGTGGGAGCAGAAACGCGAGCAGGCGGTAGTAGCCGAGTTGTTCGGCGCGGCCGGAATCAGCAAGAAAGCGGCGGTCGGGGTCGACCCGGTCCTCAAGTTCATCCAGGATGGCCGGGCCATGCGACTCGTCGTGGCCAAGGACTTCGATGCTTCGGTCACCCGCTGTGCCCAGTGCCTGAACGTCAGCGCCAACTTCAACAACCATTGCGCCAAGTGCAGTGCCACCGACCTGCGCAAAGTCAGCCTGGTCGGAGTTCTCCCGCGCCTGGTTGTAGACCACGGCCTGCCGATTGAGGTTATCAAGGGAGACGCGGCCAAAGAGCTCGCCCGAAGCGGCGGCGTCGGCGCCTTCCTCAGATTCTAAAGCGCAGCAAGCCGGTAGAAAGGTAGGCCTCGGGGCCTGCCTTCTTGTTAAGCTGCGGCCGGTGTCCCGTTGCGGGAAGCGGCTACAGTCTGCTCCAACTCAGCCGGCGAGTGGTGCGGCGGTTCCCAGCGGTCGGGCCAGGAACCTGAGTCGCTGTAGGACAACGGAAACCAGCACCAGAACCACCAATATCGTGGCCGCGCTACCTGCCTTGACTATGTAACGCCGCTCGCTACGATGCAGCGATGTCGCGAGGTTTTGCGTCGGTGCTGCGCCTCCGGAACTTCGGCCTGCTGGTGGCCTCCAGCAGCATGTCCCAGCTTGGAGACCGGCTCACCCACATGCTGCTCATCACGGTAATCGCGCTGTCCCAGCCGGGCAAGCTGATGGCCTACTCCGCGGGCTCGATGGCTTTCGTCATCCCCACGATGCTCCTTGCCCCGATTGCCGGCGTGCTCGTCGACCGTTGGGACAAACGCAAGGTACTGGGGTTCATGCATGTAGCCCAGTCCGGGCTGTGGGTGACAACCGCGTTCCTTATCATCGCCCTGCGGAGCTTCACTCCGTTCTGGGTCGCTCTCTTCGTCTTCTTCGGCCTCGACGTGTTCAACAACACGACGGTTCCGTCCCTGATGCCACTACTGGTCGCCCGAAGGAAGCTGCTCGTTGCCAACTCCGCCAACCTCACCTTTTCGCGCGTTGCGACCGTGTTCGGAATGGTGGCCGGCGGGTTCCTCGTCAAATGGGCCGGCTGGAAGTATGGCCTCTTCATCAATGCCTCAACGCATCTGACCGCGGGATTGCTCGCGCTGGGGATTACAGGGGTGTTCGCCGCCCGGCGTCCGGCGCCCTTCGTCTCGGAGAGCGAGGCGCAACTGGGGACGGCCTCTGAAGGTGCAGTCCCCATTTTCGGCCTTGCGGCGCGGGCGTTCCGGCAACTTTTCCGCGACCTCGCCGAGGTGCTGCACGTTGTCGGTCGGGACCGGCTGGTGGCATTCGTAATGGCCTCGCTGGTTGTGACGATGTTCATCTCCTCAGTCTCGTACACAGTGCTCATCTACCTCGTACAGCAAGTGCTGAAGCTCGGCACCGGCGGCGTGGGCGTGTTCGCCGGGGTGCTCGCGGTCGGCATGATTGCGGGCGCCGCCAGTCTCGGTATGGTCCGCCGTCGCATCAACCAGCCGCTGGTCGTGGTCGGCGTTATTCTCCTCTACGGCCTGCTCTTCCTTGCCAGTCCCTGGCTTATCACGGTCTGGTTCTTGAGTTTGGTCGCGCTCGTGGCCGGAGTCGCCTTCTCGTGGCTGGGCGTGGTTCAGAGCACGATGCTTCAGGAGGAAGTGCCCGACAACATCCGCGGCCGGATATTCTCGACCCGCGAGTTCATCACCAACGCCGCGTTCCTGCTGACAACGCTCTTCATCGGTGCGCTCGGGGACCTGACCTCTTACCGGACCGTGCTCGTGGCAATCGGTGCGACGCTTACGGCGCTCGCCGTCGGCGGCTACTTCTTCATCCAGGGACTCCGTCCTGGAAATCCCAAACCCTAGTCACGAAATCCCTAGTCCGGACATCAGGATTTCGAGATTGGGATTTGGTGCTTGGGTCTGGCGCTATGCGCGCACTATGGTGTTGTCTATCAGCCGGGTCTTACCGAAGAAGACGGCGAGCGCTACGAGCGTCTCGCCTTTGATGGTCCTGACCGGCCTGAGTTCGTCTGTGTCCACCATCTCCACATAGTCAATCCGGCCACTCGTCTTCCTTATCAGCCGCCGCATCGCCGCCTTCACCTTGGCCGCGCTCCGCTCGCCCTGCCCTATCAGCCGCTTGGCCAGCGAGAGCGACCGGTAGAGCACCGGCGCTTCGGCCCGCTGTTCCGGCGTCAGGTAGACATTGCGGGAGCTCATTGCCAGCCCGTCCTTCTCGCGCGCGGTCTGCAGGATTGCGATGCGCGTCGGGAAGCCAAGGTCCCTCGTCATCCGCCGGATTACGAATGCCTGCTGCGCATCCTTGGCCCCGAAGACAGCCACGTCCGGCAGCACGATGTTGAACAGCTTGGCAACGACTGTCGTCACGCCCCGGAAGTGGCCGGGCCGCGACTTGCCGCAGAGGCCCTCACCGAGCCGCTCGACCTCGACGTAGGTGGCAAACCCCTCGGGATACATGTCCGTGACCTCTGGGTAGAAGACAAAGTCGGCCCCGGCCGACCTGAGCAGACGCCGGTCCCGGCTGAAGTCACGCGGGTACCGGCGATAGTCCTCCTTCGGCCCGAACTGAATCGGGTTCACGAATATCGAGACCACCACGAAATCGGACTGCCGGCGGGCAGCCCGCACCAGCCGGAGGTGCCCTTCGTGGAGATAGCCCATTGTCGGCACGAACCCGATGCGGCCCCGGTGCTTAATGTCGCGGGCCACGCGCTGCATCGCCGCGACTGACCTGACTACACGCATAGGGAAGCGTCAATTCCCAAGCACCAATCCCCAATCAAGCCGCAAACCCGGAAACCCCCAACCGGAATCCGGGTATCGGGCCTTGGGCATTGACTGGTCATTGCGACTTGGTCATTGGGGTTTGTCGACGTGGAACGTGTGTTCTTCGCCGGGGAACTTCCCGGCGCGGACCTCGTCGGCGTAGGAGGCCACCGCTTTCCTGATTTCGCCGGCCAGTTGCGCATACTGCTTCACGAACTTGAGCGGCGTCGTGTCAAACATCCCCAGCATGTCGTGCAGGACTAGCACCTGCCCGTCGCAGTTCGGGCCTGCCCCGATCCCGATGGTCGGAATCCTGAGCTCTCGTGTCACCTTGGCCGCGACCTCGGCCGGTATCTTCTCCAGCACAATTGAGAAGCAGCCGGCATCCTCAAGTTCGTGCGCGTCGGCCAGCAGCCGTTCCGCATCCTCGGTCTTGCGCGCCTGCAGCCGGTAGCCGCCGAGCCTGTGGACCGACTGCGGCGTCAACCCGAGATGACCCATCACCGGTATGCCCAACTCGACCAACCGCCTGATTGCCGGAACCACTGGCCCGGCGCCCTCGACCTTCACCGCTTCGGCGCCGGCCTTGAGGAACCGGCCAGCATTGGCCACCGCCTGCTCGACCGAAACCTGATACGACAGGAACGGCATGTCCGCGACCACCAGGGCACGTTTGACCCCGGCCACGACCGCCCTTGTATGATAGACCATCTCGTCCATGCCGATGGTGAGGGTGGTTGGCATGCCGTAGATGACGTTGGCAGCCGAGTCACCGACCAGTATCAGGTCAACGCCGGCCTCGTCGAGTATCAGGGCGCTGGGATAGTCGTAGGCGGTCAGACAGACGATGCGCTCGGCTTTCGCTTTCTTGCGCACTATCCTGACCGTAGTCACCTTGTCCGACTGCGTCTGTCCGCTCGACATCACTTCTGCCTTCTGCTTTCTGACTTCTGCCTTCTGACTTCGGCTGTCACTATCGTCCCTTTCCTCTCGGCGAATAGAACCTCCGCCCCGCGGTCATATCCTCAATCGCCCGGAACAGCTCCTCGAAGTCCTCGCGATTGGCCACGAAGTCAAGACGCTCGGTATTCACTATCAGCACCGGCGCGGCATCGTAGTGCATGAAGTAGTGATTGTAGGCGTCGGCCAGTTCCTCAAGGTACTGCGGGTCGATCGCGGCCTCAAACCTCCGCGCCCGCTGCCGGATGCGCGCCAGCAGCACGTCGGCCCGGGCCTGCAAATAAACGACAAGGTTCGGCTTCGGTATCTCTTCGGCAACGAACTTGTATATCCGGTCGTACAGCGAGAGTTCGTGCTCAGTCAGGTTCAGGTGAGCGAACACCCGGTCCTTATCGAACAGGTAGTCGCATACTACGGTCTCGCTGAATAGCTCGGACTGAAGCAGAGAGCTCTGCTGCTTGTGCCGCGAAAGCAGAAAGAAAAGCTGGGTCTGAAACGCATAGGTGCGCATGTCACCGTAGAACTTGTCGAGGAACGGGTTCTCCTCAACCGCCTCCTTCACCAACTTTGCGTCCAGGCGCTTAGCCAGAAGCTCAGCCAGCGCCGTCTTGCCTACACCGATGGGCCCCTCGATGCAGATATACCTCATTGCCAGACACCAAACAGAGCAGAATTCAGAACGTCCCGACACTCCGGATTCCGGACTCTGCCTTCTGACTTCTGACTTCTGACTTCTGACTTCGTCTGCATCAGCTACGCCGCCCTGACCCCGGCGCTATCGACCTCGGAAAGCATCTCCGCGACCGTTTTTCCCAGCACCGGGTGGGTCAGGTCCGGCGCCAGTTCCGAAAGCGGCGCCAGTACGAAGGCCCGCTGATGGAGCCGGGGATGAGGAATTTCGAGGCCGGGCCGACTGATGACCTGGCGGCCGTAGAGCAGTATATCGATGTCAATGGTACGCGAGCCGGTGCGCCGCAGCGGGTCGCGTCCCAGCCGGCGCTCGATTTCCCGCGTCTGCCTGAGCAGTTCGTCAGGAGCGAGCTCAGTTTCCAGCCGGACGACGCCGTTCAGGAACCCGGGTGCGCCCGGCAGACCGACGGCGTCAGTCTCGTACCAGTGCGACCGCGTCACCTTGCCCAGCGGCTCAAGTGCAGCGACGGCCTGTCCTAGGAGCCCGGCCCGGTCGCCCAGGTTGGACCCGAGCCCCAGGAAGACTTCACACATACCTAAGAGTAGACAACCCCCTTTCGCCTGTCAAACGCTGCGGCCTTCCGGGCCCGCCAGCCTGCGGCCGGCAACTTCGGATGTTGTGCAGCCACGGGCAGTTGCGTCCGGCCTGATTCTTGACTCTCCGAACCCCGCTTCTATACTAGCCCATGCCCACGCCCGCCCGACCGGTCGGCCGGTCGCAGACGCCGGACGGAATGTGGTTTCGCTGCAATAGTTGCGGCGAGATTCTCTATCGCAAGACCCTCGAGTCCAACTTCTTTATCTGCAACCGCTGTGGCTACCATTTCCGCATCAGCCCGGAGAAGTACATCCAGATTATGCTGGACGACGGCCGGCTCGACGAACTCGACGAGCGACTCGCGCCGGACGACCCGCTTGAGTTCCCGGACTACCCAAAGAAGCTGAAGGAAGCTCAAGAGAAGACCGGCCGCACCGAAGGTGTGGTCTATGGCCGTGGCGCGGTCGGGGGCTGCCCGGTCGTGTTCGCAGCCATGGATTTCAGTTTCATCGGCGGGAGTATGGGTTCGGTCGTGGGCGAGAAGATTGCCCGCGCCATCCGGCTCGCGCGCGCCGAGCGCCGTCCCCTGCTGATTATCTCCACTTCCGGCGGCGCCAGAATGCAGGAAGGCGCCTATTCCCTGATGCAGATGGCCAAGACCTCAGCCGAACTCGGGCTCCTGCGCAAGGAACGGGTGCCCTACATCGCCATTCCGGTCGACCCGTGCACCGGCGGCGTCTCGGCCTCGTTCGCCATGCTCGGCGACGTCATCATCTCGGAGCCCGGCGCGCTCATCGGGTTCGCTGGCCGGCGCACCATTGAAGGCACCATCGGCGAGAAACTACCCGAGGGATTCCAGACCGCAGAGTTCTGTCTCAAGCACGGCACGCTCGATGCGGTAGTGCCGCGGCGCGACCTGCGCGACACCATCATCCGCATCCTCTCGATTCTCTGCCCCGCAGTCCAGACAGCAAACCCCTAGCCCACCCGCTTTGAGCCGGGTTTCCTTCAAGGAACTCACCAAGCTCTATGACAAGGGCGTGGTCGCCGTTGACCACGTGACATTCGAGGTCGCGGACAAGGAGTTCTTTGTGCTCGTGGGGCCGTCGGGATGCGGGAAGTCGACCACCCTCCGGCTCGTTGCCGGGCTGGAAGAGCCGACCTCGGGTGAGGTCTACATTGGCGACCGGATGGTCAACAACGTCGAGCCACGAGACCGCGACATCGCCATGGTCTTCCAGAACTACGCCCTGTATCCTCATATGTCAGTCAGGGAGAACATGGCCTTCGCGCTTAGGCTACGCAAAGCCCCCAAAGACGATATCCGCAGGCGGGTCGACGAGGCGGCGCGGATTCTCGGCATTACCGAGCTACTCCCGCGTAGGCCAGCAGCCCTGTCCGGCGGGCAGCGACAGCGCGTTGCCGTGGGCCGCGCCATCGTCCGCCGTCCCCAGGTGTTCCTCTTCGACGAGCCACTCTCGAATCTCGACGCTAAGCTCCGCGTAGGGATGCGCGCTGAGCTTGCCCGGATCCACCGCCAGCTCGAAACCACTGTCTTCTATGTGACCCACGACCAGGTTGAGGCGATGACGCTGGGGCAGCGCATCGGCGTGATGAAGGAAGGAAAACTGCTGCAGGTGGCCGACTCGATGACGCTCTACAACCGGCCAGCGAACAAGTTCGTGGCCGGGTTCATCGGGTCGCCGCCGATGAACTTCCTGTCCGGCCGCATTGACGATAAGACCCCGGCCGGGTTCGTGTTTGACTCGTTCCGCCTCGAGCTTGCCTCGGCGTTCGTCGCGTCACTGGCTGCGGCGAAGGGCAGGCAGGTCATACTCGGAGTCCGTCCCGAGGGAGTCGTGCTCGCGGCACCGGGGCAAGGTCGGTGCCCATCCGGAGTTCCAGGATCGTGTCCCGAGCCGGAGCTGAGGATGGGCGTCGAGGTCGTGGAGCATATGGGCAACGAGGTCATTGCCTACCTCAAGGCCGGCGACCATTCACTGGTCGCCCGCGTGCCGCCTCCGGATGCGCCGCGCGCTGGCGAGTCCGTGGCAGTCAGCTTCCTGCCTGACCGCCTGCACCTCTTCGACGCCGAGACCGAACTGGCCCTTGTATAGGCCGCCTCTCGACCTTAACCTCAACCTCGACCTATTCCTGATTCGAGCTTCGGAATTCGGGCTTCGTTATTCCCCGAGTCGCCTATGCGGCGCGGGGCGGTCCTTCCGGCCAGCGGCTGTATACGAAGAGGAGGGTCGCGAACGAGCCGAACACTGTCATCAGAAACTGCAGGAACGGCGAGATGAATATCATCAGCACCAGCCAGCCAATGAGGCTTGCCCTCGGTTCGTAAAGGAGCAGCGGCAAGCCCATGTTGCCCGGATTGATGACGGGATGAAACAGCAGCGGTATGAGCCGGCCCCAGATTGCGGCCATCATCACGACTGTGACTAGCGACGTGAGCAGCGCGTAGCGCAGGCTCCGCTTCAGCACGCCCACCAACCCGGGTACGAAGAGCCACGCGCGCACGGCACCGAACCCGCCCACTGGTAACCCGAGCAGGATGCAGAATAGCGGCACGCCCATACCCAACCCCGCACAAAGGACATCCATGACGGCGTAGGCAATGAGAGCACCGACCCAGTTCTGGCAGAACGTCTTCGCTGGGTCGTATCTGAACTGCATGCGCAATACTACCGCCGGCCCGCGCCGGGCACAAGCCGAGCCATCCCGCTCGGGTCACTCACTCCGAGCATCTCGCATCCTGCATCCGCCACACTCACCTCTTCATCTCCATCTCTCGTCGCTCCGCCTTCGGCCCTCTGCGCATGTCGCCCCGCGCCAATGACGCAAACACCCCGCCGAAGCAGAGCAGGGCAAACACCGCGAACGCGGTTTGCATCGCCCGGAGCAGCCCGGCGTGCTGACCGTGCGTGATTTGGACCCGCCCCACCAACAGGGCGAGCAGCAGCATGGCGATGCCCATCGAGAACATCTGGCCGACCATCCGCATCGTTGCGACCATACCGGCAGCGATCCCGTAAGAGCGGGGTTCGACGCTGCCCACTATCGCGTTGGTGTTGGGCGAAGAGAAAAGCCCGAACCCGGCTCCGAGCAGGACCAGTCCGGCCACGATCAGCCCGAGCGGCGTCCCGGCACCGACGAAGGTAAACGAAACCAGGCCGACCACGGTCAGGCCCATGCCGGCCGAGGCGACGATGCGCGGCTCGACCCGGTCCGACAGGCGCCCCGCCAGTGGGGAAAAGACCGCCTGCATGAGGGGCTGCGCGATCAACACCACCCCCGCCTCG
>Ga0172366_10004295_pt1 | contig 11232 bp, 10 predicted proteins | sample LakKivSesite69cm_FD_114533 | JGI IMG/M metagenome (GOLD analysis project Ga0172366, IMG submission 114533) | Sediment microbial communities from Lake Kivu, Rwanda - Sediment site 69cm | ecosystem: Environmental > Aquatic > Freshwater > Lake > Sediment | place: Rwanda: Western Province, Lake...
GGGCCTTGCTGAGACCGGCATGCTCACTTCCATATCGGACTACCACATCTTCAAGAAGATGGGTTTCAAGTCCAGGCGTGAGGCCATAGACAAATACAAGGATGTGGTGAAGTCAGCGGCTGACGCAGGCCTCAAGGCTGTCAGGTGCCATTTTGAGGACATCACCAGGGCTGATTTCTGGGGTTGCGTGGTGCCCTTTGCGCAGGAACTGATGGACCTTTCAGCGGAGACCGGCCTCTTCATCAAGATCAGGCTCTGCGACACCATGGGCTTTGGCATACCCTGGCCAAACGCGGCCCTTCCCAGGTCAATCCCGAAGATGGCCTATCACATGAGGCACAGCGCTGGCATCCCCTCTGACCGGCTTGAGATACACGCTCACAACGACTTCCACCTGGTGATAGCCAACACGATTGCTTCCTGGCTCTATGGCGTTAAATATGCCAACACAACAATCATCGGCATAGGCGAGAGGACCGGCAACTGCCCCATGGAAGGGACAATCATTCACTACATAGGCATAAAGGGGGATCTGAACGGCCTGAACCTCCAAGCCATGACCGAGCTGGCCAGATACATGGAGAAGGAAACCAGGCTTCCCATACCAACCTGGCAGCCCATAGTGGGCAAGAACTTCAACATAACCCAGGCGGGCATCCACGCGGATGGACTCCTGAAGTTTGAGGAGGTCTACAACGCTTTTGACACCACCGCGCTCCTTGGCAGGGCGCCAGGGGGTCGCGATAACCGACAAGTCCGGCGTCGCGGGTATAGCCAAGTGGATAAAGGACAACCTGGAGCTTGATGTTCCCAAGTCAGACCCCGGCATCCAGAAGATCTACGAGGATCTGATAGCAACCTATAACGCGGGCAGGGTCACCACCATGTCCGACGAGGAGATGCGCGATCTCATCGCCAAGCACATGCCTGACCTCTACGCCAAATACGAGGCCAAAAAGAAGTAGGCAATATGGCAGGAAAAACCATAGCCGAGAAGATATTCTCGGACAAGAGCGGGACTGACGCCAGGGCCGGGGACATGGTTGTGGCAAAGGTTGACCTGGCTTTCGCGCAGGACGGGACAGGGCCCCTCGCGGTTCGCCAGATAGGAAAGTTGGGCCTTGACAGCGTTGCGAATCCCTCGTCCACCATATTCTTCTTTGACCACGCCGCGCCCAGCCCACGCAAGGAGCTCTCGGATGATCACATGTTCATGCGTGAGTTCTCCGGGAAGACCGGCGCCATAGTGTCCGAGGTAGGGGAGGGGGTCTGCCACCAGCTGGTCGCGGAGCTCCGCGCGGCCCCCGGAATGCTCATCGTTGGCGCTGATTCCCACACCTGCACCGCTGGCGCTTTTGGGGCGTTCGCGACCGGGATGGGCTCAACGGATGTCGCTGTGGCCATGGCTACGGGCAAGACCTGGTTCCGCGTCCCGGAGAGCTTCAGGGTGGTCATCAAGGGTAGCTTCCAGAAGGGCGTTTATTCAAAGGACCTCATCCTGCACCTCATAGGCGATATAGGCGCTGACGGCGCTGACTACAAGGCCCTTGAGTTCTCCGGCGACATAAAGTCCCTGGACATGGAATCCAGGCTCACGGTCTCCAACATGGCGGTTGAGGCGGGCGCGAAGGCCGGCCTCTTCCCCGCAGACGGGACAACCAGGGCATATCTTGCCGAGCGCGGCCGGGAAAAGCTTTTCAGGGAGATAGGCCCTGACCCGGACGCTGAATACGAGAAGACCCTTGAATACGACCTGTCCAGGATAGAGCCAACCGTGTCAAAGCCCCACAGGGTTGACAACACTGCGCTGGCAAAGGAGCTCTCTGATGTCCGGGTTCACCAGGTTGTCATCGGAACCTGCACGAACGGCAGGATGTCTGACCTCCGGGTCGCCGCGGAGATTCTCAGGGGCAAAAAGGTCGCGCCCGGCCTCAGGTTGATCGTGGCCCCTGCTTCCCGCGAGATATACCTGAGGGCAATGAGCGAGGGAATCCTCGCCGCGCTCGTGGAGGCCGGCGGACTCGTTCTCCCGCCTGGCTGCGGGCCATGCGTTGGCGTTCACCAGGGCATCCTGGGCAAGGGCGAGGTCGTCCTGTCCACCCAGAACCGCAACTTTGAGGGAAGGATGGGCAACCCGGAAGGCTTTATTTATCTCTCCTCGCCCGCGACTGCCGCGGCGACGAGCCTCAAAGGGTTCATAACAGACCCCAGGGAGGTGCTGAAATGAAACTCAGAGGGAAAGCCTGGAAGTTCGGGGACAGCATATCCACGGACCACATCGCGCCGGGCAGATACTTTCACCTGAGGTCAAACCTGCCCGAGCTGGCAAAGCATGTCCTGGAGGACGCGAGGCAGGACTTTGCCCCAGGGGTCAAGCCGGGCGATTTCGTCGTCGCGGGCTGGAACTTCGGCCTTGGCTCGTCAAGGGAGCACGCGCCCACGATCATAAAGCTCGCGGGTGTCTCCGCTGTCCTCGCGAGATCATTTGCCAGGATATTCTTCAGGAACTCCATAAACATCGGCCTCCCGGTGATCACGGTGGACACCTCCTTCATGGCCGAGGGCGACGAACTGGAGATTGACCTGGCAGAGGGCGTGGTGAAGGACATCACCAATGGCAAGGAGGCCCGTTTCAGGCCCCTTTCGTCCCAGCTCCTTCGGATACTGGAGGATGGCGGCCTGGTTGAGCACATAAAAAAGCACGGGGACATAGTGCTTTGATGCCAGGATGGTTTTGACGGCAGGGCAGGTTTTTTGAGAGAGGAAACGAAGAACTTGAGAGGTTCTTAAAACGAGGTAAAAAAACATGGCGGAAAAGATAAGGATAGAGAAGGACAGACTGATTGTTCCCGACAATCCGATAATCCCCTTTATACTCGGGGATGGGACAGGGACGGACATAACGCCGGCCATGATAAAGGTCGTGGATGCCGCGGTGGCAAAGGCATACTCTGGCAAGCGCGTGATAGAGTGGAAGGAGGTCCTGGCGGGAGAAAAGGCCCGGGACGCGACGGGCGAATACCGACCGGAGGCAACCATAAACTCCCTGAGGGAACACATCGTCAGCATAAAGGGCCCCCTGACAACGCCCATAGGCGGCGGTTTCAGGTCATTGAATGTGACCATAAGGCAGGTCCTTGACCTTTACTCCTGCGTCAGGCCGGTCCGGTGGTATGGCTCCGCGTCGCCCCTCAAGCACCCTGAGAAAATGAACATCATTATATTCAGGGAGAACACCGAGGATGTCTACGCGGGGGTTGAATACCAGTCCGGGTCAACCGAGGCAAAGCGCCTCGTTGAGCTCCTCAGGGAGTTCGGTGTCTCGGAGCAGAAGATGCTCTCGGATGTTGGGGTTGGCATAAAGCCCATAGGCCCGACCAGGAGCAAGCGCCACATACGCAAGGCCCTCCGTTTCGCGTTGGACCATAAGAGGCGTTCCGCGACCTTCATGCACAAGGGGAACATCATGAAGTTCACGGAGGGCGCTTTCATGCAGTGGGGCTACGAGGTGGTCTCCGAGCCTGAGTTCAAGGATCGTTTCGTGACAGAGGCTGAGCTCTGGGACAAGCATGGCGGCAAGATACCTGATGGAAAGATTCCCGTCAACGACCGGATAGCTGACAACATGTTCCAGCAGATCCTGACCCGGACGGACGAATACGATGTCATCGTTACCCCGAACCTGAACGGCGATTACATCTCGGACGCGGCCGCCGCGGGCGTGGGAGGTCTTGGAATGGCGCCAGGCGCCAACATCGGCGACTTCCTCGCGGTCTTTGAGGCTACCCACGGCACCGCGCCGAAATACGCTGGCCAGGACAAGGTGAATCCTGGTTCTCTCATACTTTCGGCCGCGATGATGCTTGAATACATGGGTTGGCGTGAGGCCGCTGATCTCATACACAAGGCCACCGAAAAGACCCTTGCCCAGCGCAAGGGAACCTATGACCTGGTCAGGGGTTGGGCCGCGGAGGGCGAGAAGGGCGTAACGGAGCTCAAGTGCTCGGAGTTCGGAGCGGCGCTGGCTGAGAACATGTAGTTGCCGGTTCCTGGGCCACGCAGGCGAGGGCGCCTGCGCTATCAGATTTATTTGTAGTTGCTGGTTCCTGGGCCATACAGGCGAGGGCGCCTGCGCTATCAGATTTCGTGGTTATTCGTTTGATCCCCTGAGCTCATCAACCCTGTCTATGAAGAGTTGGGTCTTGGCCTGGGAGCGCGGGCGCAGGGTGTGCTTCTCGTAATAATATATGCCCACAGCGCCCCCGGCTATGGCTCCAAGAGCACTGCCGCCGTAGAGAACCGTGAAACCTAAACCTATCCCGCAACCCCAATCATTGCTGTTCTTGCAGGGATCCGTTAAAAGCGCTACACCTGTCAAGGCCAGGACCATCACGGGCATCCCGGCCAGGCAACCCCCTGCCCCGAAAAGCGCTTCGTGCGCCAGGTTTCTCTTCTTTATCTCGTGCAATGGCAAATAGACCCAGACGCTGTCGGCTTCCGAAATATCCAGCCTGACATGCTCCGGATCAAGGCCTTGTCTTTCCTCTTCCCATCCCCATTCCTCCCACAACAGGCAGTCCGCGGCCAGGCCCTCAAAGCGAACCTTCCTGTTTTTCTCGCCGTAGAAAACCCTTATGTCCTCGCCATCCAGGAGCCGGGCCACGACCGAGTCCCTCAGGTAATCCGCGGGCATCACGAGACAATTCGCTGAGACGATGGCCAGGATAACGCTCATTTCACCCCCTCTATCGTTTTGATGAAGAGCTCGGTCTTGGCCTGCGATTGGCTGGCGCGCTCCATGTATTGGCCGGACAGGTAAATCCCCGCTATGACCCCTATTGCCGATGAGGCGAGGGAGACATACGCGACGGGTTCGTCCAGGTCTGAAGCATAAGGGTCCAGGACAGTCCAGAGAGCGTAGTAAACAGGCCATCCAACCATAGCCCCTCCGACCACGAACGCCACAGGAACCAGGAGACAGCCGTGGCCCTCGTGCAGGGGCAGATACACCAGGATGCTGTCCGCTTGTTTGATGGGGATGATGGTATTCGGCAGGTATTCCGATGGCCCGGCCGGCAGAATGACCGATCCCTCCTTTACTCCCTCCATCTTTCCGGAATAAACGCCCTCCTTGACGCAGACACCTATTTTTTCCCCAACCAGCAGGGGCCAGACCTTCTTGTCCTCAAGGGCCGCGGGGTCGCGGAGAACATATATCTCCTGGCCACCGGTCGCGCAGGAGAGAATGAAAAATCCCAGGCCTGCCAGCTTCCTCACGGGGAAATTGTAAGGCCTCCTGGGCAAGGGGAGCAATCAGGCAAAGGACCCCCCGTGCAGGGACCAGGGGCTACCCAACAATTTATTTCAGCTTCACCTCAAGGATGGTTGTCTTGTCCGGGTATATGAGAACCTTTCCCTCCCAGGCCTGGTATCCCTCCTTCGCGACCCTGACAATGTGCTCGCCCGCCTGTAGGGTGAACTCCTTTGCCTTGCCCTCTATCGCGGAGGTGAAGCCGTCAGCGATGAAGAAGTCGTCTATGTAGACATCGGCCAGCGAGACATTGCATATGACCGAGAGGGTTCCCTCGCCCTCAGGTATCTCAGGCGCGATGTGGCTCTCGCCCGTGCTTCCCGTGTCAACCGGCGCGGGGACGAGCCTTGATCCGATGACAACTTCAAGCCTCCAGCCTTTCCTGAGGCCAACCGTCAGCGGGAGGAATCCGGTTGCCTCCACCGTGTATGTTCCCTCGGACAGAGAGACCTCAAGGGGCGTTTTTCCTGAGGCCACGAGCTTTTTCCCCTTCTTCACCGCGACATACAGATCGGTTCCCTCTGTCCTGATCAGGAGCCTGGCCTCCTTGATTGGAAGCCCTGGGGTGTAGGTCAGGGTGTAGGTTTCAGGGGCAAGGGTATCCTGGCCTGCTGAAAAAAGCGCGAGAATGACAAAAGCCATAACCAGGAAATTATAAAGCCCGCGGATTGCCTGGAGCTATCTTATCACGAGCTTTGTTAGCGTGGGCGCAGCATGCTGCGCCCCTACATCCAGCTGGACGAGATAGACGCCTTTTTGTAGGGGTGACCCTGCGTGGTCGCCCAAGTCTATCTCGTGCTCCCCGGCCTGGACGATCCCATCAACCGGCCTTGCCACTAGCCTGCCCGTGGCGTCATATACCGTGAGCCTTGCATAGGATTCAGCAGGCAGGAAGAACCGGATCAGGCTCCCGGAGACCCGCAGATAAAACGAGGGCGAACCGGAAACCTCTTCAATTCCGATCGGGCAGATCATGGTGTCCTTCGTGGTCGGGATGGTCACGGTGGGGCTGATTGCCATGACCGTGGGCGTGGGGCTGGTGATGGTGGGCGTGGGACTGGTGATGGTCGGACTTGGAGATGTGACCGTTGGGGTCACGGGGATTCCGATGCAGGTGGTGCCGGCGCTGTCAAACTTCATCAGCGCGAGATCGTAGTCCCCTGGGGTAACCAGGTAATATGTGCCTGTGGTGACAAGCCCTCCATCCCCGGTCAATGCGAGGCCGCTAGACATGCCGAAGAAAGCCACCCGGGCCCCTAGGATGTTCCCGGAGGAATCAAGCCGGACCAGGAGGGTTCCGGGGACCGTGTAGCTCATGGACATCCCGGCGACGAGGAGATTGCCAAAGGGATCCGTGGCCATGGAAACAAGCGTGAGATCAGAACCACCATCATGGTAGGTTCCGCCCAAGGTTTTCGTCCACAGGTGGTTGCCCAGGGAATCCAATCTGCACACGATGATGTCGTAGTCGCCCGCGCCAAAGCTGTTGGTGTGCCCGGCCACCGCGAAGCCACCGTCAAGTGTCTGGACGACCGAGTAGCCAATTTCTGAGCTGTCCCCGCCCAAGGTTTTCGTCCACAGGTGGTTGCCTGAAGCATCAAACCTGGAAAGGATTATGTCCTCGGAACCCGCGCCCAAACCATCTGTGTATCCTGTTACCGCGAAACCGCCGTCTGAGGTCTGGATTAGGGATATCCCGCAATCCCAGTCCGTGACCGAAACATCAACGGTCGTTGTCCAGAGGTGGTTTCCCGAGGAGTCAAGCCGGCAGAGGATGATCTCGCTCTCATCCCCGCCAAAGCTTTTTGTATTTCCGGTGATACCAAAACCACCATCAGATGTCCTGACCATGGAGATGGCACCGTCTTCCCCTGCTCCACCAATGGCCTTTGACCAAAGGTGGTTTCCCGATGCGTCAAACCGACAGAGCGCGATGTCACTTCCACCAGGACCAAACCCGACGATCGTTCCGGCCACCACGACGCCATCGCCGGGTGCCAGGATGAGCGAGAAGGAATAATCTCCACCTCCTCCGCCCAGGGTTCTCTTCCAGAGGGGGTTTCCTATGGAATCAAAGCGGCAGATGATCATCTCATCACTGCCCGCGCCAAAGCTACAGGTGAGCCCGGACACGATGTAGCCCCCATCCGAGGTCTGGACCACTCCTCCTCCAATATCTGATTCCGTCCCGCCGACCAGACTTACGAACTGGCTCTGGGCAATCGCGATACTGACGAAAACCACTGTTGTAAGGTATCTAAGCATGACTTACCTCCATCTCAGGAGAAATTATAGGGCAGAGGAAGGATTTTTTACCAGATCACCATCTTTGCCGTCATGGACGAAGCATGTCTCGCGCCTGTATCCAGCTCCACGAGATAGACGCCTTTTTGTAGGGGCGACCCTGTGTGGTCGCCCAAGTCTATCTCATGCTCCCCGGCCTGGACGATCCCATCAACCGGCCTTGCCACCATCCTGCCCGTGGGATCATATATAGTGAGCCTTGCATAGGATTCAGCAGGCAGGAAGAAGATTATCCTCCCTTGCTCGGCCCAGATTTGAGCGGATGGGCCTCTTTTCTGCTCGCCAACTTCAACGGATTGCTGGCAAACCAGGCTGTCCAGGGGCGTTGGGGTCGCGGTGGTGTAGCTCGGTGAGGAAACGGTCGGGGTAACGGAAACCGGGCTCAGCGAAGGGCTTGTTATTGTCGGGGTTGGGGATGTCACGGTCGGGGTGATGAAACTGCCGGAGCAATTGTTGCCGGACGCATCAAGCCTGGCCAGGACGATGTCCCAGTTACCAAAGTAATAGCTCTGGCTCATCCCAGCGATGGCCAGGGTATTGCCGGAAGCGTTGGTTATTGAGTAGCCGTAGTCGTAATTCGTCCCGCCGAGCACCCTGCTCCAGAGCCGGTTCCCCCCGATGTCAAACTTGCTGACCAGGATGTCCGAGAGTCCCGCGCCATAGCTCTCGGTTGTGCCAATGAACGCGAGGCCTCCATCAGGCGTCTGAACGACCAGGCGCCTGCCCCCATAAAGGGCAGAGAGACTACCGCCCATGTCATCGTGGCCGGCTCCACCGATTGTCCTTGTCCAGATGTGGTTCCCCGAGGCGTCAAGCATTGTCAGGATGATGTCCCTGCCCCCAGCGCCATAGCTCTCGGTCTGGCCAAGGATCGCGTAATTTCCGTCAGATGTCTGGATCAGGGAAAAGCCCAGGTCATAGCCACTTCCGCCTATGGTCTTTGTCCAGGATATGTTCCAGGACGCGTCAAATTTTATGACCAAAAGATCATATCCGCCCGCGCCATAGCTGTCCGTCCATCCCGCGATTGCGTAGCCGCCGTCTGATGTCCTTATTATGCACTGCGCGCCGTCGTCCCCTGAGCCGCCTATCCTCCTTGACCAGAGCCAGGTTCCCGAGCTGTTGAACTTGCTAATGAGAACATCGCCATTACCCGATATGGTTGTCGTCCTGTCCGCGACAATGATGCCACCGTCGTCGTCCTCTATCAGCGAGTAGCCATATTCGTAGTCCCCGAGGACGAGCCTTCTGACCCACTGGGGATTTCCGGAGCCATCATATTTGACCAGGAGCATGTCGTAGTAGCTTATGTATGTCCGGCCGGATGCCGCGAAACCGCCATCAGAGGTCTGGACCAGGGATATCGCGTAGTCCCTGTCCGTTGTTGACACATCAACGGTAGTGGTCCAGATATGGTTGCCCACGGAGTCAAACTTTGAGAGCATGAACCGCAGGAACGCCGGGCTGTAGCTCTGCAGGCCCCCAGCCACCATGAATCCTCCGTCTGAGACCTGCAGGATGCAGTGGCCCCTGTCGTCGCTGTTTCCGCCCATCACGGATAGCCACTGGCTCTGGGCAAGCGCGATGCCCACGAGCCCGCTCAACAAGCAAAGATGCCTTATCATTTCGCAACCTCCCTTGTCGGCAAAAGTATAATAGTTGCCAGTTGCCGGTTGCCAGTTGTCAGCCAGACCGATTGGTTTGTCACCGATCAGCTTTCAACCAGCAACCAGGAACGAGCAACCGATAACCAACCCAGTTTGCCCCGGGCCAGGGTTTCGTGTTATAATTATCCGGGTCGCAAGACCTTTTTTGATTTTATGATAGCCGTTGGAGCCGACATAGTGAACCTACCCAGGTTTGCCAGAGCCCTGGAGCGGTGGGGCGAGAGGCTTACCCGGAGGCTCTTTACTCAGGGAGAGCTTGCCAGGGCCGAGGGCGCCCACAGGACAAGGGAACTGGCCGGGGACTTCGCGGCAAAGGAAGCCTTCCTGAAGGCGCTTGGAACAGGCCTAGCGGCGGGAATACGCTGGCAGGATGTGGAGGTGATCAGGGACGAGCTGGGCGCGCCCTCATACTCGTTATCCGGGAAAGCGGCCGAAATTTTCAGGGGCGAGACAGCGCTTTCGCTGTCCCACGACGGGGACTACGCGATAGCGGTTTGCGTCCTGGAGGAGAAATAGTGGCCACCCTGGGAAAGGTTCCTGGCCTTGACGAGCAACCGAAAAAGGCTGTTGTCGCGCTTGGCGGGAACGCCCTGCGGAACAAGGGCGAGAGCTTTGAGATAGAGGTCCAAGCCGCCAGGGCAGAGGCCTCGGTTCTGCCAATCCTCCAGCTTTTGGATTCGGGCTGGCGCGTCGTGATAACCCACGGCAACGGCCCCCAGGTCGGTCTATCCTTCCTCAGGAACGCCATGTCCGAGGACGAATTCCCGGTTTACCCCATGGACGCGCTGAACGCGGAAACCCAGGGCTGGATAGGCTACGCGATAGAGCGTGGCCTCAGGAACCAGAGGCCAGGACTGCCGGTCGCCACGCTCGTTTCCATGGTTGAGGTCTCCCCGGACGACCCTGGATTCGCCAACCCCTCCAAGCCAATAGGCGAGTTCTTTGACAAGGTGAAGGCAATGGCCATGCACGGCAGGTATGGCTGGCCCATAAGGGAAGATGCTGGGAGGGGCTGGAGGGTTGTTGTTCCCTCGCCAATGCCCCTGAGGGTGCTGGCATCGCCAGCGGTGAATCACCTCCTTGACCAGGGGTTTCTCGTCATAGCGGCCGGTGGCGGCGGCATACCGGTCATAAACAAAAACGGGCGCTGGGAAGGGGTTTTCGCGGTCATAGACAAGGACAGGGCCTCGGCTGTCCTCGCGAGGGAGATAAGCGCGGAAATGCTGATAATCCTGACCGCGGTTGACGCGGTTTATCTGAATTTCGGCAAGCCGGATCAAACTGAGCTTCGGAATATCAGATGCGTGGAGGCTGAGAAATATCTCTCCGATGGCCAATTCCCCTCCGGCTCAATGGGCCCGAAGATAGAGGCCGCTTGCGACTTTCTCAGGTCAGGAGGCAAGAGGGTGATAATCACCTCTCTGGATGGACTTTCGTCCGCGCTTGAGGGCGAGGGTGGGACGACCATAGTGCCGTGAGCCTTACGATGATCCTGTGCCAAACCGGCCGTGCACCACATCCACTTCCTGGTTTATAATTTCCCAATGCCAACCCTTGAGAACCTTCTGAACATTGACCTGTCGTCAGTCTCGTTCTGGGCCGCTTGCGGCTTTTCGTTCCTGGGAGGAGTCCTCTCGTTTCTCTCGCCCTGCGTCCTGCCCCTCATCCCCGCGTATGTCTCCTTCATATCCGGCATATCCGTGGAGGAGCTGACGGGCCAGGGCCTGGGCAAATCCACTGCCCGGGTCGCGATAGCCGCGCTCCTTTTTGTCCTGGGCCTCTCAACCATCTTCGTGATAGCCGGCGGGATATCCGGCGCGCTCAGCTCTTTTGTGGCCAACTACATGAAGATAATAGAGAAGGTCGCTGGCGTGCTTATAGTGCTCTTCGGGATATACATGCTCGGCTTCTTCAAGTTCGGGTTCATGGAGACCGAGCGCAGGCTGAAAC
>Ga0172366_10004297_pt1 | contig 11224 bp, 11 predicted proteins | sample LakKivSesite69cm_FD_114533 | JGI IMG/M metagenome (GOLD analysis project Ga0172366, IMG submission 114533) | Sediment microbial communities from Lake Kivu, Rwanda - Sediment site 69cm | ecosystem: Environmental > Aquatic > Freshwater > Lake > Sediment | place: Rwanda: Western Province, Lake...
CGGAAGGCCTGCAAATGCCGGTGGCCAATCGGCAGGGTATTGTACCCCCTATTGTGTGGTTCTGTACTAAGTGGTCTTGTTCGCAGATAAGATCACATTTTGGCTGTAGGGGCAAGGCACCGCCCTTGCCTTCTTCCGGTCGGGGACAGTGGCCCGCCCCTGCCGTACGCCCGGGCGGCCTGCCCAGGCGAGCCAATTGGTTATGTGATCGTATCTGCGAACAAGAGCACTTAGCCGGGGTCCATGGCCAGTCAAAGGCCGCATGGGACTGCTTCTCTTTCCCCTGCTTACGTTTCAGCACAGGGGCGGTTCTCATCAGCGCTGGGGAGTAATTCCCCATTTCAAGCCGCCAACGCACTCACGCCATACCCGGTGATCGCGATGACGATTTGCGCCAAGGAGCATTGTCTGACCGCACACAGCGGCTATTCCGGGGATCTTGAGTCCAACGGTGCGGCTTCTGGCATGCTTTTTGCTCTTGCTTGGAGCATCTTGTTGTGCACAAGTGCTTGAAGCAGGCGGAAGAGCATGGCGACAGATCGCAAACTGGCGCTGGTTATTGATGACGAAGAGTCAATGCGCGATTCCTGCCGCCAAGTGCTGGAGAGGGACGGATGGGAGGTGATGTCGGTGCCCGATGGCGCGGCGGGTCTGAAGGTCTTTCATGAAGACAATCCGGATCTCGTGCTCATCGATCTAAAGATACCGGGCGTTGATGGGATGAAGGTCCTGTCAAGCATTGCTCAGGAAGACCCGGCCGCTGCGACGGTCGTGATTACCGGATGTGCCACGGTCGAATCAGCGGTGGAAGCTATGAAGCTGGGGGCGTACGATTTCCTGCCAAAGCCTTTCACCCCGGCCGAACTGCGCGTCGCGGCTTGGCGCAATTATGAAAAACGCGGGCTGCTCATCAGGAATCGCAAGCTGCAGGCCGAGAACGAGCGGATGAAAGAGAATTTCGTGATGCTGGTGTCGCACGAGATGCGGGCGCCGCTGGTGGCAGTGGACCAGTACATCGAGGTGCTGCTCGGCGGGCTCACCGGCGAGGTGAATGCCAAGCAGAGGGAGATACTGGCAAGCATGCAGAGCAGAACGGAGTGGCTGCTGGCTTTGGTGAAGGGGTGGCTGAGCATCTCGCGGCTGCAGGGCAAGACGTTGCGCGAGAAGATGGAGCCGCTGGATATTCAGTCGCTGCTGAATGAGACGGTTGGGCTGGTTGCGCCGCAAGCCAATGAACAGCAGGTGGAGGTGCTGGTGTCGGTGCCGGAAGCGGTGGGACCGCTGGAAGGGGACAAGGATGCCTTGCTGCATGTGTTTCTGAATCTCGTGAACAACGCGGTGAAGTACAACAAGCTGCACGGCAAAGTGAATGTTTGCGCGAGGGTGCGTGATGGCGAGATGATCGTGGATGTGCGCGATACGGGGCGGGGAATCCCGGAGGCCTGCCTGCCTTTCATGTTCGACATGTTCTATCGCGTCCGCACACAGGATGGCCCGAAAACCGCCGGCGCGGGCCTTGGGCTGTCCATCGTGAAGAAGATAGTTGATGCGCATGGCGGGCACGTGGCCGTGTCTAGCACGCTGGGCGAAGGATCGACATTCACCGTGCACCTGCCGCTCAGCCAGCCGCGTGACGGACAGGATTGATGCAGCGGCAGCGTCTTTGGGCTTGAATGATCACGGGCAAGACTGCCGTGGCGCGAGAGTTCAATGGAACACGCAATGAAAGTGTGGGTTTCCGTACGTTGGTGTTCGGTCGAGACAGGATAAGGAGCGAAAGATGGCAGAGCAGGGTTTCCTGGGCCCGGTGGAGCTTGCGCAGGCGTTTGTTGGCGTGGGGGAGAGGAAGGCGTGCCTTCCGGTCAGCAAGATGTTTCTGCTGGCGATCTTGGCGGGTGTGTACATCGGGTTCGGCGCTCACTTGGCGACGACGGTTGGCACCGGGGATCTTGCGCTGGGGGTGAAGAAGTTGCTGATGGGAGCGGCCTTCAGCGTAGGCCTGATGCTGGTGGTGATCCCGGGCGCGGAGCTGTTCACCGGCAACAACCTGATGACCGTGGCGCTGTGCCACGGACGGATCAGGCTTGGCGATCTGTTCAGGAACTGGGCCGTGGTCTACGCGGGGAATCTCGTGGGTTCGATTCTGCTTGCCGTCTTGATAGCGGCGGGTTCGGGGCTGCTGAACGGTCCGGTGGGTGCAACGGCGATCGGCATAGCGAGGGACAAGACGGCCGCCGCGCCCATCGCTCACCTCGACCACAACGTGGCGTTTTTCGTCCGCGGAATCGCCTGCAATATGCTGGTTTGCCTGGCGGTGATGATGGCGGTGGCGTCGAAGGACATTGCTGGGAAGGTGCTAGGCATCTTCTTCCCGATCATGGCGTTTGTCGCGTCGGGCTTCGAGCACAGCGTGGCAAACATGTACTTTATCCCGGCGGGCATATTCGCCAAGGCTTTTCCGGATGCCGTGGCCGCTTCCCGTCTGACGGCGGAGCAGTTGGCGGGCCTGAACTGGGCAAGCATGTGGACCTGCAACATCATCTCGGTCACGGCCGGCAATGTGGTCGGCGGTGCGATTTTCGTGGGCGTGGTGTACTTCTTTGCCCACGTGCGTGAGCAACGCGCAAGCTCCAAAGCAGAACTGCGCGAGGCGAAGGCGCCCAACTGATTCCTCCACGCACGCACGGGGATGGAAAGGTGATCATGGACGCTTCGATTTCCCGTCAAGCATCGAAACACGCTTATGGGGGCGACGCAGGCGATGCAGCCGAACTATACCGCCCGTTCGCCTGCAAGGTGGAATTCATCGAGGCCCTCACGCCCACGGAAAAGCTGTTTCGGCTGACCCGCGAGGATGGCCGGCCGTTCGGGCATCGGCCAGGGCAGTTCGTGCAAGTTTCAATCATTGGGATAGGCGAGGCGCCGATTTCGGTGTCGTCGTCGCCCACCCGCGGCAACTACCTGGAGTTGGGCGTGCGGAAGGCCGGCGAGCTGACGGGCGCGATGCACGACCTCAGGGCCGGCGCAACCATCGGGTTGCGCGGGCCGTTCGGCACGTATTTCGACACCGCCGCGATGAAGGGCCGCGACCTGCTGCTGATTTCCGGCGGCTGCGGGCTGGCGCCGATGCGGGCGCTCATCCAGCTTGTGGAGGACCGCCGCGACGACTTCGGCGAGTCGGTAACGGTCCTCTACGGGGCCAAGTCGCCGGAAGACGTGCTGTACAAGAACGAGTTGGCGGCTTGGCAGCGCTCCGAGCGGCTGGCGTGCCATGTTACGGTGGACAGTGTGCCCGAGGGAGCCTGCTGGGACGCAAACGTGGGGCTGATCACCATGCTGATCCCGCCGCTGAAGATCGATCCTGCGCGCACGACCGCCGTCATCGTCGGCCCGCCGATCATGTACAGGTTCGTGATCGTTGGACTCAAGGGAAAGGGGATGGCCGACCGCGACATCATCGTGTCGCTCGAGCGGCACATGAAGTGCGGGGTGGGCAAGTGCGGTCACTGCACGATCGGCCACCTCTACTGCTGCACTGACGGCCCGGTGTTCAGGCTCGACCAACTGGCCGGTTTGAAGGATGCCATATGAGAAGAATACTCACGACCTGCCCCTATTGCGGCACCGGCTGTTGCTTCTATCTTCTCGCGGAGGACGATGGCCGTCTGGCGGGCGTCGAGCCGAGCATGGAGCATCCCGTGGCCAGGGGCGGGCTGTGCTTGAAGGGATGGAGCGCGTTCCATTTCGTGAACCATCCGGACCGGCTGACCACGCCTATGATTCGCAGGAACGGCAAACTGGAGCCTGCCTCCTGGGGCGAGGCGCTCGATCTCGTCGTTGCCAAACTCAAGGACATTCAGGCGGGGCACGGCAACGATTCCGTAGCGTTCTTCGCGTCCGCGAAGATGACCAACGAAGAGAATTACCTGATGATGAAGCTTGCGCGAGCCGTATTCAGGACGAACAACGTCGATCACTGCGCGAGGCTGTGCCACGCATCGACCGTGGTCGGCCTGGCCGCGGCATTCGGCTCCGGAGCGATGACCAACTCGATCTCGTGCATGGAGGAGGCCGACTGCCTCCTCGTCACCGGCTCGAACACGACCGAGCAGCATCCGCTCATCGGCTCGCGGATCATCAGCAACGTGAAGGAGCGGGGGGCGAAGCTGATCGTTGCCGACAACCGCAAGATCCGGCTGGCGCGATTCGCCGACCTGCACATACGGCCCGCGAACGGGACCGACGTGGCGTTTCTGAACGGGATGATGAACGTGATCATCGCCGAAGGGCTGGAAGATAAGGAATTCGTGAAGACCCGCACGGAGAACTACGAGGAACTGAAGAAGGCGGTGTCGAACTATCCGCCCGAAAAAGCCGCCGAGATATGCGGAATCACGCCCGGCGAGATCGTCGAGGCCGCGCGGATGTTCGCAAAGGCACACAAGGCGATGATCGTCTATTCGATGGGAATCACGCAGCACACACACGGGGTGGACAACGTGAAGAGCTGCACCAACCTGGTGATGCTCACCGGGAACATCGGGCGGCCGGGCACGGGCGTGAACCCGCTGCGCGGGCAGAACAACGTGCAGGGCGCCTGCGACATGGGCGCCCTCGCCAACTGTTACACCGGTTACCAGGGTGTAACCGATCCGGCCATCCGGGCGAAGTTCGAGAAGGCTTGGGCTGTCGATAACCTGCCGGCCAACGTCGGGCTTACCATCACGACCGCGATCAATGCCGCCGCCGATGGCAATCTCAACGCATTGTACGTTGCCGGCGAGAACCCGATGATGTCCGACCCCGACCAGAACCACGTGCGCAAGGCTTTGGAGAAGCTCGAGTTTCTCGTGGTGCAAGACATCTTCCCCACGCCCACCAGCGCGTTCGCACACGTGGTGCTGCCCGCGGCGTCGTTCGCAGAGAAGGACGGCACGTTCACGTCAACCGAGCGGCGTGTGCAGCGCGTGCGGAAGGCAATTGAGCCTGTCGGAGAAAGCCGGGCGGACTGGGAGATCTTCTGCGACGTTGCGAAGCGAGCCGGCTACGGCGGGATGCAGTACGGTTCGGTGAGCGAGATAATGGATGAGATTGCCTCGGTCACGCCCATCTACGGGGGCATAAGCCTCGAGCGTGTCGACAAGATCGGGCTGCAATGGCCGTGCCGGAGCAAGGACGACCCGGGGACGCCTGTGCTGCACGTCGGCAAGTTCACGCGCGGCCTCGGCCTCTTCAGCCCCGTCGAATACAGGCCGTCCGCCGAACTGCCCGACGCCGAATACCCGTTCCTGCTGTCGACGGGGCGGTGCTATCCCCACTTCCACACGGGCACGATGACGCGGCGGTCGCGAACGCTTGAACGCGAGGAGCCTTTCGCCTACGTCGAGATCAGCCCGGAGGACGCCAAGACGCTGGACATCAGGGATCGCCAGCCGGTGTTCGTGGCCACGCGGCGGGGCGAGGTGCGCTGCATGGCGCGCGTGACAGACGTCGCCAAGAAGGGCGTGCTGTTCATGCCGTTCCATTTCGAGGAGGCGCCGGCGAATCGGCTTACAAACAACGCGCTCGATCCCGTCGCAAAGATTCCCGAGTACAAGGTTTGCGCCGCGAAAATAAGGAGATCATCGTGAAGGCGTTCAGCGTTGAGGAGCTAGACGCATTCTTCAGGTCGCTGGAAGCGGACTACGACGTGCGCGTGCCGGTGACCCGGCACGACGGCACGCGAACGCTGGGCGTGCCGGGCGACGGGCCGCTGGCGCTCGCGGGCGGCGTGGTGCCCAGCCGGATCACCAACGTCTTCTTCCCCCATCTGGAGGCGGTTCTGGCTGTCCGTGACGGCGGAACAACGATGCCGTCTCCGCTCGCCAAGCCCTTATTCGTCGCGGGGCTGACCGCGCAGGACGCGGATTGCCTCGAATTCGTCGATCAGTTCTTCGCGGCCGGCCTCCCAGACGACCTCTACCGCCGCAGGCGCTCCGGAGCCGTTGTTGCCTGCGTCTCGGGCCGTTGCGGAGCCGGCGGAGAATTCCTGAAGATCGCGCGCGGCAAGTGCGACCTCGAGCTGGTCGGGGACGGCCGGAAGTACATCCTCGCAGCCTACAGCGATGCCGGCAAGGCGTTGGCCGGCAAGCTTCCAGGCGGCGAACCCGTTGCCAACGACGCGTTGGCCAAGCTCATCGAGGAATCGGACGCCCTCCCTGCCGACGACCTGCACGTTCTCCAAACGGCATCGAAGCTGCTCCTCGAAAACAAGGTGCCGGACGAGTTCTGGCAGAAAATCGCGAACCGCTGCATAGCGTGCACTTCGTGCAATCTCGCGTGCCCCAGTTGCACCTGTTTCGACGTATTCGACCGCAAGGCGGCCGACGGCATCGTTGAACGATGGCGGCTCTGGGATTCGTGCCAACTCGACGGCTTCCAGCGCGAAGCGAGCGGGCACAATCCAATGGGCGCGCAGAGACAGCGGACGCACCGCCGCATCCATCACAGGCTGGCGGCAGATGTGATCAAGTGGGGCCACATCACCTGCTACCTGTGCGGGCGATGCGACATGGTGTGTCCCACGGGAATCGGCATCAAGGCGGTGTGCCGCGAGCTGGTGCAGGAGTACGGTGCCGCATGACACACGGGGGCGCAGCCTGCAGCATGTCCGGGGCGATATTGGCCGGGGGCAAGGCTCGCCGGCTGGGGGGGATCGCGAAGGGCACGATCGAGGTCGAGCGCGGCGTGAGCATCGTCCAGCGGCTGATCGGCGAATTCTCTCGAGCGGGCATCGAGGAGGTCGTCATGGCAACCAACGACCCTGGCCCCTACCTCCGCTACGGCAGGCAGATCGTGACGGACATCCGGCCCGGCATGGGGCCGTTGGGGGGCGTGGAAGCCGCGTTGGGGTATCTTGCTGGCCGGTGCGACGCGGTCCTGTTTCTGCCGTGCGATCTGCCCAGGATCGGCTCGAACGAGATATCCGTTTTGTGCGCGGCGTTTGCCGCCGGGCCAGCTCGCGTGGTGTTTGCCGAGTCCGGCGTCTTTTTTGCCCATGCGTTATGCTCGGTCGTGCATATCGCCGTCCTGCCCGAGGTGTCGGCGGCCCTCGACCAGGGCGAGCGCCGCGTCCGCGATCTGTGGCGGCGGCTCGGCGCACAGGGCGTCCGTTTTGATGACGAATCGCTCTTCCTGAACATAAATGAGCCGGAGGACCTGAGCAGATGGCAAGCGAGCCACAAAGAACCTTGATGAACGCCGCCATCCTGGCAGACGCTCCAGTGGCGGGGGTCGTGGCCCGATTCCTGCGCGTGGAACGAATCGTTGCCGGAGCACCCGGCGAGACTGGGGGAGAGACCGTGCGCATTGCCGCATCGATTGAGCGGCGCGAGGCCACGCCCGACACGATCTGGTCCGGCGGATGGATCAGATGCGAGACGGCACACGTGCTGGCCCGCAAACTGGGAATCCCGGCGCGAAAGATGGGCAAATTGCTGGATGCGTTGGACGTCAAGGTCCGGCAGTGCAGCTTGGGGTGTTTTGAATGAGCGTGGTCTGGGTGATCTGCGGGGCCGGGCGTGGCGTCGGCAAGACCACGCTCGCCGAGAAACTATGCGCAGTGCTGCCGAACAGCCTCTACGCCAAGTGCGGGCATGGTACGCGGCGGGCGGGGAAGCCGGAGAACTTCTTCCCGGCCGCGGCGGACCTGGAGAAGTTCGTCGAAAGCGAGCGCGAGGCCGCCGGGCACATCGTCGTCGAGTGCAACGCATGGGCGCTCGCGGGGAAGGCCGACATCGTGGTGTTCATCGACGGCGTTCCCGGCAAGACACGTTTCCGCATGGATGCCGACGACCTGCGGCGTGCGGCTCACCTGCGCATCAGCGCCCACGCTTCGCGAGCAGACTGGCGCAGCGTCCTGCAGGAATTGCCCGGGATCGGCGATCTCAGCGCGCCCGTCTGCGATGCATTGTCGGCTCAGCAGCGCTACCTGTTCAGCCGGGAGCCATCGGCTCGCTCGAAGGTATGGCTGGATGCCGGCGGCGTTCGCGTTTTCGGCCCCGGCCTCGCTCGGCTGCTGGAGAGCATAGATCGGCTGGGAACGCTGCGTGGCGCGGCGGACGCCCTCGGCATGAGCTACAGGCACGCATGGAACCTGATTCGCGTGGCCGAGAAACGGCTGGGCAGGGAGCTCGTCGTACGCCAACCGGGCGGAGCCAACGGCGGCTCGTCTGTCATATCCGACGACGGACGGCAGATGCTGAGCCTCTTTCGCAGGCTGGACAACGACGTGGCCGCCTACACCGACCGGCGGCTGTCGGAGCTTCGCGGCGAGGAGACTGGCAATGCCTGACTCGCATCAGACGATTCCGCTTTCCATGGCACTGCGGACAATAGACGAGGTCCTTGGCGGGGCGAGGCTCCGAACGAATGTGGTGCCGGCACGCCGGGCGCTGGGACGAACGGCAGTTGGCGACTACGTTTCGCGGCTCGAGCTCCCGCCGTTCGACAAGGCGGCGATGGACGGCTTTGCCGTGATGTCGGGCGACGAGCACGCCAGCTACCGCCTCCTGGAAACGGTGCCCGCGGGGGCCGTCCCGACCATGAAGCTGCAGCCCGGAACCGCGACCAAGGTAATGACCGGCGCCCCGCTGCCCGAGGGGGCCGGAAAAGTCATCGTTGTCGAGGACGCATTCACTGTCGACGAGACGGTCCGCGTCCGCAGGCACGACAAGGCCGCCAACATCTGCGTTCGAGGCGAGGACGTGCGCGTCGGCGACTTGATCGTGCGCGGCCCGGCCGTCTTGGGGCCCATCCAGATCGCCAACCTGATCGCGTGCGGGATCGAGCATGTCGAGGTGTACGCGCGTCCCCGCGTCAGCATCCTGGCAACGGGATCGGAGATTGCAGATTCCACCGCCGAGCTGCGCCCGGGCAGGATAATGAACTCCAACGGGCCGATGCTCGCGGCCCTGTGCCGGACGCACGAGATGGAGGTGGTCGGCGAATCGATCGTGCCGGACGAGCGCCGTGCAACTGCCGCGGCAATCCGCCACGCGTTGGATAATTCGGACATCGTAGTGCTCTCCGGCGGCGTGTCGGTCGGGGATTTCGATTTTGTGTGCCAAGCCCTCGCCGATGCCGGTCTGCGGCTCTATTTCGGAGGCGTGGCGGTGAAGCCAGGCAGGCCGGCGACGTTCGCGGCGGGAGAGGGCAGGGCGGTGTTCGGCCTGCCCGGCAACCCCGTCTCGGTCTACCTGGGGTTCCATCTCTTCGTGCTGCGAGCTGTCAGGCTGCTGACCGGCAGCCAGGCTGATGGCCGCACCATGACACTGCCGCTCGCAAAGGACTACGGCCGACGACGCGCCGGCCGGACTGCGTACGTCCCATTCAGGTTGTCAGAAGACGGCAAGGTGATGCCGTTGGAGAACCACGGCTCGGCAGACATTCGTGCGTTGCTGCAAGCCGATGGCTTCTTCATTGTTCCGGAAGGCACGGACGCGATCTGCGCGAGCCACGGCGTTGCGGTGCTCCTCACAGGGCGCGAGTTGATATGATCGATCCGTTCGGGCGAAAGATCACATACCTCAGAATATCAGTGACCGACCGCTGCAATCTGCGGTGCCGCTATTGCATGCCGGCCGAAGGCATTGAGCTGCTTCCCGCCGCCGCCCTGCTGTCGTTCGAGGAGATCGTGGAAGTGGCGCGCGTCGCGGCGGGGATGGGCGTTGCGAAACTCCGGCTCACCGGCGGGGAGCCGCTGGCCCGACGCGACGTGGCGGAGCTGGTCCGGGCGCTGGCCCGGCTTGAGGGGATCAATGACATCGCCATGACGACCAACGGCACAATGCTGGCCCGGCACGCGCATGCGCTGGCACGCGCTGGGCTGCACCGGGTGAACGTGAGCCTCGACACGATGGATCCGATTCGATTTCGCGAGCTGACGCGAGGCGGCGAGCTGCGCCACGTGCTCGATGGCGTCAAGGCCGCGCAGGAAGCCGGGCTTCGGCCCATAAAGCTGAACTGCGTCGTCGACGAATCGCACCCGACCGCCGATGCCGATTCGGTCAGACGGTTCGGCGCCGACAACGGACTGGAAGTACGGATCATCCGCACGATGGATTTCAAGACCGGCAGGTTCTCGGTTGTCCAAGAGGGCGGCGGCGGCGACTGCCCCCGGTGCAATCGCCTCCGCCTCACCAGCGACGGCCAGATTCGCCCCTGCCTGTTCTCCGACGTGCAGTTCAGCGTTCGCAAACTCGGGGCTCGGGAAGCCCTTCGTCGAGCGGTAGCCGCGAAGCCGCAATCAGGCGGGCCATGCACGCACAACTGCATGGCCGGCATCGGAGGATGAAAACGAGCAGTCTGTCGCACACCGACGGCAAAGGTCGAGCCCGCATGGTGGACGTTGGCGCAAAGCCGCCCCAGAAGCGGCGCGCCCGCGCTGCCGGGGCCATTGCCATGTCCGCCGAAGCCGTCGAGCTTGTCCGGCGCAACCGGATGAAGAAGGGCGACGTGCTCGCGGTTGCACAGATCGCGGGCATCCAAGCCGCCAAGCGAACGGCCGAGCTCGTTCCGCTGTGCCATCCGCTTCTCCTCGATAAAGTTGACGTGACGCTGCGCATCACCGACGGCGGTATCGCGGCGGAAAGCGAGGTGCGTTGCATCGGCCGAACCGGCGTCGAGATGGAAGCCCTCACAGCGGTCAGCGTTGCACTCCTCGCGGTGTACGACATGTGCAAGGCCGTCGACAAGCACATGAAAATCGGCGGGATCATCCTTATCGAGAAGGAGAAGCAGGATGTCTGACGGCCGAGTGGTCTCGGTGAATACTTCCGACGAGAAGGGGACCGTGAAGCGCCCCGTGGCTGCCATCACGCTCGACGGCCGCGGCGTGGCGGGCGACGCCCACGCGGGGACCTGGCACCGGCAGGTGAGCGTGCTGGGGCGGGAAAGCATCGATGCCTTCGCCGCAGCGGCGGGCAGGCAGAATGTCCGCGGCACGTTGGGCCCGGGGATGTTCGGGGAGAACGTCACCGTCGAGGGAGCCGACCTTGGCCGCGTGGCCGTGCTGGACCGGTTCCGCATCGGCGAGGCCGAACTTGAGGTAACACAGATCGGGAAGCGGTGCCACGGCGAGGGCTGCGCCATCTTCCGCGAGGTTGGCAAGTGCGTGATGCCGAGGGAAGGCATATTCTGCCGCGTGATCCGCGGGGGAAGCATCAAGCCGCGAGACAATGTGGAG
>Ga0172366_10004298_pt1 | contig 11223 bp, 10 predicted proteins | sample LakKivSesite69cm_FD_114533 | JGI IMG/M metagenome (GOLD analysis project Ga0172366, IMG submission 114533) | Sediment microbial communities from Lake Kivu, Rwanda - Sediment site 69cm | ecosystem: Environmental > Aquatic > Freshwater > Lake > Sediment | place: Rwanda: Western Province, Lake...
ACCTTTCGCTGGCAGAATTTATACCAGATAGCGCCAAAGACAAAGTCCAGCGCGGGGACATCGTGGTCTTAGAAAAAGATGCAGGAAAGGCTTTATAAGCTAAAACAGAGGAGGCAAAAATGAAGAGAGTTTTAATTTTATTATTCGGTTTCGGATTAATTTTCTCTATTGGCTGTAAAATTAAGCACACTATTGAGATGACCCCGAATATCGGGGAGCTATGTTTTGAGGTCCAGCCCGCAAGCGCCAAAGTCTATGTAGATGAAAAATACATCGGAAAGGTGAATGAGTTTTCTCCAGCCAAAGGTTGCCTTGAGCTTCCCATTGGCACTCACCGGATTGAGATAAAAAAATCCGGGTTTGAGAGCTATTCGGAAAAAGCCTATATCGGCTCAGGTCGGCAATGGGTAAAGCTGAAAATGGGAAAAGCTCCCTATAAAGGAACAGTTATAATTAAGGAAGAACCTAAAAAGGACATCACCATAAAAGAAAAGCCAGCTCAACCGGCTGAAAAAGAAAAGCCCGCGCCGAAAGATGATACCACAGTAAAAGAAAAGAAAACCGAACCGAAACCAGATATTAAGGCAAAAGAAAAGTCAGAAACTCAGACCGCCACCAAAGAAAAGTCAGAAAAAGATAAAAGCGATAAAAAGGACAAGGAAAAAAATCAATAACCTTCTCGCTTATTACTCAGGGGGCAGGAGTGCATAAGCCCGGATTAAAGGGTGTGAGTTTTTTTATCATTTTCTCGGGAATAATTTTATCCTTTAGCTGTCTGAATTATAAACCGATTGACCTGGTTCATCCTGATTTTTCTTTATATCGCCCCTCTCTGGTCGCGGTTCTGCCAATGGATAATTTTAGTCCGGATTTAGACGCCTCCCCCCTGATTCGTCCCATTGTTCAAGAGAGAATCAGAGCCAAGGGATATAATTCCCTGCCCCTGAGCCAGGTTGACACGATTCTCAAAGAAAATGGCGTCCTGGTATCTCACGATGTCTATATGTTCACCCCTCAGCAGTTGGGAAAAATTTTGGGCGTGGAGGCATTGGTTTATGGAACCATCACTGAATTTAATAAGCGCTATGCCCTGATTTATTCAGATATAAAGGTCCGCCTCCGGCTGGAAATGGTTGACGCCAGGACCGAGCAAACCCTCTGGAAAAGCGAGCATCTCTCAACTGATAATACCCTGTTGGGCTCCTTGCAAATCCTGCTTCTCTCTGATAAGCCGAAAGAGGCCCTCCCCTCCATAATGGTCTATAATACCGCTTATTATGCGCTGGTCCAATACCGACCTTTTGCAGAATCCGCAGTGCAAGCCACCCTTGCCAGCCTTCCCTTCGGACCTTTTCCTTCAAGCATTTATTACTGGAGTTCCGATGAAAAAAGCTTAGCCCAGGACCCGATTATCATCTGGCTGAACACTGAACCGCTCATCAAAACCCATTCCCCAAACCTGAAGAAAAAAATAAAGCCCTGAGCGCCTTCTTGTTCAGAGCGGGAAAAAATTCGGCAAATCCTGGCTCACACTCATCTTCCACTCCGGCTTCTTCTTCTCCAAAAACGACTTTATCCCCTCTATGCAATCCTTGCTCATTGTGCTCCAGAAAAAATAAGTGTGATTCACCCGCTCCACATTTATCGGGTCATTCTCCAAAAGAAACTGCCAGACCATCCTTTTGGTCAAGGCAAGCGCAACCGGCGCAGAATTCTCATAGAGCTCCTTGGCAAATGCTTTAGTCCGCGCCAGCAACTCCTCATCCGCAAAAACCTTGCTCACAAGCCCAATCTCCAGCGCCTCCTTTGCCTTGACCAACCTTCCGGTAAGAAACAAATCTAACGCGTTTGCCAATCCCACTATCCGGGGCAGGACCCAGGGGCTTAATGACTCTGGCGTTACCCCTCTCCGAACAAAAACAAATCCAATCTTGGCGCTCTCACTGGCAAATCGGAAATCAAACCAGAGCGGAAACGCGGCTCCAAATCCCACTGCTGGTCCGTTCAAAGCGCCTATCACTGGCTTTTTCATTGACCAGAGCAAATGAATAATCGCTCCTCCCCAGGAGCCCAACTCCCCTTTATCACTTTTTTTGACAACCGCCTTTTCCTTGATTTTCTCCCGAAGCGCCTTTTCCCAATCCATCTCCTCTTTGGGAAGCTGACCAAAATTCCGAAAAATCTCCGCGCCCTGAGTCAAATCCGCGCCTGCGCAAAAACCCCGACCCGCACCCGTGATAATCACTGCCCTGACCTCATCATCCTCATCCACTCTGACCAGCGCATCAGTCAGCTCAATCCCCATCCGGGGAGTGAACGCATTCAACATCTCCGGACGATTCAAAGTAATTATTGCAACCCGCTCACTCAATTCATACTTAATCTGCTTATACTCCATCCCTTCCTCCTTTGATTTTTTCCCTAATCTCACCACGCTCCAAGCCAAATGTCAAAACCGCTATCAAAGATTTTTAAACACAAAGACCACCAAGAACACTGAGTTTTTTATTCTTTATTTTCGTCGTGCCCATCGTGTTGTTGTGTTAACCCTCAACTATCCTTATCTACTCCTCTGTCAATCCATAAAGCTCATAAACCAGATTGTCAATACATTATCTTTTATACAAAGAATAATTTTTGGTCAAATAAAATCAGGGTTTGCTGGGGATGGGATTTGTGGTAGATTATTGGAGCTGAGATAAAAATTTAGCGCTAAGGAGGGAAAGAATGGGCTTAAAAATTTTTAAAAATATGCTTTTTGTTATTATTGGGATTTTGCTTGCGATGAGGCTGAGCGCGGGTGAGAGAGTGGATTGGCTTTTGAGCCAAGGTCCGAGGTTGGCGCTGAAGTCAGAAAAAGGGGGCTTGGAAAAATTCCGAATTACAGATTTCAAATTAGCTGGAAAGAGTAAGAACAGAATCGGCTCTGGCCAGGTTTATAATGCGGTGATTGAAAAATCCCGGGAGGGGGTTTGTCTCTGGGTAGAGGAGCTTGAGAATCATTCTGCGATAATCATTCATATAGAGCTAAAGGATGGGCTAAAGGATTCAGAGATGGGCTTCTGGGAGAATATGCCAATGGGGATTGAGCTGGACCTGCCCGAAGATTATCCTGAAGCGCTATCATTTAAAATGAGTCCTTTTGCACCGCCGAGGGATAAAATTGTTCCCAGCGCGGGACCGGTTCTTTTATACAATCATTCTTTTGAGACCATTCTGATTTCTCCGTTAGACCATTTTTTAGTGAGCTTGATTAAGCAAGAAGGGACTAAATTACAGATTGGCTTGGAGGGAGATTTAAAGACCATCCCAGAAAATTTTTCGCATCCGATAATTATTTATTTTGGGAAAGGGATTAGAGACAGCTTTGAGGGATGGGGGGAGCTGGTCCGCGCCTGGCATAATAAAGAAAGGCCGGGTGCGTATGCGGATGTAGGTCTATCCTATCTTGGCTACTGGACTGACAATGGCGCATATTATTATTACAAGACAGAAGAAGGCTTGAACTATGAGCAGACCTTGCTCAAGGTGAAGGAGGAGGCGGACCGGCTGAGCGTGCCATTTGGTTATTTTCAGGTGGATTCCTGGTGGTATGTGAAAAGCACGGATAAAGGCACTGGGTTTGGCGCTTTTAGTTGGATAAAAAATTTACTGGGAGGAGGTGCGATACGCTGGTCTGCAAAGGAAGATGTATTTCCAGATGGTTTGGGAGCATTTCAGAAGAATTTAGCTCTTCCTCTGATTGCGCATAATCGCTGGTATGATAAGAAAACCGATTATAAGAAGGAGTATGAATTTGTTGATGGTGTTGGAAGCAGGAAGCCGAGTTTTCCGATTGAGGAGCGGTTCTGGGAGATGATTATGGACAATGCCAAGAACTGGGGCATTCAGGTTTATGAGCAGGACTGGTTAGATACCCAATGGGATATTATTCCTTATCTAAGGCAAAGCATTGGTGCTGGAGAAAATTGGCTCAGCTGGATGAGCCAGTCCGCAAAAAGCCGAGGGCTAAGTATCCAGTATTGTATGGCAAATCCGGGGATGTTTATGCAAGCTGTGAAATATAGTAATGTCACCCAGGTGCGGGTTTCTGGGGATTATTTAGCAGGCGCGCCCAAGGAATTTCACTGGCTACCGTTTTTCAAGGTGAGTATGCTTGCCTGGGCTTGCGGGCTTTATCCCTGGAAAGACACTTATCTTTCCAGTTCCGGGCAAAGAGCGGTTCGGGATGAGAGCCGCGGTGAAGAGGAGACCTTAATCAGCATTTTGAGTGCGGGGCTGGTTGGACCCGGGGATAGGATTGGCTATATTAACAAGGAGCTTTTGCTCCGGACTTGTAGAAAGGATGGTTTGTTGCTCAAGCCGGATAAGCCAGCAATGCCCATAGATAAAATGTTTGGGAAACATAATACCCTTTACACGGTGATTACTGAGACCCGGACCGAGCTTGGGACTTATTACTATGTTGCGGGATTTAATATGCTTAAGACCCCTTATTTGAAAAAAGAAATAGGTTTTGATGATTTGGGAATTGAACCGGGGGAGTATTTAGTTTATGACTGGAAGGAAAAAAAGATTCAGGGGGAGAATGGAAAAATCGTTTATCCGGAAAAACTGAAAACCTATGAAGGCGCTTATTATGTTTTAGTTCCCAAGCTGGATAATCTACCAGCCCTGGCTGGGGAAAAAGAGAAATTTATCACGGTAAGCAAGGCCCGGTTTAAACAGCTTAAAACCAGTGGGAGCAAGCTAATGCTTGAGCTTGCTTGCGTTAAAGCTGAATTGATTGAGCTGGGTTTGGCAAGCGAGCAAAAGCCTTTGGGAAAAATTATTTCTGGAGGAGAAATCATTGAGCAAAGCTATGACCCTGAAACGAGGATTTTCCGGCTAAAATTCCGGGCAGATGCTCAAGAAGTTAAGCTGGAGATAGAATAAATCAGCTTTTTTTCAGCAAAGAAACGCTCTCAATATGAAAGGTCTGCGGGAACATATCCAAGGGGATGATTTTTTCTAACTGGTATCCAGCGCTTAAGAGTTTTTTAATATCTCTTGCCAGGGTGGTTGGCTCACAGGAGGCATAAATTATTGCTTTTGGCTTAATTGAGATAATTTTTTCTATCTCTTTTTTAGCGCCAGCTCGGGGAGGGTCTAAGATTATCAGGTCATAGCTTAAGCCCTTTTTTAAGGCATAGTTTAGATAGCTTTCAGAAGACTGAGCGAGGAGCTGGATATTATTGAACCCAAGCTCTGCTTTTCTGATTTCTGCGAGCTCAATTGCGGATTGATTTATCTCCACCGAGACTAATTTTTCCAGAATTTTGGCTAATTCAAAGCTCAAGTTCCCTGCGCCTGAAAAAAGCTCAAGTCCGGTTTTGGCTTTTAGATTTTGGGCAAGCAGGGACAAGAGCTTCCGCAGGTTTAAGTTCTGCTCAAAATTGGGCTGGACAAAAGACAATAATCTGAGCAGGTCTTTTTTTGCTAAACTGCTCTGGACAAATTCCTGATTCTGATAAATAAACACCTCTTGAGACTGAGAAGAGAGCCGGGCCGAGACCAAACCAGTCTCGGGATTGAAATCAACCTCTATTTCCCGCGCCTGGCTCAAGCCCGGTCTTTGAATCAAATTCTTCAGCGCAGGGACGGCTTCTTGGATTTCTTTTCTTGCCAGAAGGCAATTCTCAATCTGGATAAACTCTTTTTTCTTTTGCGCCTGAAAACCAATTTTTTGGTTCTGAATATGAAACCGCAGTCTCAGGCGATAGCTAAAGATACTAACTGAGGGGACTGGCGCTTCTATATCTGAAAGGTTTAGCTTGGTGATTCTTTTCAGGGCTTCTGCTAAAATTTCTCTCTTTAATTGGAGCTGATAAGGATAATCAATATGCGCCAGCTGACATCCACCACAGAGCGGAAAATAAGGGCATTCTGGAATAATCCGATGAGGAGATGGCTCCAAGACCTGAACCAGCCGAGCATAAGCATAATTCTTTTGCTCATCCTCTATCTGGCAAACCACTCGCTCATCAGGAGCTACCGCAGGAATAAAAATAACTTTTCCCTGAGACCTGGCTAAGCCAAGCCCATTATGCACTATGCGCTCAATGGTAAGTTCCAAAAAATCAGGATTCAAGGTCCGCCTTCAGAATCTCCACTATCTTTTTATATTGGGTGGCGGAATATAGCCCATCTCTAAATCCCGAAGCATATTTAAATTTCCTCTGACTGCCTCCCAGCTGGAATATAATGAGTGGCTTTCCCCGGGCTTGAGCTTTATTTGCGGGGATAAAATCTCCATCTCAATAAACCTCATCTCCGGGTCATCCTCAGCGGTCAGCAATTTATGCTTATGGATGAATTCCCCTCTGCCCGCGACCCAGACATAAAAGGTGCTATTATCCGGATATTTTGCCCCCGGAAATGTCTCATACCGCTGAACATAGCTGAACCCGCTTGCCTCATCCACAAATCCAGCCCAGCCATTGTAAGGGTCCAAGCCAATTTTCCCCACCAGGTTCATATACTTAACTATCATCTGATTCTTATTATAATCCGGATTCCAGTTCCAGCTTTCTGCCAGCCCAAACATCACCTTGAACCTCTCAGGCCAGATGCTATTCGGATTGAGCGGTATCACTAAATAAGCCCGGTCATTATAGGTCTTGGGAGCTGGGCCCGAAAAATCCATCTGGCTTACCCTCCAAATCCCCCATTCGGTCTCTTTTTTGGAGACATTTTTCATCGTGGTCTTGAAATAAACCCGGCTGGACTCATCAAATAAGGTCAACTCCGTGATAAATTGCACCCCTGCGTATCCGCCTTTGCCCGAGCTAATCATCCGAACCTGAACATAATCCCCGCTCCGCTTGACCACCTCTGCTTTATAGGGCGCATCCATAACCTCATCCCCGGGTCCAGGCCATTGATGAGCGCCATCCCAGCCCTGAGGCGCGGGCCAAACCTTATCCCCACCATAGCTCTTCCAGTTCTCAAAACAATTATTCTCAATAATCGGATAAACCTTGCCCATAAGCTTTTTATTCACCCATAAAAAAGGATGACCCAGATAAACATATTGAATAATCCGTCCACCTATCTCCGGCGCTAAATAAACCTCAGTATTGGAATTAGCCATCTTCAGGCATCTCCAGCCCAGATAATCAACCTCCTGAACCTCTGCTGAAATCAGCGCAGAAGAATATAAAAACCCGACCAAAAAGATAACTATCAGCCCTTCCTTCATCTCTCCTCCTTGCTTATTCCCCTCATCCCAAAAAATGAGTGTCATTCAACCGAATAATCACAGGACCGCTTGCTCCTATCTCTATCTCATTCACCGAGCCAGAAGATTGCTTAATCCTGCGAAAATTATTTAACTCCAAGTCCAATAACTTACAAAGGATAACAGTATTACATAAATTATGCGCAACTATCGCCAATGCCCCTCCCTTATGCCTCTCCACTATATCACTAAAAGCCTCCCAGGCACGAGCTTGAAGCTGAACTAAAGATTCTCCCCCAGGCATCTTAAGCTCCGCTGGCTCGTGTATCCACTTCTCTAAAAGCCCGGAATACTCTGAAAGCATCCCCAACAAATTCTTCCCCTCTATCTCTCCCTGATTCAACTCCCGCAAACGAGGGTCAATCCGGACCTCCAACCTCTGCCTCCGAGCTATTGCCTCCGCAGTTTTTCTCGCCCTGATTAAATCCGAAGAATAGATCGCCTCTAAGTGAACTAAATTCGCAAAATACCGCGCTAACTTCTCGGCCTGCTCAAGCCCTTTTTCAGAAAGGTCTATATCTGTGAAACCCTGACACCTCTGCTCCTGATTCCAGAGCGTCTCTCCATGCCGAACCAAAAATACTCGGGTCTTCATCACTATAAAAGTTTAAATAATTTTTTCCAAATTCACCAGTCTGCCTGGTCTTAAAAAACCCTCTTTTATTAAGCCCCAAGAAAGATATACCACCCCCTTTTCCGCCCCTTCCTCTACCTTGGTATGAACCCCAAACAAACCCATTGTCCAGATGCGCACATCCCGTATATATAATATATCTCCCTCCTCTGCCTTTAGCCGAGCCAGGTCCTCTGGATGAACCAGGGCTTTATCTTTATCACCCGCTTTTAAAATCAGCTTAATTTTTTCCCCGGATTCCTCATCATTCGGCTTTCCGCCCTTAAATAATTCTTTGGCCCAGCTTATCCCAGAAACCACCAAACTTTTTATCTCCTCCTCCCTCCTCGGCTTGCTCAATAAGCTGACCAAAACCCCTATCACCGCGCAGACCACTATCCCAAAAACCGCCCTCATAAAATGAGTCCCTCCACTACCTACCCCCTGTAAAAAAGGTGTAATCAGAATCGGAAATTTTATAGAAATAAACATCATCACGGTTCCTAAAACCAGAGTGAAAAGCGCCCCCATAGAAGTAAACCTCTTCCACAAAATCCCCAAAACTATCACCACAACCATCGGCGGTGTTATCGCCGCAGTAAAAGCCGCATGCGCATTATATATGGTCTTAAATCCCGCAAAAACCGGCACCAAAGTCAACCCTAAGCCAGCCGCCAGCAAAGAAAATAACCGGGCAACCCCCAGATAATATCTATCGCTCCGCGCCTTTGCCACAAACGGTCTCCAGATGTCATTCACCGCAACCGCGCTCACCGCATTTATCAAGGTATCCACCGTGCTCATCATCGCCGCGGTCAATGCCGCCATAATCAAGCCAAATACCCCAGGACGAGCAACCAAATTAGCGACCAGCACAAAAATTTGCTTCGCACTGCTCTCTGCTGGCAATATCCCTGCTCCAACCATTGCCTTGCCTAACCAGCCAGAATTAGAAACCGCAATCGCAGCCAAAGGCATCAACACTAAAACCACAATGCTAATCGCCTTTCTCCCCTCCCGAACACTCTTGCAGGATAAAAAACGCATAAGCAAGCCCTGATTCATAAAATAAAATGCCAATGAATTCGCCATCCCATCCTGCCAGAATATACCCACAAACGGAAACTCGCTCGGCTCATTAAATCCGCTGAACGGAAGACGATGGGAAATCGGCAAATGACTCCAGAACCCGTCAAACCCGCCCAAATAATTTATCCCCAGAAAAAAAAGCACAAACCCAGCTATTAAAAGCAAAAGCCCCTGAGCCAAATCTGTCATAATCACCGCAGCCTGCCCTCCAAAAGTCACATACAAGCCCGTGATTATTGCTATCAATATCGCGGATTTATAAATATCCCAGCCCAAAAGCGCGTTCAACGCCACCCCAAGCGTATAAAAATTTATCCCGATATAACCAATCATATAAAGCATTAAAACCACCACCCCAGCCACCCTGGTCCTCCGGTCAAAACGCTTTTCAAAAAATTCCGGAATGCTCGTAACCTTTGAATAATATATAATCGGTAGCCAGCCCAACATAAATAGCGCCATTATAAACCAGTCATTAAGATAAGTCTGGGTGGAGCTTAACCCATAAAGATAACCCGCCTCTGAATACTTGATAAAACTATAGGAGCCTACCGTAAGAGAGATACAACTTATCGCTATCAGCCAAAAATTAAATCTCTTCCCAGCAAAAAAATAGTCCTCGGTGCTTTTGCTCAAGCCCGCAAAAATACTCCCAAAGCCAAAAATAAAAACTAAATAAATCCCGATTATCGCATAGTCTAATTTGCTCCCAACAATCTGCTCCATCTAAACCCCTGAAACCCCTCTAAAACCTCGCTAAATATGCCCAGAGCAAGTGAACTAATAAATACCCGAAATACCCCCCAAGCAAAATTTTTAAAGTCCTTCGGTCCTGAGCCCTGGAAACACTCGCACCCCCTAAATAAAAACAAAGCCAGAGCGTAACTCCAAAAAATATGCCCCCGACTACATACTGATAAGCTATCTGAAACCAGTTATTCACAAATTCACCTACTCCCCAATTATTCCCCATCTTACCAAAAAATCCCCAACCCGCAAAATCAAAACCGCTCCAGACACTAATTTTTGACACAAAATAAGACTAAATCTGAATTAAAAGAAAATCCTCCAAACCCAATCCACTCAAACCTGGCTCTGTCAATCTTGACCGGGGCAAACTTGACGGGATTCACAAAATACGCTTAAATAGTATTCAACAAACCGGGCGTGATACAAAACCGGAATGATAACATAAATCGGGCAAAAAGTTGTCCAACGAATGGGGGGAAGCTCACCTCACACTATAAGAAGATAAAAAATGTCTTGAAGAAATAAAAATGGGTGGAATAAAAATATTTGATAAATACTACAACCAGTATGATAGATGGTTTAAGGAAAATGAGAGTATCTATCTCTCAGAACTTAATGCGATAAAACACTTCATACCAAAGAATAAAAAAGGATTGGAAGTAGGAGTTGGAACTGGAAGATTTGCCGGTCGCCTTGGCATAAAATACGGCATTGAACCGTCTAAACAAATGGCTAAAATTGCAATCCAGAGAGGCATAAAAGTATTCAAAGGAGTTGCTGAAAAATTACCATTTGAAGATGAAAGTTTTGAATTCCTATTATTTGTTACTACTTTTTGCTTTATAAGAAATGTCTCAAAAGCATTAAAGGAAGCCAGAAGAGTATTAAAAAGAAATGGTTTTATAGTGATAGGTTTCCTTGATAAAAGCTCTGAGTTGGGTAAAGAATTTCTTAAAAAAAGAAAAAATAGCAAGTTTTACATAGAAGCAAATTTTTATTCTACAGAAAAAGTGATTGAACTATTGGAAATGGCAGGTTTTCACGATTTTTCATTACTACAAACTGTATTCAACAAAGAGAATAAATACCAAAAATTCAAAAAAGGTTTTGGTAAGGGTCTTTTTGTTGTAGTCAAGGCAGTAAAGTAATGACAAGAACTTTCTGTAATTTGTCTGTTCCATTCACCATCTCCTTTGTTCAGCCAATTTGAAAAATTTTTAATGAGAAAAATTTTTGTTCAAATCCACTTAACAAAAATTTAGCCCATAAGCCATTGATTAAATTATAAAATCAATGCTGTTCAGCATAACTTAACAAATCCATTTATTAGGGAACTATTAGAAAAGTCAAGATTCCTTATTTAAATCAGATGGTTAGAGCAAGTTCTTAAAGTGGACAAATTCCCTATTAATGAGGGGACCTGAGTGTTTTTTTCAGGTCTTGGTCTTTTACAAATTCTTCTATGTTCAGCCCAGACAAGGGACAAAGTCCC
>Ga0172366_10004301_pt1 | contig 11218 bp, 22 predicted proteins | sample LakKivSesite69cm_FD_114533 | JGI IMG/M metagenome (GOLD analysis project Ga0172366, IMG submission 114533) | Sediment microbial communities from Lake Kivu, Rwanda - Sediment site 69cm | ecosystem: Environmental > Aquatic > Freshwater > Lake > Sediment | place: Rwanda: Western Province, Lake...
AAAAATCAAATTATACATCAACAAATCGCTCAAAACACTATTTAAAAGCACACATCATCTTTGCTGTTAAGTACCGCAAACCACTCTTGGTTGGTATGTTAAATGATGATATGAAACAACTTCTTCAAAACATATCTGATGGGTCAGATTTTGAGATTGAGATAATGGAGTCAGATGTAAACCATATCCATTTCCTTATTAAATATATCCCTCGTTTATCCATTACATCCATTGTTCGCAAGTTAAAACAAGAGTCAACATTTCACATTTGGCGTATGCATCGTCAGTTTTTGTTAAATCAATTTTGGGTTGAGAAAACCTTTTGGTCTGATGGGTATTTCGCCTGTTCCATTGGTGAGGCTTCACCAGAAACCATTCGTCAATATATCTTAAACCAAGGTTAAGCCATCACCTCGTTGGTCGCTTATATCCCATCGGCTGAAGACCGATGGGTTTTACGCTCCGAAATATAAAAAACCTCGTTAGTACTTGGGTTAATGTGTTTATATATGTATGCCATATAAATAAGTATCTCAATGTTTGAATTTGATTAATATAAAACAAGAAACCCCTCAAAAGAGGGGTTTTTTATTCTTCAATTTCAGACAAAAGTTTACCCCATAACACCATTTGAACTACCGCTAACAAAATACCAATAGTAAATACTGATTCGTTGGGGGCGTTTACGATTAAAATCATATCAACCGCCAAAGCCATCCTCGTTTCTTAATTTTACAAGTTCGTCAAAGGTGTAGTTAGATAAATTCATAGGACAAATGTATAACAAGTTTCTGAAATACCAAAATTATTTTTTATATTCCAACCATTCAAGATAAAATCCAATTGCCACAATAATATTCATACCAATAGAACAACATAACTCAACAATATCATCATAAACATTCATAGTTAGATGAACATGTCCAACAATCCAAAATGGGATTGATAAATTGGAGGAAATCCATAGTAATAAGAACTTAATAAATTTAATCATACCCTTATAAATACAAAAACCCCACCTTATGGGTGGAGGTTTTTTTTGATGTCGGGTATTATAATTTACACCACCCAAGACATACCTTACCAAAAGTAATCTTTTGAACTAGTTTACAGATAAATGTTTTCATAATACTATAAATATTAATTAGAATATATTATTTAATTTACTTTCAATTTTTGATAGGGGTTCAACTAATTCTCCAACCATAACTAAATCATTATAGGTTTCCGAGAAATCATCAATACTACTGAAATATTCATCAACCAAATCTTTATACTGTTCTACTTCTGATAAGAACTCTTCTTTTGTAATATCACCGTTATGATATTCTTCTTCAAGATTGTAGAACTGTTCTTCAATATGATTAATCTTAATGAACATCGTATCAAAAAAATCTAATTTGTCTTCTTCTGTATTACCCATTAATTCCTTCGTTAAATTTTTCCTCAATTTCTTTTAGTTCTTCTTCGGTAAGGTCATCGTCATGCTCAATATCTTCAATCCAAGTACTATGTCCGTCATTACGAGCGATGATAGTAAATTCTCTACCATCTTCTGTTGTACCATCATAACTCTTTAGACAGAACATCAACATTTCATTTTCAAAATCTATATTCATAATTATTCAAAGTTACATTCGTATTCTTCACCTGTAATTTTTTCTCTAACCGCATCTGCATTAAGACATTCTTGATAAATAGAGTCATACCATTCACTATTTGTTGGTTTCATGTTCCCCCAATTTTCCGAAATGTATTCTTGTATTTCTTCTTCGGTCATTCCGTTTAGTTCGGGATAATCTTCAACATTAATTTCAACGGGTTCTTTAACGAGCATTGTGTTGTAATACTCAACCATTCTGACTGAAATGGTTCAAAGTCTCTATTAAATCAAACAACTCACCATTTTGTTCTTCACTCAGTAATGATATTTTAAAAGCAATTATCTTATCAACAATGAACACTCCGACAAGTGAGGCAAACACCATCAAGATAAATCTAACAAGAATGTCTTGAGTTGAGTTGGAGAATAATTTATTTACGTAAAACACTCCAAGACATATAAATATCAGTCCCATTAAAACGGCAGTAATCATTACGGCAGGATTTTCAGAGCTAAACATAGTTAGGTTTAACTATAAATATCTGATATGAATGTAATTTTCATTTTCTTACTTGAGTATCTTCTAGTTCAACAATTGTTGGTCTGTCAAAGATAAGGACATTTACTTTTACTTTACCTTTTTCTTTATCAATATATTCAATATTTCCTTTAAATGATGTGAATGGTCCGTCAGTTACTATAACTTCATCACCAATACTATAGATATCATTAAAGGATTTAGTTTTATTTTCTTCGTGGACACCAATCATTCTATTAACCTCAGAATCAGGTACTACTTGTATATTCCCTGCTCTATCCGACAACAATCCAGTTGCACCTTGTATTCGCCTAACAACTTGTTTTAATTCACCTATTGCGGATGTCTCAACAAAGACATATCCAGGAAATATAACTTTTTCCATTTCAGTTTTTTTACCGTCTTTAGTTGTAAAAACTTTTTCAGTTGGTACAACAACTCTTCCGATTACACCAATTAGTTCTCCTTTCTCACCTTCTTTAATAATTCTCTCAGAAACTTTTCTTTCTCTATTCGCCTGAGACCTTACAATATACCATTCCATATTTTTTATTTATTAATCCCACCAAGCCCGCAAATCGGACCCGTCATATAGTTTATCAAAATCTTCTTCAGATTCTCTAATTTTATCATAGTCGGGACCTTTGATAATCTGACAAAGTTCTTCCCAATACTCTTTTTGAATCTCATGAGCCCTTACAAGAAGTTTTTTATTATTTTCTTTTTGCTCAGGAGTTTCGTTATCTTTTAGCTGATATAGTTTTTTACCATCATTACCGAATGGATTATCAAAAGTCTTGTCAGTAATCTCCTCAAATTCAAAATTCGTGTAAATATATTCAAATCCCAACTCTTTTTCAGCCTCTTCAATAAATGAGTCTTTAACACAAACATCAATCAAATATGAAAGTCTTTTCATCTTTGCAACTTTCTTCAAACGACTTTCATCCACTTCAAGTCCATACTTCTCAATTCTCCAAGACATATCATCAACAGCGGTTTTTACCCAAGGTAAAACAGAGCCATCACCATTATACGAAGTATGATTCCATAAATTCTTACGAAATAACCATAAATTACGAAAAAATCTTGGGATATCGTATCTGAACAATGAATATGTTTTATAAATCTTACTTTCATGCCAAATAAGTCGGTCAAGAGACTTACTAAACGTATCTGAAAACTTAACTTTCATTATTTTTAATGTTTTTTACAAATAAAAAGAGAGGTCAATAAAATTAACCCCTCTTTTTGTATATATAGGCTCTCTGATGAGAGTGATAGTGTTAATAAATATATAACATTAAGAAAAGTACTTATAAAATACTTAAAAATCAAGATTTTTCCATTATTTTACCTCTAATTTTCTGTTTTTCTTTTCCAAAATTCACTACCATGACGTATTTTTCAGAACTTTCTAGTTTTTCACCCCATTTTTGTAAAAAATTACTAAATAGTTTGTTTGATGTGTTAATGTGTGAGATATTTGTTGAAGATTGCAGTACTTTAACGACCCAATTAAACTCTGCATCAGCAATTCCTTTAAAATTCTTTGGATTTGTTAATATTTTCATCATATGTATTGATATTAAGTGTGAATTAGTTATAATTTCTACAAATATACAAAAAAAATCAATGAAAAGACTATTAGAGACATTAATTAACAAAGTTTTTGTTGATGATTTGGAATTAATGTACGGAAAAGGTAGTCATATTAAGGTAAATCAGGTAAAATACTGTACCACTAACAAACATTTTCTAATTGATTACATGCTTTTTGTGTCTGACCCTGTTTTATTTGAAGAAATCTATTTGGGTGGGGTTGAAATGTTAATGTCAGAAAGTTGGGATTGGACCGGACTTGATGAAAAAAGAATTTTATTCACCGTAACCTACGATATTATTTAATCTTCAGTAATTAAACCTTCTCTTTTAAACTCTTGGAAGGCTAAAGGTACTGCGGCGGCTAACGGAATATGGAATTTATCATGTAATTCAGTAATTTTTTCATGAAATTCATTAAATACTCCACATCTGTAGGCGATATGGAACATTTCTTCCAAACATTCTTCGTTACTTAGGCTCATTTTAGAGGATTTATACATAAATATATATTTTAAAAAAAACTAAGTCAATTTTTTTTATATAATTTGATTGAAAAACAAAAAAAAATCATCTATCATTATAAAAAATGATAAAAATGAAAAAAATTACAAATTCGGACACCGTAGTTGTCCATTACACAGGTAGATTAGAAGACGGTACCATTTTCGATTCTTCTTTAAATGAGGGTCGCGAACCATTGAATGTTACTTTGGGTCAAGGTCAATTAATTAAAGGTTTTGAAAACGGTTTAGTTGATATGAGCGAGGGTGAAAAGAAAACTATTGAAATTGAGCCTTCTGAGGCTTATGGAGATGTAAATGAAATGTTAATTAGTGAGGTTAATAAAACACAAGTTCCTGAGGGTATTGAAGTTGGTCATATGTTACAAGGCATGGGCCCTATGGGCCCTATTAATGTTACAGTGGTTGAGATTGGTGAATCAACAGTTAAAGTTGATGCTAATCACCCATTGGCGGGAAAAAAATTGATTTTTGATTTGGAAGTTGTAAGCATTGACTAAAAAACTCACTCATACATTCTATCTTCAAAGTTTGGGAATCTTTTCTCAAACTTTTTTATTATGGAGCCAGCCAATGCGTTGGATTCATCTTCATTTTTACCACCAATATTTTGACCTTTATCTCTTTTAAGAACGGTTCTTTGGTATTCATGAACCCATTCGTGAGCTAAGGTTCTCATAATATCTCTATTTATTCTACCTTTAGTTAAAATTTTTAAAGTACTATCATTAGACCTAGAACCAGTTGTCATATCCCCAATTCTTTTATTAACCAAATTAACTAATACATCATTTTTAATTGGTATCATCTCTTGTAAAAATTTTATGAATGACTCATATAATTTCTTATTTTTAATGCCGTGATTTTTGTCAAAATGTTTAACCGTTACTTTCATAGACTAATTTGTTATTATAAATATATTTATAAGTAAAAGATACTGATGAGTAAAAGATTAATAATTTCTGAAGAAGAACAAAAAGAAATTAAAAAGTTATATAATCTATCTGAACAAGATTACCTCAAAGCGGGACTTGAAGCTATATTTAAGAATATTTTTAACAAGAAAAAAGAAGATAAAAAATCTGAAGACAAAGAAACTATCTCATCTGTAGATGGAAAGATTAAAGTAACAGGATATGGTGGGGATAAACTTAATAATGTTAATATATTCATTGATGAGATGAATAAGATGGGTATTACCGACCCATTACAACAAATCGGGATATTGAGTGTTGCAGCGAAAGAAAGCGGATTTAATACATTTAAAGAAGGTAGTTATTGTAAAACATCCGATTCAAGAATAATACAAGTATTTGGTTCAAAATTAGGAAATAGATGTGCCAGTCTTAAATGTGATGATTCTAAATTTTTTGAATGTTTATATGGTAAAAATTCAGGAAAAAAATTAGGTAATACTGAACCAGGTGATGGGTACAAATATATTGGCAGAGGATATAATCAAATTACCGGAAAGTATAATTATCAAAAAGTAGGTCAAAGAATTGGAGTTGATTTAGTTTCAAATCCCGAATTATTAGAAGACCCAAGAATTGCCGCTAAAGCCGCCATATCGTATTTTACTATGGGTAAATCACCTGAGAGTTTTCCTAAATTTGACAACAAAGAAAATGCGGTTGTGTATTTTGCTGACCTAAATTCAGGCTCACAATCACAAACCGCAAGAACAAATGCGTTAAATAAAATGGATGATTTTAATATCGCTTAAATATTTTTTTGATTTTCATCAAAAAATAAAACGAAAAGTGGTAGAATAAAAATTTTAGTTTTCTCAATTTAAATAATAAGTAATTCCTTTACTCCAGTAATCACCGTAGTCTTTATATTGTTTAAGCTCAACATCATTATACATTAAATCACTTATTATCACAACAGAATTACCAATTTCGGTAATAATAGGTACTAATTTGGTGGGGTCAAAATCTTTCTCAAGTTCAACCTCATAAGAATAAAATTCACCTTTAATATAATCCTCAACAACTAGTGCATCGTTATCATCAAATATATATTCTTCCTGAAATTCTTTAAATTCATGTTCATCAGAAGATTCCCAAATTTTTTTTTCATTTTCATCTGTGACGGTAATCATAAAATGTTCCGGATTATTGTAAGGACCTACAAAAATATTATCAGTGTCAGTTATTGACTCAATGTTAAGAATCTCTGAAATTTGTTCAGATTCCATCTCATCATGTTCAACCCTACCTTCAAAAAGAAGTTTTCTCTTTTCAATATTAATAGAATGGATATAGCACTCAGCACCACGCCCACCCACAGTAATTTTATACTTTCTCATCTTTCAATGACCATGTTTGTATTAACGATAGGTAGTCTTAATACCGGAATCGCTGAATATCCTAATGGTGAGGTTTCATTATCATATTTTTGCATAATCTCGTAATACCCGTCAAGTAATTTTACTGTTGTTACATTTTCTAAATCAAAAATAATTTCATTAGGCATTGATGCTGAAAATACTCTTGCGGTTTTGTTAGATGTGTTAAATACTAGTTTTTGTAATGACATGTTTTTTTGTTTTTTTATAAATGTATGTATTAAAATTTACTTTGTCAAATCATTTTTTTCTTCAGGTGTTAAAAGACCTTTACCAAATTTTTCTTTTCTCTCTTTATATCTATCTTTAACATGTTGATGTATTGGTCTTGGTTTTCCATCTTCATCAATTCTAACAAAAACAATTTTGGTGTGAGTAACAATGTCTTGGTTACCTGTATAAACATTGTGTTTTCTAACTTCAATATAAAGTGTGACAGATGTATTACCAAATGAAACCACCTCACCGTAAATTTTGAGAATGTTTCCTACTTTGATTACCCGTTTGAATATTAGTTCGTCAATCTTTAAAGTTACAATTTTTTGGGTATCACATATTTGGGAAGCGTAAGATGCCGCCGCATCATCAATTAACGCCAATAAAGTTCCACCAAACATATTTCCGTGGATTCCCTCATCACCCTTTTTGCTTATATATGTGGTTATTAGTTCCATCTATTTTTTTTCATTATAATAAACTTAAATATCTTTCACCTCTATCACATAAAAATGTTATAACGATACCTTCAGGATTATGTTCCTCAACATATTTTTCAGCGGCCAATATATTTGCACCCGCAGATATACCAACAAATATCCCATTATCCTTTGCTAGTTGTCTCGCTCTTTCTTTAGCGTCTTCAGTTTTAATTCTGATGATTTTGTTAACTTTTTTTAAATCAACCAAAAATTTACTACCATCCCCAATTCCTTGTATTCCATGTAGACCAGGGTTCCCACCACTCATTACTGGCGACTCATCAGGTTCAACCGCAACAATCCCCATTTTTGGATATGTTTCTTTAATTTTAATACCCGCGCCCATTAGTGTTCCACCTGTCCCTGTTCCAGTAACAAATGCCGAAATGAACTCATCAATATCGTTAATTTGTGTAATTATTTCCTTCGCGGTTGTCTCCTGATGAGATTCAATGTTTAACTTACTATCAAATTGATTACAATTAAACCATCCGTTTTCTTCCGATAATTTATTTCTTAATTTGATTGCTCCATCAAAATCACCAGATTCAACCTCAATAAGTTCCGCTCCATACAACCTTAACATTTGTTTTCTTTCTTCACTCATATTGGAAGGCATTACAATCTTACAATTATATCCTCTTTCCGACGCCAACCAAGCGAATGATATCCCCATATTACCTGATGTCGCTTCAATTATTGTATCACCCTTTTTTAATAACCCATTATTTTCAGCATCATTAATAATATACGATGCTGGTCTATCTTTAATTGAGCCTGTTGGGTTAAGTAATTCGGCCTTTGCGTAGATTTTGTCAGTAATTTTAATAAGTGGTGTATTTCCTATATAGTTTGATAATCTCATATTAATTTGTTTTATTCTTTAGTGAAACTCCGTGTTTTAGTCCAAATATAAAATCATTTAATTCTTCGTCTGTTGATAGGTGTTCTCCGATTGCAATTCCAATCTCATTACCGATATCAGATATATCACCATTTTTGTAATTAACATTTTCAAGGTGTTTAGATAGTTGATTTAATATGTGGGTAAATTCTGTCATACTTTTAAATATATAAAAAAGGATTGGTTTGCCAATCCTTTTGTTAAATAATATTTTGATAAATATCATAATTCTAGTTTGAGAGTGGTGCTTTAAGAGTTGGGTTTCTTATCACCAAATGGCCATCCTAAAAAATCTTCAGAATCCATTATAGATTCTATAAGAGATATGCAATAGGTTTCATCCTTTGATTCAAACTTCTGACCTTTCATTTCAATACCATCCTTATACTTTCTAGTATAGAATAAAGTAAATGTTTCTTGTGTTGAAGGTTGATTGATATAATAATCGTAAACTTCCTTTGGTGTTAGTTTTTGTGTTAACTGTTCCATAACTTATACTGTTTGGCGGTGCTTCTTGGCACTTTCTTCGTGACGCATTGCGGCTGCTGCGGCAACGCCTCTACGCACTTGTGACGCGCTTATTTCCTTGCGTAGTTCGGGTGCTTCGATTTGGTCGGTGCGGTGGTAGTAATAGTTCGCGGCTACCCATGTGAGGATGCAAGCAGCAAGCGCGATAAGTAGGTAGTGGTAGGTTTTCATTCCGCAGCCCTCCCGTAATCCCGTTGCCCCTTCACCCCGCCTATCTGCGGGAATATATCGTACTTATGGCAGACAAGTGCTGTGAGTAGCAGCAACCCGAAGGTGAACTGCGCGATTGTGAGTAGGTCTGGGCGTGAGGTTTTCATTGATTTGATTTCGTTTCAGGTGAATAAGGATTCCCGCCCGTCACCCGCCCGCGCATGGCGGCACAGGTGTCGTCTATACGGTTGGCAGATTCGGTGGCGTTGATGCCTACCTTGATGCCGTAGCGAAGGTGTATCCATCTGCACCAGACGGAAAAGGATTTGCGATTGGTTGGAGCCGTTGTTGTCATATCTTCTCGTTCCATTCTCTATAAACCAAATCCTCAACCGCGTCTTTCAACGCTTCGCTTGGTTCGCATTCTACATACTCCTCAATTTCATCATCCCACACTTTACACTCAAAGCCATCACATTCGATGGTTTCAAGGAATGTTCCACCGGGGCTTTCCCAAGTGCGGGGTTCGGTGCTTTCTGTTGTTGTGTAGTACGCAATCACTTCATACATCTTGCGTCCCACTTCGATTTCTGTTTCTATTTTGATGTCCATAACTAATTGGTGTTTGTTCCGCTAAATTACTTGGTTGGTTGTGCCCTCCGTCAACTATTCGACCAATGGGTTGTTTTGTTCGATTAAAAAGGGCAAACGCTTTTCGGTATCTTTTCGAGTTGGGCGCGGAGGTCGTCAAGCGTTATGAAGTCACGACCTATCCAATAGCCAACCGACCCGCCATTTACCGTCTTTTTCAGCCGTCTCCCTGTTTGAACATTGAACAACTTTGTACATTCAGTCCATTGGTATTTATGGTTGGTTTTTAGCCTCCATTTCAAAGAGTAGGTTACTGACAACGTGTTCATTATTCATTGGTGTTTTGGCGTATAGCCATTAGTTAGTGATAATTATTTACTACGTTCTTCTTCTATCATCTTTTGAAGTTTTTCAAATTTTATAGGTATTTCTCTATGTGGCAAATTCTTCCTATCAGATGGTACATTTTCATCCCAAGTTCTACCAGCAGCTACCGCTACTTTCAGTGCTTCATCATAAGTCAATGGTCCGTTATGTATAACATCCCATTCTTCTGTACCATCTGGTTCAGTCCATCTACCAATCACTGAATAACTATCACTAACATTAGATATATTCAATTCTGATGAATGTTGTTCAAATGTCTGTATGTTTTTCAATCTTTTTTCCATAATTAAAGTTTATTTTTATATATTAAAAATCAGAACTAAATATATCTGTGACCGTTAGGTTCAATCATTAATTTGTTTTGAGTTTAATAGTTGAAGAACATACTCATCATACCACTTTGGTAATTTACTTTCTTCACCAACAAAATAACCTTTACCTGATTGTTCAATCATTCTTTCCAACAAAGGTTTTTGATTAGGTAGTTCTTCAAGATGTTTCTTTTGATAAAACTCTTCAAGTCCTTTCTGAAATTCTTCTCTCGTTAATCCAAGAGTTTCTAATAACATATCTTCCATATTTTTATATTTTTTTACAAAGGTAAAACAAATTAATGACAAAACCTAACAAATGATAAACAACATTAAAACGATTGTTTATCATCGGAGGTTATGTGCCATTTTAAGAAACAGCATCGAACACCGAAACAACCTGCACTCGCCCAAAGTAAGTTTTAGGCTGCCACACTAACACATCAGACAAAAGAAACTTCTCTTGTGCCTTTTTGTATGTTCCTGAAGGATTTGCAGGAATAAACCAATGCTGAAAAATAATCCTTTTACTTGCTACCCTTGAAAGCTCTGCCAATAAATCGTGATTCCATTGAAATTTACCATTGTAAGGTGGGTCGCAAATAACCGTTTCAAATTCATTATCTTTTACAAATTCCTTCATATTTGAAGCATCGCAAATTATATCAGGATTATTTTCAGCATCAGCATCCAATCGAACATCACCAAGTAATGATTTGCCACAGCAAACGTGCAATGTTCTACCAATGAATAATCCCTGCAAAACATCTTCGATACTATCGTTCCAAAGTTTCTTTTGCACTCTGTAAATGTGGCTCGTTCCTGCCAACGGCACACTTCCTTTTGTCTTGTCAATAGCAGGTTGATTTTTGTAGGTTACACTTCCCATATATTTAATTTTAAATTAGTTACTAAAAAAAACGGCACATAACACGGGGTATATAAGCAAGTTTGCCACAAACGGCATCGATAACTTGAAACATTCTGCAAGGCAAACCTGCTCATATACCCATTCGTTAGCGGTAATTA
>Ga0172366_10004302_pt1 | contig 11214 bp, 10 predicted proteins | sample LakKivSesite69cm_FD_114533 | JGI IMG/M metagenome (GOLD analysis project Ga0172366, IMG submission 114533) | Sediment microbial communities from Lake Kivu, Rwanda - Sediment site 69cm | ecosystem: Environmental > Aquatic > Freshwater > Lake > Sediment | place: Rwanda: Western Province, Lake...
ATTATACGACGCGGCCGGGAGGATGGTGACGGATCTAGGGCAGGCACGGGGACCTGCCCCTACAAGCTTCGTCTGGGAACCGGATGTGGGGCCGGGGGTCTATTTCCTGAGGCTTGAGGCCGGTGGCCGGGCCCTGACGGAGAAGCTTGTAATCCAATAAGGGAGGCCCTGCCTGATCCGATACATTTGATCCGCCCCGCGCTTGGCGGATATAATTGACGACTGAGCGAACTATCTGGGCGGAGCGTAAAGCCTCTAGGCGGAGTTAAAGCCTTTAGGCGGAGTTAAAGCCTATGGAAGACTTCCACATAGCTGACGCCGGGCTCGCGGGCCTGGGCCAGGAACGAATAGCGTGGGCGGGCGAACACATGCCCGTCCTGGCGGGCCTTGCCAGGGAACACGCGGGCGCCATGAAGGAACTGAACCTGTCCCTCTGCCTCCATGTCACGACCGAGACCGCGAACCTGGTTCTCGCTCTGCGGGCCGCAGGCGCGAGCGTGAGGCTCTGCGCGTCAAACCCCCTCTCAACCCAGGACGATGTCGCCGCGGCCCTGGCCGTGAACCACGGCATTCCCGTTTTCGCCATACACGGCGAGGACAGGGACACCTATTACGAGCACATAAGGAAGTGCCTGGGCGCGGGGCCCCACATCACCATGGACGACGGGGGAGACCTGACCTCCTACATTCACAAGGAGGCGCCGGACATGGCGAAGGGCGCGCTGGGGGGCACTGAGGAGACAACGACCGGGGTCATAAGGTTCAGGGCCATGGAACGCGAGGGCGTGCTGCTATACCCGATAATCGCTGTCAACGATTCCCTGACCAAGTTCCTCTTTGACAATCGCTACGGCACAGGCCAGAGCACCATTGATGGGATACTCCGGCTCACCAACATCCTCCTGGCGGGGAAGACCTTCGCTGTCGCGGGATACGGCTGGTGCGGAAAGGGCATAGCCCAGAGGGCAAAGGGCGCAGGCGCGAGGGTTCTTGTCTGCGAGGCCGATCCGGTCAGGGCCCTGGAGGCCTGCATGGACGGGTTTGAGGCCGTCTCGGTTGCAGAGGCCATATCCAGGGCTGACATCATGGTCACAGCTACGGGGGACAAGCACGTGATTGACGAGGAACACCTGGCAAAGGCTAGGGACGGGATAATCCTGGCGAACTCCGGGCACTTTGATGTGGAGATAAACATACCGGCCCTTGTGAAAATGGCCTCAGGGGAGGACGAGGCCAGGCCCGGTGTCAGGCGCTTCAAGCTCAGGGACGGCCGCAGGATTTACCTGCTGACCGACGGGCGCCTGGTCAACCTTTCGGGCGCGGAGGGCCACCCCGCGGAGGTTATGGACATGAGCTTCGCGAATCAGTTCCTGGCCGCGAAATACCTGAAGGACAACCATGGCAAGCTAGAAAAGAGGGTCTATACCCTTCCCAGGGAGATAGACGAGAGAATAGCCAGGGCAAAGCTCGCGCACATGGGCATGGGCCTGGAGGAGCTCAGGCCGGAACAGGTTAAATACCTCTCTAACTGGAGGGAGGGAACATGACCAACTGGTTGCTCGTTAAAACCAGGAATCGGGGGGCGAGGAACATAACATGATCGTGCTCCTGGGTCTTACGTGTCTCCTGCCGCCAAGCAACATCAAGGGCATGACCTGCGTCGGCGACACCACCGCGGGCCTCATGATAATGTGGGACAGGAGCCCCGGCGCGGAGCTCTACGACATCTACCTCGTGGATTCGGCCGGGAACAGGGTCTATCTGGCCACGACCAGCCAGGACTACAGCCGCTACAAGCACTTTGAGGTCAGGCCAGGGGAAAGCTACACCTTCATCGTGTCCGCTATTAAGGGCGAGGAAAGCGCGGATTCCGCGCCATTCACCATCACTTTCAGGCCAGTCTGGTTTGATTTGACCAGGCTTAACAACCTGGTGTTCCTCCTGGGTTTCAGCATCGTGTTCTTCGTTTACCTTTTCATGGCCAGGGGGGGCATACCCATGGCCATCCGGAAGATAGCAGGCCTGGAGGAACTGGACAACGCGGTTGGCAGGGCGACCGAGCTCGGCAGGCCCATACTATTCATCCACGGGCTCAGCACGATAAGCGAACTGCCGACCGTTGCCGCGCTGACTGTCCTCAAGTACATAGGCCGGAAGGCCGCGCAGTATGAGACGAGGTTGCTGGTGCCTAACAACGATCCCCTGGTGATGGCCGCGAGCCAGGAGGTAATCAAGGAGGCCTACACCGAGATCGGGAGGCCTGACCTCTACAACGAGGACGAGATATTTTTCGTTTCAGGCGAGCAGTTCGCATATGCGGCCGCGGTCAACGGGGTGGCCATCAGGGAGAAGGTTGGCGCGGTCTTTCTGCTGGGATATTTTTACGCGGAGAGCCTGATGTTCGCGGAGGTCGGACAATCCGTCGGCGCCATTCAGGTCGCGGGAACATCCGCGACGGATCAGCTGCCGTTCTTCGTGGCCTCGTGTGACTACACCCTCATTGGCGAGGAGCTGTATGCGGCCTCAGCCTACCTCTCCGGGGACGCCCTGCAGATAGCAACCGTGAAGGCGGAGGACATCTTCAAGCTGCTCACCGTCATCATTGTCCTCGTGGGGTCGGTAGCCGAGGCAGTGGGATGGAAGCTCATCTTTGATCTTCTGATGACCTGAAGGAGGCTTTAATGACAGGCATTCTGGCTTTTTGCATCTTAACCCAGCCGCCGGAGCTGGCGCCGGCCCAGAACCTCATGGTAGGAGTTAGATCCGATGGTTACTGGGTCCTTTGGGAGCCCTCCATGACGGACTCCCTGATCCTGAGATACGAGGTTTTCAGGGATGGGGAGCTCATAGGTAGGGCCGAAATAGGCGAGTATGAGTTCCTGGACAAGGGAGCCTCTGGCGTCCACACATACATGGTAAGGGCAGTGGGGGGACCCAGATACATAAAGGAAATTGAGGTCTGGGGAATGAAGCTCCCCCTGCTGGCATGGCAGGAAGGGGGCTACGCGGACACCAGGCCCGTCAGTGTGGAACCCCTTGCTGGACTGGCGGTCTCCCACAGGTGGCAGGGGTTCGGCTTCAGCGGTTACAGGCTTGAGTGGGGTTTCCGGCCCCAGGGGTTCGTTGAGGTTATACGCGATGGCGAAACGATCATAACACTTCCCCCCGGATCTCAGAGCTTCACGGACGCCTCCGCTGTCGTTGGCAAAAAGGGCTACATGATCCGGGACGCCACCACCGGCCAGGAGATAATCCCGAACATCAGGGCCAGGTGGGAGGCCGTGCACTTCGGCGGCCTGACCCTTTCCTGGAACCTTCCGGGCCAGGAGGGATTTACCCTCATGCGGTCAGCTGAGGCCAGGGAACAGGACATGAGGACCGTGGATCACATGCCCCCTGAGCCGGTGGCGCAGGTCACCGGACAGGAGTCGGGCTTTGTTGACCGCATGGCCTCAAGGGAGATGATCGCGCTCCTCAGGAGCCGTTCACCCATGAACATATACAGGTATTACCTGGTTTCAGGGGACGGCTCAAAGGTTTATTTCTCGGAGCCGGTCAGGCCCCAGGCCTTCAACTTCATGAAGCTGCCCGTCCTCATCATGGACATCCTGTTCGCGTGCGTTTTCTTCGGCTTCCTCTTCATGGCCAGGAGGGGAAGGCCCATGTTCATAAGGAAGATAGCCGGCCTGGAAGAGCTGGACAACGCGGTGGGCCGCTCAACCGAGATGGGAAGGCCCATAGTCTATGTTCCGGGCATCGGGACCATCGCGGACATTGAGTCCATCGCGTCCCTGACCATACTCAAGCATGTGGCAAAAAAGGCCGCGGAGTATGAGACGCCGGTGATAATGCCAAACTTTGATCCCATGGTCACGGCCGCGGCAAAGGAGGTCATAAAGGAGGCATACACGGAGGCCGGAAGGCCGGATCTCTACAACGAAGACAATGTCTTCTATGTCTCGTCCCAGCAGTTCGCGTTCGCAGGCGCGGTCAGCGGCCTCATTGTCAGGGAAAGGCCGGGCGCGACATTCCTGATAGGATACTACGCGGCTGAATCCCTGGTCATAGCTGAGGCCGGCTATTCCGTGGGAGCGATACAGGTCGCCGGGACCGCATCCGTCCTCCAGACACCGTTCTTCCTTGCCGCGTGTGACTATGTCCTCATTGGCGAGGAGGAATACGCCGCTTCCGCTTATCTCTCGCACAACGCCCTGCAGATGGCTACCCTCAAGGCCGAGGATGTGTTCAAGGCAACCTTCGTCTCAGCTATCATAGTTCTGAGTCTCCTCGTGAGCCTTGGAATCTCGTTCATTTTCCTGAGTTAAGGAGAGAAAGATATGTTTAGAGCACCGGTTTGGCTCGTTTTCATAGTGGGGTTGTTCATGGCCTCCGCGTTCTTCATACCCGTGGACCCGTTCCCCATGATGCAGACCTGGGCCCTGAAGTGGGATGTCATCATCTCCGCGTTTGCGCTCGCGGTCGGCATAGACTCCCTGGTCATGCACCACATAAGGAGGGTCCAGCGCCGGCAGAACGTGCTTTACTCTGGCACCCTCCTGGTCGGGTTCTGGGTCACCATAGCCTGGGGAGCGTTTGCCTGGTGGAGATACGGTGGGCCCTTTGCAACCCGGTCCACCTTCCTGTGGCTCTTCCGCTACATAGTCGTGCCCATGGACGCAACGATGTTCTCCTTGCTGGCGTTCTTCATCGCATCAGCGGCATACAGGGCGTTCAGGGCAAGGAACTTCTCGTCGTCGCTTCTCCTTCTGTCAGCCGGCATAGTGATGCTCGGAAGGGTTCCCTTTGGGGACTGGGCCGCCGCGCCCATATTCGTCGCGTTCGCGCTCCTCTTGGCCTTCTACTTCCTCAGGGTCTTCAGGCAATACGAGGGCTGGGGAAGAAGCACAAGGATGGTTGTCGGCATTCTCTTTCTGGCTGTCGGCATCATCCTCCTCTGGCCAATAGGTATGGGAGGCCAGCTCTTCCCGGCGTTCCGGTTCGTGGTTCACAGCGTCCCGCACCTCGCATCCTGGATCATGGAGGTCCCACAGATGGCCGCTAGAAGGGGAATTGACCTTGGCATATCCCTGGGCTCACTGGCGTTTGCTCTCAGAGTCCTGGTCGGGATAGAAAGGGGGTACATGAGATGAGATTCCTTTACCTCTTGACAACCATAGACAGGCGCATAATCTATGGTCTGGTGTTCCTGGCGACCACCCTTCCATTCCTCTTCAAGAAGAGCCCGAGCGTCCAGATAACCCCTGAGGTGGAAAAGGTCTACAGGTTCATAGATAAGCTCCCTCCTGGCTCAAGGATAGTCCTCTCAGCGGATTACGGCCCCTCGTCCATGCCGGAGATACAGCCCATGCTCTACGGGATATGCAAGCACGCCTTCTCCAGGGGCCACAAGGTCTATCTCCTGACCCACTGGAACTACCAGGGGCTCATCGCGGGCCAGGACGGGATAATGAGCGCTGTCAGGGACTTCAACGAGGAGATAAAGAAGGGAAAACACCCGGAGAGAACCGACACGCTCCTGGAGGGCACCGACTATGTGTCCTGGGGCTTCAGGCCTGGCGGGATGGCTGTCATGCTCCTTTTGAACTCGGATATAAGGATGGCCTTCTCAAGGGACGTGAGGGGCCAGCTCCTTGACAGCCTGCCCGCGATGCAGGGTTTCAGGAACCTCCGTGACCTGGGAACCGTTGAGAACCCGAGGGGCATACTCATAGGCCTTGAGGCTGGCTTCACGGGCGATGTCTGGGTGATATACGGCCAGGCCCAGGGCAGATACCCCATGGCCCTCGGATCAACAGCGGTGGTTACCCCTTCGTATTACACCTACCTTGAGGCTGGCCAGATAATCGGGATACTCGGAGGCCTGAAGGGCGCGGCCGAATACGAGCAGCTGGCCGGGTTCAAGGGCCAGGCCTCCATAGGCATGCTCTCCCAGAGCATAGTCCACATCCTGGTGGTTGTCCTCATTTTCCTGGGCAACCTCGGGTTTTTCCTGGCAAGGAGGAAGTGAGATGAACATATGGGAATTAATCGGGATATGGTTTGCAGCCTTGCTGACCTTCGCGGTGTTCTCTTTTCTCTACCGGGACAACCCGGTCTACAAGTGGGCAGAGCACCTCTTTGTCGGGGTCTCAGCCGCGCTGGGCGTATATGCCGCCCTGGAGCAGAGCATAGTGCCATCGGTCCGGGAGGCCCTGGCTTTTCCCGGGGTGTTCAAGTTCATAACCTGGATAGCAGTGTTCCTTGGCGCGCTTATTCTCTTCAAGCTTGAGGCCCTGGCCACATACCTTCCCAACCTGACCTTCCTCTCCCGGTATCCAATCGCGTTCGTGACCGGCATGGGCGTGGGTCTCACCCTGGTGAATGTGGTGAACGGGTATCTCTTCCCGCAGACCCAGGCGACTTTCCTGCCCCTTTTCAACATCCAGGGCGCGGACTGGCTCACCCTGCTTAACAACTGGATCATCGTCCTGGGGGTGGTTTTCGCGCTGATGTATTTCTTCTTCTCAGCGCAATACAAGGGCAAGCTGGGGGCTGTTCTACAGGTTGGCATAACCTTCCTGATGGTCGCGTTCGGCGCGATGTTCGGCTATACGGTTATGGCAAGGCTCTCCCTGCTCATAGGCCGTATCTACTTCCTGCTCCACGACTGGCTACACATCATATAGCCTTCTTCCCAGGTCTGGCGGGCCTTATCCCGACGGCAGGTTAAAGCCTGACCTGGGAATTGGAATAAAAATGTAGGGACAGGTCCCCGTGCCTGCCCTTATGGCTGGACAGAAATGAAGCTGGCAAATCTTAGATGGAAGAAACTGGCGACCGCGGCCGGGCTCTGGGCTGGGGTCACCCTCATTGACCAGCTGGTAAAGTTCCTGGTGGTCAGGGGAATGAGGCCATATCTGGATTACCCGGTCATCGGGAATTTTTTCAAGCTGACCCTGGTCTACAACAAGGGCATCCTCTTCGGCATCAGGCTCTTCCCCACAGAGCTGGCCTGGCTCTACCCAACGGTCATGATCGGGATAATGGTCATGGTCCTGGTGGCCCTCGCCTTTGAGAAGACCTGGCCGAACACTGTCGCCTACGGGATGATCCTGGGCGGCGCGCTGGGCAACCTGATAGACCGGTTCAGGATTGGCAGGGTTGTGGATTTCCTGAACTTCGGGATAGGGGACGCTCGCTGGCCTTACTTTAACCTTGCGGACAGCGCTATAATCTGCGGGATAATCACGATAATCGTTTTCTCGTTCGGGAAGAAAAAGGAGGAGCCGGAGGGAAGCAGTGTCTGATACCCCAAGATTTGTTTCGGGGAACCCTATAGCCGGATAACCTTCATCACGAAAAGGATACAGGAGATCCCCAACCCACAACCAGGAACCAGGAACCAGCTAGAACTTCCCCTCGGTGAGCATCTTCAGAAATTCCGCGTTGGTCTTCGTCAGCTTCATCTTGTCCTGCAGGTATTCCATCGCGTCCGTGGGCTCAAGGTCAGAGATGACCTTGCGCATGAGCCAGACCTTCTGCAGGCTGTCCGGGGGCAGGAGCAATTCTTCCCTCCTGGTGTAGGACTTTATCAGGTCAATAGCGGGGTAAATGCGCTTGTCCGCCATGTGCCTTTCCAGGTCCATCTCCATGTTGCCCGTGCCCTTGAATTCCTCAAAGATTACATCGTCCATCCTGCTCCCTGTTTCTATAAGCGCGGTCGCTATGATGGTCAGGGAGCCGCCGTCCTCAATGTTACGCGCGGAGCCGAAGAACTTCTTTGGCCTGACCAGAGCGGTCGCGTCCAGTCCGCCGGAGAGCGTCCTGCCGGAGTGCGGCGCGACAGCGTTGTGTGACCTGGACATCCTGGTTATGGAATCAAGAAGTATGGCCACATCCCTGCCTATCTCCACCAGGCGTTTTGCCCTTTCCAGGGTTATGTCCGCGACATAGACGTGCCGATCAGGGGGCATGTCAAAGGTGGAGGAGATTATCTCGGCCTCAACGAGCCGTTCCATTTCCGTGACCTCCTCTGGCCTCTCGTCTATCAGGAGGACGATGAGGTGCACATCAGGGTAGTTTGCCCTTATGGACTGCGCGATCTTCTGCAGCAAAACGGTCTTGCCGGCCCTAGGGGGCGAGACTATGAGGCCCCTCTGGCCCTTGCCTATGGGGACGAAGAGGTCAATTGTCCTCATGGAGAGGTCGGTTTCGCCGGTGTCTGTCCTCTCCAAGACCATCCTCTCCGTGGGGTAGTATGGAACGAGCTTCTCAAAGTCCGGCCTCTGGAGGGGAAACTCATCAGGGACGATACCGTGAACCCTGTCCAGCCTTATCAGGGAAGAGAAGCGTTCCTTTTCCTTCGGGAGCCTCGCGTATCCCTCCAGGAAATCCCCCCTCCTCAGGTTCAGCCTCTTCACTATGTTGGGCGACACATAGACATCCGATGGACTCGGCGCGTAGCTGTGTTCCAGGAGGCGAAGGAAGCCGTAGCCGTCCTTGTGTATGTCAAGAACCCCTTCCTTGTAGAAGAGTCCTTCCTTCTCCGCGTTCTGGTTGGTAATGCACTGGATGAGCTCCGCTTTCTTCATGGAGGAGTAGTTGGGCACCCCCATCTCCTTGGCTATCTCGTAGAGCTCGGATAACTTCTTTCCCTTGAGTTCATCGGGGTTCATAGCATCCTCGTGTTGTTTATCCAGACCTGAAACGAAGCCGAGAGGGCCCTGGCGGCCCTTTCGGCTATGTGTATCCTGGGTGTGAATATCTCAAAGTATTCCATGACCGGGCTTATCTCCGTGTCTATCTCTATGCGATAGGATATGACCCTCGTGGCCGCGTCCACATCTATCATGCTCTTCGTGGCCGCGAAGTTGACCCTATCGTGTATGTCGTTTTTTATGTCGTAGGCAACAACCCTTGACCTGTGGACATCGGCCTTGTCCGCGAGGATGACAGCCGCGGTTATCGCGGTCACGGGCTCGCCGGTCTCCTCGTGGTGGTTTCCTATAGCGGTGGCAACATCCAGGGCGTCCTCAAATGGCATCCCCTTCTCGGTCAGGAACCGGAGGGCCAGCAATGCGCCGGTCTGCTCGTGCTGGACCCGGTTTATCGCACTGCCCGTGTCGTGGAGGTAGCCGGCTATCTCAGCGAGCCGGACATCCCTCTCCGGGTAGCCGAGCTCCTTCATTATCCTGCCCGCATCCTCGGAGACCTTGGACATGTGCCTGTCCCCATGCTCGGTGTATCCAAGCTTTACAAGGGCCTCCCGGGCCCTTGATACGAGCATGGCTATCCTGATGTCCCTCTTCAGGTCTTCAACGGTTATCATAAAGCAGGCTTAAACCCTATAGTCCAAAAAAGCCCTCTTCCTCTACTATGGTTCCCACAACCACATAGTCAGCCCCTGCCCTGAACGCCGCCTCAGCGGCATCCGGCGTCCTTATCCCCCCGCCAACCAGCAGGGGAAGGCTGGTCTCGTCCCTGGCGGCCCTAATCATCTCAGAGGGGACCGGCGTGGACGCTCCTGAACCCGCCTCAAGGTATATCGCCTTGAATCCCAGGAGACAGGCTGCCATAACATGCGCAATGAGTATGTCGGTTTTGTCCCTCGGGATGGGTTTTGTGCCGGAGATAAATTCTACAGCTGTTGGCCCCCCGGATTCAACAAGTATGTAAGCGGTTGTCACAACGGATAATTTCATCCTCTTTATGTGCGGTGCGGCGCGCACATGCTCTCCTATCAGAAACTCGGGGTTCCTGCCGGATATGAGCGAAAGGAGGAGGATGCCATCAGCGTCCGGGGCCAGCTGGGTGGAGTTGCCGGGGAAAATTATGACAGGCTTCGCCAGATGCTCCTTCAGGGACCTGACGAACCCCGGGAAATCCTCGGAGAGCATGAGGCTCGTTCCCGCGAGGACGGCCTTGACCCTTTCCTCCGCGTTTATCCTCTCCGAGAGGCAGGGTATGTCGTCCCTGGGAAGACGGTCAGGGTCAACCAAAACAAAGAATCCCCTATCCCTATCTTCCGAAAAGAGTTTCCTTAAGGTATCTGAAAAGGGCATTTTTTCCTTTTTTCACGGCAAGGGCCGCGAGTCCGGGCGCGCCAGAGAGTATCATGCGGCCGATGTAAACCGAGTCCACGCTCTCAAGGGATTTCTCGTGGAAAAGCGGGACTAGCTGGCCAAAGATGTAGTTCAGGTCGTCGTCAGTGAAGTCAAAATAGGCCTCCCTGATGGTGTAGGAGAGCTCGTAGGCCTTCCTGTCCGCCCTTGACCAGTAAAGCTTCGGGTATTCGGAGAGCCTTTTGGCCGAGAGGTTGTCCTCCGAGAGCGCTTTCGCACCGATCTGGCCCGCGGTCGTCCCGGAGACTATCGCGGGGCCGAGGCCGCCGCCTGTTATCGGGTCAGCGAGCCGGGCCGCGTCCCCGACGACCATGACCCTTTCCCCAAAGGGTTTCAACCTGTGGCCCCCGGTCGGAACTACAGAGAGTAGTCTTGAAAGTCTCCTGCCACTGGGGAAATATTTCCCCAGGAAGGCCTCAAGGTATGGAAGTGGATCAATCCTCTTTTTTCTGTCAGCAACCCCGACTCCAGCGTTCGCCAGGCCGTCGCGCTTCGTGAAGAGCCAGCCATAACCGTGGGGAGCTATGTCAGAGCCAGCGTAAAGGCCCAGCCAGTCCCCGGATATCCCCTGGTCAGAGAGGAGAACCTGTGCGGTGTAGTGAATGTCAGCCATGGGCACATCAACTGCGAGGCCAAGTGCCTTGCCCACAGCGGACGCGGGGCCGTCCGCGCCAACGATGAGCCGTGTGGCGACGCGCTCATCCTTGCCCAGGTGGGTGAAGCTGGCCTCTATCCCTTCCTTTGTCCTTTCCGCGCCCGTGAACCTGGCGGAGACCAGGAATTCCGCGCCTGCCGCGGCGGCCCTCACGGCCAGGTCCCTGTCAAAAACCCTTCTCTCCAGGATGTTGCCCACATGGCCAACATGGACTTGGAAATAGTCGCCTCTGGGGCCATAGACCCTGACGCTCTCCACATGGTTGGATACCCAGGCCTTCTCCGGCTCCCAGCCCAGTGCCCTGAACCAGAAATCGGTTATCCCCTCCGCGCAGATTATCTCCCCCGCGACCTGGCGCTGGCGCTCAAGGACCAGGACACGGTGTCCGCCCGCGGCCAGCTCCTTTGCCGCGCAGGAACCAGCAGGGCCAGCGCCAAC
>Ga0172366_10004303_pt1 | contig 11213 bp, 10 predicted proteins | sample LakKivSesite69cm_FD_114533 | JGI IMG/M metagenome (GOLD analysis project Ga0172366, IMG submission 114533) | Sediment microbial communities from Lake Kivu, Rwanda - Sediment site 69cm | ecosystem: Environmental > Aquatic > Freshwater > Lake > Sediment | place: Rwanda: Western Province, Lake...
ACTTAGTGCCCTTCGAACCCGAATACCTCATCAAGAAGATTCTCGACTGATTCTTCTGTTCCTCGATTCCCCTTATGGCTAGGAGGGTCAACCGAGTATCTTCAGGAGCAGGGCCTTCTCCGTGTGGAGCCTGTTCTCGGCCTCTTGGAAGACGCGACTCTGAGGCGAGTCCATGACATCGGAGGTTATCTCGTACCCCCTCTGGGCGGGCAGGCAGTGGAGTACGATGCAGTCCTCCTTAGCATACTTCAAGAGACCAGAGTTCAGCTGGTATGGCGTGAAGATGTTGAGGCGTGTCTCCCTCTCCTTCTCAAGGCCCAAGGAGACCCACGTATCCGTTACCAGAACATCTGCATGTCGCGCCGCCTCCCTAGGGTCACGAACAAGAACTGCCTTCCCCCTGATCTTCGGCTCGTAGCCTCCCGGTGTCGCCACCGCCATCTTCATGTCCAGCAGCTCTGCTCCCTGAATGAGAGAATGACAGACGTTAGTCCCGTCGCCGACCCAACCTATCTTCAGGCCTTGGAGCTTCCCCTTCTCCTCTAGGATGGTTAGGAGGTCTGCTAGGGCTTGGCATGGATGATGAATATTATCCATCCCATTGATGACTGGTTTGCCACATCCCTCAGCCAATTCGAGGTTCTGCTGATAGGTAAAGACCCGAGTCATGACGGCGTCACAGTACAGGCCCAGAACCTTCGCCTCGTCTTCGACGTCGCCTTTGACGAAGTTCGTCTCGCTCCAATTCAAGTTTATAGCATGGCCGCCTAGCTGAGTCATGGCAACCTCGAAGGAGACCCGGGTCCTTGTGCTCGTCTTCGCGAAGAGCATGGCAAGGGTCTTGCCTTCCAGCTCCTTAGAGTACTTTACCTTCTTCACCTCCTGTGCGAGGTATATGATGTCCATGAGCTCGTTGCGGGTCAGGTCTGCGACTGTGAGGAAGTCTCTACCTCTTAATGATGACATGGTTTATCCTGCCAGACTATTCTCCTAGCCGTCTCCCACTCTGAAAAGCTTTACGAGCCCCTAATCCATTAAGGGCTTCAATATTCGGCCAACCTGCGTACCGGATATTGGAGCTGATCTAGAATCTTCATAAGGCCGTCGCGCTGCCTCCCGTCTATACCCTTCCAGTCTAGGACAAGCGTAGGATTCTTCTCAAGAGTCCTCTCCACGCATAGCGAAACTATCTCAGGCGTGAGCCCCTCGAAGGCGTAAGAGGGAATAATGTGTCCGAAGGCCACTGGCGACCTCAAGCCATGATTCGTTAACCTGCTGTTACAGTGGGAACCCCCAATCCCGACAGCGGCCTCAACCCCCTCTTTATTCGTTACGGCAGCTATAGTTGCGTGGGCCACCGCCTCCCCAGCCTTAGGAATCGCCCACTCCTTCTCCGTACTACCAATCTCCACGAACAAGGCTGGAACATCCAAGGACGGCCCATGATGAGTCCCCTCGTAATAGACCCGAAACTCCTCCAATTCGAGGCGCGTCCTCTGCCTCTCCATCTCAAGGATCGCCGCCCTCATAGCGTTCGCCGGGGCGACAGAGACTTTGCCTGAGACGCCTCCGAAGTCGGCGTGGAAGAGGTTCCCCGGAACATGAACAGACAGGAGAGGTACTCCGCTCCTACTCTGGTGCCTACTAACAAAGACAACGAGTTCAGCCGAAGAGAACATCGGGAAGTCTTGAAGGTATACGAGTTCACCTTCGACGATGACGAGCCCTACATCTTTTCCCCCTAAGACTCCTCGATACATGGGTGGCCCATCATGCTCCGCAGCCTTCTCGAAGCGGTAGAGGGAGATGATGTGCGAGGCGATGTTGCTGCTTGCCACGTCATCCTTCGAGGCAGCGATGACTATCAGCGATCGTTACCCTCCGTCCCCAGCAGACTACCACGGGGCGTAAAAGGGTTTTCGCATAAGCCCCGAAAACAGCACCTTATCTATCCTCCCGACCACTCGGTGCAAGACATCTAGAAACCCAAGCGTGAATTTTGACCACAAACTTAAAAGAAGACCATGCAAACTTGTCAGTTGTCACCATACCGGAGACTACAAGCCTTGTCTTTCAAGAACTTCCTAGGATCAGTAGGTCGTCTCCTAAAACTAATCAAAAGACCTAGCAGAGACGATTTTACACAATCCACCAAGATCACCCTCCTAGGAATCGGCGTCCTCGGCGTCATAGGCTTCATAGTAAAATTCATGAGTACAATTCTCCTCGCAGCAAGATCCACCTAAGGGATAGAGTACAATGACAGAGAAGCCTCAAGAAACATCCATCTTCACCATACGAACCACGGCTGGACAAGAAAGGAACGCTGCCGAACTGGTAGCGACGAAGGCTCAAGCTAACAAACTCGAAGTCCTCTCAGTCCTCGTTCCAGAGAATCTTCGAGGCTACATCTTCGTCGAGGCCATAGGCCCCCACATTGTTGACGAGGCCATAACCGGGATCAAACACGTCCGCTCTAGGGTCCCCGGAAAGGTATCTTATTCAGATATCGAGAAATACCTCGTCACCAAACCCGTGATCGAGGAGCTTGAAGTTGGCAACATCGTGGAAGTCACGGGTGGCCCCTTCAAGGGGATGAGGGCCAAGATAACTAGGGTGAACAAGGTTAAGCGGGAGGCGACCCTAGAACTCTTGGAGGCGACCTTCACCCTCCCCATCACAGTAAACGCTGACTACCTCAAGGTAGTTGAGAAGGGAGAAGCCTCAAGCTAGAAAACGGAGGCATGAAGAATGGGAGAGAAGAAGACCATAGACACCCTCGTAAGCGGAGGACAAGCCACCGCGGGACCCCCACTAGGCCCGATCTTAGGCCCCCTAGGCATGAACGTCTTGGCAGTTGTCAACAAAATCAACGAGTTGACACGAGACTATGCGGGAATGAAGGTCCCCGTCAAGGTCGTCGTAGACACAGAGACCAAGGGGTTCGAGGTAGAGGTGGGCACCCCCACGGTCGCAGCCCTAGTCGTCAAGGAGTTGGGTCTTCAGAAGGGTTCGGGAACTCCAAACAGCCAGAAGGTCGGTGACCTGAGCTTCGAGCAACTAGTCCACATTACTAAGACTAAGCGAGAACAGACCTTAGCCAAGACCTTCAAGGGCTCGGTTAAGGAGGTCGCTGGAAGCTGCGTCAGCATAGGAGTCACCATAGATGGCAAGGACCCGAAGGAGGTTCAGAAGGCCATCGACGAGGGAGTCTACGATAAGTATTTGAATCCGTGACGTACCCCAAGGGTAGAATATCTCGTCGGGTAAACGGTTGAGGTAAGGGAAAAATTGTCCGTCAATAGGGATGCCGTTCTGAAGGCCTTGAAGGATGTTAAGACCTCCGAGAAGAAGGGCTTCACCCAGTCCATAGACCTAATACTAAACCTTACGGACCTTGACCTCAAGAGGCCCGAGAACAGGTTTACTGAGAACATAGAACTTCCCCATCCCCCAAGGAAGGAGGCTCGAATCGTAGTCTTCGCCACCGGAGACCTAGCGGTCAGGGCGAAGAACTCTGGAGCAGACCAAGTCCTAGGTAGAGAGGAACTCGACGCCTTTGGGGGGGACAGAAAGGCCGTGAAGAAGCTTGCGGAATCAACCGACTTTTTCATAGCCGAGACGACCATGATGTCTACCGTTGGTAAAGTCCTCGGCCCAGTTCTAGGCCCTAGGGGTAAGATGCCTACCCCTGTGCCGCCGAACGCGCCGATAGAGAACATCATTGAACGACATAACAAGACCGTGAGGGTGCGGGTCAGAGACCAGTTGAACGTCCAGTGTAAGGTGGGCTCCGATGATATGGTCGATGAGGAGTTGGCGGATAATGTCCAAGCCGTGATATCGAGGCTTGAGGCCAAGCTTCCGAAGGGTCTGGGCAACATCCGTGAGATCGGGGTTAAGATGACGATGAGCCCCTTCGTCAAGATAGCGATTTAGGTGGAACAGTTGAGTACAGTCTTAGAAAGGCCGTCTGTGAGGAGGAAGGCTCAGGAAGTAGAGGAACTTAGAGAACTCATAGACAAGTATGACACCGTAATATTGGCAAGCCTCCACAAGGTTCGCGCGATGCAGTTGCAGGAGATATCGAAGAAGTTCAGAGGCACGGTCTTCATGAAGGTCGCCAAGAACAGTATCCTCCGCCGGACGCTTGAGGCTAGCTCGAAACCCGACATGGCATCACTGAAGGACGCCATAACGGGCTCTAACATTCTCCTCCTGACTAATATGAATCCTTTCAAACTCTCGATCCTCCTCGACCGCAGCAAGGTCAGGATGGCCGCTAAGGCCGGGGACATCGCGCCTGAGGACGTCGTAGTCTCCGCCGGAAACACTGGGCTCCCACCGGGACCCGCTATATCGGAGTTGAACGAGGCTGGTATTAGGACGCGCATCGAGTCGGGGAGCGTTTACGTGCTTCGCGATACCGTTGTGGTCAAGCAGGGGGATAGCTTCTCACCTAGAGTCGCCAGCGTCCTATCAAAGCTGGGCATAAGACCCTTGGAAGTGGGCCTCAATCTTGAGGCGGCTTACGAGGGAGGCGTCATCATCAAGGGAGAAGACCTGCTCATCGACTTGGACGCTGTAAAGAAACAGTTCGAGGAGGCCTCCGGTCAAGCTTTGGCCCTTGCGATTAATGCTGCCTTCCCGACCCCCGAGACCATTCCTTCGCTGCTCAGCACCGCCCACATGAACGCGCTGAACCTAGCCCTGAACGCTAACTATCCAGCCCCTGAGACCGTCACCTATCTGCTAGGGAGAGCTTACGCCAGTATGGCTAGTCTTTCAACCATGCTTGCTAAGGCCAATCCTACAGCCGCGCCTCCCGAATTTGGGGGCGTTAAGGAAAAAAGTTGAAAAGGAAGGGGTTCCACAAAGTAGCAACTGCCAGAGCTCGGAGGTGAGATGGGAAGTGAAATACGTCTACGCTGCTCTGCTGCTTCATTCCTCAGGCCAGAAGATCGATGAGGAGAGCCTGAAGAAGGTTATCAGCGCCACTGGCGGAGAAGTTGACGAGGCTCGTTTGAAAGCCCTCGTGGCATCCTTGTCCGAGATCAATATCGAGGAGGCTCTTAAAGCGGGACCAGCGATAGCAGCCGCTCCTGCGCCGGCAAAGGAGGCCCCGCCAGCACCGGAGGCGAAGAAGGAGGAAGAAAAGAAGAAAGAGGAGGAGAAGAAGGAGGAAGAGGCCATAGCTGGCCTAGGCGCCCTCTTCGGCTGACTCTTCTTTCCCTTCACGTATCATCTCTTTTCAAATAGGGACTCATTTGCAGTCCCGACAGCTTGGTTCAGAGTTGGAGATAGGTTATTAGACAGGCCCCTGCACATGTAGGGAATACAGTCGCCCTGAGAGTTACTCTTCCATACCGCTAGGAGGATGAATCAGAACCGCCGCTGAAGGAGGAAACGTATCGTGGAGTTCGATGAGAAGGAGTACAAGATCCCCTTCTTCCAAGAGGAAGGCTTCACGCGAAAGAAATGCCGAGTCTGCGGATCCTACTTCTGGACCCAGAGAATTGACATGGATACCTGTGGAGACGCGCCCTGCCAAGAATACACGTTCATAGGAAACCCCCCAACCAAGAGTAGCTTCACCGTCGATGAGACACGAGAGGCCTTCCTAAGCTTCTTCGAGGAGAACGACCACACGAGAATCAGCCCATACCCCGTCATCGCCCGTTGGCGTGAAGACCTCTTCGTCACCATCGCCAGCATCGCGGATTTCCAACCTTACGTTACGGAGGGGATCATCGCCCCACCCGCCAACCCTCTCGTTATTAGCCAGCCATGCCTGCGCTTCTTAGACATCGACAACGTAGGCCTCACCGCTGGGCGGCACTTCGTCATCTTCGAGATGGGCGGGGCCCACGCCTTCAACTACCCAGACAAGACGATCTACTGGAAGGACGAGACGGTCCGCTACCACCACCGCTTCATAACCGATGTTTTCGGAGTAAACTCTGAGGCGGTCACATACAAGGAGGGAGTATGGTCGGGCGGTGGAAACGCGGGCCCCTGCGTCGAAGGAATCGTCTCAGGCCTAGAGGTCTGCACCCTAGTCTTCATGCAGTACAGGGTCGTTGATGATAAGTTCGTCGACATGCCCTTGAAGATAGTGGATACAGGCTATGGGATCGAACGATACTCTTGGCTGTCGCAGGGCGTTCCCAGCGCTTTTCACGCGGTCTATGGACAACTCCTCGACAAGGTACTGGCTCTGGCTGGACTGGAGGAGGTTGATGAGCGGTTCCTGGTGGAGAGCGCCAAGTTCTCTGCGTTGATGAGCATCGAATCCGCGTCAGATAAGATGACGCTGAGGAGTAGGGTCGCCCAACGCCTCGGCGTTGACCCCCAAGAACTAGATCGTGTGATGACTCCTATCGAGAATGCCTACGCTGTGACCGACCACACGAAGGCCTTGGCCTTTATGTTGGCTGAGGGGGTCGTTCCTTCGAACGTTAAGGCGGGGTACCTCACGAGGCTCCTGGTGAGGCGGACATATAGGCTCCTCCGTAGTCTAGGAATGGAAGATAAATTATCAGACATTGTCGAGTGGCAGATCGAGAGATGGTCGCCAAGCTTCCCCAACCTCAAGGAGATGCGGGACGAGATTCAAGAGGCCTTGGCCGCGGAGGAAAGGAGATACAAGGCGACCCTCAAGAGGGGCCAAGAACTCACCCGAAGGATAGCAAGGGAACTGAAGTCGAAGGGTCAACATGAGATCTCAGAAGACACCCTCGTCGAACTCTACGACTCCCACGGTGTCCCACCGGAGATCGTCCAAGAAGCCGCCAAGACAGAGACCATGAAGGTGACGGTTCCGGACAACTTCTACAGCACCGTAGCAACTCGACACTCCTCCCCACCGCCCTCAGGGGAGGTGGAGACAGTCGACATCGAAGCCGAAGTGGAGAAACTTCCGCCAACAAAGACCCTCTACTACGATGACCCCTATATACATGAGTTCAAGGCCAATGTCCTGAAAATACTGGACAATATGGTGGTCTTGGACAGGACGGCCTTCTATCCGAAGGGTGGGGGACAGGACTACGATACAGGAAGCTTTCTGCTAGATGGAACGGGAGTGAAGGTCGTAGAGTCTCAGAAGATTGGAAACGTAGTACTGCACACTGTGGAAGGCTCGGTACTTCCCAAGGAAGGTCAGGAGGTCATCGGCCGGATCGACTGGGACCGTCGCCTAAGCCTGATGAGACATCATACCTCGACTCACATCGTTTTGGGAGCGGTTCGTCGAGTCCTTGGGGAACATTCTTGGCAGGCCGGCGCCGAGAAGGAGGAGGAACGTTCAAGGTTAGACGTCTCCCACTGGGATAGGATTACTCCAGAGCAGATTGTGGAGATTGAGAGGCTGGCGAATCAATGTGTGATGAACAATGTACCCGTAGAGGTCGCCTGGCTTCCAAGGGATGTTGCTGAGAAGACCTACGGGTTCCGTCTATATCAAGGCGGAGTCGTTCCTGGGAAGGAGATACGCGTCGTCAGGGTTGGAGGCTGGGATGTCGAGGCCTGCGGAGGCACCCATCTACGTTCGACAGGTGAGGTCGGCCTCATAAAGATCCTACATACTGAGAGGATTCAGGACGGCGTGGAACGCCTAGTCTTCGCGAGCGGCCGCCTCGCCTTGGAGTATGTCCAGGGCATTGAGAAGCAGACGAAGGATTCCTCTGAGCTCTTGAATGTCCCTGTTGACAGGCTTGCCAAGGCAGTGCAAGATCTATCTGAGAAGGTCCGTTCCCTGGAGAAGGAAGTTGGTCAAATAAAGGGTGAGATGGTTCGTTACAGTTTGCAGGAGGCGCTTCAAGATGCCACCAAGATCGGTGAGGTCAGTTTGGTGACCAAGGTATTTGAGGACATAGGCGCCGAGCCTCTCATAGAGGCGGCTAGTAATCTCGTTAATGAGAAGCCTAACGTCGTTGTCGCCATCTGCAGTTTAGACACTAACGTATCAATCGTCGTAATGGCCGGGGAAACAGCTGTCAAGAACGGCATAAACTCTGGTACCATCGCAGCAGAGATGGCTCGAACGCTAGGCGGGGGAGGAGGAGGCCGCCCCAACTTCGGGCAAGGCGGCGGAACACTAAAGGACAAGGTCCCAGAGGCCCTGAAAACCGCCGTTGACGTCGCTAATCGTCAGGCTCGGAGGCCGCGATGAAGTTGAGTCTTGACTGGACGGCCTTGGAGACTAAGTGGCAGAAGCGCTGGGACGAAAACCACATCTTCGAGGCGGATCCCAAGCCAGGTAATAAGTTCTTCATAACCATCGCCTTCCCCTACCCTAACATGCCCTTCCATGTCGGCCATGGTAGACCCTACACACTCACAGACGTCTACGCCAGATACATGAGGATGCGGGGTTACAACGTCCTCTTCCCAATGGCCTTCCATTATACGGGGACGCCTGTCCTAGCCATAGCCAAACGCGTAGCCGCTGAGGAAGCCGGCCTCATTGAGGAGCTTACTAAGGTCTACAAGGTGCCCATGGAACAAATCGAGAAGTTCGTTGAACCATTGAATATTGCCAACTATTTCCGTGACGATGAGAAAGAGACTATGAAAGCGCTAGGCTATAGCATCGATTGGAGACGCGAGTTCGCCACCATCGATCCTCCATTCAGCCGGTTCATAGGGTGGCAGTTCAGGAAGCTTCGAAGCAAGGGCCTGATAAAGCAGGGGAGCCACCCAGTCGGATGGTGCCCTAACTGCGGGAACCCCATGGGCCAACACGACACCAAGGAGGATGTAGAGCCCGAGATAGGGGAGATGATCATCATCAAATTCAGGCTCGGCGACACGGTGCTTCCTACTGGGACTCTCCGGCCTGAGACCATCTTCGGCGTAACGAACATCTGGGTTCGCCCAGACGTAGACTACGTTCGGGTCGATGTTGATGGGGACGATTGGATTGTAAGCCGCAGATGCGCCGAAAAACTCTCTCTCCTAGGGAAGAAGGTGAAAGTCCTCGAATCAATCTCCGGCAGAGCCCTCGTGGGAAAAGATGCCACGAACCCCGTCACAGGTGAGAACATACCCATACTGCCAGCATCCTTCGTCGACCCGGGAAACGCGACTGGTGTCGTCATGTCGGTTCCGGGCCACGCGCCCTTCGACTGGGTAGCCCTAGAGGAGTTGAAGAAGGTGCCCCAACTGCTCACACCATATGGGGTGGAGGCGAAGATTCTTCGCGGAATCGAACCCATCTCTGTGATTTCCTTAGAAGGATACTCGGAGTTCCCGGCCCTCGATGTGCTGAGACGTGTTGGAGCGAAAGATCAGCTGGATGATAGGGTGGAGAAGGCGACGAAGGATGTCTATGGTGAGGAATTCCACCTTGGTACGATGAGGGAGAACACTGGACAATACGCTGGCCTAAAGGTCTCTGAGGCCCGCGCGAGGATCGAGGCCGACCTTATCGCTCAGGATAAGGCGGAGCGGATTTATGAACTGCTGAACCGGCCTGTCTACTGCCGTTGTGGTACAGAGGTCGTTGTGAAGGTCCTAGAGGACCAGTGGTTCATCGACTACGGGAACCCTGAGTGGAAGTCTCTGGCCCGAGAATGCCTCGCCCAGATGAAGATTGCCCCTGAAGACTTGAGGGTCGAGTTCAATAACGTCATAGACTGGCTTAAGGAGAAGGCTTGTGCACGACGGCAAGGATTGGGGACGAGGCTTCCCTGGGATCAGGAGTGGATAGTGGAGAGTCTTAGCGACTCAACCATTTACATGGCCTATTACACCCTCGCAAAATACATTAATTCTGAAAAGATAAGCGCCGAAGACCTGACTGACGCGGTCTTCGACTATGTATTCCTCGGGGAAGGAGATGTTTCGCGGGTAGCCATTGAATCTGGCCTTGACTTGAAGACCTTGAATGCGATGCGGGAGGAGTTCCAGTACTTCTATCCCCTCGACAGCCGGAACTCGGGACGAGATCTGGTTCCCAACCACCTCACCTTCTTCATCTTCAACCACGCTGCCTTCTTCCCGAGGAAGTTCTGGCCCAAGCAAATAGTCGTCACAGGTAGCGTCCTCATGGAGGGGAAGAAGATGAGCAAGTCCCTCGGAAACATCATCCCCCTGAGAGACGCTATCGGGGACTATGGAGTGGACCCCTTCAGGCTCACCATCCTCTCTACAGCGGAACTGTTGCAGGACGCTGACTTCAGCCCAGCCCTCGCGAAGGCCCTAAGGGAACGTCTGGAACGATTGTACGCCTCTGCCTTGGAGTTGGCCAAGAACGAGGCGACTGCTCAGGAGTTTACGAGTCTGGACCGTTGGATGCTGAGCCGCCTACAAGGGTACATCCTGAATGTGACTAGGGCCATGGACAACCTGCGGTTCCGAGAGGCGATTCAGAACGCCATCTACCTCTTGGATCAAGACATCCAGTGGTACCTGAGACGAAAAGAGGCCGAGGATGGGAGGAACGATTCCCAGCTCTCCGTTCTGAGGGAGGTCATGGAGACCCGAATCCTGTTCCTAGCACCCTTCACACCCCACCTCTGCGAGGAACTCTGGGAGACCTTGGGCAAGCAAGGCTTCGTCTCAACCACGCGCTGGCCGGAATATGATGAGGCTAAGGTGGACGCCAAGATCCTCCTCGGGGAGGAACTCGTCACATCTTTGATGGGAGATACCGCGAACATCCTGAATGCGACGAAGCTGGTCCCCAAGAGGATCATAATCTACACCGCTTCCCCTTGGAAATGGAAGATATACCTGCAAGCCTTGGCGCTGGCGACGGAGGGGAACCTACAACTCTCGCACCTCATGAAGGTCGCCCTGAAGGACGAGGAGCTGAGGAGAGAAGCGAAGCGGGTCGCAGCCTTCGCCCAAGAGATGGTAGAAGACTTGGTCAAAATGCCGAAGGAGATGGTTGAGAGGCGCCTCTCCGCGGGCCAAATAGACGAGTTCCAAACCATCTCCGACGCTAAAGGCTTCTTTGCAAAGGAGTTGAGGGCCGAGGTGGAAGTCTATCATGAGGACGACCCCGCTCGATGGGACCCGAAGAACCGAGGGAGACTGGCTGAACCCTACAGACCCGCGATATACGTGGAGTAGAAGTACCCAAAAAGATTAATCCAAGCCGTCCTTTCCCAAGGTAGCGTCCAGTGGGCCCGTAGCTCAGCTTGGATAGAGCATCGGCCTTCTAAGCCGATGGCCGCGGGTTCGAATCCTGCCGGGCCCGCCACAAT